>Ga0208324_1000207_pt1 | contig 31256 bp, 30 predicted proteins | sample Sb_taG_2_FD_187707 | JGI IMG/M metagenome (GOLD analysis project Ga0208324, IMG submission 187707) | Peat soil microbial communities from Weissenstadt, Germany - Sb_50d_5_LS metaG (SPAdes) (version 2) | ecosystem: Environmental > Terrestrial > Soil > Wetlands > Peat | place: Germany... | reverse complement strand
CCAGCCCAGGTGCCCCCGGGCCGCGCCCTTGGTCACCTTGGTGCGGTGCATCAGCCAGGAGGTGGGACTGTAGTCCGCGTCGGCGGCGTAGCCATTCCCGGCGGTGAACGCGGCCAGGATCCGGGCCCGGGCCGCGGTGGCGATCGCGCCGGCCTGCTCCAGGGTCTGCAGGCACTCGGCCTGGGCCCGGGCGGCCAGGGCGGTGGGGTCGGCGGCGGCCAGGTAGCTCAGCCCGGCCAGCACCATGTCCGCCGCCTCGGCGGTGCTGGCCGGAGCGGGAATGCCCACCTGGTCCTCACCTCCCCGGGGTGCTCGCAGGACGGCCCGTTAGGTCACATTGATCTTTCGATCCTGTGTTTGAGACTAACAGACCATACTGACATTCCCTGGAAACGACACGCGTTTCATGCGATCGATGCAGGCAGTACCTAAGTCAGATTGCCGGGGTAAGCCGATCGTGTCCCCAGGACCTGCCGATGCGGCAGGTAGAGACCTCCCGCACCGCCATGCCGTTTGCCCGCGCCGGTCCCGGGTAGCGGCGGACGACCATCGCAGGAGGTAAACCATGGCAAGGAAGATGCGGGACATCATGTCGCCCGCTCCGGTAAGCATGGCCCCCACCGAATCGGCGGCGGCGGCCGCGCGGGCCATGAAGGAACACGGCATCGGCACCGTGCTGGTCCTCGCCGACGGCAAGCTCAGCGGGCTGCTCACCGACCGTGACATCACTGTCCGGGTCCTGGCCGAGAACCGCGACCCGCTGACCACCCCGGTTGGCGACATCTGCACTACCGAACTGGCCGCACTCGGACCCGACGATGACGTGGATCAGGCCGCCAGGCTGGTCCGCGACCGTGCGGTACGGCGCATTCCGGTCGTCCAGGACGGCATCCCCGTCGGCATCGTGTCCATCGGAGACCTGGCGCTGGAGAAGGACGGCCAGTCGGTGCCGTCTGACGTGTCAGCCGCTCCGCCCAGCGCCTGACCAGAGACCTGGGAACCTGGGACCCGCCGGAGCGAGCATCTCCCGGCCTGAGGTCCAGGAGCGTGCCGCCAGCGAAGTCACCGCCGCCGTGCCCAACTGAACAGTACTCAACACAGTGTTCACGCAAATGTCCACGTTATGCGAAGAACCCCCACCTACCCGCTCATCTGCACCGATCGCTCGCGCAGGCCCGCAGGTCCCAAGGCCCGCTGGCCCCCGGGCCTGCATTCGCGAGTCGGTCTGGCCTAGCGCACACAGTCCCGCCAGGCCGAACAGTTCCTGACGTATTCGTGCCCGGCTGAGTCGCGCGCGTAACCGAGCGGTAAGCTGCCACTAATGCCGTTTGTGGCCAGAAGGCGGGGGTAGGCGAGAGTTTTCGCACCCGCCGTTCGTCATTGGTGCTAGGAGTTTTGCGTGACCCTGCCTGCCGCCCAGCAACGTGTTCTTGACCGCATGGAAGGCGCGTTGCAGGCCAGCGAGCCCCAGCTCGCTTCGATGTTCACCATGTTCGCCCGTCTCAACGCTGAAGAGCCGGTAGGCGCGGAACCGCTGGCCCGGCCACGGCCGCGGCGGCTTCGCTGGCTGCGCGCGGGCACGACCATCTACGCGTTCGTGCTGGTCCCCGTCATGTTCGCGATGATCACCATCGGGGCGCTGCTCAGCAGCCGAGCACACAGCGTCGCCACGTGTGAGACCGGCTACTCCGCGGGGGGCGGCGGTTCACCCTGGGTCACTCGGCCCTGGTGCCAGATGACCATCCAGAAGACGACGGCTTCCGGGGCCCGCCTGGCATCGTGCGCCGCGCGCATCCCCGCCATTCGGTTCGTGACCCGGTCCGGCGGCGATCCAGTCGCCCCGCCCGTGCCGGCGCAGGCGGTCACCGCGGGCCCGCCCGCCGCCTGCTGACACGAGTCAGGGAGGGCCCGTTGCCCATTGAGCATCTCGGGCATGAGGCGGCCGAACTGCTCAGCCTCACCAACGGGGGAGAGGCCAGGTCGCTTAACAGGCTCGCCGAGCTGGCCGCCTGGCAGGTGCCGGCCTGCGCCGGAGCGCACGCGGCGGTCTGGCTCGACGGCGAGCTGGTCGCCTCTGCGGCGACTCACCCGGACCTGGCCGAGCTCGCCGACCTGCAGCTGAGCACCGGGCGCGGTCCGCTGATCGCGGCCGCGGACGAGGGCGTCCCGGTCAGCTGCCCGGACATGCTGGACGAGACCGGCTGGCCCGAGTATGCCGAGGCGGCGCTGCGCCGCGGCGTGCGCTGCTCGGTTCACCTGGTGCGGGAACTCCCGCGCGGCTCCCTGGTCCTGTCGCTGTTCGGGGTGCGGCCTGGCGTGCTCGACGCGGCGTCCAGCCCTATGGCGGACACCATGGCCGCCTTCGGCGGGGCGATGCTGGCCAACGCCACGGCCTACGGCCAGGCGCAGCGCACGGCCAGTCAGCTGAAGGACGCCGTCGTGGCCCGCTCGGTGGTGGACCAGGCCAAGGGGATCTTGATGCACGCGCTCGGCTGCGACGCCGACGACGCGCTCCGGCGGCTGCGCCAGGAATCGCAGCGCCGCCACGTCAAGGTCACCGAGGTGGCCGCCGAGGTCGTGGCCGGAGCCAAAGGCGCCAAGGGGGCCAAGGGGGCCAAGGGGGCCACAGGGTCTACGGGTTCGCGTTCCGCCTGAACCACTGCGTCTTGGCCCAGCTGCTGGCTAGGTACCCGGCGGGGCCTTGACCCTCGCGACCAGGATGGTCAGGTCGTCGCGCAGTTCGTCCTGCGCGAAGCTGGAGACCAGGCTCTGCATCATCCTGGCCGTCTCGGCCGCCGAGCGGCCCGCCAGGCCGGCCAGCTCGTCGGCGAGGCTGTCCTCGAAATAGCGCATGTCCGCGCTGCGCGCGTCGGTCAGCCCGTCGGAGTAGAAGAAGAGCAGGTCGTCCTCGGCGAGCTGGAGTTCCTCGGTCTGCGGGTCGGCGTCGGGGAACAGGCCGAGCGGCAGGCCTCCGCCGCTCAGCACGTCGACCCGGCCGTCCGGCCGCACCAGCGCCGGGCCCGGGTGCCCGGCACTGGCCAGCGTCACCCGGAGCCGCGCGCCCTCCCAGCGCAGGTAGGCGAGCTTGGCGGTCACGAAGCGGTCCTCGTAATCGCCGGCCAGCATGACCTCGTTCACCTTGGCCAGCACGTCCGCCGGATCCGGGTTCCAGTGCGCGAGGACCCGGATCGCGTGCCTCGCGGCGGCGGTCATGGCGGCCGCCTCCTGGCCCTTGCCGCAGACGTCCCCGACCGTGATGGCCCAGCCGCCGGTGACCGGGAACACGTCATAGAAGTCACCGCTGACCTCCAGCCCCTCGCTGGCCGGCTGGTAGGCCGCGAACAGGTCGAGCCCCGGAACATCCGGCAGCGTCGCGGGCAGCAGGCTGCCCTGCAGCGCCTCGGCGACGGCCGAACGGTGCCGGAACATGCGGTCCACCCGGATGGCGACACCGAGGTGCTGGCCGAGATGCTCGGCCAGGCCCAGGTCGGCGATCTCGAAACGGCCCTCGCCGGGCGCCCGGGCCAGGGTGAGCGCGCCGTAGCTGGTCACGCCGTCGGTGATCGGCACGCTGAGCAGCGAGGTCGCGCCGAGCAGCATGAGCAGCGGTGCCTCGTCCGGGGCAATACCCAGAACGCCGGCGTCGTCGGCGTGGGCCACGAGAACGGACGTGGCCGCGGCGTGCACCTGGGCCGGCGCCGAGCCGGGTTGCGGATCGAGGGCGCGTACCTTCCTGGCCAGTTCCTGCGACGGCCCGTCAGGCGGGCCGATCACGAACTGGCGCCGCAGCACGCCCGCCCGCTCGATGTCGACGATTACCCAGCTCGCCATGTCGCCTGCCAGCAGCCGGGCGCAGCGCTGCAGCGTGACCGCCTCGCTGAACGTGCTGTTGTCCAGCAGCAGCCTGGTGACCGCGGTGACCATGTCCATCCGCCGCGTCATGGCAGCGATGTCTCGGGGGGGACGACCCCCCCCAGACCCCTCCCGATCCTGGGGGGAAGCCTTTCCCCCCAGACCCCCTCGGCCCCCAGACCCCCCCGGGGCAGCGGCCACGATGAGCAGGCGCGTGCCGTCCTGCAGCGTGATCACGTCCGCGGCCAGGGTCGCGGTCACGGGCCCGTCCGGCCCGAGCAGCCGGCACTCCACCAGCCGGGCCTTCCCGGTTCGCGCGGCCGCGGCCAGCTGGCTCTTGACCGCGGCGCGGGACGGCGGATCCACGAACGCCGTCAGCGCCTTGCCGGTCGCGTACCCGGGCGGCGCGCCGATCAGGTCCCCGGCCCGGCCGTTCGCGCGCCGCACCGTGGCGTCCGCCTCGAGCACGAACAAGGGCACCGGCGCGTGGGCGAACACGGCCCGCAGCAGAGCTCGTTCCGCGCTGAGCGAGTCCGCCGGGGCCGCGGGGGCCGGTTCTCCGGCGGCGGCCTCGGCCAGCTTGGCCAGCACCTCGCCGGCGGCGTCGAGCTCGGCGAAGGCGGCGTCGAGGAGGGCTCGCGGGTCGGCGCCGGGCATCGCCGCGGCCTGGCGCAGCGCGTCGCGCCGCTCCGTCAGACCGACGAGGTCGGCGTAGGAGCCATTCGGCATTTTTTCTATCTTCCCGCTCGCCTCCGGGCGCCCTTAAAAGCGCTCCCTGCCCTCGTCGCTCCTTCGTCGCTCCTCAGTCCAGGCAGCGCCGGCGCTCTTTGGCTTGCGGGGGAAGGCGACCAGGAACGGTTCAATAGTAGTGGCGGCAAACCGTACTGACACACGAAAGATCCGCCGGGACAAGTGACCCGGCGGATCCGCGGTTCCTGGCTACCAGCGCCAGTGAACGCGCCTGCGGCGGCTGCGGTACCGGCCGTAGCCATGAGTGGTGAACGCGCTCACCAGCAGCGCCGCCGCGACCAACGCGACAATGAAGGTGATCACGGTATGCCCGGCGCCAACGATGGCGGTGGTGATGATCCCGCCCAGCAGCGCGGCCACAATGCCGATGAGGATCGTCAGTATCAGCCCGATGTGCTGGCGGCCCGGGACGAGCAGCCGGGCCAGCCCGCCGATCACCAGTCCGATGAGGAGCCAGGCGATGATGAGGGAAGCGGTGATGGTCATGACCTCTCCTAGGTCTCAGTCTTCGTAGACGTCTTCCACGATCTCGGTCTCGCCCGGGTGCGGCTCCCTGGTGGGATCCGTCGACAGGTCGCGGGTGGCGTCGATGTGGGTGGTCGCGTGCTGACTGCCGAGCGCACCCGGGGCGGGCAGGCCGGCCTGCACACGGGTGTTGGCCGGATTGCGGTTGACGTAGGTGGGGTAGACGACCTCTTCGACCCGGTTCCTCGGCCGCCAGCGAGCCTGCCGCACGAACAGCCGCCGGCCGACCCAGGCGTACCCGCGCCGCGGGATCGCCAGCCCGATGACGCCGATGACCATGAGTATCCAGCCGGTGGTGTTCAGGTTGAAGACGGAGGTATTCGCCGTCACGGCGAAGGCGAGGATCGCCCCGATGGCCACCACCGCGAGTCCCGTACCCGTCTTCATGACAGTCCTTCCGCTGTTTTGTACCGCACGAGGTCATCAGGTCCGTCGTCGCCCTCGAGCAGCTTGCTCCGCAGGTGGGCCAGGGCCCGGGTGAGGAGCCTGGAGACGTGCATCTGCGAGATGCCGAGCCGGTCGCCGATCTCCGTCTGGGTGAGATTGCCGTAAAAGCGCATCACCAGGATGCGCTGCTCGCGTTCGGGCAGTTCGTCCCAGTGCGCGTTGACGGCCTCCATGTCGATCGTGTGCGCGACCCCCGGATCGTCGTCGCCGAGCAGGTCGGCGAGCAACGCCGGGTCCTCCCGGTCGGACAGCGGGGCGTCCAGCGAATATGCGCTGAACATCAGGTCCGCCTGGCGGGCCTCCTGCATGTCGTCCTCGCTGACCCCGAGCCGCCCGGCCAGCTCGTCCTCGGTCGGCCCCCGGCCGAGCTGGTGGGTGAGTTCCTCGTTGGCCTTGCGCAGCTCCAGCAGCAGCTCCTGAGCCGACCGGCGGACGTGAATCTGCCACCGCTTATCCCGGAAGTGACGCTTGATCTCGCCGCTCACGCAGGGCTGGGCGTACGCCGACAGGCTGGTGCCGAACTCGGGATCGTAGTTATTGATCGCCTTGAGCAGGCCGACGTATCCGACCTGCATCAGGTCCTCGGTGGGCTCGGGGCTGCCCCGGTACTGCCGGACGCATGAGCGCACCAGCTTGCCGTAGCGGTCCACGAGGATCTCGCAGGCGGCGGCGCGCAGCTCGCTGTCCCGCGGCAGCGCGCGGACCCTGGCCAGCAGGTCGCCGTCGGGCAGCTCTTTCAGTTCTGCGCGCGAGCTGGGGCGGATGCTGGCGTCAGGGAGGTCAGCGGCCGAACCGGCGGCGTGGTGGGCCGGTGGCCGGAGCGTTCCATTCGTCACGGTGTCTCCCTGGGACCCTCGGAATTACGGACGAGTTGGGTGTGCCCGACCCGAGGGGGATAAACGTTATGTGATGTGATGATCGTCACATCCGGCCCGCGTGCTCTACGCCGAGGTGTAGGGGAGGGGCCGCGGGGAAGCAGAGGGCCACTGCCAGCGTCGTTCCGCGTGCAGCACCAGCTCAGACCCTCGTGAGGACAGTGATGACCGCGACAGGGATCGCCGCCAACTGGCGGGCGGCAGGCGCGTGCCTATCTGCCGACCCCGACCTCTTCTTCCCGATATCGGCGAAGGGCCCAGCTGACAAGCAGATCGCCCGGGCCAAGACGATCTGCGCCGGATGCCGGGTGAGGCGGGAGTGCCTGGAGTTCGCGCAGACCCACGATCTGACATACGGAATTTGGGGCGGCACCACTCCGGAGGACCGCCAGCGGGAGCGCCGTCGCAGGCGGCGCGCCGCGGCCGCGGCCGGCGTGGTACTCGCCAGCCGGTCCCGCCAGCCGGTTAGCGGCGGGTGAGCCAGCGCTCCATGCAGGCCAGCAGCTCATCGGTGTCGACCGGCTTGGTCACGTGGTCACTGGCGCCGGCTGCGATGCTCTTCTCCCTGTCACCCGGCATGGCGCGTGCGGTCACCGCGATGATGGGCAAGGTGGCGAACGCGGGCATCTGCCGGATCTCGTGCATTGTCGCGTACCCGTCCAGTTCCGGCATCATGACATCCATCAAGATGAGGTCGGGGTCGTTGGGCTCCTGGCGGTCCAGCAGCGTCTCGATGCCCTTCCGCCCGTCGGGTGCCTGGGTGACCGTCATGCCGTGCAACTCGAGGGTGCTCGTTATGGCAAAGACGTTGCGCGCGTCGTCGTCGATGACCAGGACCCTCCGGCCGCGCAGCGCCTCGTGCCCGGAGGTCTCCGTCGGGACACGAGGCCCGGCGTCGGCCGCGGTCTCGCTGATCAGCGCCGGAACGTGCTCGGGCTGAGCCGCGGACAGGTGGAGCGTAATGCGTTCGCGCAGGTCATCGAGCGACGGCAGGAGCTCGAGCGGCTGGGAGCCGAAGCGCAGCCGGGCCAGCCGGGCCTGAGCGCTGTCGAGCTTGTCCCTGGTGTGCGCCAGCACGGGGAGGTCGCGCAGTTCCGGCTCTTCCCGCAGTCGCTCGAGGAAGGCGAAGGCGGAAGCGTCCGGGAGGCCGAGATCGAGGACGATGCACTGGTGCGGCGCGGCGCTGAGGGCCTCGATGCCCTGCTCGGGACCGACCACCGTGTCCACCTGGACGGGCCCGTTGATGCCGGTGAGGTCCGAGACCGCGCTGTGGGCGAGCAGGGTCAGCAGGCCGCCTCGCGCGCCCTCGAGAACCAGCAGGCGTCTCCCGCCCGCCAGCCCGTCGTCCGGCCGGGCCGGCTGCAGCTGAAGGGCCTGCGTCGCCTCTGCCTGCCCGTCGCCGTTGGGCGTGACGGTCAGGGAGCCGTCGGCTGCTCCCGGCAGCTCGCACGGCAGGTACAGGGTGAAGGTACTGCCCTGGCTGAGCTCGCTCTCCGCGGTGATCTCGCCGCCGAGCAGCGCGCCGACCTCGCGGACGATGGACAGGCCGAGCCCGGTCCCGCCGTACCGGCGGCTGAGCGTGCCATCGCCCTGCTGGAAGGCCCCGAAGATCGTGGTCAGGTTCTCCGGCGCGATGCCGATACCGGTGTCGGTCACGGAGAAGGCCAGGATGTCGCCCCCGTCAAGGGTACGGTGCCCGGTCAGGCCGACGCGGAGGCCGACGTGGCCGCGCTCGGTGAACTTGACCGCGTTGGACAGCAGGTTGCCGAGCACCTGCCGGAGCCGCTGGCGGTCGGTGAACAGCTCCGGCGGCGCACCGGGATCGGTCTCGACCGCGAAATCCAGTCCTTTTTCCGCGGTGAGCGGCTGGAAGGTGGCCTGGATGTCCTCCAGCAGCGCGCTGAGCGGGAACCGCTCGGCGCGGATGTCCATCCGCCCCGCCTCGACCTTGGACAGGTCGAGGATGTCGTTGATGAGCTGCAGCAGGTCCGAGCCGGCCGAGTGGATGACGTTGGCGTACTCGACCTGCTTGGCGGACAGGTTCCGCCCGGGGTTCTGCGCCAGCAGCCGGGCCAGGATGAGCAGGCTGTTCAGGGGGGTACGCAGCTCGTGGGACATGTTGGCCAGGAACTGCGACTTGTACTTCGACGCCAGCGCCAGCTGCTGCGCGCGCTCCTCGATCTCCTGCCTGGCCTGCTCGATCTCGGCGTTCTTCGTCTCGATGTCGCGGTTCTGCGCGGCCAGCAGGGCCGCCTTGTCTTCCAGGTCAGCGTTGGACCGCTGCAGTTCCACCTGCTGGGCCTGAAGCTCCTCCGATCTCGCCTGCAGTTCCGAGGCGAGCCGCTGCGACTCCCCGAGCAGCGCGTCGGTCCGCGCGTTGGCGATGATCGTGTTGAAGTTGACTCCGAGGGTCTCGGTCAGCTGCTCGAGGAAATCGGTCTGCACCTGGCTGAACGCGGTGAACGAGGCCAGCTCGATCACCCCGAGGACCTGGTCCTCGAACAGGATGGGCACGATCGCCAGGTTGGCCGGCGGCGCGTCCCCCAGCCCGGAGGAGATCTTCACGTAGCCTTCGGGCAGGTTGGCGACGACCACGGACCGCTTGCTCCGCGCCACCTGGCCGATCAGGGACTGGCCGAGCTGGTACTGGGCGGGCGACGCCTGGCCCGCCCGGAGCCCGTAGCCGGCGATGAGCCGGAGCTGGGTTTCGCCGCCAGGCCCCGGCTCGGCCAGGAAGAACGTGCCGTGCTGCGCGCCGACCAACGGGGCGAGCTCGTCCATGATCAGCTCGGCGACCACGGCGAGGTCCCGGTGGCCCTGCATCATGCCGGCGATGCGGGCCAGGTTGGTCTTCAGCCAGTCCTGCTGCTGGTTGGCCCGGATGGTCTCGCGCAGCGACTGCACCATCGCGTTGATGTTGTCCTTGAGCTCGGCCACCTCGCCCTGCGCCTCGACCGAAATGGACCTGGTCAGGTCGCCGGAGGCCACCGCGCTGGTCACCTCGGCGATCGCGCGGACCTGCCTGGTCAGGTTCCCGGCCAGTTCGTTCACGTTCTCGGTCAGCCGCTTCCAGGTGCCGGACACGCCCTCGACTTCGGCCTGCCCGCCCAGCCGGCCTTCGCTGCCGACCTCCCGGGCGACACGGGTGACCTCGGCGGCGAACGAGGACAGCTGATCGACCATGGTGTTGATGGTGGTCTTGAGCTCGAGGATCTCACCCCGGGCGTCCACGTCGATCTTCTTCGAAAGGTCGCCCTGCGCGACGGCGGTGGTGACCTGGGCGATGTTACGGACCTGGCTGGTCAGGTTGTTCGCCATCGAGTTGACGTTGTCGGTCAGGTTCTTCCAGGTGCCCGCGACGCCCTTGACGTCGGCCTGGCCGCCCAGCCGTCCCTCCGTGCCCACTTCGCGGGCCACCCGGGTGACCTCGTCGGCGAACGCGGACAGCGTGCCGACCATCCGGTTGATGGTCTGAGCGAGCGCGGCGACCTCACCCTTGGCCTCGACCGTGATCTGCTGGCTCAGGTCGCCGCGTTCCACCGCCGTCGCCACCTGTGCGATGGAGCGCACCTGGGCGGTCAGGTTGGACGCCATCACGTTGACGTTGTCGGTCAGGTCCTTCCAGGTGCCCGACACGCCGCGGACCACGGCCTGCCCGCCCAGGTTGCCCTGGGTGCCGACCTCCCGGGCCACCCGGGTCACCTCGTCGGCGAACGCCGAGAGCTGGTCGACCATGGTGTTGATGGTCTCTTTCAGCTCCAGGATCTCGCCGCGCGCGTCGACCCGGATCTTCTGGCTCAGGTCGCCCTTGGCCACGGCCGTCGTGACCTCGGCGATGGAGCGCACCTGGTCGGTCAGGTTGGCCGCCATGACATTGACCGATTCGGTCAGGTCCTTCCAGGTGCCGGAGACACCCTTGACGTCGGCCTGGCCGCCCAGGCGGCCCTCCGTGCCGACCTCCCGGGCCACCCGGGTCACCTCGTCGGCGAAGGACGACAGCTGATCGACCATGGTGTTGAGGGTGGACTTCAGCTCCAGGATCTCGCCCCGCGCGTCTACGTCGATCTTCTGGCTCAGGTCCCCCTTGGCCACCGCGGTCGCCACCTGGGCGATGTTGCGCACCTGCCCGGTGAGGTTGCCCGCCATCGCGTTGACCGAGTCGGTCAGGGCCTTCCAGGTGCCGGACACCCCGGGGACGGAGGCCTGGCCGCCAAGCTTTCCTTCGGTACCCACCTCGCGGGCCACGCGGGTCACCTCGGAGGTGAACTGGTCGAGCTGGTCCGCCATCCCGTTGAACACGGTGGCGATCTCGTCCATCAGCGGGTCGCCCGTCTTGGCCAGGCGCGTGCTGAAGTCGCCGCCCCGGACGGCCGTCAGTCCTTCGAGCAGCTGCTCAAGGCCGGACCTGTCGAGCCGCGGACCCGACTGCACGGTGTCAGTCACCAGGGTCCTCCCCTCGCTAGCGATCTGTACAAATCGTAGTCGGGGAAGTAATTATCATGAGCCGAACGGATCTTTGTGACAGCGCTGAGAATCCTGTGAGGCTCACCGGGCAGGCTGCTGGCCTGGGCACTACTTGGATCGGCACGTTGCTTGATATCTCGGAGCGGCTGGCGTTACGGCGAGCGGAGAGGTTTACGATCGTGCCTTCCAGCGATGAGGACGTGACGCGGCTGATCGCGGTCATCGAACGTCAGCGGCGTGAGCTTGACCGCATCCGCGCCGCGGCCGCCGATCAGTCCCTCACCGCGATGGCGCGAGGGGCGCTGATGGAGCGGCTCGGCTTGTCCTCGGCCGAGGCCGCCAGCCAGCTCGCGAACCTGTCCGCCGCGACCGGGACGTCGCTCGGCGAGATGGCGGCCGCGGTCCTCGCCGAGGACGAGCCCGGCCTGGCCGCCGCTGGGGAAGGTTCTCGTGGTGCCGGCCGGCCGAGCGGGAGCGTCGGCGCCTCCGGGCCGAGTTCGCTCCGGGCCGAGGCCGCCGCCGAACTGGCCGCCGATGGCGCTGAGCTCGTGGGCGCGCTGGCCGCGCAGGTGCTGGCCCCGCTGGGTGCGGCGGCGGTCGTGCTCTGGCTGCTGGAAGCCGACGGCACCCTGGCCCTGTTCGGTGAGACCGGCCTGTCCAGCGGGGAGGCGAGCCGCTGGCGGTGCGTTCCTCCGCATCCGGACTTCCCCGCGCAGCAGGTCGCCCGCGGCGACCCCGACCTGTGGTGGCCCGTCGGCCGTCCGGACCAGGGGCCGGTCATCGGTCCGCCGGGCGGGGCGTGCGCCGTGCTGGCGCTGCGGGAGCGGAACAGGGAGCTGCTCGGGGTGATGTCGGTCATCTGGCCCGGACCGCTCGCGGAATTCAGCCCCGACGTCCGGCAGCACCTGTCTGCCGTCGCCGCGGGGTGCGCGCGCGTCCTGGGCTCTCGTCTGGCCCGCGGTGACTTCGCCGCCACTCAGCCGAAGGCGGTCTTGTGCTCCCTGCTCGACGACCTGGCCGAGTCGGTGCTGGTGCTGCGCGCCCTCCGCGACACCGATGGGCAGGTCACCGACTTCAGCGTCGAGCACGTCAGCCCGGGCTATGAGGATCCCGAGGGCAGGACCGGCGCGGACCTCACCGGGCTGACCCTGCTGGAGGCCTACCCGGCGAGCGTATCCGGGCAGGGCCTGTTCGCCCGGGCCGTGCAGGTTCTCGCCGACGGCACGCCCCAGCACGTCCCCGGGCCGCTGGGGGATCTGCGCCTGGCTAGGTTCTACGACGGCGTGGCCGTCACCTGGCATCACGAGGGTTCCGCCGGGACCATGCTCCTCGATCACGCGCAGCGGGTCGGGCGCCTGGGCGGTTGGGAGGAAAACCTCGTCACCGGCGCGGTGCGCTGGACCGATTCGGCGTTCGGCCTGTTCGGCCTCACGTCGCGGCCCGGAGCGGAAATCCCGCTCGCGGATCTGCCCAGCTACGTGATGGCGGCCGACAGGCCCGAGGTGAAGCGGTTCCGGCAGCGCCTGCTGGAACGCCGGGAAGCCGCGACCGCCACCTTCCGTGTCGTCCACCCCGACGACCGGAGCATCCGGCAGATTCGGGTCTTCGCCGAACCGGTGATCGACGCGGCCGGCAGCGTGGTCGCACTGCGCGGTGCCTTCCAGGACGTCTCGGCCCACTACCACACTCAAGTCGCCCTGGCCGCCACCCGTGACCAGCTCGCCGAGGAGCATCTGCTGGCGATGCGGCTGCAGCAGGCCATCATGCCGCCGGACGCGCTGCCCGTGGAGGCCGCCGGAATAGACGTCGCGGTCCGCTACCGGCCGGCCGGCCAGGGCTACCTGGTCGGCGGTGACTGGTATGACACGTTGCTGCTCCCGGACAACGGTGTGCTGCTGGTCGTGGGCGACGTCGCCGGGCATGGCATCGACGCGGTGACCGGCATGGTCGCGGCCCGCAACTCGCTGCGCGGCCTGGCCATCACCGGTGCCGGGCCGGCGGACCTGCTTCGCATGCTCAACGGAGTGATGTGCCACCTCACCTCGGGTGTGATAGGCACCGTCGTGTGCGGGCTGTACCAACCCGAGACGCGTGTGCTGCACTGGGCCCGGGCCGGTCACCTGCCGCCCATCCTGATGCGCGGCGGGGCCGCGCGCGAACTTCCGCTGCCCGGTGGGGTGCTGCTCGGCATGGACCCGGACGCCTGCTACGAGGAAGCGATCCAGCCGCTGGAACCCGGCGATACCGTGCTGCTTTTCACCGACGGGCTGATCGAGCGGCGCGGCGATTCCATCGAGGAAGTACTCGGCGAGTTCGTCGCCACTGTGGCCGCCGGGGCCAAAGCCGCCGGGCCTGACGCCAGCGAGTCGGCCGCCGCGGCCCAGGCCGACCGCATACTGGCCGGCGCGGCTTCCGACACGGGCGACGACGCCTGCCTGGTCGTGGTGCGGCTGCGTTAGGCCGGCCAGCGGCATCGTCCCGCAACCTTCGTAGCGCGGCGGCGCAGGCGCGCCGGTCCCGGTGAGCGCGGATCTCATAGCTGCGCGGCCTACCCGCACCCGGCGGGCCTACACATGCCGATGTTTGATCCTTGGGTCAGCGGCGGCGCGCGAGCGGGAACGCGAACCACAGGATGCCGAACACGCACGCGACGAAGACGGTGATCAGCACCGCAGGCACCCCGGCGGCGACAAAGCCGGTCACGAGCAGGACGGCGGCTGACACGGCCAGGCCGACGACGGCCAGTCCGCCGATGGCCATCGCGCTGGCCGCTCGCACCAGGCCCTCCTTCTGGCCACGGCGGAACACCAGCCGGTGATAGGCGACCGGTCCCAGCAGCAGCGCCGTAGCGAGGGCGGACAGCACGAGCGTGGCCAGGTACAGGTCACGCTGGCCGTGGCTGAGCCGGGCGAACCTGCTGGTGAACGGCAGCGAGAGCAGGAACCCAAACAGAACCTGCACGCCGAGTCCGGCCACGCGCAGTTCCTGCAGCAACTCCGCGAGATTACGGTCGTCTCGCTCAGCCTCGGATTCATTCCGCGGATCCGGAGATCCCGCAGCTCCCATCGCCGCCCACCTCCTGCTCCCGAGACCACCCGGCTACCCAGGCCCGGCGGCCGTAACCGGGCCTACGTTTCCTGGGGCGGACCCGGGGGGAAGCGGGCCAGGGCATTCGTATGCCACGGAGGAAGCTGATGAGAATAACCGCTGGCCGCCCCCGAGAACGATATCCGCGGCGAGGTGAAACCCGCGCCAGGTGTGGACGTGCCCCATCCGGGCAGAGGGGCCTCGTCTAGCCCGCGGTGCCGCTGCCGTGCGGCGGAAGGAGGAAACCGTGGCGATCGCGACCATCAACCCCGCCACCGGGGAGACAGTGAAGACCTACCACGAGATGAGCGAGGCGGACGTCGAGCGCTGCCTGGCCGCCGCCGCGGCGGCGCACGAAAGCTACCGCCTGACCAGTTTCGCCGAGCGGGCCAGATGGATGCAGCAGGCCGCCGGGATCCTGGACGGCGAGCAGGACCAGGTCGCGGCCATGATGACCACCGAAATGGGCAAGACGCTGGCCGCGGCCCGGCAGGAGGTCGCCAAGTGCGCCACCGCCTGCCGGTATTACGCCGAGCACGCCGCCGGTTTCCTGGCCGACGAGCCCGCCGACGCCGGTGCCGTCGGCGCGCAGCACGCCTACGTCAGCTACCAGCCGCTGGGGCCGGTCCTGGCCATCATGCCGTGGAACTTCCCGCTATGGCAGGCGATGCGCTTCGCCGCTCCCGCGCTGATGGCGGGCAACGTCGGGCTGCTCAAGCACGCCTCGAACGTGCCGCAGACCGCGCTGTTCATGCAGGACCTGTTCGCCCGGGCCGGGTTCCCGGCGGGGACGTTCCAGACCCTCCTCGTCGGCTCCGCCCGGATCGAGGCGATCCTGCGTGACCCCCGGGTGATGGCCGCGACCCTGACCGGATCCGGGCCGGCCGGGTCGTCGGTGGCCGCCATCGCCGGGAGCGAGATCAAGAAGGTCGTGCTCGAACTGGGCGGCAGTGACCCGTTCGTGGTCATGCCGTCCGCGGACCTGACCCAGGCGGCCCAGGTCGCCGCCATCGCGCGCTGCCTGAACAACGGCCAGTCCTGCATCGCCGCCAAGCGCTTCATCGTGCACGACGCGGTCTACGACGAGTTCGAGCGGCTGTTCACCGAGCAGATGTCGTCCAAGACCGTGGGCGACCCGATGGCCGAGACCTCTGACGTGGGCCCGCTGGCCTCCGAGCAGCAGCGCGACGACGTCGAGCATCTCGTGGCCGATGCAGTGGCCAAGGGCGCGAAGGCGCTTTGCGGCGGCGCGGCACCCGAAGGCCCGGGGTTCTACTACCCGCCGACCGTGCTGGCCCGCATCACCCCGGAGATGCGCGTGCACCGGGAGGAGGTCTTCGGCCCGGTGGCCATCCTCTACCGGGTTCCCGACATCGACGCGGTGATCGGGCTCGCCAACGGCACCGAGTTCGGCCTCGGCGCCAACGCGTGGACCGACGATGAGTCCGAACGGAGCCGGTTCATCCGCGACCTCGCCGCCGGGATCGTGTTCATCAACGGCAACGTCACCTCGTACCCCCAGCTGCCGTTCGGCGGCGTCAAGAACTCGGGGCACGGCCGGGAGCTTTCCGCCCACGGCATCCGGGAGTTCTGCAACATCAAGTCAGTCTGGATCGGAGGTTAGCCTGCCAGCGGGCTGGTGTCGAACACGGCGAGCAACTCATCCGGGCCCGCGTAGACCTGGGCGGCGCCGGCCTCGGTGAGTTCGCCGCGGCTGATACCGCCGCTCAGCAGACCGATGCACTCGACTCCGGCCTTCTGGCAGGCCTGCACGTCCCAGACCGTGTCGCCGGTGAACACGGCCTGCGCCGCGGGAACGCCGGCCTTGGCCAGGGCTACCTCGACGAGGTCGGGCGCGGGCTTGCTGGACTCGACGTCCCCGGAAAACGTGGCCGCGTCGATGGCGTCCTCGGCGTCGAGGGCCGCCCGCAGGGCCCTGAACTCGGGCTCGTCGGCCGAGCTGGCCAGCACCACCGCCAGGCCTCGGCGCTTGCATACGCGCAGCAGATCCGCCGCCCCGGGCAGCGGCCGCAGCCGGGTCCAGTACGTTCCGTAGAGAGTGCTGTGCGCGGCGCGAATGCCCGCGTCGGCGTCCTTGTCCCGGTCGGCCGGGAGCAACGCGTCGAGCAGCCGGCCCGAGCCCATCCCGATCGCCCGGTGGATGTCGGCCATCAGCACCTGATGCCCGGCCTGGTCAAATGCCTCCCACCAGGTCAGCGCGTGCAAGTAGTTGGTGTCGACCAGGGTGCCGTCCACATCAAACAGCGCCGCGGTCACCAATCTGCTCATACCGTCACACGCATGAGTCGACCTCACCTTGAATTCGTACCTGGCACACGGGACGCGGGCCCGGGGGCCGGGGAGAGGGATCCGGCCGCCCGGGCCCGCAGACTTGTCACGACCTCAGCTGCTGGATCTGGTCCCTGAACAGGGTGGTGGCGATCGTCGCCCGGTTTGGCTGGCCGCGCAGGAACGCCTGGGCGAACTTCTTCGCCTGCTCGTACTCGATCTTCCCGGGCATGGGCGGCTCCTCCGGGTTGACGTTGACGTCGATCAGCGCGGGCCCCTCATGGCTGAACGCCTCCCGGATGGCGTCCGGTAGCTCGCCGGGCCGCACCACCTTGACGCCGAACGCGCCGTTCGCGGTCGCGATCGCGGCGTAGTTGACGAACGGCTCCGGGTAGCGCACGCCGTGCTCTGGGTAGCCGAGGACCATCTGCTCCCAGAGGATCTGGCCCAGCGAGTTGTTGTTGTTGATCACGGTCTTGACCGGCAGGTCGTGCTTGATCGCGGTGATGAACTCGGCCATCAGCATCGCGAAGCCGCCGTCGCCCACGAACCCGATGACCTGCCGCCCCGGGAAGGCGCGCTGGATGCCGATCGCGTACGGCAGGCCCGGCGCCATGGTGGCCAGGTTCCCGGACAGGTAGAACTGGCGGTCGCCGCGGATCATCCAGTGCCGCGCCGCCCAGGTCGCGATCGTCCCGCTGTCGCAGGTGAGGATGGCGTCGTCGGCCGCGGCCTCGTTCACCACGCTCATCAGGTACTGCGGCGCGATTGGCTCCCGGTGCGAGTCCTCCAGGCTGGCCATGCGCTTGCGCCAGGTGTCCATCTCCGTCTGGCACTTGTTCAGGAAGGAGGTGTCGGACCGGCGCTTGAGCAGCGGCAGCAGGCCGCGCAGCCCCTCGCGGGCGTCCCCGACCACCGGTACCTCGGTCGCGACCCTGGCTCCGGCCCTGGCCGGGTCGGCCTCGATCTGGGCGACGCGCGCTCCGGTGGGCAGGTGCTTGGTGTAGGGGAAGTTGGTGCCGACCATGAACAGCGTGTCGATCTCGTCCATCAGGCCTTCGGAGGGCTTGGTGCCCAGCAGCCCGATCCCGCCGGTGGTGTACGGCGAGTCGTCCGGGACGGTGGCCTTGCCCGGCAGCGTCTTGACGATCGGCGCGGCCAGCGTCTCGGCCAGCGTCAGCAGTTCCTCCCGTGCGTGCAGTGCCCCGGCGCCGGCCAGGATGACGATCTTGTCGCCGTCGTTGAGGAAGTCGGCGAGCCGCTGCAGGTCCTCGTCGTCCGGCTTGCCCGGCGGGGACAGGTACACCGCGGCGGTCTTCGGCGCCGCGGCCGGCGCGACGTGCTGCCACGGGTCGGCGCCCGCGTCCGCGACCTGGATGTCGTTCGGCACGGTGAGGTGGGCGACGCCGCGGCGGGCGTAGGCGGTGCGGATGGCGATGTCGACGACGGCGGGGAGCTGCACCGGGTTGTAGATCATCTGGTCGTACTCGGCCACGTCGGCGTACAGCTTGTCCAGCGCGACTTCCTGCTGGTAACCGGTGCCGAGCACCGATGTTTCCTGCATGCCCGTGATCGCGAGCACCGGCATGTGATCGAGCTTGGCGTCGTACAGGCCGTTGAGCAGGTGGATGCCGCCGGGACCCGAGGTCGCCAGGCATACCCCGATCTTCCCGGTCGCCTTGGCGTACGCGGTCGCCATGAAGGCGGCGGCCTCCTCGTGATGGACCAGGAAGAAGCGGACCTTGTCCTGGTGCCGGCGCAGCCCCTCCATGATCCCGTTGATCCCGTCCCCGGGCAGGCCGAAGACGGTGTCGACGCCCCAGTCGGCCAGCCGCTCGATCAATGCTTCAGATGCGATCCGTGCCACCACTGCCTCCGTTTCTTGGTCCCGTGCCACTGTCCAGTGAGCACGCGGCCAAACGTCAGATCCCGCTCCGACTTCCAGCAGCCCGGGAAGCGTGACGCTTCCCGGGCTGCGGGGGTGCGGCCTTCGGACCGCTGCGGGGTGGGTAGGTTCAGGCCGCCGCGACCGCGGCCCTGTCATAGACGGCAAGCGTTTCCGACGCGATGCGATCCCACGAGTAGCGAGACCTCGCCCGGTCGGCCGCCGCGACCCCATAAGCCTCCAGGAGCATGGGGTGCGCGAGCAGCTGCCGGATTCGCTGGGCCAGCAGGGCTGGCCGTCCCGGCGGGATCAAGATGCCGGTCGTCCCGTCGACCACGGCGTCCGCGTGACCGGCCACCGGGGGAGCGATGACCGGCGTCCCGCAGGCCATGGCCTGCAGCGACGTCATCCCTGAGGGCTCGTACTGGCAGGTGCTGACGACCAGGTCGGCCGACCGCAGCAGGGCGGGCATCGCGTCGCGGGCGACCTTGCCGGTGAAGATCACGCGGTCCGAGATGCCGAGCGCGCCGGCGAACCTGGCCAGACTGACGTACGCGGCGTCGGAGCGCAGCTCGGCGTGGGCCGGGCCGCCGACGACCATGAGCTCGGCGCCTGGCACCCGGGTCAGCGCCCGCAGCAACGTCTCGAGCGCCGCCCGCTCGTTCAGGTCGGCGGCGGTCACCAGCCTCGGCCGGCCGTTCCGCTTCGCGATCGGCCCCTCGGGTGTGAACATGCCGGTGTCGACGCCCCATGGGATGACCCGGATCGAGGACCGGTGCACGCCCAGGCTGGCTAGGTCCGATACCTCGGCCGAATGGGTGGCGACCACCGCGGCGGCGCTGCGCCCGATCGCGGGCTCCAGCCTGATCCGCGCGGCGTCCGCCCCGGCGGCCCGCACCCGGTCGCGGCGCTCCGTGACGCCGAGCGAGCTGAACTCCTGCACCACCGGTAGGCGGTAGTCGCGGGCGGCGGCCAGCGCGGCCAGGCCGCTCGTCCAGCGCAGCGCGTGCACGACGTCTGGGCGCTCGCTCTCCCAGCAGCTGCGCAGCGGCCCGCTGAAGGCGGGTACCCGGTCCAGCAGGCCGGCGTCGTCCTCCTTGCCTGGGGCGGAGGTCGCCGGGACCGGCCCGGCGTCGATGTGCTCGACGTGTACTCCGTCGTGGAGTTCGGCCCGGTCGGGCACATCCGGCTGTTGCTTCTGAGCGTAGATGGTCACCTGGTGACCATGGTCGGCGAGCTGACGGGTGAGCTCGCTGAGCCCGATGTCATCGCTGTCTGGTCCGGAGCCGGCCCGCGGACGCAGTGGCGTCGCGTGCTGAGCTACCAGGGCGATCTTCATCCGGGATGCCTCCTAGCTGACGAACCTGGGTCACGGTGCCGTCAGGGGAAGCGGAAAAGTGGTACCTGATCCGCACGCTCCGCGTAACACCGTGTCGCGTTGGAGCGTGCCTGCGTCGTAGGCACCACTAGCACAGATCATATCCCAGCGCGTCGAGTCCCAAACACGCGGATCACCGATGAGCTGTCCCGCAGCTCAGCCAGTCGCGGCGTCGGCTACGGTGGCGAAGACCGGGATCAGGCGGTCGGCGGTGGTCAGCCGCAGGATCTTGGCCACCGCGGGCTGCGGGGACACCAAGGCGAGTACTCCGCCCTGCCGGTCCAGTGACCGGTTGGCCCGCAGCAGCGCGTGGAGGGCCGACGAGTCCATGAAACGCAGGCCGGACAGGTCGATGATCATCGTCCGTGGCTGCTGCGACACCTCGTCGTCCAGCAGGCGACGCAGCTCGTCTGTATTCGTCACGTCCGCCTCGCCAGCGACCTCCACCAGGGTGTAGGGCTCACCAGCGGACTCCCGGGCCGTCACAGAGACCGTCAGCAGATCCACGCCCTTGTTGTACCACACGGCTGATTCCAGCGGGATAGCCGTCACCTGTCCCTCAGGAGCCGGGCCGCAGCCGCGGCAGCTTCATCTTCAGCCGGATCGTGGTGCCGGTCTCGTCCGAGTGCATTTCGACGTCGTCGCAGACCTGGTGGACGATCCATAGCCCGTGCCCGCCCATGGCGTCCATCGAGGGCTTACGCCGTCCGGCCAGGGGGTCGTCGATGATGCCCTCGTCCTGGATCTGGCAGACGATCTCCTGGGTGTCGTACCAGATTTTCAGCGACCCCGGAGACTGGGCGTGGCGGACGGTGTTGGCGGCTACCTCGCTGACCGCCAGCACCAGGTCGATCGCCCGGTGCTCGGGCAGCCCGGCCTGCTTGGCGTAGCGGTACACGACGGCTCGGACCGCGGCCAGGTCAGTCGTGTAGCCGTACGACATGTCACCGGGTGAGGCGGGACGCAGCAGGTCTCCACCAGGCCCGGTGGAGGAAGCGCCGCCCGGAGCCTGGTGCGCCGCCGACGCGGCCGAGGTCTTCGCATCCCAGGCCATCGGCAGTAACAATACACCGGCGCCCGGGACGGCCAGCCGGATAGGCGCCCGTGCCACGAGATGCGCCGTACGGCGCATATTGGATCCTTTCCGGACGGATAACCGCCGCCGCCTGGGTAGACGAAAGGGCGAACCGAATCCGCGGCTCTTTCCATCGGCAGGAATGGCCCGTCTTCTGGAGGTACCTATGCGAGTCGGAGGTCTGATCGTGCTGATCTGGCTGATCATCGGGCTCATCGCGGCCGGTCAGCGAGGCTATTACGGCTCGTCCGCCGAGAGTTGTGCCCATGCCGGAACGATCATAGCCACCATCGCGGCAGGCCCGCTTAACTATGTAGGCGTGAATCCGAAGGTTTCCTGCCATTTGCCGTCCCCCAGCAGCTAGGCCATGAGCGCCCACAAATCCGCAGGCTTTCGCGGGTTTTCTTCGAACGGGCGGTGGCGGCAGCGCTGAGGGCAATGGCACGCGTGCCCGGTACCCGGGGACCCGGAGCCTAAACCCGGGTTTGCTGACCTGCGGCGCGGGAAGTCGGGACGCGTGGCTGCGCTGACCTCGGTATTGCCCGGTCTTAAACGGACGGCCCTGAGATGACGGGTCCGCTGGCAGGCGAGCCACGGGAACGAAACCACGACATGCCGGCCGCCCGCCGGATCGGATCCTGGCTCGTGTGGTGGGTCCTGATGATGTCGTTTTGGGTGATGATCGACGACTCCATCGGCACCGACGAGTTGCTGGCCGGCGCGGGTGCCGCCGCCCTGGCGGCTCTCCTGGCCGAACTGGTCACCTACCAGGCCGCGGCGCGGTTCCGGATGCGGATCGAGTGGCTCATCCCGGCGCTGCGCCTGCCCGGTCAGGTCGCCCGCGACACGGTGACCGTCTACGCCGCGCTGTGGAGGTGCCTGGCCCGCGGCGAGCAGCCGCCGAGCGCATTCGTCGAGATCCCGGCCCGTTTCGGCGACGACTCGCCGGAGGGCGTCACCCGCCGGACCCTGCTGATAGGCGGGACCAGCGTCGCGCCGAACACGTTCGCGCTCGGCCTCGACAAAGACCGCGACGTCATGCTCGTGCACCGGCTGGTGGCCAAGGAGGAGGGCCGATGACATGGTGATGGCGTTTGTCACGGCAGCGATCGCGATGCTGATCGCGATCATTCCCGCCGGGATCGTGCTGTGCCGGGGAGAACTCGCGGCGAGTGTCGTCGCCTACGAGTTCATCACCTCGGTCATCGTGCTGGTGCTCGCCCTGCTCGCGCAGGGCTTCCAGCGCTCCAGCGAATTCGAGCTGCCGGTTCTGCTCGCGGTGCTTATGTACGCCAGCGGGCTGGTCTACGTCCGCGCCATGGAGCGCTGGCTGTGATCGCCAAGGACATCATCTCCGACATCCTGCTCGCCCTGGCCGTAATGATCGTGGCGAGCGCCTCGATAGGCGTGCTGGTCATGCGGGACGCCTACCAGAAGCTCCACTTCGTGACGCCGGCCGCCCTGATCGCGCCATTCCTGGTCGCGCTGGCCATTTTCGTGCAGGCCGGCCTCTACGAGAACACCGGCGAGACGCTCGTGGCCCTGCTGTTGATGGTGATCGCCGGGCCGTTCCTGTCCCACGCCACGATGCGCGCTATCCGGGTCCGGGAGAAAGGTGACTGGCGCCCGGACAAGCACGCCAAGGCGCCGGCTGGGGAGAAGGAGCAATGACTGTCGCCGTCACCACCCCCTACTCCGTGCCCACCGGGTTCATGGACGCCCTGCAGGTCACGATTCTGATCCTGGTGGCGGCGGGAGCGACCGCAGTCGTCCTCATCCGTAGGCCGGTCCACCAGGTCCTGGTGCTGAGCGTCTACGGCGTGCTGCTGGCCGTGCTGTTCCTGGCCTTCCAGGCGCCCGACGTCACCGTGTCCGAACTCACCGTCGGCGCAGTGGTCCTGCCCATCATTCTTCTGCTGACTCTGGCCAAGATCAGGAAGCGCGAGGAATGACCCCGGGGCAGCGCCGCTGGATGTTCGGCCTCGGAGCCGCGGGCCTGGTCGCCTTCTACCTGTGGGGCCTATCCGGCCTGCCCGGTTTCGGCAACTACCCGGGCCCCTACGGCTTCGTCATCCTCCACTTCGCGGTGCGGCAGACCAACGCGACCGGCATCGTGTCCGCGGTCAACTTCGACTACCGGGGCTTCGACACGGTGGGCGAGGAATTCATCCTGTTCGCCGCCGCGGCCGGGACGGCCGTCGTGCTGCGTCGGCTGCGCGGCGAGTGCGAGCGGTCCGCGGTCGACGAGGCCGCCGACCGTGACGTGCCGCCCACCAGCGGGGCGGTCCGGATGGTGGCCCTGTTGTTCACCGGCCCGGTCATGGTGGTGGGCTGGTGGCTGGCCTCGCACGCGCAGACCAATCCCTCCGGCGGCTTCCAGGGCGGGGTGATCCTGGCCACCGCGTTCGTCCTGGTCTACCTCGCCGGGGAGTTCCTGGTCTTCAGGCGGTTCAGCCCGATCGCCCTGACCGACGCGGTCGAGGCGGTGGGCGCGGGCGGCTTCGCGGCCATCGGTCTGGCCGCGGTGGCGATGGGCCTGGCCTTCCTGACCAACTACCTGCCGCTCGGCCAGACCCCGGGTGCCGTGAGCTCCTCGGGGACCATCGCGCTGATCAGCTTCTTCGTCGGCCTGGAGGTCGGTGCCGCATTCGTCCTGATCGTCGGCGAGCTGCTGGATCAGACGCTGTCCATCCGGCACGGGGGCGGATGATGGCGTACTTCCCGTTCGTCGTCGTGGCCTGGATCCTCGGGATCGGCCTCTACGGCATCGTGACCAGCCGTCACCTGGTCCATCTGATCATGTGCCTGATCGTCGTCCAGTCCTCGACCTACGTTTTGCTGCTCGGGGTCGGCTACGTCACCGGCGCAGTGGCGCCGTACTTTTACGACGTCCCGGCGCATACCCCGGCGGTCGACCCCGTGGTCCAGGCGCTCGCCCTGACCGACGTGGTGGTCGAGGCCGCCGTGACCGCCCTGCTGCTGTCCTTCGCGATCCAGGCCCATAAGCGTTTCGGCACCCTGGACCCGCAGGAGCTGGCGTCGCTGAAGGGATAGCCGACGATGGACCAGCTGCTCGCGCTCGTGGTAGCGGTGCCGTTGCTCGCGGCCGCCGCGATCACCGGCGCCGGGCCGCTGCTCGGGGAAAGGCGCCGGGCCCTGGACGCCGTGGCCATAGTTGTAGCGGCGGCGAACACGGTCATGCTGGCGGTGATCATGGTGCGCACCACCGGCGGGGATCAGGTGTACTGGTTTGCCGGATTCCGGCCGGCACACGGCATCGCGATCGGCATCGACTTCGAGGCGGGGTCCCTCAGCGCGGGCCTGGCCGCGCTGGCCGCGGTGCTAGTGACGGCGGCCATGACCTTCTCCTGGCGCTACTTCCAGCGGGTCGCCACCTACTACCACACGCTCATGCTGACCTTCCTGGCGGGCATGACGGGCTTCTGCCTGACCGGGGACATCTTCGACCTGTTCGTCTGGTTCGAGCTGATGGGGGTGTCGGCCTACGCGCTGACCGCCTACCGGCCCGAGGAACGCGGGCCGATCCAGGGCGCGCTCAACTTCGCCATCACCAACAGCGTCGGTGCCTACCTCTCGCTGTCCGGCATCGGCCTGATCTACGGCCGCACCGGCGCGCTCAACATGGCCCAGATCGGCGCCGCGACCGGCCGTGACCCGCCCGACCGGCTGGTCGTCGCGGCCTTCCTGCTGATCATCTCGGGCCTGCTGATCAAGAGCGCGATCGTGCCGTTCCACTTCTGGCTGGCCGACGCGCACGCGGTCGCGCCCACCCCGGTCTGCGTGCTGTTCTCCGGCGTGATGGTGGAACTGGGCCTGTACGGGATCGCCCGGGTGTACTGGTCGATGTTCGGCCAGGCGCTGGGGCACCGGGCCGCGATCTCGCATGTGCTGCTGACCCTGGGCGTGCTAACCGCGGTGGTCGGGGCCCTGTTCTGCTTCCGCGAGCGGCACGTCAAGCGGCTGCTGGCCTTCTCCACCATCAGCCACGCCGGCATATTCCTCACCGGCATCGCCGTGCTGACGCCGCTGGGCCTGGCCGGCACCGCCGTCTACGTCATCGGCCATGGCTTTATAAAGGCCGCGCTGTTCCTGTGTACCGGCATCGTCTTGCACCGGCTCGGCTCGATCAACGAGACCTGGCTGCACGGCCGGGCCCGCCACCTACGGGTCACCGGAGCGGTTTTCACTCTGGCCGGCCTCGGCCTGGCCGACCTGCCGCCGTTCGCCAGCTTCCTCGGCAAGGGCTACGTCGACGAGAGCACCTGGGCCCACGGGCTGCAATGGGTCATGCCCGTGCTCATCGCCTGCACGATCCTGGTGGGCGGCGCCGTGCTGCGCGTCGCGGGCGGCGTGTTCTACGGTCTCGGCGACGCGCCCAGTGAGGATCCCCGGATGGCCAAGATGGCGGCCGAGGAAACCAGCGAAACGGAATCCGGCAAGCAGCGGACCCCGCTGACCATGATCATCCCGCCCGCGGTGCTCGTCGTCGCGGCCATCGCGGCGGGCTTGATCACCCGGCTCGGCCCGGTCATCCAGGCGGCGGCGGTCCGGTTCGAGGACCAGGCCGGATACAACGCCACCGTGCTCGCGGGCGCGCACATCGCCCATCCCGCCGCCCTGGCCCCGGCCGAACCCACCGGCATCACGCTATCCGCCGTCCTGACCGGCGTCGGCTCCACGATCGGGGCGGTGATCCTCGCTCTCCTGGCCCTGTACTGGCGGCGCCTGCCCCTGCTGCGCCGCGGTTACGAGCCCGGCGCCGGGCTGACCGCGCCCATCCAGCGCTTCCAGAGCGGCGTGGTGAATGACTACGTGACCTGGATCGTCCTGGGCCTGGCCTGCGTAGGCGGCGCGCTCGCCCTGACCATCCGGTTATGCCCTGATCAGGCCGAGGCCAGCAGGGCAGCCGCATTGAGCAGGGCCAGATGGGACAGCCCCTGGGGCATGTTGCCCAGGAACGCGCCGGTGGCGGGATCGATCTCCTCGGCGAACAAGCCGAGGTCGCTGGCGTACCCGGTGAGGTCGGTCCACAGCTTGCGGGCCTCCTCGGCGTGCCCGTTCCGCACCAGCGCGTCGATCAGCCAGAACGAGCAGGCCACGAACGCCCCCTCGAAGTCACGCGCCCCGTTGAACCGGTAGAGCAGGGGGCCCTCGGCGGTGAGCTCGGCCCGGATGGCCCTGATCGTCTGACCGAACCGCCGGTCCCGGCCGCCAACGAAACCCGCCCGGGCCAGCAGCAGCAGCGATGCGTCGAGCTCATCGGAGCCGGCGTGCCCGACGTAGCTCTGCTTGGCCTCCGACCAGCAATGCTGGTTGATCCACTCCCGGATCGCCGCCCGCTCGGCCTTCCACCGGTCCACGTCCCGGTCGCTGACCTGGCCCACCTTGGCCAGCCTGATCAGCCGGTCCAGCGCCACCCAGCAGCCGGCCTTGGAGAAGGTGTTGTGCCGCCGCTCGTCGAGTTCCCAGATCCCGCAGTCCGGCTTGGTCCAGATGTCGCAGACCCGGTTGCCCAGCTCGTCCAGCAGGTCCGCGCTGGCCGGGTCGAGGTGCGCTCCGGCCCGGTCCACGGCCAGCCATACGCATTCGAGCAGGTCTCCGTAGCATCCCCACTGCGGCTGCCCCACGGCGCGGTTGCCGTCGCGGGCCGGATGGGAGTCGCGGTAGCCGCGCAGCCGCAGTTCCGTCTCGCTGTCCGGCGCGTACCCGCGCAGGCCGTAGAAGGGATGGATCTCCGGGGCCGAGGCCGAGATGCAGCTCAGCATCCAGGCCAGCGTGCCCTGGACTTCCTGGGTGAGGCCGAGCTGGATGAACGAGTCGAGCACGAACGAGGTGTCGCGGATCCATCCGTACCGGTAGTCGTAGTTGCGGTCGCCGCCGATCCGCTCCGGCAGCGAGCTGGTGGCCGCCGCCGCCATGGCCCCGGTCGGCGCGTAGGTGAGAAGCTTGAGCGCCAGTACGCTGCGCAGCACCAGGTCGTGGTCCTCGCCGCGGTAGGGAACTGTCTTGCACCACTTCCGCCAGGCCTGCTCGCTGGCCTCCCGCCGCGTCCGTACCTCCGCGGCGGACGGCACTACCAGCGGCGCCTGGTCGGCCGCGATGAGGGTGAGCAGCGCGTTCTGCCCCGCCTTGGCGGTGAACTCGCCGCTGAACTCGCCCAGCCCCAGCTTCGGCCGGCCGGCCTGCTCGGCTACCAGCGCCACCATCAGATCCCCGGCGTGCAGCAGCGGCACGTCGCGCACCCTGGCCCACGGCCGGACGCGGTGAAACAGCGTCCCGCCCGTGACCCGCCACCGCATCGGCACCTCGCCGCTGTCGGGCCGGATGTCGCGGGCCAGTTCGGCCCAGGGGAGCGGCCCGTTCGCGCCCTGGTTGAGCGAATCGATCACCCGGACCTTCCCGTCCCCGGTACTGAACGTCGTCTCCAGCACGTTGGTGCCGGGCAGGTAGCGCCGCGTAACCTCATACGGCACGGCCGGCTCCAGGGCGAACCGCCCGCCGCCGGCCGGGTCGAGGATCGCCGCGAACACCGGCGGCGAGTCCATCGCCGGAGCCGCCCACCAGTCAATGCAGCCATCGCGCGCGACCAGCGCGACCGACTCGCCGTCCCCGATCAGCCCGTACGACTCGATCGCGGCGAACTCGTCCGCCCGCGCCGCGCTCTGCGCTAGTTCATGCCAGGTCATCACGGCAGACGACTACCCGGCCCGAATGTTCCCACGCCTGTCCGGAGAAGTGGTTAGCCCCGGTCGCGTCGGGTAACCGGTCCGGGTCACCGGAACCGAGCGCGAAGGAAAAATGGTATGACGCACAGCCAGACGTCCGCCGAACGGTCCGCCCGGGCCACCGAGACCGTCGCGGTACTCGGCGCCGGCGGGACCATGGGCTTCGCGATGGCACGGAACATCGCCCGGGCCGGCCTCCCGGTCCGCACCTGGAACCGCTCTCGCGGCAAGGCCGAACCACTCGCCCAGGACGGTGCCGTCGTGGCCGATACCCCGGCCCAGGCGGCGGAGGGCGCCACGATCGTGCTGACCATGCTGGCCGACGCCGACGCGGTCATCTCGGCCATGGACTCCGAAGACGGCGCCCTGCCGGTCATGGCTCACCGCGACGACCCCGACCACCCCATCTGGCTGCAGATGAGCACCCTCGGCGAGGAGGCCACCCAGCGGTGCGCCGGGCTGGCCAACCGCTACGGCGTGGGATTTGTGGACGCGCCGGTCCTCGGCACCAGGCAGCCGGCCGAGCAGGGTGAGCTCGTGATCCTCGAGTCGGGTCCGGAGGAGGCCCGGCCCAGGGTCCAGCCGGTCTTCGACGCGATCGGGCACCGGACCATGTGGGCTGGGCAGGCCGGGGTCGGCACCAGCCTGAAGCTGGTCACGAACAGCTGGGTGCTGGCCGTCGTGGAGGCGGGCGCCGAGACGATCGCGCTCGCCGAGGGCCTCGGCCTCGACCCGTCGCTGTTCTTCCAGGCCATCGACGGCGGGCGCTCGACCTGCCATACCTGCGGATGAAGGGCCAGGCCATCGCCCGGCGCGACTTCGCCCCCGCGTTCCGCCTCACCCTCGCCGCCAAGGACGCCAGCCTCGTCCGCGAGTCGGCCAGTCAGCACGGACTGGACCTGCCGCTGCTGGACCTGATCGCGCGGCGACTGCACCAGGGCGCCGCCGATCACGGCGACGAGGACTTCAGCGCCACGTACCTGACCAGCGCTCCGAGCCGGGCGGCATGAACGAGCTCACCATCGAGAAGGAGACCATGATGGCTAAGACCACGAAGAGCGGCAAGCCGCGTTCAGAGGAGCTGCCGGGCACGCTGAAGCGCTCGCCGGAAAAGGCGCAGCGGACCTACGCCAAGACGCACGACAGTGCCGCGGAGAACTACGGCGGCGAGGAGCGAGCCAACCGGGTCGCCTACAACGCGGTCAAGCACCAGTTCCAGAAGGTCGGCGACCACTGGGAGCCGAAGGGCCACAAGGGGCCCTCCGACGAGAGGGCGGCGAATCCGAGGGCCAAGGAGAACCGCGGCCGGACCGCGGGCGGCGTCGACGTCCGGGGCAGCTCCAAGCGGGAACTGATGGACCGGGCCGCCAGGCTCGGCATCCGCGGCCGCTCGAACATGACCAAGCAAGAGCTCGGCGAGGCAATAGCCCGCAAGCAGGATTAGCGCCGCTGGCCGCCCGCCGCCCGGTCAGCCCAGCGGCCCCCAGCCGCCCGCACCCGGCTGATTTCGCGCTGGGAGCCCCCTGTGAAATGTGCCGGTCACCGGGGAGCCGTGCTTATCGTGAACGTGTGGAGGAGCTGGCCGACTCCGTGGCCCAGGTGAACGATCCGGATGGGCTGCGCCGGCGCCTGGCCGCAGACGGGTACCTGTTCTTCCGCGGCCTGCTGCCGGCCGGCGAGGTCCAGGCGGCCGGGCGGGCCGTCCTGGCCCGGCTCCGGGCCGGCGGATGGGTCGACGACCGGGGCATCCCGTCGATCCAGCCTCGCGCGGTCAACTCGATGGACGCGCTGGCCGAACCCGCCTTCCGGGCCGCGATGACGAGCGCCGAGTTCAACCGCCTCCCTTACCTGCCGCCGCTGCGGGCGGTGGTCCGCGGCATCCTCGGGCCTGCCGCGTTCTCCTACCCGGTGAAGGTGCTGCGTGCCGTCTACCCTGAACGTCCGCAGGCCCGCCCGCGCGGCCGCTACATCCACTACGACTACGGGGTGTCCGGCGTCCAGGACATGCTGACGAGCTGGATCCCGCTGACGGACATCCCGGTCCGGATCGGCGGCCTGGCCGTCCGGCCTGGCGGCCACCTCGGCCCGCCCCGGCCGCCGCGCCCGCTCGGCCCGGCCGAACCCGGCTGGGCTACCACCAGCTACGAGCCGGGCGACGTGATCATCTTCCACTGCCTCACCCCGCACGCCGCCCTGCCCAACACGGGCTCGTCCCTGCGGATCTCCGGTGATTTCCGCTGGCAGCGGCCGGACCAGCCGACCCCGGCCGAACTCGTTCTCGGGCCCCGGGGCCGGCCGCCGGAGCTGTTCAGCCGGCTGTTCTCGCGCGAGCGCTGGTGGGAGCCGGTTCCCGCCGGACTGACGCTGCATCCCCGGGCCGAGCTGGTCGGTGTCCCGCCCGGCCCCTCGCGGCTGGTCGCCGTGCACTCCGGCTGGAAGCACTGGCGCCCGCCGCCGGCGGCGGTGCACTGACCGCCGCGCTTCCCCGGGCCGCGCCAGTGCTCCCGCATCGTCGTGCTGAGAAGTAACGTTTCCGGAACGGTCGTGCTGCGTCGTTCCCGGATGACTACTACCTGCCCAGGCCGCCGGCAAACGCTGTGTTAGACCCGCCGCTACTCGGGTAGCGCAGGGGACTTAACCAGCCGAAGGGACGACCCATGGAACGTTCGAGCACGACCGAGATTCCCCGTGACCAGGAGCACTCCACGGGGGAGCTGGTCAGGGAGAGGACGCACCGGTGACCGCGGACGAACTACGGCAGGAGATCGAGCAGACCCGGCAGAGCCTCGGCGAGACCGTGGACGAACTGGCGGCCAAGGCAGACATGAAGGCCAGGGCCCGGGCCAAGGCGGCCGAGATGTCTGGCCGAGTGAGGCGGAGCCAGGCCGTCCAGCGCCGCTGGCCCGTCGCGGTGGCCGCCGGCGTCCTGGTCGCCGGGGCCGGAGTCGTGGCCGTCTGGCAATGGAAGGGGCAGGCATGAATCGCGAAACGATACCACCGCAGAATGAAGTGTCGGGCGGTCCGCGGACACCGCTGGAGATAGCCGAGCCCGGCTGGCGCAACACGCTCAAGCGCACCGGGAAGAAGTTCGTCCGCGACCGGTGCAGCATGACCGCCGGAAGCCTGGCCTATCACTGGTTCCTCGCGCTGATCCCCTCCCTCATCGCCCTGCTCGGCCTGACCAGCCTGCTGCACGTCAGCCCCGGCACGGTGCACCATCTGGTCAACGGCCTGGATGAGGCGCTGCCGAAGGGCACCTCGGCGGTGTTCACCCAGGCTGTCAACGCGGCGACCAATCGGTCTTCGGGCGCGGGTACCGCCCTGATTGTCGGCGTGGTAGTGGCGCTGTGGAGCGCCTCGGGCGGCATGGCCGCGCTGCAGACCGGGCTCGACGTGGCCTACGAGGTCCCCGTGGACCGCAAGTTCGCGGCCAAGCGGCTGTACGCGCTCCCGCTCATGACGGCCACGCTGGTGCTGGGCGGTGTCGCGTCAGCACTCATTGTCTTCGGCGCGGCGATCGGGTCTGGCATCGAGGGCCACATCGGCATCGCCGGGGCCGCGTTCAAGGTCATCTGGCCGGTCGTGCGCTGGGTGCTGGCCGTCATCCTGATTACGCTGCTGTTCTCGATCTACTACTTCTTCGGGCCGAACCGCGAGACGCCCCGCTGGCAGTGGGTCAGCCCAGGCGGCCTGGCGGGCACGGCCATCTTCCTGCTCGCCTCGCTCGGCTTCTCGTTCTACGTAGCCAAGTTCGGCTCGTACGGCAAGACCTACGGCGCGCTGGCCGGCGTGGTGATCCTCATGTTCTGGCTCTACCTGACGGGGCTGGCGATACTGATCGGCGCCGAGCTGAACGCCGAAACCGAGCGCGAGGCGGCCGCCC
>Ga0208324_1000206_pt1 | contig 31271 bp, 26 predicted proteins | sample Sb_taG_2_FD_187707 | JGI IMG/M metagenome (GOLD analysis project Ga0208324, IMG submission 187707) | Peat soil microbial communities from Weissenstadt, Germany - Sb_50d_5_LS metaG (SPAdes) (version 2) | ecosystem: Environmental > Terrestrial > Soil > Wetlands > Peat | place: Germany... | reverse complement strand
TGGTCACAGGCGCCCGATCCCGGACCGGATCATCGCCGCAACCGCCGAACTGCACGGTGCCGAGGTGCTGCACCTCGACAGCGACTACGACTTGATCGCCGAGGTGACAGGCCAGCCAATGCTGGCCGCGATCCCGATCCCGATCCCGATCCCGATCCCGTTCCATTCCGGCGCCTGCTCCGCCGGGCGTTTCCCGGGCGCGAGCTGCTCGGTGGCCTCCTCAGGTGCCACGATGCCGTCTGGAACCGAGCCACGCGATGACACGTCTGATGCACGAGACGTTCCGATTCGCAATCTGCAATAGGCGTTTCTGGCGCAGAACGAAGAGGCCTGGGAGTGACGCTCATGCTCGATCTATGGGTTGCGCGCGCCGAACGTGCCACGAGGGTGCGTCGCCTGCTGGCCGTCCTCGTCACTTTCGCGGTAGTCGTCGGGACTGCCGCGGCCGTCACCGTATTCGCTGGGCCTACCCGTTCGCCTGTGGAATCTCCCTCGCCAACGAGCGTCAGCTCAGCCATCCAGTCCGGAGCCGTTCCAGTCAAGTCATACTGCCACAAGGCCGTGCCGTGGATGCGCATGTGCGGTGGCAGGGACCGTATGGCGCAGCGCTCCAGGGTGGGTAGCTAGATATGGACCCCGGTCAGGGGCCGGATGGCTGGTCGTGGCTTTGCCCGGTCGGCCTGCCGGGGTCATCGGGATGGGCAATGCCGAGATCGTCCCTCATCCACCTAACCGGTCGTCGGTAACCGTGTGCGACCGCCATGTGTGGGGAGGATCGTGTCCACCCGCGGTCTTCAAGATCCCTTGGGCGGGGCCGCATCGGTGACGGTACCTGCGCGGGCCGCGTGGATCCCGCGGGCCCCTTTTAGCGGGCCGGGTTTGAGAGGATGAATGGGATCGGTGCCAGGCGGAACGGGCTGGCCCTTGTGCTCATCTCCTGCGGAGGATGTGGCGATGCGAGCGGTATGGATCACTAGGCATGCCGGGCCGGAGGCCCTGGAGGTGCGGGAAACGGCCGATCCCGAGCCCGGCCCGGGGCAGGTCCGTATTCGCGTCCGCGCGGCTGGCCTGAGCTTTGCCGATGTGATGTCCGCGCAGGGGCTGTATCCCGATGCCCCTAAGCCACCATGCGTCGTCGGCTACGAGGTGTCCGGGGTGATCGACGCGCTCGGTGACGGTACCCAGGGCCGCGCGGCAGGCGAGCGGGTGCTGGCCATGACGCATTTCGGAGGGCACGCGGATGTGGTGTGCGTGCCCGCGGAGCAGGTGCTGCCGATGCCGGAGGCGATGAGCTTCGAGGAAGCCGCCGCGCTGCCGGTCAACTACCTCACCGCCTACCACATGCTGTTCCGCGTCGCGGGTGTCCGGCCCGGCGAGCGGGTGCTGGTGCATATGGCGGCCGGCGGGGTCGGGACAGCGGTGCTGCAACTGTGCCGCACCGTGGATGATCTGGAAGTCTTCGGCACGGCCTCGGCCGCCAAGCACGACGTGCTCAAGGCCGAAGGTTGCGCGCACCCTATCGACTACCACACCACCGACTATGCCGCCGAGGTCCGCCGGCTGACCGGAGGCCAGGGCGTGGACATCGTGCTGGACCCGCTCGGCGGCCATGACTGGCGGAAAGGGCTGAAGCTGTTGCGCCCGTGCGGCCGGCTGGTGGCCTACGGGTTCGCCAACCTGGCCAGCGGGCAGCGGCGCCGCCCGGCCCGCCTGGTCTCCCAGGTGGCTGGCATACCGCTGCTGACACCGCTTCAGCTGATGAATCACAACCGGACCGTCAGCGGCGTCAACGTCGGCCGCCTGTGGGGGCAGATCGCGACCCTCCGCGAAGAACTCCAGGCCGTTCTCGCCCTCTGGGACCAGGGCAGGGTCAAACCGCTCATCGACGGGACCTACCCATTCGCCGAAGCAGCGGCAGCCCACCGCCGGATCCTGCAGCACCAGAACACCGGCAAGATCGTGCTTAAACCCTGACCGGACTCGCCGCCGCCAGCTTTCCCGCCGCCTCGGAAGATTTCACCGAACGGGCCGTGGCTCTCCGTCTCGCCCGCCAGTACCTGCTCGCCCGGCCCAAGGTCACCGTCCGGGTCATCCCGTTACCTCGCCCGCCTGTGCCCGTCATGGCCCGGGCCGGAGTGGTCGCGTGCGCTTTTTCTTTCCGTCACCTCCCGTTCATATTCGCGGGTTTCTTATCAGCCCGGCCGCCGTCCATATCCGAGGTCTGTGGCCCATGGTCAGGGCCAGGGCAAATGCCCATCCGGCCACCATGATGACATGTGGTGGCCCTTCGAATCGATGACCGGGGTGATCACCCCTCTTGGGTGATCCATGTGTTATTGACCGGTGCCTATAAAGGCAGCGGGATACCGCGAAGCAGAGAGGGAGCGCGATGGGCGCCGAACGTGACCGGGTGGCGGAATTCGGGCGACTCGAAGACGGGCTGCTGCAGGCCGGGGAGTGGTACCGGTGGGGGCCGTATGTCAGCGAGCGGCAGTGGGGGACGGTGCGGGAGGACTACAGCGCCGACGGCAACGCGTGGGATTACCTGCCGCATGATCATGCCCGGTCCCGGGCTTACCGGTGGGGTGAGGACGGGCTGGCCGGGTTCTGCGATATCGAGCAGCGGCTGTGCCTGGCCCTGGCGCTGTGGAACGGGCGCGATCCGATCTTGAAGGAGCGGGCGTTCGGGCTGACCGGGCCGCAGGGCAACCACGGCGAGGACGTCAAGGAGTACTGGTGGTACCTGGACGCGATCCCGAGCCACGCCTGGAACCGGTGGCGCTACCACTACCCGCAGGGCGCGTTCCCGTACCAGGACCTGATCGATACCAACGCTCACCGGAACCGTTACCAGCCCGAGTACGAGCTGCTGGACACCGGCGCGTTCGACGGCGACCGGTACTGGATCACCGAGGTGCACTACGCCAAGGCCGGCGCGGACGACCTGCTGATGGCCATCCAGCTCACCAATAAGGGCCCGGAGGCCGAGACCATCCACGTGCTGCCGACGGCCTGGTTCCGCAACACCTGGGCCTGGGATACTGACCCCGGCGAGCCGAAGCCGGCCCTGCGGGCCTCGGGAGAGGCATCGGTCACCATCGAGCACCCCGTCTCCGGCACCATGGAGCTCATCGCAGCGGCCGGCCCCGACGGTTCCCAGCCAGAGCTCTTGTTCTGCGAGAACGAGACGAACCTGGCCCGGCTGTACGGCAGCCACCCGGTCACCCCCTACCCCAAGGACGGCATCAACGACCACGTCGTCCACGGCGCGCCCACCGTCAACCCCGAGCGGGCCGGCACCAAGTGCGCGTTCTGGTACCGGGTGACCGTCCCGGCGGGCCAGACCGTCGAGCTGCGGCTGCGGCTGCGCCCGGCCGGCCATGCCGAGGAGCCCGCCGTCGCGCTCGGGGCTGGCTTCGACCAGGTGATCACGCAGCGGCGGGCCGAGGCTGATGAGTTCTACGCCGAGCTCACCCCGGCCGGGGCCAGCGCCGACGAGGCGCTGGTGCTCCGGCAGGCGTGCGCCGGGATGCTGTGGAGCAAGCAGCTGTTCTACTACGACGTGGAACGGTGGCTGGACGGCGACCCCACCCAGCCGACCCCGCCCGAGTCGCGCAAGAACGGGCGGAACGCCAAGTGGCTCAACTTCGACGGGTTCGACATCATGTCCATGCCGGACAAGTGGGAGTATCCCTGGTTCGCCGCCTGGGACCTGGCCTTCCACACCGTGACCCTGGCCCACCTGGACCCCGCGTTCGCCAAGTACCAGCTGATCGTGGTGTGCCGGGAGTGGTTCCAGCACCCGAACGGGGCGCTGCCGGCGTACGAGTGGGACTTCGGCGACGTCAACCCGCCGGTGCACGCCTGGGCGGCCCTGCAGGTCTTCGCCATCGACGGCGGCCGCGACACCAAGTTCCTGGCCCGGGTCTTCGACAAGCTCCTGGTCAACTTCACCTGGTGGGTGAACAGGGAGGACGCCGAGGGCAACAACGTCTTCGAGGGCGGCTTCCTCGGCCTGGACAACATCGGCCCGATCGACCGCTCCCACCTGCCGCCCGGCTACGTGCTGGAGCAGTCCGACGCCACCGGCTGGATGGGGGCGTACGCGGTGTCAATGATCGGCATCGCGGGTGTCCTGGGCTGGACTGGCGAGCGCCAGTCGCAGGACCTGATCATGAAGTTCCTCGAGCATTTCGCGGGCATCCGCCAGGCCCTGGACCAGCAGGGCCTGTGGGACGACGCCGACGGGCTGTTCTACGACCGGCTGGTCCTCCCGTCCGGGGCCACGGTCCCGGTCAAGGTCCGGTCCATGGTCGGGCTGATCCCGGCGCTGGCCGCCGCGGTCATCGACGGCCAGGCGCTGCAGAACGTGATGAGCATGAACAAGATGTTCATGCGCTTCCTGCGGCGTGAGGGGGTCGGGGACATGGAGCGGCTGAGCGAAAGGCCGCAGTTGCGCGGCGAGCCGGGCCACGAGCGGCTGCTGCTGTCGGTGGCCAAGCCCAACCAGATCGAGCGCCTGTTCGCCAAGCTGTTCGACGAGTCCGAGTTCCTGTCCCCGCACGGGCTGCGCGCCCTGTCGGCCTACCACCGCGATCACCCCTACACCTTCGACGTCGGTGACTACCGGGCGTCCATCGACTACGAGCCGGCCGAGTCGACCACGTCGATGTTCGGCGGCAACTCCAACTGGCGCGGCCCGATCTGGATGCCGGTCAACTACCTTCTGGTCGAGGTGCTCGAGCGCTACCACCGGTTCTACGGCAAGGACCTGGAAGTGGAGTACCCGACCGGCTCGGGCAAGACGCTGACCCTGGATCTGATCGCCGCCGACCTGCAGGACCGGCTCATCTCCCTGTTCATCAACGACGCCGACGGGCGGCGGGCCTGCTTCGGCGGGACCGAGCGGATGCAGACCGATCCCGCCTGGCACGACAACCTGATCTTCAGCGAGTACTTCCACGGCGACAACGGCGCCGCGATCGGCGCCTTCCACCAGACCGGGTGGACTGGCCTGATCGCCGACCTGATCCTCCGCCGGCACGGCGCGGTCCGGGCCCTCGGAGACGTGCTGCGAGAACTGGCCCCGTAGCGCCCCTGAGCAGAAGGGCACAGCAGTGACGAGTTACCAAGCCACCACGACCGCGGCCGGCGCCGTCCCGGCCGCCCGAGTCCCCCCCGATGCCGCCGTCGCCGGCACGCTTCCCGGCCAGCCGTTTCCGCTAGGGGCCACGCCAGGCGAGCATGTCGGCGTCGCCGGGACGAACTTCGCGATCGCCTCGTCCGTCGCCGACGGCGTCACCTTGTGCCTGTTCGACGATGCCGGCGCGGAAACCCAGGTACTGATGCAGGACAACGACGCCGACGTCTGGCACGTGTTCGTGCCCGGCGTCGGCCCGGGGCAGGCCTACGGGTACCGGGTCAGCGGCCGGTGGGACCCGGCGCGCGGCCTGCGGTGCAACCCGGCCAAGCTGCTGCTCGACCCGTACGCCAAGGCGATCAGCGGGTCGGTCACCTTCGGGCCCGAGGTACTCGGCCAGGACGGGATCGACCCGGCCCAGCCGAGCGCGCTGGACTCCGCCGGGCACGTGCCGCGGAGCCTGGTCGCGGACTCGCAGTACCGCTGGCAGGACGAGGGCCGGATCCGGCACCGCACTTCGGACACGATCCTGTACGAGATCCACGTCAAGGGTTTCACCATGCGGCACCCCGACATCCCGCCCGAGCTGCGCGGGACCTACGCCGGGCTGGCCCACGAAGCCGCCATCGCGCATCTGACCGGGCTAGGCGTCACCACCGTGGAGTTGCTGCCCGTCCACCAGAACGTGCCCGAGGCGTTCCTGATCGGCCGGGGCCTGACGAACTACTGGGGCTACAACACGATCGGGTACTTCGCGCCGCACAACGGCTACTCCGCGGCCGTCCGGGCCGGCCAGCCCGGCGGCCAGGTCGACGAGTTCAAGGCGATGGTGGACGCCCTGCACCGGGCCGGCCTGGAGGTGGTGCTCGACGTGGTGTTCAACCACACCGCCGAGGCCGGGCCGGACGGCCCGGCGCTGTGTTTCCGCGGCATCGACAACACCGCGTACTACCGGACCGAGCCCGGTGACCCGGCCGTCTATATCGACACGACCGGCTGCGGCAACTCGCTGAACACCGGCGATCCGATGACGCTGCAGCTGATCATGGACTCGCTTCGCTACTGGGTCCTCGAGATGCACGTAGACGGGTTCCGGTTCGACCTGGCCCCGACGCTGGCCCGCCAGGACGGCGCCTACAGCAAGGTGTCGGCCTTCCTGGACATGGTGGCCCAGGACCCGGTGGTGTCGCGGGTCAAGCTGACCGCCGAGCCGTGGGACGTCGGCCAGATGGACAGCTACGATCTGGGCCGGTTCCCGCCGCTGTGGCGGGAGTGGAACGGCAAGTACCGGGACAGCATGCGCGACTTCTGGCGCAGCCGCCCGATCGGGATCGGCGAGTTCGCCACCCGCTTCGCCGGATCCTCGGACCTGTACGGCACAAAGGGCCGCCGGCCCACCGCCTCCGTGAACCTCATTACCGTCCATGACGGCTTCACAGCGCGCGACCTGGTCTCCTACGACGACAAGCACAACGAGGCCAACGGCGAGGACAACCGCGACGGCACCAGCGACAACCGGTCCTGGAACTGCGGCGCGGAAGGCCCCACCGACGACCCCGATATTCTCGCCCTGCGCGCCCGGCAGTCCCGCGCCATGCTCACCACGCTGATGCTGTCCTTCGGGGTGCCGCTGATGCTCGGCGGCGACGAGCTCGGCCGGACCCAGCAGGGTAATAACAACGCCTACTGCCAGGACAACGAGATCACCTGGGTCGACTGGGCCAACGCCGACACCGCCCTGCTGGAGTACGCCACGAACCTGATCGAATTCCGGCGCGCCCACCCGGTCTTCCGCCGCCGCCGCTTCCTGACCGGCGTCGAAGCCGAGCAGCTGGAGTGGTTCACCCCGGCGGGCGCGCGGATGGACGGCGCCGACTGGGCCGACCCGAATGCCCGCGCCATCGGCATTTACCTGGATGGGTCCGACGGCCCCGACCGGGCCGAGGACGGCACGTTCCTGGTCGACGACGACTTCCTGGTCCTGGTGAACTCCTGGTGGGAACCGCTCGATTTCCTGCTCCCGGCGACCAGGCCGCAGGCCGGATGGCAGGTCGAGTTCGACACCTACGACCTCGTGTCCCCGTCCGGCCCGGCCGCGGCCGAGCGCAAGGCAGGCGACCGCATCACCGTGAGCCCTCGCTCCATAGTCGTGCTGAAGAGCCCGCTGCCCTAGACCGAGCCTGGGCCGTGGTCGGACTGGCGATCCAGGTTGACGGTACGGGCGGCCTCGCGCATCACCCGGCGCGAGTGACGTGAACGCGGCACTGTACGGGCTTGCCTGCCGGAGCCGCTCACCCGCCACGGATGATTCTTCGCGCCGACTGCCTGGTCACGGTGAGGCGGTACCGTGCTCGTCCTGGCCGGCCTGGCCGCCGGCGGCGGGCATCTGCTGTGGGCTACTCGCCAGTGGGTCAGGGAGATGGAAACCCCGCCCAGCGAACTGGCCAGGATCAAGTGGAATCAGGCCCGGGCTGCGGTTTCCGCTGGCGCGGCGGCCTGGCGGAACGGGCCGCGGGCCAATCCCGCGGGCGCCTGCTGACCGTCGGGGTCACCTGCGGTCCTCGCTGGCCCGCGGATCCTGTCCGTGCAGGCGGCGGATCTCCAGGACCTCGACCCCGAATGCCTCGAGCCTGGCGAGCAGCCCGTTGAGGGCCGCCTGGTCTTGGATCGGGCCGTGCAAGACGGTTTCGACGGGCTCTACCGAGGCGGTGAGCCGGTCGAAGTCGAGCAGCGCCTCGGGCGGGAGGACACCCGACACCCGGATCTCGTAGTAAGACGATGGCACCGCAGCCCCTTGCCTGTCGGAATCACAGCGGCTAGGACGCCACAGTCCCGCTTTATCGGCCGCCGCGCCCCACTCACGACGGGTGAAATTCCGTCACCCTGGTGAGATCGCCGGATGGGTGATGACTTACCGGACGCCGGGGCATAAGTAAGAGAAGAGAGGGGAACGGAAACGAAGGGGCCCGCCTGGTCATCATTACCGTCGCGGGCCGTGCGGCACTGCTGGCCGTGCCGCCGGCCGGATTAGGTCCCCGGAGAGGGAGACGAGGATGTCCGGTACCGATGTGCGAGGGGCGGCCCGTCTCCGCGGCCGCGCCGACGCCGACGACCCGGTCTTGATGTCCAAGGTCACCGTGCCCGAGGTGCCCGGCTGGGCCGTCGCGCGTCCGCGCATCGAAAAGCTGATAGCCGAAGGCGCGCGAGGCCCGCTGACCTCCGTCACCGGGCCGCCGGGAGCAGGCAAGACCATGGCCATCGCGTCCTGGGCCGGCGCCAGGACAAATCCCGGCACCCTGGCCTGGGTCAGCCTCGACGACTACGACAACAAGCCGAGGGTCTTCTGGTCCTATGTCGTGGCCGCCCTGCGGCGCACGGGCATTACCGTGCCGCGGGTACTGCCCGGGCCCACTCGCGAGGCCGTCGAGCACGTATTCCTGGTGCGGCTGGCCTCGGTGCTGGCCGGGCAGGACTCGCCCGTGGTCCTGGTTCTCGACGACCTCCACCTGCTGACCGATCCAGCCACCCTGGATGGACTGGATTACGTGCAGCGGAACGCGCATCCAGGCCTGCACCTGGTGGTCGCCTCCAGGGTGGATCCGTTGCTGCCCTTGCACCGGTACCGGCTGACCGGGGAACTCGCCGAGATAAGAGCCGACGACCTGGCCTTTAACGTGGAAGAGTCCGGCCTGCTCCTGGCGCATCACGGCATCACCCTGTCCGAGGCGGCCATCGCGGGCCTGACCGGGCGGACCGAGGGCTGGGTGGCGGGGATACGCCTGGCCGCGCTCTCGCTGCACGGGCATCCCGATCCCGAGCAGTTCGTGAAGGAACTGGAGGCCGAAGACAGCGCCATCACCAGTTACCTGGTCGACGAAGTCCTCAACGCCCAGCCTCCCGCGGTGCGTGACATGCTGCTGCGCACCAGCATTCTCGACTGCGTCAACGCGGATCTCGCCAGCGAGCTCACCGGCGACCCGCAGGCAGCCCACGTCCTGCCGGACCTGGCCCGGGCCAACGCGTTCGTCCGGCCGATCGGCCACGGCTGGTACCGCTACCATGCGCTGCTGGCCGCGGTCCTGCGCCTGAAGCTCCGGCTGGAGCACAGCGGGCGCCTGCCGGGCTTGTATGAACGTGCCGCCCGGTGGTGTCAGCGCCACGGGATGCTCAACGAGGCAGCCCGGTACGCGGCCGAGTCCGGCGACTGGCCCTTCGCGGCCGGGATCGTCGTGGACGAGTTCGCGGTGGGCCAGCTCATCGACCCGCGCGGAAACCAGCCACTGGCCGAGGTGTTCGGGCGAATGCCGCGGGATGGCGGGTGGGCACAACCTCAGCCGTGGCTGGCCCTGGCCGCGACGGGGCTGTCCGACCCGGTACGCGAGGCAGGCAGTGCCGCCGCGCTGGCCGCCGCGGAACGCATCCTGGAGCGGCTTCCCGCCCGCGACGAGATCCCGGCCCGGCTGGCCGCCTCGCTGATCCGGCTGGCGCTGTCCCGCCGGACTGGAGATCTCGAGGCCGCCACGGCCGCCGCCGGGCGAGCGGAAGTCCTGGCCGGGCAACTGCCCGAGGAGGTGCACGCCCGGCATCCCGAGCTCACGGTGCAGTTGCTGTCGGGCCGTGGAACGGTAGAACTCTGGGCCGGCCGCCTCGATGCGGCGGCGGCTGACTTCGCCGAAGGCCTGGCCGCCTGTGGACCGGAAACAGGATATGAGCGCGCCGACTGCCTCGGATATCTCGCCCTGACGGAGGCCCTGCAAGGCCAGCTGACCCGCGCCTCCGGGCATGCCGACGAGGTCATCGAGGTGATGAGGAGCGTCAGCGACTGCGTGACCGAGCACATCACCTCGGCCGTGAGCGTCGCGCTGGCCTACGTGCACCTGCAGCGCGGCGACATGCAGGAGACCCATGCGCAGCTGAAACGGGCCGAGGCCGCCCTGCGGGTCTGTCCCGACCAGCTGGTCAGCGCGCTGGCCTGCCTGGTCGCGGCGCAGCGTCGGCTGGCCGAAGGCCGCGCCACGGCCGCGTCGGAGATGATCCGCCGGGCCTGCCAGGACTGGTCGCCTCCCGGCTGGCTCGAGCTGAGGCTGACCATCCTCCAGTCGCGAGCTCACATCCTGGCCGGAGACATCACGGCCGCCGTGGCCGCGGCCCGGCGCGCCGATCCGCAGGCGGTACCCGAAACGGCGGCCGTCCTGGCTCAGGCGTGGCTGGCCTCGGGAGATCATGAGGCGGCCCGCCGTGCGCTGGACGCCGCGGCCGAGGGCCAGAGCGGGGCACCGGACGGTATCGGCCTGGCGGGGTGGCTGGTCGATGCCCAGCTCAGCTACGGCACCGGTGACGACCGGCGCGGTCGCCGGTCACTGGAGCGCGCGCTGCTGCTGGCCAGGCCTGAGCGGACGAAGCTTCCCTTCGTCCTGGAGCAGGCCTGGCTGCGGCCGGTGCTGCGGCACGATCCAGAACTGGCCCAGGCCTCCCGGGAGATGCTCGAGCCCGCCACGGCAGCCCCGGTGATCCCGGCTCCGCGACGGCAGCCGGCGGATGGCCAGCAGGCGCCGCTCGTCGTCGAGCGGCTCAGCGAACGCGAGCTCGAGGTGCTCACCCTCTTGTCGGGCATGCTCAGCACCGCGGAGATCGCCAGCGAAATGTACCTCTCGGTGAACACCGTCAAGACCCATCTGCGGAGCATCTACCGCAAACTGTCCGCGGCCCACCGTGGCGAGGCCGTACGTCGCGCGCGCCAGCTGGGGATGATTTAGGGGTCTCAGAGGATGCCGAGCTGCTGTCCGCGCGCGATGGCATCACCGCGCGCGGACACGCCGAGCTTCCCGTAGATCGACGTGACCTGGGTCTTGATCGTGTTCTCCGAGAGGTTCAGCGCCGCGGCGATCTCGCGCCGCGAGAGCGCACTGCGGAGCAGGCGCAGCACCGTCACTTCCCGTTCGGTGAGCGGGTCAGCCAGCGCCCGCGCCGGTGACCTGCCCTCGAGCCGCCGTTCAAGCCGTTCCAGCCGGGCGCGCAGCGGATGCGTGTCATCCGGCGCGGCCGTCAGCAGCAGGCTGACCTCGCCGGCCAGGACGGCAGCTGATGAGCGGTCTCCGAGATCGATCAGCACCTTGGTCAGGACCAGCATGATGTCGATCGTGGCCCATGCGCTGATCCCGGGCCGTCGGCGGCGGGCCCGCAGTGCGTGTTCGAGCTCGCTTCGGGCTTCAGGCAGGCGTCCCAGGCCAGCGTGAGCCGCTCCGGCCGCCGCGTGGGCGAGCGAAGCCGGCGGCGTCCGGCCCAGGTTACTGCCGCTCATAAGGGAAATGGCCAGGTCGGCTGCGCGCTGAGCTCGGGTCAGCTGGCCCAGTTCGCTGAGCGCCAGGGACAGCGTGGACAGGCTCAGCAGGTGTATCGCCGGCGTGAGCGGTGCGTTCGCCACGGCCTCCAGCAGGGGCTTCTCCGCTCCGGCGGCATCGCCGGACAGATAGCGGCTGAAACCGAGGACCGTCCTGGCCAGCGCATACCACGGCTGTGAGGCATCGCTTTCCAGCTCCACGGCCCACTCCGCTGACCTGCGCATCGCCTCGAGGCCGTCGAAGCCGCACAGGCCTTGCAGCAGTGCAACTGACGACTCCAGCGATTGCATCCCGTCGGGCAGCGGTCCGGGCCGGGTTGACGCCGCCATAACGGGGAGCCAGCGCCTCACGGGCTCCCGATCACCTGAAGCCACCGCCGACCACGCGGCGCAGTGAGCGGCCACCGGGTCGCCGCCGATCGCGCGGTCGCCGAGCCCGCGCACCCACCCCCGGACGGTCGCCGTCCGCCCGGACGCCACGTACGGATGCCAGTAACTGGCGATCAGGTCGATGGCTCCCGCACGGTCACCTGCGGCAATCGTGTGCTCGATCGTCCCGTCCGCCAATCCCGACTGCCGGTACCAGGCGCTCGCGCGCCTGTGCAAGACGGGCACGAGGCCCGGCTCGGTCGCTTCGAGCTGGTCCCGGAGCGCCTGGGCGAGCAGGTGGTGATAGCGGAACCACTGCCGGGACTGGTCAAGGGGAACGAGGAAGGCGTTCTCACGCTCCAGGGTGGCCAGCATCTCCGCCGCGTCGGCCGAGCCGGTGACCGCATCGCAGAGCGGTGCGCAGAACCGGTCGAGGATGGAGGTCCGCGCGAGGAAACGACGGATCGCGGCCGGCTGGCGGCCGAGCGCCTCCTCGGCCAGGAAGCCGGCGATGGACGCGCTGGCGCCGGAGAACTGGCGGACGAAGGCGGCGGGGGAGCGATGGCCGCGGAGGTCGACCGCCGCCAGGTACAGCCCGGTCGGCCAGCCCTCCGTACGCCCGACGAGCGTGGCCAGGTCGGACTCGCTGAGCTCGACGCCGGACAGGGCGCTCACCACCGGGCCCGCCTCGGCCGCGGTGAAGGCCAGGTCGTGCGCCCTGAACTCGGCCAGCTCGCCGGTCGCGCGCCAGCGTGCCAGCGGCAGCGGCGGATCGGCCCGCGTCACGAGGACGACCTGCACCGATGCCGGGAGATGGTGCAGCAGGAACGTCATTTGCTCGTGGCAGCCCGGCTCGGTGATCGAATGGTAATCGTCCAGCACCAGGACGGCTGGTACCGCGAGGCCCGCCAGCTCGTTGACCAGGCTGGGGATCGCTGCTCCCGTGATGTCGGGGGAGCTGCCCCGCAGATGGCACAGGATCTGCCCGGCCTCGAGCTCCGGGCACGCCCGCAGCAGCGCGTGCGTGATGTGCCGCCACAGCTTCCGCGGCTCATTGTCATCCTCGCCGAGCGAGATCCATGCGAACGGCCGGGCCCGCACCGTGTGGGCGCGCCACTGGGCCGCGAGAATGGTCTTGCCGTAACCTGCCGGAGCCTCGATGAGGATGAGCTTGGCCTCGGTAGCCGTCAGCCGCTCAACGAGCGCGGACCGCTCAACCCACCCCCCGGCGGGGACCGCGCGCAAGCTGCGTCCGGGCCGCGATGGTCCTCCGGAGGAAGCCCGGGCGGGATCCTGGCGCATCGATCCACCATGGGCCGAACGACCCACCCTGGAACAGGGACCAAGGTCCCGCACCGGGATCAACGATCGTCCCTTTCTCGCCCCGGGGCCGGGTGTATCACCCGTGCCGGGTGGGGCGCGGCGGCGGCCGAGGTGATGGTCTAGAGCGCGACTCAGTCGGCACCTAAGAAGGAGAGCACCTCATGTCTGACCTGATCGCGATCGCTTACCCCGACGAAGCCACCGCTGAGGCAGCGGCCGACGAGGCGCGGCGGCTGGCTCAGGACCTGATCATCCAGCCCGATGCCATCGCGGTGATCACGCGGGACAAGGAGGGCAACTACCACACGCACACCAACCACCACCTGGTCGGCGGCGGAGCGACCTGGGGCATGTTCTGGGGCCTGCTGTTCGGCCTGTTGTTCTTCATCCCGGTCTTCGGGCTGGCCATCGGCGCGGGGCTCGGGGCGCTCATGGGCAAGGTCACCAAGTCGGGCATCGACAAGCAATTCCAGGACCAGGTCCGCGGCGCGCTCCAGCCGGGCACCTCGGCGCTGTTCCTCATGGTGGAGAAGGTCACCCCGGACAAGGCCGTCGAGGCGATGAGCAAGTTCGGCGGCACCGTGATCAAGACCTCGCTGTCCAAGGAGGGCGAAGCGGAACTCCAGGACGCCCTGCACGGCGGAAGCACCGCCTCCTGATTACCCAGTCATGCCATGCCGGCTGGCCCGCCTGGAGCCGACCATACGCACGGTCATGACGCGGGCACCTTGGCCCGGCTGACCGGGTCGGGCCGCGGCCGTACCGGATCGCCAGCACGTGGCGGCCGGTACGGCCTGCTATTGCTGGTCCTCATCGGGACCTACCTGCTCGCCGCGTTCGGCGTCGCGAAGCTGGCCACCGAGCTGCAGGTCGTCTTGTTCGCCGGGATCCTGCTGATAGCGCTGCGCACGTCGCCGCTGCCTAGCCCGTGGCCGGCGGTCATCGGAGCCGTCACGGTGGTCGGCTCGGCCCTGACGTTCTGGACGTCCCTGAACGGCCGGAACGGAACCGCGGCCGAGGACCTGTGGAAGGCCCTGCTGCTGCTGATGGCCGTGATCGTGGTGGTGCGCCGCGTCCTGGCCAAGCCGACGGTCACCATCCAGAGCATCTACGGCGCCCTGAGCGCCTACCTGATCATCGGGCTGATGTTCGCCTCCGGCTACGCCGCCATCGACCAGCTGACCACGTCTGACTTCTTCGCCGACAACCAGCCTGCCAATACCCAGACGTACCAGTACTTCAGCTTCACCACGCTGACCACTCTCGGGTACGGGGACTTCACCGCCGCCGAGAGCGGCAGCCGCTCCGTCGCCGTCTTGGAGGCGGTGACCGGCCAGGTGTTCCTGGCCACCCTGGTCGCCCGCCTCGTCAGCGCGTACCGGGGCCCGGACCGGCCGGAGCCCCCCGGTGGCCGTGGGCTACCTGAGGATGTTGACGGCCCGGGAGACGACGAGGATCGCGACTAGCAGCGAGATCACCGCCTCGGCCATCATCATGAGCTTGGCCCAGGGCCTGATGCCCGAGACGTCGGTCGGGCCGAACGCCATCGCGGTCGTGAACGAGAGGTTGAGGTAGTCCAGGAACCTCGGATACCAGCCGGGCCCCACGTACTCGGGGTTGGTCATCTCGGGAAAGATGAAGGCGGGCGGGGGACCCGATCCGCGCGCACGGGCGGCCGCGCCCCCGCGATCGAGATCCCAGTACCACAGGCCGAAGACGATCACGTTGCTGAGCCAGATGGCGCCGCCGCTGGCCAGCAGGACGTTGGCGTCGCTGCTGAACTTGACCGCGGCGATGATCCCGGCCACCAGGCGCGCGGCGGCGACGGCGTTCACGGCGGAGATCAGGCCGATCAGCGTTCCGGTCATCACGCGGAGCCAGGGGGAATCCCGGTCGATGCGCCCTGGATCGCCGATGATGAGGACCGCCAGCAACACGACGAGGACCACGACGAACGCCCAGCGGGCATCCCCGTCCCTGAGCTGAGAGGGCAGGGCGGCGCGGAGCCCGCCGGCGGCCAGCACGGCCAGCGCCATCGGCCAGCGGCTCTCGCCGGCCCTGGCTGGGGCCTGAGCCTGAGGTAGCCGCGCGGGCTGGTCAGCGGTCATCGGCTATCTACTGAGCAGGAGGTAGATGCTGTTGCCTGCCAGCCAGAGTCCGAGCAGCAGGCAGACCGCGATGACCACCTGGTCCTGATGCGTGTTCAGCCACTCCCGCAGCCGCGCCAGCCTGGCGTCGGCCCGGTCCCCGGCGAAGGAGGCATACAACTCCAGGTACAGGTAACCCGACGTGGCCAGCAGGCAGAAGAGCACTAGGACCAGGTAGCTGCCCGCGGTGGCGAGCTTGGCCTGGGCGACGGTGGCCGCGCCGGCCGCCACCAGCGTCCAGGGCTGCAGGAACGCGGCGAGCCCGGCTGCGCTCCACAGCGAGAGCCGGTCCAGCCTGGCCATCCAGGCCGCCGGCTTGCGGGGGCGGCCCGCCCGGCGCTTGGTGCGCAGGGCGATCAGGATCAGCACGACGCCCACGGCCAGCTTGACGGCCAGAGCAGCGTCAGACGGCACGGTCTGCGGCGCGGGCGGGTTGTTCCCGGTGGCGGCGAAGACCGCCGCGATCACCACGACCAGGCAGGCCAGCCAGCCGAGGATGAACGCCAGGCCCTTCCAGATGCCCTTCTCGGCGCTCAGCACCAGGATGAAGGCCGTCACCGGAAACGGCTCGAGGGCGATACCGAGCCCGATGAGCAGAAGGTCGAGTACCACGCCTCCACGCCTCCACGCGCCCGGCGGTTACAAGCCTTGCTCGGCGGTGATCCGCCCGGACTTCACCGCGTCGACCAGGGCCTGATAGTCACGCTCGTTCTGATCGGCGTAAACCGAGGCGAACTTCGCGATGGCCCGGTCAAAGACGTCCGAGCCGCCCAGGTAGGCGGCGATGGCGAGGCGGTCCCCGGACCGCGCGTGCGCCCGGGCCAGTGTCCAGCCGCACAGCGCGGCGTATAGCTGCAGTCCTTCCGGGCGCAGCGCCCCGATCTCGACGGAGAATTTCCAGTCCCGCAGCTGCCGGACGTAGAAGTCCCTGGACCGCCCGTCCAGGCCCGCCTCGATGCGCTGCCAGCCCAGGAAGATGTCGCTCGACGCCTGCATCAGCCGCTGGCCCGCGACCACCCGCTGGCCCTGGTTGGCGTACTTGGTGGCGCCGACGAACCGGCTGAGCACCGACGCTTCTGCCTCCTTGACCTGCAGGAACAGCGGGTCGGTCTCGTCGCGGCCGAGCATCAGGACGATCCAGCAGCGCGTTCCGACGCTGCCGACCCCGACCACCTTGCGGGCCATGTCGCAGAACTCGAACTGCTGGAACAGGTACCTGCGGTCGGTCTCCAGCGTGCGCTGGTACTTGGCTAGCAGGCCGGTCAGTTCCCCCTCGAGGTCGGCGCGGTCGGTCTCCGCCGGGATCAGCTCGTCGATGGGCACCAGGAGCGGCGGATCGCAGATGATGCGCGGGCGGCCGTCGACGATCCGGGTCAGCTTGGCCAGCTCCTGCGTGCTGTCCCTGGTCCGCGCCTTGGCCAGGCCCTGGTCCAGGTATTTGCGCTGCCGGGCCCGGAGCTGGGTATCGAACTGCGCCCGCAGCTCGGTGACGTCGACGTGCGCGTACCAGACGTCCAGGTTGGTCATGGCTGCGAACTCGCGCATGGCCTGCCGGTAGCGGGAGACGCCGGCCACCACGATGTCGCGACGCTGCTTGGGCAGCAAGCCGTTGTCCCGCCCGGCCACCTCCAGGCTGGCCGCCAGCCGCTTGACGTCCCACTCCCAGGGACCGGGCAGCGTCTCGTCGAAGTCGTTGACGTCGAACATCAGGCGCCGTTCGGCCGACCCGAATATGCCGAAGTTGGACAGGTGCGCGTCGCCGCAGGCCTGCACGGCCAGCCCGGACACCGGCGTGGTGGCCAGGTCGCTGGCCATCGGCAGGGCCGCGCCGCGGTAGTAGGTGAACGGGGACACCATCATCCGGCCCCACCGGACCGGCACCAGCTCGGGAACGCGCGTCTTCGCCTGTCCCTCCAGCAGCGCGATCGGGTCGGGCCGGTCCTTGGGCGGGTCGAACACCGCGTGGCTGTCGCGCGGCACCTCGGCCCGCGCCGCCTTGCCCCGGGCTGCGCGCTCGGCGGGCGTCAGCCGGGTACATTCGGAGTCGAGCTGGTACCGGCCGACAGGTCGCACCGACGTTACGGTCATCTGGTCAGTCATGATCTACTCCCACCGGCCGCGAGACACTATGCCACTCGACCATCCCGCGGAAGCCGTGTGAGCCGCCTCACCCGGCCGGGGTGAGCGGACCGCCGCCCGGCCTGGGTTATGGTCGGTCAGCGCGCAACTGCTTGTGGAGGGCATCCCATAGTGGCCATCGGAGGGAGTGGAGGCGAGCGGCCGGCGGCATCGCCGGCCGACGACGCTTCCAGCCAGCCCGCGCCGGCCGGCCGCCCCGCCCGGCCGCCCGGGCGGCGGCGCATCACGAAAGCGCAGGTCGCCCAGTTCGTCCAGGCCGTGCGGGACAGCGACCGGGCGGTCGTGGACGAGATGATCATGCGGCTGAGCCGTTCCCGGCCCTGGCTCGCTCCCCTGGCCCTGGCCGTCGGAGCCTTCGCGATGCTCTTCGACGGGGTCAAGCTGCTGTTCACGAACTGGCGGCTCACCCTGATCCAGGTGCTGCCCGCGATGTGGATCTGGGCCGCCATGTACGACCTGAAGCTTCACGTCTCCCCCCTGCACGACAAGGCGCTTCGTGTTCTGACCGGACCCGCGGTCGTGATCCCGCTCGTACTCGGAATCGCCGCGATCACCGCGGCGAGCTTCTACCTGAACGCCGTGTTCGCGTTCGCGATCATCCAGCCCGGCCGCCCGCAGATCCGGCCGGCCTTCACCCAGGCCCGGTCACACCTTCCCATCGTCCTGGGATCAGGCGGGATCATCGGCATCCTGCTCGGCCTGTCCACGGTGGTCGTGACGCGGTGGGGACTGTTCTGGTTCGCCCTGTCGCTGAGCATCGTCGTCGGGCTGATGATGGTGTGCTATGTCGCCGTGCCGTCCCGGCTGATCGGCTTCAAGCCCAGCCAGTCGAAGCGGGACAAGCTGACCGCCACCGTGGTGGGCGGGGCCATCGGCGCGGTGATCTGCACCCCCCCGTACGCACTGGGCCGCGTCGGGCTGCTGATGCTCGGGTCGCACACGCTGTTCGTTCTCGGCATCATCCTGTTCACCATCGGGCTGACGTTGCAGGCAGGCGCGACAGGCGCGGTCAAGACGATCAAGATGAGCGCCAAGCTCCTACCGGGCAGAGATCGCGACGGCGCCGCGGAAGACGCTGGCCAGCAAGGTCCCCCCTAGCGGATGAGGCCGGCGCGTACCGCCTGCGGGATCATTACGCCGGGGAATAACGGGGAACAACGCGGAAGGATCGGCATGCGTCATCCAGCGAAGAGCCTTTCCCGGCCGGCGGCGATTCTCGTCCTCGCCTGCCTGGCGGCCGGCTGCGGGAGCACCGCCAGCAGCGTGATCAGCAACTTGCCCACCCCCAGCCGGACCGGCACGACCTCGGCCGGCTCCGGCACGACGGCCCCCCCGACCACGGCACCTCCCGCGACCACGGCCCCCGCGACCACGGCACCTCCGGCCACCACGGCGGCCCCCGCGACCACGGCGGCCCCGGAGACTACGACCGTCACACCGACGGCCACCGCCTCGCCCGCCGGGTCCGCGACGCAGGGCACCGGGTCCGGCACCAGCCTGCTGTGGCTGTGGATTCTGCTGGCCGTCGCGGCCCTGGCCGGCCTGATCACCTGGATCGCTCACTCGGCCCGCCGCCGCTCGGCGTCCGCCGCCAGCTCGCGGTCGAGGCTCATCGACGCGTATGCGAAGGGGTCCGCTCTCCACGACGCGATGGCCGTGGCGGAAGCGCCGGGCAACCTCGCCGGCGGCGACGCGGGCGCTCGGTGGGCCGACATCCAGCGGCGCGCGGATGACCTCACGCAGACGCTGTACTCGCTGCGCGAAACCGTCCCGGACGCCGACGATCAGGCCAGGATCGCCGACGTGCTCGCCTCGCTGCAGGCGACCCGGTCCGCGATGGACGCCGAGCGGGCTCCGGGCGGCGCCAGCCCGGAGCAGGCCGAGGTCGTCCGCAGCCGGCTGTACGCCTTCGAGCTGTCCCTGCGCGCGCTCCGCGGCTCCGGCCAGGAGTTCACCTGACGGCCGCTGACCCGCCCCGCGCCGGCCGACTGGTCTTCCGGCGGCTCGCGCAGATGGAGGTGCGCGTCCGGAGGAACAGGTCAGCGCGTCCTTCACCGACGCGGCCGACGAGGACCTGCTGGTCGGCGCGGGCTAACCACGGGACCTACGGGATGACGCCTGATCAGGAGCCGAACAGCTTGGCCTTGGCCGCGGAGAACTCCTCGTCGGTCAGGACGCCCTGCTGGTGCAGCGCCGCGAGCTGGTTCAGCTGGTCGATCATGGGCGAGGATGCGGCCGGAGCCGCGGCCGGGGCCGGGGCGGGGGCCTGCTGCTGCTCCACATCGCTGATGCGCGCGTCCTGGTCCGCATCCATCGCTGCCTGGTCCGCCTGACGGTTGGCCACATGCTTTCCGGCCATGTACGCGCCGCCACCTACCACGGCCGCGCGCATCAACGGGCGTCGTCGAAACATCGCTACCTCCTCAGGTAATCGGGCTACACGCCATCGGGCAGGCTGAGGCCGAGGGCGACCATGAGCTCCGGCGCGGCCGCCACTATTTTCGGCCCGCCGACCTGCGGTGCGACGGCGATCAGCACGCCGATGAGGTCCTCCGGGGTGGCCCCGGCATCCAGCGCGTTGGCCACCTGCCAGAGGTAAGAGGCCGGCGGGGCGTCGAGCGCGATGAGGGCGGCGATCTTGACCAGGGCGTAGCTGCGCGCATCAAGGCCGCTCCTGGCCTTCCACTCGGCCCGTACCTCCAGGCCTGCCGCGAGGAGATCGGGGTCGCCCAGCGCCAGAGCGCCCAGCAGCTCCCGTGTCTCAGCGGAGATGTCCACATTGGCGGGCACGGTCATGATCACGGTCCTTTCGTTATCAGCGCGGATCGGGAAACCGCGCTACGTCGCTCAGTCAACGATGGCGGCCGCGCGGGGCTCGCCGCGTCACCCGCGGCGGATGGGACGCGGCAGGTTACGCCGGGGCAGCGGTCTTGGGCTCCGCGGGCGGCCTGCCGATCAGCTCGATCAGCCCGAGGACCACCAGCAAGAGGATGACCAGCACGATGACCAGCAGCGCGGTGGGCTCACCCCAGAAGACGAGGATGATGGCGAACAGGGCCACCGCCCCGATCCGCAGGATGTTGCGGTGCAGGTACGTCCACTCGCCGACCGGGCCCGTGGACACCCCGCGGCGCTCGCCGTAGTGCCGGATCCACTCGATCCCGGACTTGATCCCCGAACGGGTCGCTATCGCGGCCCGTGACGGTCCGGTGAAGTACGCCCCGATGGCGACGACCAGCCCGAGCGCCAGCACGGCACGCAGGCCCTCCTTGATGAAGTGCACCATGGCGTCGAACGCGGCCGCGGCGGCATCGGGGGGCAGCACGCTGGAGGGGACACTGCTCAGGTAGATGGAACGGGCGATCAGCAAGCCGATGGCCAGGACCAGCATGGACCCGGCCAGGCCGAGCCCGGCCCCGACCAGGGCGCGGCGGCGGCCCCGGGCGACCCACACCCCGGCGCCGAGCAGGACCAGCACCAGGATGGGCAGCACGATCTTGAGGGTCGTGATCAGCCGGTAGCCGGCCTGGGCCTTGCCGAGGTCCTTCGCCTGGAACAGCGCCAGGGTCGGGCTGACCGCCGGGATGTTGCTGGCCAGCGAGAACCCATGCGCGAGCAGGTCCTGCTTGACCTGCGCGACGATGGGGCCCAGGTTGAGCACGATCTCGCCGTTGCTCGTGCTGCTGAGGGCACCGCCGCCCTGGCCGGAGAGCACCCTGACCACCGCCTGATGCGCGATGGTGTTCACCTGAACCCAGATGTTGGCCACGGCCTGGCTGGTGATGACGGTATGCACGGTGCTCTGGATGAAGCCGTTTACCGCGCTGGTGATCTGCGGGCCGAACGTCGTGAGCAGCGAGCTGATCCGGGTCAATCCCTTGCTGTTCAGCTGCGTGGAGGCCTGATTGATGACGCTGGTCAGGTTGAGCTGGCTGGTGATCTCTTTCGTGATCTTGTCGGTCAGGACGTTCTGGATCGCCGGGTCGTGGATCAGCGGCTCCACGGTGGCCACCCACCGGCCGGTGTTGGACACCTCGTTGCCGGCCCACACGCCGAGCACCGCGACCGGAGCGATCACGCAGCCGAGCACGATCAGCACGATGGAGACCGTGGCCCGCCAGCTGAAATGGCGCCGGCGCCCATGGGCGCCCGCCTGACCGTGGAGCGCCGCGGTCTCGGCGCGCAGCCGCTCCAGCTCAGCCCGCTCGTCCTGGCTGAGTCCGGATTCGTCCGCGGCTGGAGCCGGCTGAGTCCCGTCCGGCTCGAGCGGCACCTGCGACTGTTCGGTCACGAAACCCATGGTGGAGGCGGCGGGGGGCGCGGAGCATCACCCGCTAGAGGTGATGAGGGCTGGAATCCGCGGCCGGTTTGCGCGCGCTGCGCCGGAGCCGCGCGAGCGTCCGCAGCGGCCCGGGAGCTATCCGCTCCGCTGCCTGCCGGCGGAAACCGGTCACGCATCCGCGCCGGGCGGAAAAGGCGCCACTCAATATCACGCGCTCTTATCCGGCATTCAATAAGGGACAATAAGGAGCTCATGAGGGGGCTATAAGAGGGCCGGATTGGGCACAACACGCGTATATCACCGGTATAAGCTAATTATGCTTTCCTTGTCACGCGGGCCGGCGGGTGCCCTGGCCACGGCCTGCTCGGCGCCCATGCCCGCCAGCATCGGCGCGCAGGTTGGCCAGCGTCGGCCGGCGCTGTGGCGGTCGTCAGCCGTGGGGCGCGACCGAAAGTAGTCTCTTGTACATTCTGCCGGGGTTTTCTCTTCACCATGGCCGGGCTAAGATGAATACTCGTTTCTGCCGGGGCCCCGGCCAGCGGCAGGGCCGGACGAGGGGGTCGAAAGGGGGACGAAGGGGGTGAGGGCTGCGCAGCCGAACTCCGCCCGCAGAACTGACGGCCACCCGTGGTGCTTATCGAGACCAAGCTTCACCCGCCTGCCGTACGGAAAGAGTGGGTGGAGCGGCCGGAACTGATCAAGTACCTGGCCGGTGCCGAGGTCAAGCTGATCCTCGTCGCCGCGCCGCCCGGCTTCGGCAAGACCACCCTCGTGGCGCAGTGGCGCTGCAGCCCCGTCGATCGCAAACCGTTCGCCTGGGTCTGTGTGGACCGCGGCGACAATGACCCGGTCCGGCTGTGGTGGCACGTGGTCTCGTCCCTGCATCTGGTATGCCCGGCGTTCGACAGCGAGAAGGTCCTGGCCACGCTGCGCGGCCAGGATCCGGACTTCGGCGGGACGGTGCTCCCGGTCCTCGTCCACGAGATGGCCTCGCTCCCGGAGCAGGTCGTCCTGGTCCTGGACGACTATCACCTGATCAAGAACGCCACCTGCCATGAGCAGGTGGCGCTCCTGCTCGGCCGTCTCCCGCCGAGCGTGCGGGTCGTCATCGCCACCCGCGCCGATCCGCCGCTGCCGCTGGCCCGGATGCGCGCGCTCGGCGAGATGGCGGAGATCCGCGCCCGCGAACTGCGGTTCGATGTCCAGCAGGCCGCCGAGCTGATCCACGCGATCGTGGCGGCCGAACTCAGCGAGCGCGACCTCGCGTCCCTGGTCCGGCGGACCGAAGGCTGGCCAGCCGGGCTGCACCTCGCGGCGCTGTCCATGCGCCGCGACCCGTCGCCGGACGCGTTCGTGCGCCAGTTCTCCGGCGCGAACCGGTTCATCGTCGACTACCTGGTCGAGGACGTGCTCAACCAGCAGCCGAGCGGCATCCGCGAGTTCCTGACGCGGACCTCGATCCTCGGCCGTTTCTGTGCGCCGCTCTGCGAGGCCGTCACCGGCTCCGCCGACGCGGCCGCGATCATCGACGTGCTGGTGCGGGAAAACCTGTTCGTCGTACCGCCTGACGAGCACCGGCAGTGGTTCCGCTATCACCACCTGTTCGCTCAGGTGCTGCGCGGTCAGCTCGCCGCCACCGAATCCAGCCTGGTGCCCATCCTGCACACGCGGGCCAGCGCCTGGCACCGGGCGTACGGGTCAGCGGACGAAGCGATCGCTCACGCGCTGGCCGCCGGCGACGCCGACGGGGCCACCGACCTGATCGCGCGGCACTTTCACGCCTATGACGATTCCGGCCGGGGCGCCACCGTCCGCCACTGGCTGCGCCAGCTCGGTGATGACCGGATCGCCGTCAGCCCGCTCGCGGCGCACTGCGCGGCCTGGACCGCGGCCCTATCCGGGGACCTGCCGGTCGTACAGCGCTGCCTGCCTGCCATCGAGGCGGCCGGGGGCGCCGGGCCGCTCCCGGACGGTATGCGGTCATTTGCCTCCTCGGCGGCCATCCTGCGGACGATCTGCGGATTCGATGGCCTCGGCGCGATGGGCGCGGCAGGCCTGCGGGCGGTCGCGCTGGAAACAGACCCCGGATCCCGCTGGTACTCAGCGGCCCACGGCGGGCTGAGCACCGCCCTGTACTGGGCCGGCGAGTACGGATCGGCCGGCGTGCACGCGCAGGAGGCCCGGCTCAACCCGGAGGCCACGGCGCCGTTCCGCCTGCTCGCCGCCGCGGTGCTGACGTGGCTCGAGGTGGAGGCCGGCCGGCTCACGCAGGCCGGTGAGCTGGCCAGCGAGGCCTGGGAGCTCGGGGCCAACCCGAGCCTCGGCCTCGGCGGCACCGCGCGGAGTTCCTTTGCCTACCTGGCCACCGGCGCCGTACACGCGGCGCAAGGGCACCTGGGCGAGGCCCGGAGCGAACTCGAGCACGCGCTCGAGATGCGCCGGAAGTGGCCGGGCATCAGCCCGTGGCCCAAGCTGGAGAGCCTGCTCCGGCTGGCACCCGTGCTGGCGGGCCTGGGTGAGCGTACGGGGACCGCCGCGGTTCTCGCCGAGGCCAGGCAGATGATCGAGTCGCTGCCGGACGGCGCGGACGCCCAGCTGGCCCGGCTGACACTGCTGGAACGGCGGGTCGGAGGCCGGACACGACCCGTCGTGTCCGGCGAACCGCTCACCGAACGTGAACGCGACGTGCTGCGGATGCTCCAGGGCACGCTGTCCCTGCGCGACATCGGCCGCGAGCTGTTCCTGTCGCCCAACACCATCAAGACCCATACGCGGACGCTCTACCGGAAGCTGGACGTGTCCGACCGTCAGGACGCGGTGGCCAGGGGCCGCGAACTCGGCCTGATATGACCGCCCCTCCCGTCGCCGGCCGGCAGGCGAACGCGAACCAGGGCCGGCGCAAGGCCGCCGGGATATACGGCGCCATCGTCACCGCGGCCATCCTCGACGCCGCCGGGGACCGGCTGCCCACCGAGGCGCTGGCGATCGCGGTCGTCGTCACGCTGCTGGTGTACTGGCTGGCCGAGGAGTACGCCGAGATCCTGGGGGAGGCCGCCGGAGGCCGGCTGCCGAGCTGGTCACGAATACGGGAGGCGCTGGCCGAGGCCTGGCCGATGGTCAGCGCGTCGTACCTGCCGCTGCTCGCGCTGCTGGCGACGCGAACGGCCGGGGCATCCCCGCTGGCGGCGGCCAACGCCGGGCTGGTCACCGCGATCATCGTACTGACCTTCCACGCCTGGTCGGCCGCCCGGTCGGCTCAGCTGCGCGGCCGGCAGCTTCTCGCCGCCATCTCGGTGGCGCTGGCCCTGGGCCTGGTGATGATCCTGCTCAAGGACCTGGTCCTGATCCACCTGCACTGAGCTCATCCACCGCGGGTGATCTGGCCGCGGCGCCCCGGACCGTAGCGTTCAACCGCGAAAAGAAGGAGGCATGAAATGGCAATCGGGCCTGTGCAACTCATGGTGCTGGGGTTCAGCCACCCCCACTTCCACGGTGAGGTCATCGCCGAGCTGGAGCGGCTCCGCGAGAGCGACATGGTGCGCGTCATCGACGCGCTCGCCGTCTACAAGGACGCCGAGGGTGAGCTCGAGGTGGAGCACCTCAGCAACCTCACCGAGGACCAGGCGATCGAGCTCGGCAGCAAGATCGGCGCGCTGATCGGCCTGGGCTTCGAGGGCGAGGAGGGAGCTGAGGCCGGCGCGATCGCGGGTGCCGAGGAAGTGGCGGCCGAGGGCGGCGTGAACATATTCTCCGAGGAGGAGGGCTGGGACGTGCTCGAAGACATCCCGAACGACTCCGCGGCCGCGCTCATCCTCCTGGAGCACCACTGGGCCGTGCCGCTCCGCGACGCGATCGCCCGCGCCGGCGGGTTCCGGATCAGCGACGGGTTCATCAGCCCGCTCGACCTGGTAGCCATCGGGCTCGTTTCGGCTGAGGAAGCGCGGCAGCTGCACGAACTCGAGACCGCGGGTGCGGCCAAGTCCACGTAGAGTCCAGATGAGAACCCAGGAGGCATGAGATGTTCGGAGGACGCAGAGTAGCCCGCCGCACAGGGCGGCGCACCGCCCGCCGCGTTTCCCGGCGCAGGTAACCGGCCAGGCTCGGACCGTAACGCCACGATCCGTTCGGACCAGGAATTTTGGGCCGAACGGATCGTGGTGCTCGCCGCCGGGCCGGATCATCCGCGGCGGGGGATGACAATCCCCGGCCCGGGTGTGATCATCGAGCCCATGGCGACGGAGTTCACCCTGGGGGCCAGGGCCAGCTGCTCGGATGGTCTTTGCGGCGAGGTCGTCCGCGCCATCCTCGACCCGGCCACCAAGACGGTCACGCACCTGGTCATCGAACCGAAGCACCGCAAGGCGGACGGCCGGCTGGTGCCCGTCGGGCTCGTCGAGGCGGGGACCGGCGAGATCAGGCTGCGCTGCAGCATGGCCGAGTTCGACCGGCTCGCGGCGTCCGAGGAAATCGACCTGGCGGAGGGCCTCGACTACGACGGCGGCTACGGCCCGGACGCGGTGATGGGGTACGGCCAGGGCGGTATTTCGGCCTCCGGCATGGGGATCGGCATGGGCGTGGGTCATCAGCCGCCGATTGTCACCAGCGACAACGTCCCGGAAGGGGAAAGCGAAGTCGTACGCCACGAGCGCGTCCACGCCACCGACGGCGGGATCGGGCGGCTGAGCGGCTTCGCCGTGGACCCCGCTGACCACCGGGTGACCCACGTCCTGCTCCGCGAGGGCCATCTGTGGGGACACAAGGAAGTCGCCATCCCGGTCAGCGCCGTGACCTCCGTGGACGACGGCATCTGGCTCAGCCTCACCAAGAAGCAGGTGGAGGAACTGCCGCCACGCGACTGATCCGCGTCGCCAGCGCCGGAGATATTCAGCCCGACCCGAGCTTCCCGGTCGTCACCCCGTAGCCGCGGTTCGGTGCGCGTGCCAGCGTGACCAGCCCGCCCTGAGGCCCAGGCCCACGGCCACCAGCACGATCACGCCGATCAGCGCCTTGGTCCCGGCGTCTCCGATACGCTTGGCGACCTCCTCGCCCAGGAAGTACGACAGGCCCACGTACATCCCGATCCAGCCGACCCCCGCCACCAGCGCGCCCAGCATGAACAACGGGAAACGCACCCGGAAGATCCCGGAGACGAAGGCGGGCATCGTCACGGACGCGACGAAGGTATGACGGCCGAAGGTGCGATCGCCCTTGGCCAGCATCTTCCGGCGGCTTTTCTCCAGCCGTCCCGGATGGTCGAGCAACCGGCGTCCTCCGTGCTGGCCGATCCAGAACCCGACGACCGACCCGAGCATCCAGGCGACGATGGCCGTGACCAGCACGATACCCACGTTGAGCTTGCCCTCGCCCGCCAGGGTGCCCGCCGCGATCAGCGACGCGTCCCCCGGGCCAGGGATGCCTGCTCCCATGATCGCGACGAACACGAACAAGACGATGTACTCGGCCGGGATCATGGCCTCAGGCGGCCGTTCGCGCGCTAGCCGAGCAGCCGGACCAGCAAGGGATAGTTCACAGCGCTGCCACTCCCTCACCGGCCCGGGGCGGTGGCGGTTCGACGATGGTGATCTGCGACTTCTTGATCATGTGCCGGAGCAGGAAGCCGTCGAGGATCTCGAACAGGCCCTGGACGATGAACCAGATCCCGGCCAGGACCGCGAGCACGGTGACCGATTTGAACGGGATCGCCGCGATGACGATTCCCCCGATCAGGCTGACGATCCCGAAGAATATCCACCAGCCGCGTCCGTCTTCCGTGTCCCCAGAAGCGCCCACGGTCAGCGCGGACAGGCCCTGGACGATCCAGGCGATGCCGATGATCAGGCCGATGATCGCCACGGTGAGGTCCAGGTGGCGGATCAGTATCACGCCGAGCACGATGAGCAGCAGCCCCGAGATCCCCATCCACACCCGGTGCGACTCACCGCTGCCGAACATCCTCACCAGGTGGAAGATGCCCGAGATGAGCACGAGCAGGCCGATCAGGACGGCGATGACGTTGAGCGAGCCGCTCGGGTGAAAGGCCACGATCAGCCCGAGAATCAATGTCGCGAAGCCGACGACCAGCGTCGTCTGCCACGAGCCGATCGCGCCCAGGGCCGGAGGCCACGTCGTTTCGGGTTCTTGCGGTTGCATATGGGCACCTCCTTACGACCTCACGCCGACGGCCGGCGCGCATGATATGCGCCGATACCGTGATGGTGCGCCGCGGGCCCGCCACGGGCGTCACCCATGCCGGGTGACGTCTCCCCGCGTTTGCTCAGTGGTGGCGCCGGCTGGGCAGGATGGCCCCGATCACCCACAGCACCGGGAACACGAACCCGATCAACCCGAGCACCCAGTGGCCCTTGCGGAACGTGAGGATGGCGAGCGTGAACAGCAGGACCAGGTAGATGATCCCGAGCGTGGTAAACCAGGCAACTCCGGACATGGCACCAGCTCCGTTCCGTCATCCGGCCGCTTCCAGGATGGAGTCGCCCGGCGACGGCCGGCCTCACCCCGGCCGGATGATTAATCCGGAGTTCCCGCGACACGCCGCTGTCCATTTTCTCTTGACGTGATAATTGCGGCGCAAGAGCATAGAACGGCGGAACGTCTGGAGGGATGCGTTCAGGGCATGGAGTACACCGGCATGCGCGAGCGGACCGTCCCGGCACAGCGCACGGCCGGGCCGGGGTTCGACCTTCTCGCCTCGAAGCTCCGCCGCCCTCCGGTGCGGCCCGGGACGATCGCCCGGTCGTCGCTGGTCGACCGGCTGGCGCGGGAGGATCTCCACCCGATCGTGTCGGTGGTCGCGCCGTCCGGGTACGGGAAGACGACGCTGCTGGCGCAGTGGGCCGCGCGTGATGGCCGGGCGTTCGCCTGGGTGTCGGTGCATGAGCGGGACAACGACCCGAAGGTCCTGCTCAGCTACGTGGCGGCGGCACTGGATCAGGTGCATCCGGTGGGTGAGCGGGTGTTCGAGGCGCTGGCCTCGCCGGTGACCTCGGTGCCGGGCTCGGTGGTGCCGCGGGTAGGGGCGGCGTTCTGGTCGATGGCCGAGCCGGTAGTGCTGGTGCTGGACGACGTGCACCTGCTCCGCAACCGGGAATGCCGGGATGCGCTGTCGGTGCTGGCCGATCACGTGCCGCCCGGCTCGCGGCTGGTGCTGGCCGGCCGGGATGAGCCGCCACTGCGCGTCGCGCGGCTGCGGGCCGAGGGCCGGCTGCTCGAGATCGGCTCGGCCGACCTGGCCCTTGACCAGGCGGAGGCGGCTGCGCTGCTGCGCGCCGCCGAGGTGACCCTGAGTGACGACGACCTGGCCGTGCTGCACCAGCGGACCGAGGGGTGGCCGGCCGGGCTGTACCTGGCGGCCCTGTACCTGCGGGAGGACGGGCCGCTGGGGTCGGCGGCGGTCTCGTTCGCGGGCGATGACCGGTTGGTCAGCCAGTACATGGAGGCTGAGTTCCTGGCCCGGATCTCGCGGCCGCACCGGGTGTTCCTGACGAGAACCGCGGTGCTGGAGCGGATGTGCGGGCCCCTGTGCGAGGCGGTGCTGCAGGAGCCTGGCTCGGGGGCGATCCTGGCCGACCTGGCCGGGTCGAACCTGCTGCTGGTGCCGCTGGACCGGCGCGGTTACTGGTACCGCTGCCATCACCTGTTCCGGGACATGCTGCTGGCCGACCTGGAACGCGCCGAGCCCGGCCTGCTGCCGGTGCTGCGGCGGCGCGCGGCCGCCTGGTGCCTGGACAATGACCGGCCGGAGGAGTCGCTGGAGTACTCCATGGCCGCCGGGGACGTTGACGCCGTCGCCCGGCTCGTGGGCAAGCTCGCCTGGCCGGCGTTCCGGCGGGCCCGGGTCGCCACTCTCCAGCGGTGGTTCGGGTGGCTGGAGGGCCGGGACGGGATCGAGGGACACCCCATGGTGGCCGTGTGGGCCTCGCTCCTGGCCGGGCAGGTGGGACGGTGGGATGACGCCGAGCGATGGGCCGATGTGGTCGACCGCTGGGAATACCGGGACGGGACCCCGCCCGATGACCCAACCGCCGAGGCCTGGGCGGCCGTACTCCGGGCCATCATGTGCCGCCGTGGGGTCGAGCAGATGCGCGCCGACGCCGACGAGGCCGCGCGGCGGTTCGCCTCGGTGGGCTCCGTGCCGCCGGTGGCCCGGCTCTGCCAGGGCCTCGCGCTGGTCCTTTCCGGTGATCCCGCGGGCGGCGACGCGTCGTTCGAGGAGGCGATCAGGACCGGGGAGGGTGTCGGCGCGCCCGATGTTCTCGCGGATATCTTCTGTGAACGGTCGCTGCTGGCGATGGCCCGCGGTGACTGGAACCTGGCCGAGGCCTCCGCCCGCCAGGCACGCGCGGTCGTGAGCCAGGCCGGGATGGAGGACCTGCTGGTCTGCGCGGTGCAGGCCCGCGTGGCCCTGCACGGGGGAGACGTGGCGGCCGTCCGGCGCGAGCTGGTCAGCGCTCAGCGCCTCCGGCCGTTGTTCACCTACGCGCATCCCCACCTGGCCGTTCAGGCCCGGGTCGAGCTCATCCGCGTGCATCTGGCGCTGGCCGACGTGGCCGGGGGCAGGACGCTGATGCGCGAGATCGACGAGGTCCTCAAGCGCCGCCCCGACCTCGGCACCCTGGTCGGGGAGGCCCGGGCGTTGCGGACCCGGCTGTCGGCTGAGCGCGCCCCGGCCGCCCCCGGGGCGTCGTCGCTGACCGCCGCGGAGCTGCGCGTCCTGCCCATGCTGGCCACGCATCTGTCGTTCCCGGAGATCGGCGCCGAGATGTTCCTGTCCCCGCACACCGTCAAGTCCCAGGCCATGTCGATCTACCGGAAGCTGGGCGCCTCCTCCCGGCACCAGGCGGTCACCCGGTCCCGCGAGATGGGGCTCCTCGAAGGCTGACGGCCTTTCATGCGATCGGAGGGATGCCGTCTCCTCACACCGCCGGTGCAATGGAGGAGTGGCGGCGAGATTCCAGGAGATCCTGCGCAGGCTGGCGATGATCGATGAAACCTTCGTGGGCCACCAGGCCGCGATGGGGCTCAGCCCGGCCGGGACGGTGACCCTGGACGCCCGGACCGCCTCCCTGCTGCAGCTGGGCGTGTCTGTGGCCCTCGGGTCACCGGGGGTCTGCCTGGAATGGTGTACCGCCCGGGCCCTGGCCGCCGGCGCGACCGAGGACGAGATCGCCGACGTGCTGCTGGTGATCGCCCCCATGGCCGGGCTCGGCCCAGTGGTCGGCGCTGCTCCCGACGTGGCGACCGCGCTCGGCTACGACATCGCGGCCGCGCTGGAGGATCCCGAGGGCTAACACAGTCCTTCATGTCCGGCTAGTTCCGTCAACGGGGCCGTCAACGGGGCCGTCAACGGTACGGCTACTGCCGTACGACATCGACCTTGAATCGCATCTGCCGGGGCCATCGGCCGCCCCTTCCACGGGTGTTTGGGTGCCGCTTCCCGGTGAATCATCCTCCGGGGGTGACGGTCTTTCCCGGCGTACTCCGGAGACTGTGGTGGCGGCCCTGCGCGGATGCCGG
>Ga0208324_1000203_pt1 | contig 31551 bp, 26 predicted proteins | sample Sb_taG_2_FD_187707 | JGI IMG/M metagenome (GOLD analysis project Ga0208324, IMG submission 187707) | Peat soil microbial communities from Weissenstadt, Germany - Sb_50d_5_LS metaG (SPAdes) (version 2) | ecosystem: Environmental > Terrestrial > Soil > Wetlands > Peat | place: Germany... | reverse complement strand
CGACTCGGCCGCCTCCCACGCCTCAGCCACCCGCGCCTCAGCCTGCTCGGCACGGGCCTGAAGCCCGGCCCGGGCCTCCTCGGCCGCCGCGATCTGCGCTTCGAGCCCGGCCCGCAGCCCGGCCTGATCCCGCTCGGCGTCCCGGCGGGCCTGCGCCACCTGCTCCACCTGCTCCTCCGCGGCCCGGCGGCCCCGGTCCAGCTCCGCCCGAGCCGACTCGGCCGCCTCCCGCGCCCGCGCCGCGTCCTGCCCGGCCTCGCCGGCCCGGGACTCGGCCTCGGCCGCCCGAGACTCGGCCTGGGCCGCCCGAGACTCGGCCTGGGCCGCCCGGGACTCGGCCTCGCCGGCCCGGGACTCCGTGCCGCGCACCGCCTCGTCCCGCTCCTGCTGGGCCGCGGCCACCTGCTCCCGCGCGGCCCGCGCCTCCTGCTCGGCGGCGGCCTTCGCCGCCCGCGCCTCGGCCAGCCGTTCCTCAGCCTCCGCCCGCTGGTGGCGTCGCCAGAACGCGAATCCCGGCCGACCCGGGTCCTCCGGGTCGGCCGACCCGCCATCTTGCCGGGCCAGCACCTAGCGCCACCGCAACGTGGTCAGCGCCAGACGCGGCTCCCCGGTCACCGGGTCCGGCAGCGCGAAGTACCCGTGCTCTGCCGCCCCCTCCTCCCCCGGGCGCAGCTCATTCTCACAGCCCGGATAGGCGCATCTGAGGACTTCTTGACTGGCCTTAACCATCGGCAGGCTCCGTTCCGCTCACCAGGACAGCGTAATCGGGCCGGCCCGGGCGGCCGCAAACCCGGCGCATCCCGGGGAACTGCAGCCGGCGGTTTTCGGCCGCGCCGACGTCGGCTCGCGGACCCACGGCTGGAGCGTCAAGCCGTCCCGCTCCAGGCGCCCGGTGCGTGCCCTCGCGTGGACGCGCACGGCGACCCGCGTCCGCCCGCTCACCGGGTGCCGGCCGCGGCGCGGCGCAGGGTACGGAACGTCATCGACCGCCGCTCCGTCGTGACCGGGGGGATGTGGTGCTGCCATTGTGTCCGCGCCGGGCCGGACAGGACGTAGGCGGAGCGAGGCTCGAGGGTGAGTTCGGTCGCCTGCCAGGCGCGAGGCCGGCCGCGGCGGAACCGCATCCGGCACGCGGTCAGCAGCGAGATGCCGCTGACATCGCCGAACTTCGGCGCATCGCGGTGCCAGCCGATCCCCGCGCCGGGCGGGTAGCGCGTCACGAGCAGGTCCGCCAGCTCCTCGGATTCGCGTCCCATCAGGGTGGCACAGCGCCTCCGGACCCACTCCAGCTCGGCGAGGATCGGCGCCGCCGGGCCGACGTCGTATGCGCCGGCGGCCAGGGCGAGGCCGAAGCTTCGCACCAGCCGCCGCGATGGCGTGTCGTGCAGCACGTACGGCTGCAGTTCGAACGTCGCCAGTACCGCCGGCACATCGCGTTCCTCGGCCTCGGTGAGAAAGCCGGGCACGTAGATCAGTCCCTCCGGCAGCGTCATCGCGTGGACGCGCCGGCTCGCCGCCGTGGCGCGGGCGCGGCTGGACATCGCGCGGTCGCGGTGCTCATATCCGGTGAATTCCCGCCGCGCCGGTGACCCACACGGTGCGATCCAGGGGGATGGAGGCGAGAGGGCCCGGACTGCCGGCCGCACTCCTCCCCCGCACGCGCCGGGGCCACAGTAATGCAGTAAATACTGTACTACTGCATTCGCCGCCTGGCAGGTTCCGGCTGGGGTTGCCGTGATGCCGCAGACGCCGCGATAATGCCTGGATGACAGGGCTGAGCCTGGCCCTGGCCAACTTCAAGCCAGGCCCGGGCACGACCACATCCGCGGTCTGGCTGGCATACGTTTCGCGCAGCCGCCCCGGCTCGCCCGGGATTTCCTCGCCGCTAGCCAGCCCGCCGTCGTGTCACCCGATCGGGCGTCATGACAGTGTCGCCCTGGATCGGGAATGCTGACTATGCGCCAGCCCGCGATCTGATGACGCCGCGGCGTCGGCCATGCAGCCCGGCGTCGGCCTGCGGCCGATTCGCCTGAGGGGCAGCTCCGGGGGGGCCTGGGGGCAGCTCTGGGGGCTTGGGTGTCCCGGGCCATTCACCGGCCCGGGGCACCCTCGCTGGGGCGGTCCGCCGCGGCGCGGGCGAATGACCTGTACGGCATGATCTCGCCCGGCTTGATCAGGCCGTCCTCGATCGCGCGGGCGAGCAGCGCGTCCTTGCTCGGCGCGCTCCGCCCGGTGGCCGCGTACTTGGCGCGGGCGCGGCCGATGTACTGCCGGACTGTGTTCTCGCTGATCGACATGCGCCGCCCGACCGATGCTTTCGACATGCCCTGGAACCACAGCAGCAGCGCCTGCCGCTCCTGCTCGGACAGCGCCGGCCGGGCCGGGCGCTGGTCGGCGAGCATCGCCCTGGCCTGCGACCGCGTCACGTACGGCCGGTCGGCGGCAGCCGCCAGCACGGCCTCGACCAGATGGTCGCGGCCCTCCTCCTTGGACACGTAGGCGTGCGCGCCGTTGTCCAGCGTCTCCATCACGATCGCCGGATCGCTGTGCCCGGAGAAGGCCACCACCCGGTTTCCGGCAGCCACCAGCCCGGGGATCTGCGTGGTGACCAGCTCGCCGGACAGCTCCAGGTCCAGGATGACCACATCGGCCGGCGGCCGCGGCCCGGCGCGGAGCCCGGTCAGGTCGCGCGCCGTCTGTACCAGCCGCACCCGCTGGCCGGGATCGGACCGGATCCAGGACGCCACCCCCTCGGTGACGACCGGATGGTCTTCGATGATCGCCACCGTCACCGGCTGTTCCATCGCGCCTCCGCCCAGAGCATGCCGCCGTCCTGCTGCTGTTCGATGGCGACCCCCTCGCCGGCAGCGGGCAGCCGGACGACCGCGCCGGTATCGGCGACGAAGCTGACGGCGATTCCGGCGGCCACCGCCGCCAGGGTGATCCGCGCCTGGCTGCGCGCGGCGGTCAGGATCGCGATGGCAGCGTCGGTGATCACCCGCCGGGCCGGGCCCGGCACCTGCGGCAGCGGCCCGGCCGTCTCGATCTCGACGGCAATCCCGCGCCGCTCGGCCACGTCAGTACTCGCGTGCAGTTCGTGCACCAGCGATCCGGGCACCTCATCGCTCTCGGCCAGCAGCCGGCGCAGCCGGGCCGCCTGGACCGCACACCTGATGCGCACCTGCGCGTCGCCCGGGTCAGCCGTCCCCGCCGCCAGCTCGGCGGCCAGCGGGACGGCGTTTCCCTGCAGCGCCAGCCAGCGGGCGTGCCGGGCGGCCTGGATGACCTCCGCAGTGGCGGCCCGCTCGCGCGCGGCGTGCTCGCTGCGCGCCGCCGTGGCGGCCTGGCCGGCGGCAGCATCCAGCGCTATGACCCCGGCGGCGACGGCCACCTGGGCGCCGGTCGACCAGGCCAGCACGGCGAGGAACCCGGCCAGGTCGGTGCGGTGCAGCCCGTCCCGCACCTGCACGCCCAGGATGGCCACGGCCTCGGCGGCGAGGAACCACGCAAGCTCGGCGAACCGCCGGCGGAGCAGCACGAGCACGCCCGTCCAGCCAGCGCTCCCCCACGCCCAGTTGACCGCCAGCATCTGGCCGGCCGGGCTGGCCGCCGCCGCTGCCGTGCTGGCGGCCAGCGCGATCAGGGCCACCGCCCAGGCCGGGCCCCAGCCGGGCGCTCCGCGCAGCACCAGGACCGACCCGGCCGTGATCGCCAGCGCCATGACCAGCCACATGGCGCCCTGGAAGGCGAACGAGCCGTAGGCCGACCGGTTATGCAGCAGCTGCCCGCCCGCTCCGGCGAGATGCCAGCCCGCGACCAGGAAGACCACGGCGATGGTGAAGGCCCGCTGATAGCGGCCGGACATCATCGCCGTCGGCTGCATGGCGGTCATGCGGGCCAGCTCACGGTGACGGTCGTGCCCGCGCCGGGACGGCTGGCGATCGCGGCCCGGCCGCCGGCCGCCAGCATCCGCCCGGTGATCGACTCGCGGATGCCCCTGCGGGACAGCGGGGTAGCGGCCGGGTCGAACCCGCGGCCGCGGTCAGTGATCTTGACGACCGCCCAGCCCGCACCGCCGGTGACGGTCACTTCCGCCTGGCCGGTTCCGGCGTGCCGCTCGACGTTGCGCAGCGCCTCGCCGACGCAGGCGACGACCTGATCCGCGACCGGGGACGGCAGCGTGACCGGGACGAGCTTCAGCCGCACGGCCAGGTCACCGGTGCTGGCCGCAGCCCGCTCCAGCCTCGGTCTCAGGTCAGCCAGCGGCGCCAACCCGCCCGGCACGACCGGGGCGCCCTCGAGCCCTTGCAGCACGCGCAGGTCCCGGACCGCCTGCGCGGTCAGCGCCGGGGACGGTCCGGCAAAGGCGCCGGCCGCGACCATGGTCAGGGTCGACAGGACGGTGTCGTGCAGCTGGCGGTGCTGCTCTCGCTCGTCAGCGCGCCGCGCCTCCTCGGCCCGGATCTGCCGCTCGGTCTCCAGGCCGGCGGAGACAATCGCGTCCGCTTGCCGGGCGCCGCCGCGGATCACCGCCACCAGCCCAGCGGCGACGATCGTCTCCACCACCAGCAGCCAGGCATCGGCCGGATGGCCGGCGCCGAGCCCGTACGCGATGACCACGATCGCGGCCCCGGGCAGCCCGAGCCACGGCCGCAGTGCGATCTGCAGGATGTACACCGACGTGCAGGCCAGCGGCAGCATCCAGGTCGTGCTGTCCTTGATCAGCACGGCCGGGACCAGGTGCTGCTGCGCCAGCGCCAGCGCCGAGATAACCGCGGCGTCGGCCAGTACCACGGTCGGCGTCAACCCGGACCGCCGGACCCGCCAGGTGAAGAAGGCTGACCACAAGCACAGCGCAGTCAGCGGCGCGCCCAGCCACCAGCCGGAGATCTCCTTCGTTGCGGCTAGCACGGCTACCGCGGTGAACAAGACCGCGCCGCCGAGGCGCAGGGCGATCGCATACCAGCCGGCCAGCCGGTGCAGGGCCTGGTCGGATGGCCCTGCGAACTGCGGGCGGCGTGCCCGCCCGCGGCGGTCCGCGGGAGGCTGGATCTGCCCCCCGACGGAATCAGCTGCCGGTTCCACCGGACCAGTATGCGGCAGGACCATGGCACCGGGAACGGTGATGTTTCAACATCTGGGCCGGGCTGAACGACGTGCGGTTCTTCTTCCTGTTGAGCGGCCGATTGAGATTTGCCGCCAGATCTGTAGTCACACGTGCAGCTGCCAGGACGGTCCTGATGCGTGGCGCAGGTTCGGGCATCCTCAAGATATGGAAGTCGGCGGGCGCCCGGAGTTCGGCGTATGCGCGGCCGTGGACGTGCATTACCTGCCGACCGGCGGCGCCCGGGCGGCAGCCGTGCTGGCCGCCGATGCCATCTTCGCGCACGTGCTGGCCGAACGCACCGCGGTAGTCCCCCGGGTAGCGCCCTACCGGCCGGGCGAGTTCTACCTGCGCGAGTTGCCGCCGCTGCGCGCGGTCCTGGAGGATCTGAGCGGGGTGGGCCTGCTGGTGGTCGACGGCTACGCCGACCTGGACCCCAGCGGCCGGCCCGGTCTGGGCGCGCGTGCGCGCGCCGAGTTCGGCATCCCGGTGATCGAGGTGGCCAAGTCCCGGTTCCGCACGGCTACCCACGCGGTGCCGGTGGTGCGCGGATCCTCGGTGCGTCCGTTGTTCGTCACGGCGGCCGGGATGCCCAGCGCCGACGCGGCGGGCCTGGTCCGGCGCATGGCCGGCCGGTACCGGCTGCCCGACGCACTGCGACGCGCCGATACTCTCGCGCGGGCAGGTCCGCCCGCAGCCACCATGATCGAACGCCGGGCCGACTGACCTACGCAGACGCGCGCTCTTCGGCTAGGGCGCATTCCGTGGCGGCGGAAGATGCAGCATCATGGCTCCATTGCCAGAATCGCGTCACGCAATCGGGTCAGGAGGCTGGCGTGATCCGGGTGTTCGGGCTCGCGAGCCCATCAGTGGCTCGTGATGGTCAGCCGCGGGGCGCTGCGGTCCGCGCGGACCTCGACCGTGCCGCCGACCGGGAACGTCATGATCGGGGTGGTGTGCCCGAAGTCGACGTTGGCGATCACCGGCAGGCTGGCCAGCTCGGGCTTGGACGCGACAACCTGGGCCAGTAGATCGCGGGTCATCCCGGTCGCCTTCTGGAACCGGCCAATCACCAGGCCGCGGACCCCTGCGAAAGCCAGCTGCTGCAGCAGAGAAACCAGATCCCGGTCGAAGTCCCACGGCCTCACCTGCGCGTCATCCTCGGCGAAGACCACCGAACCCTCCAGCGGCGGCATGAACGGCGTGCCCTGCAGCAGGTTCAGGGTGCACAGGTTGCCACCCACGATGGTCCCGCCCGCCTCGCCCTCCCGGAGCACCCACCAGCCCTCACCCTGCTCCGGGTGCCGATCCTCCTGGTCGAGGAACCAGGCGTCATCACTCCAGTCCGGCGACGGGGCCAGCGCGATCGGTCCGTCTTCCATCACGCAGGCGCGGAATCCTGCCTGGGTGTACCCGAACTGGTGCTTCATCCCGAAGCTGGAGTAGTGCGGGCCAGAGTAGCCGACTAGCCCGGTCCGGGCATATAGCGCGTTGGACAATACGGTGATGTCGGAGAACCCGCACAGCACCTTCGGGTGAGCCGCGACCAGCGAGTAGTCGATTCCGGTCAGCAGCTGGTTGGCGTTGAAGCCGCCGATCACGGTGAGGATCGCGTCCACTCCCGGATCGGCGAATGCCGCATGCAGGTCAGCCAGGCGCGCCGCCGTCGGGGATGAGGAGAAGTCATCGCATTCGCTGACGCGCTCTCCGAAGGAGACCGTCAAGCCGAGCCCCGCCAGCCTGCGATCCGCCTCAGCCCGCACCTCGGATCCGATGATCGCCAGCGACCGCGACGGCGCGATCACCCGTACCGACGAGCCCGGGCGCAGTTTCGGCGGTACAACGGACACCGGCCCATCCTGGCCGATCCCCGCCAGGGTCGGCAACCGCGTTACCGGCACCGTCACCTGCTGCCGACGAGATGCTCGTCGCGAAGCTTCCTCGACAACATGGAGGAGCTCCGTAGCGCACTGCCGGATGATCCGCGACGTCATCGCGCGTCGGCGTGCAGCACTCAGCGCTCCACGGTCGCCTTCCCCCGGCCGGGCCCCGGCGTATATCGCTCAGGTTAGCCCGGCCACCGTGGTCACCAAGAACATCCTCGGACGCCCGGGTAGTGGGGGATGTCACGCTGACTGTTCATCCTCGTTGCAGGTTGACACCGCGTTGACCCCGGGGCGCCGGGCGGCGCGGCGAAGAAGCTCATATCCACCTGGCAGACCGCATGAATAGCGCATCAGGGACTTCAGCGGCAGTTCGTCAGCCACATGCCGAACGGCATCTTCGTCGGCGTGAAGCCGTTCATTCGGACAGCGGTCCTTGTCAGGTGCGCGCTGTCGGCGAAGCCGGCTGCGTGCGCGGCGCGTGTCACGGACGCGCCGTCGGCGAGCAGGCTCAACGCGGTCAGGTACCGGTGCCAGAGCAGGTACCGGCGGATCGGGACGTCAACCTGATCGCGGAACAGGTGCTGGAGCCGGCTCTGTGACAGGTGCGCGATACGCGTGAGGTCCTCGATCGACGGTGGCGGTGACGGCGTGGCGCGCAGATGGTCCAGGACGGCCGCGATGCGGTCGTCGTATTCAGGCTCAGGAGTTACGTCGATCGCGAGCCAGCCGAGCGCATCGCGCCATCGCTGGTACGCCTCCGGGCAGCCGGTCGTCTTGCCGAACGCGGGACCTAGCCCGTCCGCGAGGTGATCGCACAGCGGCTCACCGAGTACGGCATACGGCCGACCTTCCAGGACGCGGTCGCGAAGCTGCTCGGCCAGCCGGCTCTCGCCTTCAATCCAGCCGATCGCGGTCAGCTGCCCGTCACAGTCGAACGCGTGTGCGGTATCGGTCTCGATGAGTACGCCGCGGGCCCTGCGCCAGGCACCGTCCAGCCAGACGCGCGGGCTCCCGTCGATCCCGACGGACAGCTGCAGCGCGCCATGCGCGTGAGGGTCGGCGACCAGGAAGTCCGAGAACACAAGGAACTCAGTTGGCCACAGAAAGCCGCGCATCGTTCCCGGCAACCCTCGGCGTTTGCCCGCCCGGCGACGCTCAGCCCCAGACCCTTTTGCGGCCATACCCCACCCGGACCCTTCGCGCCCATCACCCCAATCCTACTGCCGGGCCGATCCAGCAGGTTCGTTCAACTGCTGAGCAGGTTCGTTCAAGGGCCCCGCTGCCCTCACGGCCGATCCTTCCTATATGGCAACTACGACCGCCCCGAGCTGAGGAACCGGGGGACCGGTCAATGACCAGAAGTCCAAGCAGACGGCTGTTCACCGCCGGCAGGCAGGCACCGGGAACCGGCGGAGCACCGCCCGCCCTGGTTGCCTGCAACGGCGCGTCCGGTGGCGTGCCGCCGTTGCGCCGCCTTCGTTGCCGTGTCAGCCACGGCAGGCAGCCGGATAGCCGGACAGAACCGGCCAGCATGGAAGGAACCGCGAGATGACGTCCCTGACCTGCACCATCGAGCCGGATGAGCTCCTGGGGCTCAGTGCCCTGGCCGAGCTGGACAGGGCAGCCGCTGGCGGCGGCACCGGCACCTACACCTGCACCGGTACCGGCACCGGCACCGGCACCGGCACCGGCACCGACGTGGTACGAACCGCGAAGGCGCTGATGCGCGCAGCGCTGGCGGACAAGCTGGCACAAGCCGGCCTGCCATGGGCCCCGTCCGCGGAAGCAGCCGGCCAGCGTGCCGCCCAGGCCGCCGCGCCGGCTGGCGCCATGCGCCGGATCACGGGAAACGGCAAAGCGCGCAAAGCCGCCGCCTGGGTGGCGGCTGCCGCTCTAGCGGTCACGCTGTGGGGCGGCTACATCCGGGGCTGGCCGTGGACGGGCTTCCGGGACAACAACCAGCTGTGGAACTGGCTTACCCTTCTGCTGTTCCCGGTCGCCCTCGGCACTATCCCGCTGTGGATCCAGGACAAGGACTACATCGGCAAGGGCAGGCGCGTCCTCTACGCAGCCGCGATTGCGGCCTGGACCGGGCTGGTGATCGCCGGCTACCTGATCCCGCTCAACTGGACCGGCTTTCGCGGCCAGACGCTCTGGGCCTGGCTTAACCTGCTCGTGCTGCCGGCCGCGGTCACCATTACGATGGCATTGGCCGGCCTGCGAGCCCGGCGGCCGCAGGCCCGCCTGCGGCCGTATCAGAAGGCCATCATCGCCGCCCTGACCGCCGGGTGGATCATCACCGTCATAGGCGGTTACGCCCTGCAGTGGCAGTGGACCGGCTATGCCGGAAATACCGTATGGGGCTGGCTCGGGATATTCCTGCCGCTGGTGTTCCCGGCCCTCCTGCTCCCGCCCTTGCTCAAATGGGTCTCGGGTAACGCGGCCGGCCGGGCCAGCGCGGCATACCAGACGGCCACGGCCCGCACGGTCATCACCGCGGCCGGAACCTCGCCATGAGGACATATTCCCGGGGAGACGCGGCCAAGATGCCGGGCCAGATCACAGCCAGCACAAGAACACCACGACCGCCTTCCCCACCCCCCATCCCGGCCGCCAGGTGTCGTACACGCCGCGAACGACGCAGGCCGCCCCGCGCCAATCTCGACTGCGCCCGCCAAGCCACCCGGTAATCCAGCCTGGCCACGACCACGGCTGCCACAGGATTACCGTTCGCGTGGCTCATTCCGCGGCCGCAACACGAAGCACAGTTGTTGTCACGGATTTGACCGGATGCTTCAGCCACGGCACTCATAGCCTGCTGACCGAACGTCGGCTAGGTACGGGCGCCGGCGAGTCGGCCGTCCTCGACAGCGCCGTTTGGAGCTGCCTGCGCGAGGTGATGCCGAGCTTCGCGAACACGTTGCGCAAGTGCCACTCGATCGTGCGCGCGCTGACGAACAGCTGCGCGCCGATCTCCGGGTTGGAAAGGCCCTCGCGCGCGAGCCGAGCGATCTGCTCCTCCTGCGGCGTGAGTTCCTCGCGCGTCCCGGCGCTACGCTTCCGCGCCTTATCGCCTGTCGCCAGCAGCTCCCGGCGGGCGCGCTCGGCGAACGCCTCCATGCCGATCGCGTCGAACAGGTGGTGGGCGGTGCGCAGTTGCTCGCGCGCGTCGACGCGTCGGCCCTCGCGGCGCAGCCACTCCCCATAGAGCAGATGCGCGCGCGCGAGCTCCGGACGCAGCCGCGTACGGCTGAACCGCTCAGTCGCTTCGCGATACAAGTCGTTGGCGCGGGTGCCGCCGCTCAGCAGGGCCCGGGAGCGGGCCTCGATGCCCAGCGCGAAGTCGGTGCCGGCCGGCTGGGTCGTCTCCGCGAGCCGCTCGAGCGCATCGCGCGCGAGTTCGGCGTCTCCCAGATGCATGGCCGCCTCGACCAGCTCGGGCAGCGCCCACACAGACACCCAGTACTCGAAGGTGTTTGTGGTGGCTTGGCCGGCCGACCACGCCGCCTCCTCATAGCGGGCCAGGCCGTTGTACAGGACCGCGGCCGCCCACTGCGCGTAGAGCGCCGCGCTTGGCCCTCCGGCTGCGGCGTGCTCGATCGCCGCGGACGCCTCGGCTTCCCGCCCTTGCATGGCCCGGAGCCTCAGCAAGGTGTAGGGCGCGAAGTGGCTTCCGGTCGCCGCTGCGACGCTGTCGGCCTCCGCGATGCTCGAGGCGGCACCCGCGAAGTCGCCCATCCACGCGGACGCTAGGCCCAACGCGGAGAGGTAGAGCGGCAGCTCCGCAAGCGCGCCGACATCGCGGATAAGCTGGACCTGCCTCGCGGAGATCGCATGCGCGCCGTCATTGTCCCAGACGGCGTTGCTGGCCGCGGCGGCCATCCAGCCCCACTGCACGACGTCCTCCACCGGGATGTCGGCAAGCGCTGTCGCTGCCCGCTGCAACACCGGAGTCGCGGCGGCGTGGCCATCTGTGGTCAGCAGGGCGAGCCCGTCGAGCAGCAGGTCGAGGGGATGCGGAGCACCCCGCCTCGGAGGGAGCGCCCGGACGGCGCGGCAGATCTCCAGCAGGACGCCCCTTCCCGCGGCCTGCCCAGCGGCGACGGACGCCGCGCCCCAGGCTGTCACGTAGGTCTCACGCGCGAGGTTGAGGTCGATCGGCTCAAGCCGCCTGGCCGCCTTCAGCAGCAACGGCGGAGCATCGCTGGCAAGACCCGAAGCGAAGGCAAGCTGACCACGCACCAGGTCCACCCGGGCGCTCTGCAGCTCATCCAGTGGCCCGGCCTCCGCCGTGGCCACGAGTCCAAGAGCCGCCTCGAAGGCGCCAGCCTGGAAACTCGCCCGCGCCGCGGCCAGCGCGCGCTCGGCTCGTCGCGCCGGGTCGACTGTGAGCTCGGCGGACCGTTGCAGGAACGCCGCCGCCGCGGCGACGCCGCCGCGAGCCTGCGCACGGTCGGCCGAGCATTCGAGCTCGGAAGCGACCTCCTCGTCGGGCCCCGGGGTGGCACGGGCGCGGTGCCAGGCCCGCCGGTCCGGGTCGGTCTCGGCGAGGGTGGCATCGGCCAGGGCACGATGCACGCGGTGCCGGTCGTCCGCGGCTGCCGAGCGATAGGCGGCAGACCGGACGAGTGGGTGCGCGAACTCGACGCGCCCGCCCAGCTCGAGCAGCCCGCCGTCCTGTGCCGGGCCCGCCGCCGCGAGGTCGACCCCGAGCGTCCCTGCGGCACGGTGCAGCAGGACGCGGTCGCCGAGGGGCTCGGCGGCAGCCGCGAGGACCAGCAGTTGCGTGTCGGAGGGGAGCAACTGGAGGCGCCGGACGTAGCTCTGTTCGATCCGGCCGGCGACCGGATGGCTGCTGGGAAGACCGAACCCGCCGGCGAGACCGGCGACGTTCCACGTCCGCGGCAGCTCAAGCAAGGCGAGCGGGTTGCCGTGACTCTCCGTTACGATCTGGGCGCAAACAGCAGCATCCAGGGGACCGGGCACGTTGGCCAGCAGCAGCGCGCGAGCATCGCTGTCGCCGAGTAGAGGGACCGGCAGGACAGGCAGCCCGGCTAGAACGTCATCGCCGACCCCCGCCCGCGCGGCGCACACGACCGCGATCCGCTCGGCGAGGAGGCGGCGGGCAACGAACCCCAGGATCTGCGCCGAGGCATGGTCGAGCCACTGCGCGTCGTCGACGATACAGGCCAGCGGCTGCTCGTCGGCGACCTCGGCGAACAGCGTCAGCGTGGCCAGCCCGACCAGGAACCGGTCGGGCGCAGCGCCGACGCTGCGGCCGAACACCGTCGCGAGCGCATCGTGCTGCGGCACGGGTAGCCGGCCAAGGTATTCCAGCATGGGCCTGCAGAGCTGGTGGAGACCGGCATAGGCCAGTTCCATCTCCGACTCGACGCCGGCGGCTCTCGCGACGTGCCAGCCGGCGAGCTGGTCGGACAGGTAGCCCAGCAGCCCGGTCTTGCCCACGCCCGCCTCGCCCCGTAGGACGGTGACCCGGCTCCGGCCGGCGAGCGCGTCGGCCAACAGCCGGTCGAGCGCCTCACACTCGCTGCGGCGTCCGAGGAGCTTCGGGGGCGGGCGGGGATCCTGACTCGTCGGCGGCCTCCCCGTTCAACGATCGTCGCAGCCGGTATCAGCAGAGCGTATATCTGCGGTCGGGGCCTGGGAACCCCGCAGACCAAGGGGTCGCGCCAGGGTGTCTCCCGGGTGCGATGCAGCCGTCGAAGCGCGAGGGTGATTCCTGGCACAACCAGCGCGACGTGAACCGGCCCGGCTGGTGCGCCGCATACATGACAGCGGAGCAGGCCGGGCCGGAGCTGCCGACGTGAGCGACGACTGGAGGAACCATGGCCGCCTGGATCAACTCCTTGCCCGTGCAGCGCGAGCGGGACCTGCTCGGCCAGACCGTCCTGGTGATCGGGGGCAGCTCCGGCATCGGGTTCGAGACGGCCCGGCTCGCCCGCGCCAAGGGAGCGGACATCATCCTCACCGCCCGCGAGCCGGACCGCCTGCACCGCGCCGGCCTCGAGCTCGGGGCCAGCATCGCCGCCTTCGACGCCACCGACTTCGGCCGGCTCGAGCGGTTCTTCGACGCGCTGCCCGCGCCCATCGACCACCTGCTGGTCACCGGCCCCGGTCCCCACTACACGCCGCTGGCCGAGTTCGACCTCCACGCGGCGCGCCGCGACGTCGACTCTCATCTCCTGCTGCCCCTGCAGGTCGCCCGGCACACCGCGAGCAAGGTACGCCCGGGAGGCACCCTGCTGTTCATCGGCGGCACCGGTGGCCGCCGCACCGCAGCGGGCCTGGCGTTCATCGCGGCGCTCACGGCCGCGCTTCCCGCCATGACCAGGGCCCTCGCGCTGGAGGTCGCGCCCGTCCGGGTCAACCTGATCGCGGCAGGATTTGTCGACACGCCGTTGTCGGCCTCGCTGCTCGGCGATGAGATCGACGAGCGCCGCGCGCAACTCCGTGCCACGCTGCCGATCGGCCGCGTGGTCGGCCCGGCCGACATCGCCGCACTGGCCGTCCACCTCATGACGAACACCGCGATGACCGGCGCGACCTTCGACATCGACGGCGGCCAGCAACTCGTAGAAGGATGAGCGTGGCGTACCGCGACGACGGCGACGTTTGGCTCGCCGGCCGCGACCGCAGTCAGGTGGGCGTCATGGCCGTCACCGACACGAGCGTAGCCAGCGGCGGCTGCATGGGGACCCTGCGCAGATTGAAATATTCTGTTGCGTGGTGTCCGGCCTATGCGACCTTATCCGGCAGATGGGATGAGGCCGGCACCGAACCAGACGGTGCCGGCGTGCATCGGGCGGTGACATGCCGATGGCCGTGACGGGCACGTTCCCTTCTTGGCTCCTGGCCGACGCTGTTGCCGCGGGCTGGAAGGGGTGAACGATGGCCACAGCACGGTTGCCGGGCGAAGGGCCGGTCCGGTTCGGGCCGGTGACGGTTATCGGCTCGGGAGTGATCGAGGTAGGCCGAACCAGGGAAGCACGCTCTTGTCGAAGCAGGTCATGGCGCAGATCCGGTCGCCGGCCAGGGTGAGGACATAGAGGCCGGCGCCATGGCTGATGCCGGCCGGGGCGCGCACGTAGGCGCCGAACGCCGGCTGACTATTGGCCCGGGACGGCACGAGGTCGAACCTGCGGCCCGCGCCAAACAGGCTGGCGCAAAAACGGGCCACCAGGTCCCGGCCTTCGTATTCGAAAGGCATCGGCGGCATTGAGACGAAGACGTCATCGGTCAGCAGGGCCACCAGCGCGTCGATATCGGCGGACTCCCACGCGGCGGTGAACTTCGCCGTGATCGCGTCCTCGGCGGCTGAGCCGGAGGCCGGCGGCGGCTCACCGCCGGCTGGCGGCCGCTGGCGTTCCAGGCTGGCGCGCGCCCGTTTGAGTGCGCTTGTGACTGATTCGACGGTCGAATCCAGCATCTGCGCCACCTCGGTGGCGTGGAATCCGAGGACATCACGCAAGATGAGGACGGCGACCTGGCGCGGCGGCAGGACCTGCAGTGCGGTCACGAAGGCCAGGGAGACGGCTTCGGCCTGCTCGTAGCGGGCCTCGGGACTTGGCGGCATGCCGGTGACTCCCTCCAGAAGAGAGTCGGGAAACGGCTCGAGCCACACGACCTCGCCGAGCCTGGTCGGCTCGGGCGGCACCACGCCGGGAACGCTCCACTCCCTGGCCGGTCGCCGACTGGCCGAACGAAGCGTGTTAAGGCACCGGTTGGTGGCGATCCGGTACAGCCAGGTGCGGACCGAGGCGCGTTCCTCGAAGCCGCCGAGCCCTTGCCAGGCGGCCAGCAGCGTGTCCTGAACCGCGTCTTCTGCGTCCTGGACGGATCCGAGCATCCGGTAGCAGTGCACCTGCAGCTCCCGGCGGTACGGCTCGGTCAGCTCACGGAACGCCTCGCCGTCTCCGGCTCGCGCCCGCTCGATCAGGTCCGCGGTCACCTGGTCCACCCTAGTGTCAGCTTCTTCCGGCGCCCTTCCCTATGCAGACACCGGCCGGGAGGCGGACTGGGCGCCCGGCGCGCGCCCAGTTCCCCGCACTGAGGTGTCTGCCTAAGTAGAGGCTGACAACGCAAGCCAGGAGGAGAACTGAAATGGGAAAGATCATCGTCAGCGAGAACATCTCGCTCGATGGAGTCGTCCAGGACCCGGTCGGTGCCGAGGGCTTCAGGCATGGCGGCTGGTGGGGGCAGTTTGGCGGCCAGGACCTCGAGGAGTGGGGCAAGGTCGAGCTCGAGGAGGCGCTGGACGCCGAGGCCCTGCTGCTGGGGCGGCGGACCGATGAGTTCTTCGCCGCGCTGTGGCTACCTCGCGATGGTGAGTGGGCAGACAGGCTGAACCGCATGCCGAAGTACGTCGTGTCGTCGACCCTCGACGAGCCGAGGTGGAGGGATTCCACGGCATGCAAGGGCGCGGTACTCAAGGGCGATGTGGTGACCGAGGTCTCGAAGCTGAAGCAGCGGCTAGACGGCGGAATTGTCGTCTACGGCAGCACCCGGCTCGTACACACGCTACTGGAGCACGACCTCGTCGACGAATTCCGGCTGACTGTGTACCCGGTCGTGCTCGGGGACGGCGAGCGCCTGTTCAGTGAGATCAGCGACAAGAAACCCATGCGCCTCACCAAGGCCCGGACCATCGGTGAGGGCCTCGCGTACCTCATCTACGAGCGCGTACGGGACGCCTAGCGGACGTCAGACGGCGCCAGCGTTCCGAAAAGACTCGCTGGAAACTTGTGTGGGAAACTTCTCGTGGAGTACCGGCGGGAGCCTGACGGCGTTCAGCCGTCGCTACTGCGTGACGAACCGCCCGGCCTACGATGCTGCCCGCGTAACCCCTCTCATGATGTCGATGCCGTGTTCATGCCACACGGAACCCTCCTGGAGGAGGCCTGCAAGGTTGCCGAGGATCTCGGATTACCCTCCTGGTGGCTCCACGAGCAGCGAGCCTGTACCTCTCCGGGAAAGAAGACGCCAGTAAACGCCGGGTGTTCGATCATCCGGCATGGCGCGTAATGCGCGGAGTTCTACCCGGACAAACCCCGTATCTCCCAGATCGACTGCTGTGCTTCACGATCTTTCCGGCCGACGACTTACCTACTTACCATCCCACGCTGCACACCCGCACCGCGGCGCAACCCCGGCCACACGGCGGCAGCAGCCCCAGCCGCGACCCACCCGCACCGGCCCGGGATTTCACGTCCTCGCGACCATCCCCCGGAGGCAATGGCTTATGACTGTCCTTGCTGAAGGTGATGAATCGAATTCATGCGATAACGATCATCTGGCGCCGTAGCATTGCCTCGTGTGGCGTTCTGACAGCTGGTCCAGGCCCGCAGGTGGAAATCCCGTCCGGGTAGATACCGGAGTGCCCGGCAGCAGGCCTTGCGACCTCGTCAGACGTACAGCGGAGGAGCCGAGCCGCTCAGGGCACGGCGAAGACCACGCCTGGCAGGCCCTAGTCCGCAGTCAACCTGCCGGGTCCTCCCGAGGTACGGGGGGCGTCACGTGCGCATGGTTTGGGCCGGAACAGGAGAGGCCCGTCTGCCTGGCCTGCGTCACCGTCTGCTACCCGAAGGCAGCGTAACCATGCCAAGAAGATCATCGCTAAGTCGTATGTGGGGAACCTGTACGTACGGATCGAAAGGGGGATGGGAGACGGGCCCGCAAAGGCGCCACGCCCCTGACTGCCAATGGATATCCGTGACCTAGAGTATTTCCTTGCGTGTTGCAAGGCCGAGAGCTTCACCGCCGCCGCTCGCGAGGTCCATATCGTCCAGTCGGCGATGTCGTGCGCTATCGCCCGCTTGGAGCAGGATCTCCGGGCACCGCTGTTCGACCGCACTGTGACTCCGATAGCCCTAACCGAGCAGGGAGCTGCGCTGAAGCCCGCCGCCCAGCGGATTATCGACGAGGTCCAGGCCGCCCGGGAGGAAGTCGCCGCCGTCTCTGGCCAGGTCCGCGGCACTGTCACGCTGGGAAGCACCCTGCACACGGGTCGGCTTGACCTCGCTTGTGTCCTGGCCGACCTCCGCGAACGTCACCCCGGCGTGGTCGTCAAGCTGCGCCAGTCCAAAGCCGGATCCGAGGGGCTTGTACACGAGGTCCGCGACGGGTCGGTAGACATCGCCCTGACCGCGAGCACTAATGAGCCGCCGCGGGGCGTCGTGCTGAACCCGGTGTTCAGCGAGCCGATGGTGTTCGTATGCCGGCCCGATCATCCGCTGAGTCAGCGGCCCTCGGTCGCAGTCCCGGATCTGCGGGAGGAGATGCTTCTGCGTCCCCCGCCGGGCTGGGGAACCCGGGCCGTCATCGATGCGGCCCTCGGAGCCACGCGCTCCGCGTTTGAGGTCGGCGATTACGCGCTGATGTCCAGGTTGGTCCGCGCCGGGTTCGCTACCACCCTGGCACCGGCGTCAGCCATCGGCGGCGAGATGCTGGCGGGCCTGTGTGCCGTTCACGTTGATGACGCCCGACTGCGCTGGACTCTGTCCGCGGCCGTCTGCACGGACCGCCGGATGACCGCCGCGGCGACTGTCCTGCTTGACACGCTCATCCGGCGGTCCCAGGCCTGCCCGCAGGAACCTGCTGCCGCTGGTACAGCGCCGGGAGCGCCCAGATCTCCTGTTCCAGGCCGACTGGGTTGTCCGAGCGCAGCACCCGGCCCGGGAGCAGGTGCGCCGCAGCGTAAAATGGGAGATCTCGTGTTCCCAGCGCTCGTGGTGCAAGGCCATCAGCACGTGGGCAGGCTAAGCGCGATGATCGAGCAGGGTGGTGGCCAGTGCTTACGGACCGCCGGACCGGGTGCCGCCCGCCGCTCAGCTGACTGCTGCCGCAGCCGCTCACACCGTTGCTGCTCGGCGGACGCGTCCCCGCCGCGTGGCGCATACCGCATACTCCCGTCATACGGCAGCGCCTGCCCGGCGTCACTGCCTCCGGCCGCCGGGCACCACGAGCTCAACCTGTTTTAAACGTTAAGCAAATGGCGGAAAGCGACTCCACACGGCGGTTAGCAGGTGACATGTTTGGCAGCGCCAGCGATAGGGCAATATCCATTGACCCGCCGCCGACCGATTGCAGGAGCGCCACTGAACCGTCCCTGGACTGGCGAAATTTATTGACAACGCCGGGATGGCGGTCGCGGGACAGTTGCCAGCACGCGGGCGAGGTCAAGTGGTTCGGTGCGGAAGAGTGGTTCCCAAGTAACCGTACCGCGGATCTGGCCAGAGACGGCCGCAATGTCGTCCCGGGCTGCCTAGAGCGTCAAGGATCCGCCGTGCGCCCGCCTGCAGCGTCGCCCTTCCCGGTCAGGCTGCCGGCATGGCGCTCCCGCCGAACAATTGCGCCCCGAGATCCCGCTCTAGCCGGGCGATGACGCTTGACATGGCCGGCTGGACGACGTGGGCATCGCGGGCGGCGGCCTGAAGCTGCCAGCTTTGCTTAACGCCAGGAAATAATCCAGGTCGCGTATATCCACCGGCTCATGCTACTGCCCAATCGACATGATTGATGCTCGTCATCGAAAAGTATCGTTGGGAAAGATGGATGAAGTTGCATCATTATATTTGCCGGAGCGTAGTTTCGTTAAAAGCAGGTCGTCGGACCTCATCTGCGTTTACCGGAGCGTTGAAATAATGTTCCCAGGGGAAGCTCACGGATCGCCTGACGTTCTCAGGTCCCTTGTCGGCGTAGACGAGACCAGCGGCCACGAGGTGGCCCTCCAACTGCAACGGGCGATCCTGCCCACCCACCTGCAACGGTTCAGCCTGGGGCGGTACGACCTTTCGGTCAGATACCAGCCCGCCGAGTCCGGCAACCGGGTGGGCGGCGACTGGTACGACGCGCGGCTGGGACCTGACGGCAGCGCGGTGGTGGCGATCGGTGATGTCGCCGGCCACGACCTGGTCGCGGCCGCGGGAATGGCCCGGATAGGCAATGCGCTGCGCGGCCTGTCCGTCACTGGGCAGTCCGCCAGCACGCTGCTTTACTGGCTGAACCGGCTCGTCTGCTCGGACGAGAGCCCGGAACAGGTCGCGTCCGCAGCGGTCCTCGTCTTCGACCAGGACCGTCCCGTGCTGCACTGGGCCCAGGCCGGGCATCCGCCGCCCGTGCTGGTATCCGGCGGCGCCGCGCGGCTGCTCGCTCAGCCGTCCGGCCTGCTGCTCGGCACCGTGCCGACCGCGCAGTACGACTTGGGGGAGGAAGAACTCGCGGTAGGGGACGTCCTGTTCCTTTACACCGACGGGCTCATCGAGCGGCGGGACCGGGACATCGACGCAGGGCTCATGGCCCTGCTCGCCGCCGCCGACGGCGACCAGGGCGGGAGCGCCGACGAAGCCATCGCCGCGCTGCTCGACCGCCTCGACCCGCCGGTCGCCGAAGACGATATGTGCTTGCTCGCCGTCCGCGTCAGATGACCGCAGGTGCCGGTCAGGCGGCCTTCGGCGTAACGACGAACTGGCGCAGCGACAAGCTCCGCGAGCTGACCGCCGCCGACGTCCGGCAGGCACTGGCCGCGATGGCGGCCGGGTACTCCACCGCCTCGGTGACGATGGGGCACCTGGCGCCTGATGTACCGGATATTAGGCCATTATCCCTGATCAGAACTCAACCAGGCGCACCTGAAGCCGGTATCCGGCCTGCGTCTCATGCAGCGGGCCGGTAACCGTCAGCGGCCGAGCGCCGACACCTCCCGCCGAGCGAGTGAGCGTGTCGTACGCGCCCGCCTCGCCCGGTTCGGCCGCCTCCGGGCCTCGCACTGCCGGGTCCCACTGGATCTTCCCTCCCGGGGCAAGGGGAACCAGCTCAACTGGAGGTCTGCGGCCTGCGCCGACCAGCACGAACACATCGTTCCGCGCCTCGATGGTACCGGTGAGGGTCACCTCGACCCCGCGCAGTTCATAGGTCTGGTGGACCATCCGCCGGAATTGATCATCCCAGTGATTCAGTGCAGGCAACCCATCGTCTTCCAGGTAGACAGTCGCTGTTGATCTGTCCCCATCGGGGATCGGGTCAACGTACTGCACTCCCTCAAGGCTGCGCAGCGCCTCGTTCGCGCCTCCCCAGCAGGCCGCGATGCCATACGGGCAGATCCCCGTGATCCCGGCCACGACGCAGGTGCCGCGGGCGGCGGCGCGTACCGTGGCCCGCAGGGCGAAGACGTCCTTGGGGGCCTGGCGCTCGGGGGCCGGCGCGCCGACGGCGACACCCTCGGGTTGTGCCGCGACAGCCTCTGACTGTGCGGCCTCGCTTACCTGGGCCGCAGCGGCAGCGGGTGGCGAGACTTGGATGATCGTGGCGACCGACGGCACGCCTTGAAGGTTCACGATGAACAGCATGTAGTGCCCGGGCGGGCAGGTGTTCGCGTTGGGCGGTGCGGTCGCCGTGAGGGTTCCCCCCACGACCTGGAAAGGGAGGAAGCTAATGCGCTGGCCGGCGTTGAACGAATGGGTGACGGAGGACAGGCGGATCAAGCTGATGGTCGCGATCTGCTCAGGCTGAGCGGTGCCGATCTCGAATGTGCCGCCGTACGGCACCGAATCCGGCGCCGAGGTGATCTGCGGCTGCGGCCCCTTGAACAGGTAGGGGGGAGAGAAAACCTGGGCGTCGTAGTGCGTGTCCTGCACGCTGTTGGCCACCTGCTGCGGCGTCCCCTCGTTCAGGATGAACTCACCGCCGCCCGCACTGAGCACCCTCCCGTCCGGGAGAAGCACCGCGGTGGAGTGATAGCAGCGGTCGGTCTGTTCTGCCGCCAGCATCGCCCACTGCCCGGTCTTCGGGTCCCACAGTTCCGCGATGTGCACGGGCTGGCCCGGGTCGAGATCGTTGAAGGCCTCCGCGGTGCCGGGTGCCCCGCCGCCGCGCGTACCTCCGGTTACCAGCACCGTCCCGTCCGGGAGGATGGTGGCGTTGTGCTGCCGGCGGGGGAAGTTCATAGGATCGGTTGCCACCCAGGCCAGTTGCGCCTGGCTCAGGTCGATGGTCTCGGCGTTCGCAGTCGGCGGGTTGCCGCCGCCGAGGAAGAAAACTTTGTCGACGTCGTACAGGACCGACGGGGCATAGTCGCATAGCCCGTTGGGCTGCAGGACGTTAGGGAGCGCGGTCCACGTGCCCGCGCCGGAGACATCCAGGGACCAGGTCTGGACAAGCGAGGTCATGTAGAGGATGCCGGTGGAAGCGACGTGCATGCGCGGGAAGAGGTCAAAAGCCGCGCCCGGAATCGACGCAATGCTGGCGAAATTCCCGTTGCTCCAAATCTGGGGTATCACATTGTTAACGACCAGGTTCTGCGTGGGATCGAAGAAACTGCCCGACAGGACCATGACGCTTCCGGACGGCAAGGCGACGGCTGTCGGGTACCACCGGCCCTCGTTCATCACGGCGGTGGGCGTCCACGTATTGGCGGCTGGATCGTAGATCGTCGCCTGGTTCAGGCCGTGGCTATCGGCGAGGTGGCCCCCGGCCACCAGCAGGCGCCCGTCCGGCAGGAACGCATGGCCGGAACAGAACAGGTTGGCGTTCGTCGTCCCGTCGTTCAGCGTGGGCTGCGGCGTCTGCGTCATGTTTCCATTCGCGGGATTCCAGAGAAATGGAGTGCACGTGGCCGGAGGGGCGGGCGGCAATCCAGGCGCGAGCGGGCTGGCGGGATCGGTATCCAGGGATTGCTGGGGGTTATCCCGCCTGCCCCACATCAGCACCAGGCCGGTCGGCAGCACGTGAGCATGGATGCCGACGTTCGGCAACGTGAAGGGATCCCCCCACTGACCCCGCTTGTCCGGTGTCTCGATAGTGAAGGTGAACGGCGCGGCCTGCGCCGCGGCCTCGTCCCCAGTCGTCACCGAGAGCATGTTGGTGGCGTCGGCCTGCAGGAACGTGGTGTCGTGATCGTCGTACGCGATGACCAGGTAGTACTGGACGACGGTGCCCGTCGCGAACGCGCCGACCGGGATCGCCGCCGAGTAGTACTTGTTGTCGCCGATCGCGCTGGCGAAGGCCATTGGCACCGTCGTCCACGCCGTGTCGGTCGTCCGCTTGAACAACACCGCGCTGCCGTCCTGCAGCTGGTTGCCAGGGTTCCCGCCACCCTGGTACTGGTTGCCGCTGAAGACGGTGACCGCCGACACCGGATCCGTGGGAAAGACGGGATCCCGCATGCCGGCGTTACCGAACGGTTCAGGGTTGCCGGGAAAGTGCCACGCATTGCCAAGCGCCATGTGGAATCCTCCTTGCGCGCGCTCGCCTGCCACGTGCCGGAGGCGGCCTCCCGCCGCCCGCCGGGCTAGACCAGATCGACCTTATCGACCTGGACCAGCGCATCCGGATACTGGCCCGGACGGTCACGCCGGCGACGGCGGGCAGCCTGGATGCCATCCACCTCGGCACGGCCCTGCGCTCCCGCCCAGCACTGACCTCGTCCTGGCCCTCATCTTCGGCGCCTGCCCCCTGTGCGGCCAGCCCTTAACCCTGGACCGTCTCGCCGCAGCCCTAGCCGGAACCTGACAAGTACTAACTAGGTTGCCTCTGCCGAGGTCATCCGTCGCCTTCTGAGAAGGGGATGACCTCGTCCTGGCGGTGGCGGCGGGCAATCGCCGTGGTATAGCGCTGGAGCGCGGCCTGCATCTGCTCACGGCGGTCGGCGGCCTCCTCGATGCCGAACACGAACGGCAGGAAGCCGCCGCCGACCTCGGCGATGCCAGCCCGGATAGCCTCTGCGTCGCCGGGCGGGTAGATGCGTGCGGGTTCGCCGACGGCCACCCACCCGATCGGGATCCGGGCCAGCGGAGGCACAACGCAGCCGATGTGCACCGTGCCGCCGAGCGCGACGCTGCTGGCCCGGCCCATCTGCGCGCCATTGAAGACCCTGGCGCCCGTGGCGATGAACACTTCATCGGCGATCCCGCAGCCGGTCAGGTGCGAGTGCGGGCCGGCCAGGACGTGATCACCCATGATGAGCGGGTGCTGCGGGGCGCCGCGCAGCACCGCGTTCTCCATGATCACGCAGTTGGAACCGATCTCAACCGGGCCGCCCTCGGCGGCGACGACCGCGCCGTGCATGATGCAGCTGCCGCGGCCGATGCGAACCTCGCCGCTGAGCACCGCGGTCGGCGCCACGTAGGCCTCGGGGTGCACTGATGGAGTCCTGTCCAGGTGTCGTATCCTCATCAGCCCAATGTGCACCCGGCCCCGCCGAATTGCACACCTCACTCCCGGCGCAGCTGCTGCGTTGCGGAGTGCGCGCACTATCCATGGATGAGCGCATATCCCGTTCCGCCAGATCGGCCCGATCTGCCCCCCTCGCGTGATGAGCACACAGTTTCGCGATCCGACAGAACGGCGACTACGCGTAGTCAAGCCCTGGCCTGCTCCAAACGCGGAGAGTAACCGATCTGGAGTTCTGCCGCGGCTACGGGTCGCCGGATACGCATGGTAGACAGCGAATGCCTGGGGGCGCTCCCGGAGGTACGGAGATCGCCCCGTTCGGGCGCCTTGACCGTGTGACGTGATCATCGCTGATCGCATGCCGTTGACGGCCATCCGAGCCGATGTCAGCGCCGCCGACCAGTTAAGCCAGGGCGATCCCTACCGGGAGGGTGCACCGAGGTGAGACAAGCAGGATGGGCGAAGACCTAGAAGATTCTTCAGAGATAGAGCCGCACATTGACGCCACCGTGGAGGAACCTGATGCGAACAGGCAGCGGCCAAGCCGGCGATCCGACGCCAGCCGGCCAGCAGGCCGAGCCGGCCATCAGCTCCCCGTCCGCTACCACCCGTTTGGTCACTTGGCATGGCGACCTCGCTGGCTGGCTCGACCGGCTTGGCTGGCTCCGGACTCTGAGCGACTGGCTGACCGGCGTGCTGGGGCCAGTCCGCGAACGGCACCAGGACAATCTGGTCCTCGAGCTGCTGCATGGTGGCCGATGGGTCGGCCACCCGCTGCATCCAGCGCTTAGTGACCTGCCCATCGGGTTGTGGGCGGGCGTCATGGTGCTGGACGCTACGGACCGCGACCCGGATCCCCGGCGCGGAATCGACGCCGCGGGCATGCTCAGCGCGGCCGGCATCCTCGCCGCGGGCGTCACCGTCTTGACCGGTCTGAACGACTGGACCGTCAGCAACGATCAGGACCGCCGCGTCGCGCTCTTCCACGGCCTCCTCAACACGGTAGCCGTTGGGCTGCAAGGTGCCTCCCTGGGCACCCGTATGGCCGGCCACCGTGGCACGGCACGCGCTTTGGGCGCCGCCAGCCTCACGATCACGGCCGCGGCCGGTTACCTCGGCGGTCATCTCGTCTTCACCAAAGGTGTGATGGTCAGCCGGGTGGCGTGGGCCATCGAGCCGCGGCGGTGGACCCGCGCGCTGCAGGAGGCCGACCTGCCGGACGACTCGCCAACCGCCGTCGTGGCTGAGGGCCGTCAGATTATGCTGTACCGCCACCGCGGCAGCCTCTACGCCATCGACAACATCTGCAGCCATGCCGGTGGCCTGCTCAGCCGCGGCCCGGTCACAGACCTGACCGTGACTTGCCCGCTGCACGGATCCCGCTTCAGGCTCGCCGACGGATGCGTCAGCCGTGGCCCGGCTAGCCAGCCGCAGCCCGTACTACCTACCCGGATCCGTAACGGCTGGATCGAGGTGCGCGGCAGCCAGCCGGCACCCCGGAGGCCGGCAAAAGGAAGGACACAGCCATGACATACGTAGCCGTCGCGAACCTCAACGACCTAGAGGTCGGTGACACGATGCTCGTTGACGAGCTGCGCGAACCGATCTGCCTCATCCGCCTCGATGATGACGACGTCAGAGCGATCCACAACACCTGCACCCACCAGCAGCAACCTCTGCACGAGGGCACTCTCCAGGACGATGACACGCTGGTCTGCGCCGCCCACGCATCACGCTACGACCTGACCACCGGCGAGGCCGTCGGCGTGTTTGCCTGCGGCCCCATCCCCGTTTACGCATGCAAGATTGAAGACGACGCCATTTTCGTCGACATTGACCAGCAGCTGAACGATGCACCGCTCCCTCGTCCCCCGGCACCCGGGTCGCTGGGCGCGCGCTAACGCCGGACACGCCAACGACGAGGACGGCGCCTCGGTATGTATGACCTGATCTGCGCGGCGGCCGTCACCGATCGATCACCGCCTGCCCGAGTGTTAGACGGCACTGTGCACGGGGCGCGCGAACACTCAGGCTGCTCTCCGTAGCAAGCATGTTGCGCCCGGATGCTGCCGTTTGCTTGGTCTCGGTAGCGGTCAGGCCCGTCCGCCGCGTGAGGCACCCGGGCATGAGGTCATGGCGTCAGCCGGTAGAAGCGCAGCATTTCCGCCTTGACCGGGAGGACTTCCAGGTCCGCGAAGCCGGCGTCCAGGGCGTACCGGCGTAGCTTTCCCGCCGGATCATCAGGCTAATTTGTTGGCAGGAGGCAGAGAAAGTTTGGGCAATAGTAGAACCGGACCTCCGAAATGCCTGTCAGGGGTTTCTGCCATCCATAGAGCTTAACCCCCGATGGTGGATGCGGGCGAAGCGCTTCCGAAGCGTTATCAATATGCAGAACAATATCTGCCGTGAGGCAATGGAACTTGATGGGCTGCCATTGAACTGCAGAGCTGACCAGGCCATTTTTACCCAAGTAGTCCTTGAAGTGCGGCGTGCTACTGGGGCATGCTTCTGAAGGACCAGGCAGGCCATTCGCTGGAGGGATCTCAGATGTTGCCGCGTATACCGTTGCGGCGCTGATCGGGAATGTGTTCTCGTATGTTATGTTGTCTTCTGTCCAGCCATCTACGATACAGATGAGGCGCACGTTGTAACGTTGCGGGAACGTCCATTCAATATAATCAGAGCTTCCCTTGCCCAATTTCGACGTAGGACTAGGCCAAAATTGAAGCCACGACGTCCCTAGGTCGCCGTCGATAGTATAACCCGGCCGATGATACTCTCCATAACCCGGAATTGTATCGGTCTGAACGTAGTAGGCGTTCGCAGATACTTGATTATCGGGCACTTGCAGCAGCCACTGAGGGTCCGAGCAGCTCGGCCTTACAAGGTGATGACGCACAGCAGTCAGCGTCGCCTGCCCAGTTGCGCTGAGGTAGAACGAGACTAGGACGCCGGAGATGATTCCTGTAGCGATTCCGGTTAACCAGGGATGATCTCGGCGCCACCAAGACTTACCATCCGCAGGCGTTTCCTTGCTCCCAGGAGGTTTGCCGTCAGGAGGTGTGGTGCCATCCGGCGGAGTATCACCACTCATTTCTCCCCCTCGTCGATGAGAATCGAAGTACTGCCAAGTTAACTGGTCATGATACTTGTCTGCAGATAATCTGACAAGACCGGTCGGCGGCCTTCGGAAGGTGATCGGCACTACGCCTGTGCGGCTGAGGCATCGATGATCACGACGCGCATAACGAAGCCTCAGTTGCGGTCGCATCGCTGGTACACGGCAGGCCAAATCATGCATTGCCGCCGTGTGCTGAGAATGTCCGCTTCTGCCGCCGATGGGGCGTTTCTCAATCACGGGTTCGGGACGACTGCTGGTGGCGTCAGCGGAGCCAGCCCCGTAACCGCTGCCTCCTGCCGGTGCGCGGCCGGCTGGGCGCTACAGCGCGAGGGCTATCTGATCAGCGCCGCGCCATCGGCGCAACCGGTGCGCAATAGGCGAGCGGACCGAGGTGATTGCGGGTGCCGGGGAAGCCGGCGGGTTGTCTCAGGTGAACTCGGTTAGCGGGAACGCACGATGGCGCCGCGGAGGGACGAGGAAGTTCTGGCGCCTGGTGGCGGTGAGGAACCGTTCCAGGCCATTGACGCTTGGCTGGATGTTATAGGCGCGTTGCAGGTCAAGTGACGCCTGGCGAACACGCAGTGAAGCGAAGAAATCCGCGGATGGCACGAAGATCGTGAACTGGAGCTTGGGATGGTTCCCGCCGCCGGGCACATCCATGCTGTCGAATCCTGGTCCGTCCATGCGCAGGTGGATCGGTGTGCCGTCCACCGCTCGCGACACACGCTGCAGGCACGACAGGTGACCCATCCGGTGCTCGCTCGCGATCGTGCCGATTCCCTGCGCCGTAATCGTCGCATAATCGGGCCCGCGGTTTTCGTTCTCCAGCAATGCCGGACCGCCGCCGTCGGCATAGGGATTCTCGTACTCCTGCGCGATCGGCGGGGCGTGAAACATGTACTGCACCCGTTCGGCGAATGTGCCGGCAGCGCCGGGACCTGCTGACGGGCTGGCTATGTCGAAAAACTGCAGCATGTCGAGGACGACGTGGGAGAGATGCTGTACCGACCCGTTGTCGAAGTAATCGCCGGGGCGGGCGGTAGTCAACCGCGCCGAGGAGTTGCCCGCGAATGTACAGATAGCCGCGGGCCCTGACCCATTCACCTGCTGGTCGGCAAAGCCCATCCACATAGGCGACTGACGGTCGATGAACCCCGCGAACGGCAGCGCATGCCGCTCGGCAACCAGCCGGGGCAGTCCCATCTGCACGAACATGTGCCTGGACGAGGTGAACTTCATCAGTCCCCGCCAGGCGGGAGAGCGCACCGGGTGCCCGTGCAAGCGATTGCTCCCACCGAACCACGCAAGCACATCCTGGAGAAACCCCGAGTTGTCGCTGCGCAGCGTGAACAGCAGGTCATTGTGCTCAATGACCACCGGCATCTGAAAACGCAGCTTGCTGGTGCCGGGATTGGCCGGGCTGACATCGGTCGGGCCGGGCACCGCCTCTTCCAGAACGTAGCGGTGCGGATCAGGCAGCAAGCGCGGCATATGCTGCCTGACAAGGGTGCCCCTCAGTCCCCCCGGCAAGCGGGTGAAATACGGCAACCCGAAGGCGACGAACGTGACCAGGCCGGCCGCGCCCCACGGGTAGTACTGCTCCAGTACCTGCAGAACCCGCCGCATCTCCGCCTGGTCGGCCCGGGCCGGTGCCCGCAGAAGCCTCCCGGTGAGAAACACGGTATGCACCGGCGGCATCTGGAAGGCCACGCCGCTGCCGTAGGTCCGCGGCGGGCCCGCCAGGAACGCGGCAATGTCGAACTGAATGTCGGAAGGGGGTGCCGTCACGGGCGCGCGATCGGGGGCGAAGGTCAAGGAGCGCGTCATGCGCAGGGCGCCGATCGCGACAGCTAGGGCCCCGCCTTGACTGAGGGCGCCGCGGCGGGTGATGACGGCCGGAGAGGAGTCATCGAGCACACGGGCATCTTGCCAGGCCGCCGTGGCCACTGTCCCAGGTACGGTCCGCTTCGGCTCGAAAAGTCCGGGACGCCGAAAGCCAGCCGCTGAATGGGCCAAGCCTTTTCATCCTCTGATCTCGCGGGTAGCGCCGGCGTCACGTGCATCGGCTTCGACCAGCAAAGCACGGACATCATCGCGGCGGGGATGATGCAGCAGCACGCCAATGACGTCGCGCCCCTGCCCGGCACACAGGCTGACCAGGCTGACCCGACCCGCGGGTGCCTGATCGATCGCATCTGGCAAATGTGACCGGACCAACCTCAGGCGCGCACTCAACGGCGATGATGGATCGTCATAAGCTGCGTGCCAAGCTACCCAGTCCACGCAAGCATCTTGCCCGGCCGTATGAAATGGGCCAGCTCAATTGACAGCTCATTGGATACCGGCCAGCGCCAGCCATTTCGGGATCGCGGCAAGGCTCACCCGGCAGTGACCTCCGACAAGGTATTCGGTCAGCTGCCTCGAACTCACTCTCATGACCGCGATGATTGTCGATCAGCGCTGCAGAACTAGCCGTTCCGGGCTGGCCCCTTGCCATCGCCGCCGTCATGCCACGATGGGGGTCATGGGTTCGAAGCGTTTCCGCGCCGTCATCGCCGCCGGTCCCCGCGACAGCGCGGTCATCACGTTGCCGTTTGACCCCGATGAGGCGTGGGGTGCTAAGGCCGGCCATCCCGTCAGCGGCACGATCGGCAGCTGCCGGATCCGCACCAGGCTCGTGCCGGCCGACAGCGGATGGGTGCTGACCCTGGCGCCGAAGCGCCTACTAAGCATGGGGATTGCCATCGGCGAGGAGGTGACCGTCGAGTTGGCCCCGGAAGGTCCGCAGCGCGGCGATCTCGCCGAGGATATCGCCGCGGCGCTCGCGGCCAACCCGGCGGCGGGCGCATTCTTCGATACGCTGGCGCAGTTCTACCGCAAGGCCTACCTGCGCTGGATCGACGCGACCACCCGCCGGCCAGATCTGCGCGCGGCCCGTATCGCTGAAGTCGTCGGCCTGCTCGCGGCGGGGATCAAAGAACGGCCACGATCGTGAGGACAGGTTGGGTGCGACCATCGGTGACCGCCCGATGGGCAGCCCCTCACGGGCGAGGCTATGTGCACCGCTCGGCACGCGGGCGATGATCGGTAACCGCCATCAGGCCGGCGCCGGTTGGCGTGCATGATCGGCGGTTCTCCGCACATCTGCTCATCCAGGTTTCGTCATCCGCGCGATCCCGCGAGTTCGCAAATTATTGCTCGGCGTGCACGGTGATTCCGGTTGGAGCCGCCTGGCCGTGAGGTTCCGTTGCGCGGCTGGATGGTGTCATCGTCCAGATCGCGCACCCGTGGCCGCGCTATCGGGGTGCGGGGGGCATGGGTTGCGGAGCGGCTCCGGAGCCTGCGGATCGCCGGTGTATCAGGTGGCGTGCTATCTCCTCCGTTCTGTTTGAGCGGGGGGATGCCAGGCCGCTGGCGGGGGGGGTGTCCGCTTGGCGTGCGGCGGCTGCCGGGTGCGTCCCCCGGTGCTGCTGTGCAGCCGGTTGCGGCGATAAGCCACAGCCGGCAGCCGGCGGCATGAGCGTTGCCTTCACCGGGGGCGGGAAGCGGGGGATCTTGATGCGTTCAGTTATCGTCGGGGCGGGGCCGACCGGGCTGTACACCGCGGTTGCGCTGGCGCGGCGCGGGCACCAGGTCACGGTGATCGATCGTGATCCCGGGCCGGCTGGCGGCCAGTGGTGGGACCGCAAGGGCGTGATGCAGTTCCATCACCCGCACCATTTCCGTCAGCAGGTCGCCGATGCGCTGCTGGCTGAGATGCCCGAGGTCTGGCGCGGCCTGCTGGCGGCCGGGGCCGTGCGGGCTGTGCTGCCTGGCCAGCCCGGCGTGCCGGCCGGGCTGCACTGCCGGCGCCTGACCTTCGAGCGGGTGCTCCGAGCAGCCGCCCAGGCCGAGCCCGGGGTGTGGCTGCGCACCGGTCATGCCGATGAGGTGTGCGCTGAGCGGGGACGCGTCGCCGGGGTCATGGTAGGCGGCCGTCAGGTGGACGCTGACCTGGTCATCGACGCGGGCGGCCGCGGCGGGCGGCTGACCCGGGAGTTGCGGAGACCGGCCGAGGGCGGTGACTGCGGGATCGCCTACGTCTCCCGGCAGTACCAGATGCTGCCCGGCGCCGCGGCCGGGCCGGTCAACATGCCGTTCGGGGTGATGGTGACGTATCCCGGCTACGTGGTGGCCGTGTTCATCCACGACAACCGGATCTTGTCCGCCCTGATCGCCCGGGCCAGCACCGACCGGCAGCTGGCGGCGCTGCGGACCCGCGCCGCGTTCGAGGCCGCCGCGCGGGCGATCCCGGCCCTGGCGGCCTGGACCGATCCGGGGCAAGCGCGGCCGATTACCCCGGTCCTGCCGGGCGGACGGCTGTACAACAGCTACCGGGGCCAGCTGAACGACGCCGGCCGCGTCGCGCTGGGCGGGCTGATCTATGCCGGGGATTCGGTGTGCACCACCAACCCGGCGGCCGGCCGCGGGGTGACCACCTCGCTGCTGCAGGCCCGGCAGCTGATCAGCCTGCTCGCCGAGCACGGGCGCGATTTCACCTCCTGCTCGCTGGCGTTCGACCACTGGTGCGCCGGCACCATCAAGCCCTGGTTCGAGGATCACGTCCACTGGGACGAAGACCTGATCCGGCGCTGGTCCGGCCAGGACGTCGACCTCACCCGGCCCCTCCCGCCGGACCTGATCACGGCCGCCGCGCAGGCCGACCCGGAGATAGCCAGGGCCGTCGGACCCTACCAGGCCATGCTCGCCCCGCCCAGCAGCCTGAACGCCGTCCAGGCCCGGGCCCGGGACATCTACGCAACCGGCTGGCGCCCGCCCATGCCTCCCGGCCCGACCCGGGCCGAGCTGGCCAGCCTGATCACCGCAGCAGCCAGCTCCCGGAGCCATCCGGCCCACGACGCGGCCTTATCCGCAGCGGCGGCCCCAGCCGGCCACGCCCGGGCCGCCTTGCCGTGCGCCCGCACGAGAGCATGGGCATGCTCATAGGGCGCCATCGCTCGCCCGGGGAATCCTGACGGTCAGGAACCCGGGGCGTCGCCAGGTCCGAAAGACGCCCGCAGCGCATCGGTCAGCAATGCGGCCAGCGCCTCGAGCTGCACGTCGGCCGGCGAGGAGGCCTCCTGGTCCGCCCCGTCCAGCGCCCGGGCGGCAAGCCCCGCCTTGCCGTCGATCAGCCCGGCGATCCGGGCGTCGATGGTCTGCGCGGCGATGATGCGCCACGCGGTGACCGGTTCGGCCTGCCCAATGCGGTGGCT
>Ga0208324_1000201_pt1 | contig 31625 bp, 28 predicted proteins | sample Sb_taG_2_FD_187707 | JGI IMG/M metagenome (GOLD analysis project Ga0208324, IMG submission 187707) | Peat soil microbial communities from Weissenstadt, Germany - Sb_50d_5_LS metaG (SPAdes) (version 2) | ecosystem: Environmental > Terrestrial > Soil > Wetlands > Peat | place: Germany... | reverse complement strand
CGGAGCCGCCTCCAGCGGACCATGGGCCGGCAGCCGCGGCAACGCGGCAGTCACCGGCCACGCTCCAGCCGCCGGTAACCCAGCGTAACCTCGAAGCAGAAATTGCCAACTGTGTTGGGGGCGTGATCGTGCCGGTCCTCGGAACACGCCGGATTGGACGGGTCGAGGAGAACGTCGGTGCCGGCGCGATCGAACTGAGCGCGGGCCAGCTCAACCGGCTGAATGACGTCGAGCCGCCCGTGGGTGACCGCTACGCCGATATGACGCCCATCAACCGCTGACCTATTCGGACGACGGGCAGTGCGCCCTCAGCTGACCGACGCCCCGGCCGGGAGCGGGCGAGCCGGAGCGGGGCTCTCAAGCTGCATCGCCTTCGGTGGCCGTGCCCGGCGGTAACGCCTGGCGAGAACGACGCCGCCGATCGCGGCTGCGAAGCAAGACGCGCCGCCTGCCGCCAAGCCGATTCGCGGATCGGTCAGGGCGATGATCCAGCCGATCGCAGGGCCGCCGACCGGCGTCGTTCCCTGGAAAGCGACCTGCCACAGCGCGATCACCCGTCCGCGCATGCTCGGCTCGGCGCTGAGCTGGATGGTGGAGTTGCCGATCGCGATGAAGGAGACGCTCGCCCAGCCCACGAACAGCAGCGCGGCGTAGGTGAGGCCGAGGAATGGCGCGAAGGCACAGACCAGGATGGCCGCCCCGAAGCCCACCGAAGCGATGATCATCGGGCGTAGTCCGGTCCGCCCCCGCGCGGCGGTGAACAGGCCACCGATGACAGCGCCGATCCCCATGGCCGCGGTCATGAAGCCGTACGCTTCCGCGCCGCCGTGGAACGACCGCTCGGCAAGAACAGGAAGCGAGACAGAGAACTCATAAGCGAACAGCCCGACGAGGCCCATCATCGCGAGCGGGATGGCGATTGTCGGAGTGCGCGCCGCGTACCGCAGGCCCTCACGCAACTGCCCGCCGGCTCGCCCGGACGGCGGGCTCGGCCGCAGGGCGGACCGGTCCATGATCAGCAGGGAGGTGACGACGGCCGCGAAGCTCGCCGCGTTCAGCAGAAAGCAGACCCCGACGCCGACCGTAGCGATGAGGACGCCCCCGATGGCGGGCCCGACAGCACGGGCGGCGTTCACCGTCACCGAGTTCAGCGTGATGGCATTGCGCAGCTCGTCTTTGCCGACCATTTCCCTGACGAAAGCCTGCCGCGCGGAGTTCTCGAAGGCGTTGTTCAGTCCAAGGACGACGGCCAGCAGGCAGATCTCCCAGAAGCGGGCCGAGCCGAACACGACAAGCAGCCCGAGCATCAGGGCCTGGAACCCCATGGCGATCTGCAGCGCGATCATGAGCCGCCGCTTGTCCACCCGGTCGGCGATGACGCCGCCATAAGGACCGAGGAGCAGGACCGGCAGAGCCTGCAGCGCGACGGTCAGGCCCAGGTCGGTACTTGAGTGGGTAAGGGTCAGCACGAGCCAGGACTGCGCCGTCATCTGCATCCAGGTGCCGGCCATAGATATCGACTGGCCAGTGAAGTACAGGCGGTAATTCGGGACTTTCAGCGAGGAAAAAGCCTTCCCCCAAAACGCTCCGGCCTTACTCTTCAAGCTCTCATCCCCGCAGCAGCCAGCTCATTAGTTAGTTAGCACAACAAACGATAAATCACGGCTGTTCCCGCGATCGGACTCACAGAGCCGCGATGCTCCCGGGCTGCCCTGCCGTCATCCATCGACTGGGCGGTGGCAGATGCGGCGGGGGTGGCCGGGGAGACCAGTGAACGCGGTCGTCGCCTGCTCGGCGTCCAGGCCGGGTACACGATCTTCGTCAACTGCGGCGCGGGCGGCGTGGGAGCGGTCGCGGTGCAGATGGCGGTGGCCCGTGGGGCGACGGTGATCGCCTCCGCGAGCGCTGGCGGAGGCCGCCGGACTGCTGGCACAGAACAAGCCCGTGATCAAGGTGCAGACGTTCCCGTTCGACCGCGCCGCCGAGGCCTACCGCATCAGCCTGGGCGGCCACGTCCGCGGAAAGCTCATCTTGATCCCCTGACCGCGGCGACCGCGGCCAGGCCGCCAGATCCAGCGGGGTGACCACCGCACTTCGGCCGGGTCGCGTGATGACCAGACTCGTGGCTCTCGAGGCTGCGCAACGCCCAGAACTCACCGATATGAGGACCATGACCACCGCATCGGCCTTGGTTCCGCCTTTACCGCCCGGCCGCAGCCACCGGCGCCTGGCCGGGGCGGCGGGCACGGCAGAATGAGCGTAACGTCCGGCGTGGCACCGAACCGCATTGTCCCGGCGTCCGGTCAACGCCCCGGACAGCGAAGATGCGCCAGCGCGCGATCACACGGCAGCCGGGAGGCCAGCATGGCACGGTACCCGCTTATCGGCTATCTCGCCTGGACGGCTCTGTTCGGCGCCGTGTTCGCCTTGGAGGGCCTGGCCCTGGCCGGGGTGACCGGCGTTCCCGCCCTGCGCGACGTCTTCCGCGTGATCATGCGCTCCCCGGCCGGGCGGTGGGCGCTGTTCGCGCTGTGGCTGTGGGCTGGGTGGCACTTCTTCATCCGCGGCTGGCACTTCTTGCTGCGGGCCTGAGACGCAGAACGAGCCGTGCCGATGGGGCCGCTGACCGTGCTCGCCGCCTCGGCGGACCGTCAGGCGCTGGTGCCGATGGCCGCCGGTTACCTGATCCTGATGTCGGCGCTTGCCCTCGGCCTGCGCCACCTGTACCGGCCACCAGCCGCGCAGGCTGGGCCCGGGCAGCCGCCCGGACCCAGCCCGGCAGGCTCCCAGCGGCGCAGCGGCCGGGCCGCGCAGGCCCGGCAGGTGACCGGCACCGTCGTCGGGGGGTACCTGCTGCTGATGGCCGTCGTGGTTGCCTACTATTACGCGGTCGCGCGGGTCGGGCCCGGGTTCCTGCAGAGCGCGGTTACTGGCACCGCGTTGCTGATAGGACTGGCTGTGCCGGTGTTCGTGGCGGCGTCGTGGCTGGCCGGGAGGCTGCGGCGGGGCGGCGGCACGCCCAGCCACCCGCCCGTCCGTGACGATCTAATCCCGGCCCGGGAGGCCAACTTGGCCCGGCATCCGCTGATCGGCTATCTGGCCTGGGCGGTTCTGTTCGGCGCGGTGTTCGCCTGGGAGGGCCTGGCCCTGGCCGGGGTGACCGGCGTTCCCGCCCTCAGCGACGTCGTCCGGGTGATCATGCGTTATCCGGTCGGGCGGTGGGCGCTGTTCGCGCTGTGGCTGTGGGTCGGCTGGCACTTGTTTATCCGCAGATGGCTCTTCTTGCTCCGGACCTGAAATGGAGAACGTGCCGACGCGGCCACTGACCGGGCTGCGCGAGGCATGGTCACGCCCAGTCACTGGTGGCCATACGCTGCGAGCGAAGAGGATTCGATCTGCGCGGTCGTAGGGCTCTCCGCGTTCCTCGGCAGAGGCGTGCAGATGGGGATGTTCTGCGCGGCGCCCGTTCAGAGGGCACTTTTCGCGTTGAAGCGCCCAGACGGATCCCTATTTACGCAGTGGATTGAGGATTAGCCGGTTTGAGGATGCGCCAGCCCGGCGATGGGGAGAGCGTCGAATCCGTGAGGAGCATTCTGCCGGCCGGGCGCGAACGCCTGGTCAGATAACGAGGGCGTGATGAATGGCTCGGTCACCGGCGGCATCCCGGTTTCGGCCAAGCGCCGCGGCTACGCCCTGACGGCTGGGGTGCTGCTGGTCATGATGCTGGGCGGGACCTTGCCGGTCCCGCTGTACGTGCTGTGGGAGCAGCAGATGGGCTTCGGCCCGCTCGGCGTCACCGTGGTCTTCGCCGCCTACGTCGTTGGCACGCTGGCCGCGCTGCTCGTTCTCGGCGACCTGAGCGACCACGTGGGCCGCAAGATAGTGCTGGCGATCGCCGTGGCGTGCGCGGCGGTCAGCACCGCGCTGTTCCTCGCGGCCACCGGCATCGGGCTGCTCATCGTGGCCCGGGTCGTGAGCGGCCTGGCCGCCGGTCTGGCCACCGGGACCGCCACCGCCACGCTGGCCGAGCTCCAGCCGCGCGGCGACCGCCGCGCCGCCGCGGTGGTCGCCTCCGGAAGCAACATGACCGGGCTGGGCCTCGGGCCGCTGACCGCGGGCCTGTTCGCCGAGTATGTGGCCATGCCCACCCGCAGCGTGTTCTGGGCCTACCTGGGCCTGTGCGCGCTGGCGCTCGCCGCGCTCACGGGTATCCCCGAGACGGTCCGTAGCCCCGACCGCGCTGTCAGCCTCCGGCCGCGCATCGTCGTTCCGCCGGGGATGCGAACGGTCATGCTCGGGGGGTGTCTCGGCGTGTTCGCTGCGTTCAGCGTGCTGGGGCTGTTCAGCAGCGTGGTGCCCACCTTTCTGCACGGAATTCTGGGCGTGCACAATCTCGCCCTGGTCGGGGGCGCGTCTTTCCTCATCTTCGTGATCGCCGCGATCAGCCAGGCGGTCTCCGCCGGCCTGCCGAGCCGGCGCAGCGTGAGCGCCGGGCTGCCGTTGCTACTCGTGTGCCTCGCCACGCTCGAATCGGCGCTGTTCGCCAAGGCCCTGTGGCTCTTCCTGGTGGCTACCGTCGTGGGCGGCGTGGCCGTGGGGTTCATCTTCCGCGGCGGCCTGAGCGAGCTGAACCGGCTCGCCGATCCGGGGCACCGGGCCGGCGTCGTCGCCACGTTCTTTGTCGCCGCCTACCTTGGCCTCGGCCTGCCGGCGGTGCTCGTCGGCCTCATCTCGCTGGCGGCGGGCGCCGTCGACGCGAGTGCCTACGTCTCGGGCCTGGTTGCCGCCATCGTCGTGGCGGCCTTCATCGTCGTGCTGCGCACCTTCGGCACCGTATCCGCGCCCGAGCCGCCCAGCACGCCGAGCGACGGCTGGTGCTGCCCGGAGGAGCCGGCCACGGCGGGCACGGCAAGCCGCCCGGCGCGCGGGTAACGGAGCGATCACGAGATGGCTTTCCAACCTTGTCCGCCCCCGGCGCTGCTGCAGCCGCAGCAGATGATGCTACTGATGGCACCGGAGACCTTCAGTCCCAGAAGTAACTGAGGGATCGCAGAGCTCTGCGGGCGCCTCGCACCCGTAAGACCCTGATCGCGTGCTAGTGCCGTGCCAGGCATCGTTTGCCTCGGCGCGAATGGCGCAGACCCGGCGATCTGGGGCAGTTCAACTCGGAGCGATACCGTGCGGTTCTGTAGCCTCAGAACTCCAGTCCCCCTAGCGCGGCCGCCGGACTACGACCAGAGTTCAGCCCGGCGCGACCACCAGGCCTCGGCGGCGGTCATCGCGCCTTCGGCCTCGCGGATGCCGTCGCCCACGAGCCCTGCGGTGGCAGCCCAGTGCAGGGGTACAAGGGCTAGAGCCCCGGGGAGCCATCGGTACTCGTCGCGAGTCAACGGTTCCGGAGCCGTGCTTTCGTAGGCGTCGAGCAGTCGTCGCGGCTCGAGCAATTCGCCGCTCGGTGCGACCTGGTGCAGGCTGGCCGCGATGTCGTACAGCCGCTCCCTGACCCTCGCGAAATCCAGGTCGAAGGTGGCCCATGAGCCGTCTGACAGTTCTCCCGCGTTGCCCAATTTGTAGTCCCCATGAATCGGAGCGCATGGCAGTTCGACCTCCTTCCGGAGCTTGGAGAGCCCGCCAGTCAGTTGGCGCATCCGATGCACGACCGGCTCGCTGCGGGGTCCGAGCCTGCGGCGTGTGAAGCCGACCGAGTAACGCAGTTGGCCGAAGGTTCTGTGGTCGTCGAGGGGTTCGGGCGGACTGGGCTCCCAGACTGCTTTGAGCGCAGTGTGAACGCGTCCGAGCTCCTCGAATACGCGGACGTAGGAGTCCTCGTCCGTCCGTGGCTGCACGTGATCGATGAACTCCTCAAGCTCAGCCCAACGATCAGCGACCCTCAGGAGGTCGCAGCCGGAAATCGGAATCGGCCGAGCGACGCGGACTTGCGTCCGCTGGAGCCGTTCCCGCAAGCGCCGCAGTCCCGCGACTCGCCCGCGGCGGACCCAGGGCCTGTGAACCCGGAGGACAACCGGCGGCTCAGCGTCTATCCGCAGGTTGAGGTTGAATCCACCGCCGATGTCTGCCCATCCGGCCCCGCGCGCGACACGGTCGATCAGGGCCGAGACGGCCGGATCATCTGGGCTGGCTCTAGGTCCAAACCAGCGCGGCAAGGCAGGGGGAGAGGTCGAAGCTTCGATTCCGGTCATGGCAATGGCCCGCCAGCGCACCCGACGGAGGGTCCGCCGGCGAACCCATCCTCCTCGACGCAGGTCGATCGTGCCACGCATGTGCCGGTAGGCGACAGGGCGAACGTTGGATGACGCGGCACTAGCTAGCCGCGCGGTCCGCATGCCGCATCGTGAGCTTCCTCATAGCGCTCATATCGTTCCCAGCTTTCCCGGGCCTCGAGCACCAGAGCCGATCCCCCGGGCATCGGCGTCGTCCCCGATAATGACCCATTAGTGAGAAAAGGAGTGCCTGCATGTCCGGCGATCAAGTCCCAGCCAGTCACGCGAAGGCCGGGACGATGAGCAGTGGTGCAGGCCGGCCGGGTGACCCCCCGGGCACAGCCCCGGCGGGCGCACCCCGTGCCGGGTTGGCGCTGCTGCTTACCCTGTCGATGGCCCAGTTCATGGTGGTGCTGGACTTCACGATCGTCAACGTCGCGCTGCCCTCGATCCAGGACGGCCTGCACGTGGCCACCACGACGCTGCAGTGGCTGGTGAGCGGGTATGCGGTCGCCTTCGGCGGGTTCTTGCTGCTAGGCGGCCGGCTCGCCGACACCTACGGCCGGGCCAGACTGTACCGGATCGGCCTGGTCGCGTTCGTGGTCGCGAGCATGGCCGGAGGTCTGGCCGTCGAGCCGGGCCTGCTGATCGCCTCCCGGGTGGTGCAGGGGGTCGGGGCGGCCATGCTGGCGCCCGCGGGCCTGTCCCTGCTGGTCACCAGCTGGTCCGGCCAGAAGGAGCGCAGCCACGCCCTGGGCATCTACGGCGCGATCGCCTCCGCGGGATTCGCTTCTGGCGCGGTGCTCGGCGGGCTGCTGGTCGAGGTCACCTGGCGCCTGGTCTTCTTCGTCAACGTCCCGGTCGGCGTGGCACTGCTGGTCGCCTCCTTCCGGCTGCTGCCACCTGACCCGCCCAGCAGCCGGGGGCAGCTGGACGTTCCGGGCGCCATACTCGTGACCGCCGGGGTATCCATGCTCGTGTTCGCCGTCGCCCGGGCGGGCGACACGCTGCGGGTCACCCAGCCGACGGTGATCGCCGCGGCCGCGGTCCTGCTGCTGGGCGCGTTCGTCGCCCGGGAAAGGGCGGCCCGGGCCCCGCTTCTGGACCTGGCCCTGCTCAAGGACCGCGGCATCTTGGGAGCCAACCTGGCGCTGATCGCGATCGGCGCCTTCAGCGCCGGGCAGGTGCTGCTGATGACGCTCTACCTGCAGGAGGGACGAGGACTCAGCGCGCTGCTCACCGGCCTGTGCTTCGTCCCGCAGGCGGCCGGGGCGTTCGCGCTGGCCGGCCCGGCCAGCAGGCTCGTCCCCGCTCTCGGCCCGCGGCGCGCGCTGGCCGCCGGCCTGTCGCTCGCGCTGCTGGCCCTGACCGGCGCCGCCTTCGCGGTGGCGGCCGGCGCGCTGCCCGCACTGCTGGCGGCCACGTTCCTGCTCGGGGTGGCCAATCGCCTCAGCCAGGTCTCCTCCACCCTGGCCGGCACCCAGGGGCCGGTCGCCGCCCGGTCCGAGGGCACGGCCAGCGCGCTGCTGACCGCCACCAGGCAGTCCGGTGCGGCGCTCGGCGTCGCGATCTTGTCCGCGACGCTCGTCGCCGTCCACGGCATGATCGGTCACCGGACCGCGGTGGCGATGTTCGTCGCCGCGGGCTTCGCGCTGGCCGGCCTGCTCGCGGCGCGCGTCGTGCCGCCCGGGCCGCCGCACCCGCAGGCGCCGCAGCCGCAGGACCTGTTCCGCCATCGTTGCGGCGGGATCCCATGACGACCTGGTGCCCTGGGCCGGGAGGCTAGCCGATCAGACCTCACCCCTCTGGCTCGTGATCCGATCACGCTCAGCGACAGGGCCAGTCTCCAATCCCACGGCCGGCGCGCAAGATCCGCCTTACCTGCATTCGCCGGTGACCGCAAGCGTGTTCTGTGACGGTCTCGGGGAAGCGTGCATGCGGGGGGCGACGGGGCCCGCTGAGTGTGCAGGAATTTGACAAGGGGCGAGGACCCGTAGGCTTTCCGCCGATAGGGCAGGCTTGTGACCTGCCCGTAGGGCCCGATGAGGGTCCTCGCGAGGGTTCCCTTGTCAAATTCCGGGGCGGCCGGTCAGCTCGATGCCCGATGCGGTCATGGTTGCCCTGGTCTGGGGCGTGGCTAAGTCTGTTCCCTGTCCCCTGATAACCGCCGGGTCTGCGAGCGGGCGACGCTGCGCTTCCTGGACGATGCGGTGCGCGCCGGGAAGATCAACTACGTCGGGCTGTCCAACTTCACCGGCTGGCAGCTGCAGAAGGCAGTCGATATCGCGGAGTTCCGCGGGCTTTCCGTCCCGGTGTCGATGCAGCCGCAGTACAACCTGCCGGCCCGCGCGGTCGAATGGGAGATCGCGCCCGCCTGCCAGGCCGCCGGTCTCGGCATGCTCGCCTGGTCCCCGCTGGCCAGCGGGTGGCTGACCGGCAAGTACCGGCGGGGCGAGCCGCCGGCGGCCGGCACCCGGGTGGTGGAGAACGCCGACGAGGGGATGCGGATCTGGAACCAGCGCGGCCAGTCCGAGCACACCGGGCAGGTGCTCGACGTGGTGCGCAAGGTGGCCGAGGGCCGCGGCGTGTCCCTTGCTCAGGTAGCCATCGCGTGGCTGATGGCCCGGCCCGCCGTCTCGTCGGTGATCCTCGGCGCCCGGAGCATGGGCCAGCTGACCGACAACATGGCCGCGACCGGGCTGACGCTGACCCCTGAGGAGACCCGGCTGCTGGATGAGGCGAGCGAGCCGCCCGCCCCGGACTACCCCTACGGCGTGCCTGGCCAGTCCCAGCGCAGCCGCCGCATCCAGGGAGGGAGATTTCTGAGCGCCTGCCCGGAGCGCAGCGCCAGCTGATGCGGACGTGGCTGTGTGGCAGCATGCCGGCCGCAGCCTGCTGATGCTGAACCGGCAGGTGAGGTCCGGCGAGGATGAAGGGCGGCGCCGGGCGGGCCGGGGCGGGAATGTAGCGTGGAGGCGTGGCGGCCATGACGCAGCAGCCGGGCCCGGTGGCAGGGCCGGCTGTTTTCGTCCTGTTCGGGGCGACCGGTGACCTGGCCAGGCGGATGGTGCTGCCGGCTTTGTACTGGCTGGCGTGCGAGGGGCTCCTGCCCCGGCAGTGGCTGCTGGTGGGCAACGGCCGCGGCGACATCACGCACGAGGACTTCCGCGCCCGCGTCCACGATGTGCTCACCGAGTTCGGCCCCAAGCCCGAGGGCAAGGACTGGGACTCATTCGCGCAGCATGTGTTCTTCGCCGGCGGCGGGTTCAGTCCCGGCAGTCCCGGCGCCCTGCCGGACGTGCTCGGCCAGGCGCGCGCATCGCTGGGCGGCAGCCCGCAGCTGGTCCACTACCTGGCCGTCCCGCCTGTCGCCTTCGGCGGGCTCACGCAGGCGCTGGGGCAGTACGGGCTGGCCCGCGGCGCCCGGGTCGTCTACGAGAAGCCGTTCGGCACCTCGCCCGGCAGCTTCCGCGAACTCGACCGGGTCGTTCATTCAGTCCTGGATGAGCAGCAGGTGTACCGGATCGACCATTTCCTGGGCAAGGAAGCGACCCAGGATCTGCACGTGCTCCGCTTCGCCAACAGCTCGTCCGCCGCGTACTGGAACCGCGAGCACATCGAGTCGGTGCAGATCGATGTGCCCGAGACGCTCGGCATCAGCGACCGGGCCCAGTTCTACGACGCCACCGGCGCGGTCCTGGACATGCTCGTCACCCACCTGTTCCAGGTGACCGCCGAGGTCGCCATGGAACCCCCGGCCAGCCTGGACGCGGCGGGCCTGCAGGCGGCCCGGGAAAAGGTCATCAGCTGCTTCCGGCCGCTGGACCCGCACGAGGTCGTGCTGGGGCAGTTCGACGGGTACCGGGAGGTGCCCGGTGTCGATCCGCATTCGGGCCGGGACACGTTCGTGGCCGCCCGGCTGTGGATCGACAGCCCCCGCTGGCAGGATGTGCCGTTCTACCTGCGCACCGGGAAGCGGCTGGCCGCCTCCAAGCAGCGGGTCAGCCTGATCCTGCGTGAGCCGCCCGGGCCGCTGGCCGGCCAGCTGCCCCGCGCTGGGAACGTGCTGTCCTTTTCGCTGGCCGGCGACGGGGAGATCGACTTGTTCCTGGTGGCCAAGAAGCCCGGGCCCGCGCTGGACCTCGACGTCGCCCGCGCGTCGATCCCGCTGGCCAGCCTGCACGGCGCCGACCCGCTGCCGCCGTACGTGCGGCTGATCCACGACGTCCTGATCGGCGACCGCTCGCTGTTCACCCGGCCGGACGGGCTGGCCGCGGTGTGGCAGGTGGCCGAGCCGCTGCTGACCAGCCCGCCCCCGGTCCGCGGCTACCAGCCCGGCTCTTGGGGGCCGGCCGAAGCCCGCGAGCTCATCGCACCCGGGCAATGGCTCCTGGGCCAGTAACCGCCGCGGCGCCGGCGCCGTGTTCAAGGGCAGCATCTCCACGGTGCCGGAGATCGCACCCGGCCACGCCCGGGGCGAGGCCCTGGCCCGGCTGTTCCTGGCCGCCTGCCTGGGCCTGGCGGTATCGGTACTCGGCCTGGACGTCGCGACCCAGGCGCTCGTGGTGGCGGCCGCCGACCAGCAGGGTCAGCACCCGGATCGCGCCTCGACGGTCCGCTGTGCTGCGGGTTCACCCAGGCCAGCACGTCTGCCAGCTGGTCGTCCTGGTCGGCGGCCCGGGCTCGGTGACGGTGCTCAGTGGCCGGCCGGGAGGGTGCGGGCACGCTGCTCGGCGCCCAGCTCGCCGTAGGGATAGTCGACCGGGTGCGGGTCGCTGGCGGCGTCGAGCGCGGCGGTCTCGGCCGCGGTCAGGTACAGGTCGGCCGACCGCAGGTTGGCCTCGAGCTGGTCCAGCGTGCGGGCGCCCAGGATGGTCGAGCTGACCGCGGGCCGGGCGGTCACCCAGGCCAGCGCGACCTCGGCCATGGAGATGCCGCGGTCCTCGGCGACCTTCTGCACTGCGTCGATGACGTGCCAGGTCCGGTCCGTGCCGCGCCGGTCGTAGGCCTCCATGCCGCGGCCGGGATCCTCGCCGAGCCGGGTCGCGCCGGACGGGCGCTGGTCGCGGCGGTACTTGCCGGACAGCCAGCCGCCGCCGAGCGGGCTCCACGGCAGCAGGCCCAGGCCTGCGTCGATCGCGGCCGGCACGATCTCCCACTCGATCTCGCGGGCCAGCAGGCTGTACTGGGGCTGGAGGGTCACCGGCCCGGCCACGTCCAGCGCCCGGGCCAGATACACGGCCTTGGTCAGCTGCCAGCCGGTGAAGTTGGACAGCCCCCAGTAGCGGATCTTGCCGGACCGGACGAACTGGTCGAGCGTCCGCAGGGTTTCCTCCAGCGGCGTCAGCGGGTCGTAGGCATGCACCTGATACGGGTCAACCGCCTCCAGCCCCAGCCAGCGCAGCGAGGCATCCAGCGCGCGGGTCAGGTGGCGCGCGGACAGCCCGGCGCCGTTCGGCGAGTCATCCACCGGCATACGGCCCTTGGTGGCCAGCACCACGGGCTCGGTCACGTCCGCAGGGCGGCTGGCGAACCAGCGGCCGATGATCTCTTCTGATCTTCCGCCGGCGTACACGTCCGCCGTGTCCACCAGCGTTCCGCCCGCCTCGATAAAGCGGTCAAGCTGCCGGTGCGCGACGGCCTCATCGGCCTCGGCGCCGAACGTCATCGTCCCCAGGCACAGGCTCGACACCGCGCAGCCACTGCCTCCCAGCATGCGATAGTCCATAAGCCAGGCTAGCCAGACCCGGAGCGCCGCAAAAGATGCGCTGTCCGCGCGGATATCCGCACTCACGTGGTCAGGCGGCGCGCCGGGTGCTGCCGGAGGCCGGTCTAACGGAGCTGACAGGCATCTCGCCGGCAAGCTGCCAGATCCAGGCCCATGCGGTCCATGGCCGCCTCGGGGGGCGGTCGCCGGACTCCCGGGCCATCAGGCCGCCGCAGCCGAGGCGGACGGCGAGCTGTCGCACGGATCGCCTCACTGCCTCCGCCGCCGCATCACCGCCCGGGGCATCCGATCGCTGAAGCCCGGATGCGACGGCGGCTCGCGTCTTGTCTGGGCGGCGGCGTCAAGCACCCCGGTCAGCGTCAGGGCGTCCCTGCCTGCTGTTCGAGCACGCGGGTCACGACGGTAAGGTCCTGCTCGCCCAGACCTTGATCAACGGCCTGCTGCCATTCGTCAGCCAGGCACGCAAGGACGGCGAACCGGTCACCGCCGACCGCCTGCAGGGCCAGGTGCACATCCTTGAGCGCAAGCGACAGCGCGAACTGGGCCGAGAACTCCCCGTCGGCGATCCGGCGCAGCTTGGCTGCCTGCCAGGCGGACACGAGCGGGCCGCCGCCAAGCGCATCGACCACCGTCTCGGTCTCAAGACCCAGCCGGCGAGCAACAGCCACCGATGCGGCAACCGCTTCGGCCGCGAACGCCAGCCAGGTGTTGTTCACCAGCTTCAGCCGCGTCCCGGCCCCGGCCTCGCCGACCCAGATCGTGCGCTGGCCCAGCGCGCCGAACAGCGCAGTCACCCGCGGACGGGCCTCGCCGGGTCCTGACGCGAAGATCGTCAGCTGGCCGCGTTCTGCCGGGTCCCTGCTTCCCGACACCGGCGCATCCAGGAACATCACGTCCGGACGCTGGGCGCCGGCCATGGCCGCCACGCGATCGGTCCCCCCCACCCCGATGGTGCTCATCTGGGCCCAGACCGCGCCCGGCGCCAGCGCGGCGAGCATCCCCTGGTCCCTTGCGATCGAAACGACGGCATCGGCGTCGGTCACCATCGTGACCACGATCCCGGCTCGCCGCGCCGCGCCCGCCGCGGTCTCGGCGACCTCCGCGCCGAGCTCAGCCAGGTCCCGAGTCGCCTCCATCGTCCGGTTCCAGACGATGGTCGGGATTCCCGCGCGCAAAGCGCTGGCTGCCATCCCGTGGCCCATCGCCCCGATGCCGAGCAGCGCAACCGGCTCATGCCTCTGTGTCATCGTTCTCCCCCTTGCCGGGTGATTGCCAGGTGATGAGTCCTGCCGGCATCGCGCCGACCGGGCTCCCATGCGTACCCTAGGCGGCCGCGGCCGATGAAAACCAGGTCATGGCGGCCGCCTTCATCCGGCCTGCGCGGGGACCCAGTACGCCGTGCTCCGCCAGGCGGGGATGATGAGCTGTTCAGCAGCCCGGTCGGCCGCGATGCGCGGGCCAGGGTCGGCACCATGACCGGCAGCAACCTGGCGGAGTCCGGGAAGCCGGCCTGGTCCGGCACCAGTACGGCCGGCACCAGCACGTCCCTGTTGGCGACCGCGGACGGCACGTATCACTCGGCCAAGGAGGTGCTGCTCTCGGTGAACAGCAGCAGGACCGAGCACCTGACCGGGCAGGCCCCGGTCAGGCGAGTGGCGGGTTCGCCGTGCCGCCGTTCCCGCGCCACGGTGATCACCATCGCCGTCGTCACGCCAGGCCTCAGCTACCTCCGCCGCTCGGCCAACAGCGGGAAGACCTGGGCCGAGATCACGGTCTCCGGTCTCACCGGCGAGGTGAGCTTCACCTCCCTGTCCTACGTGAGCCCGACGGCGGGCTGGGTCGTGATTAGCCAGCCGGGGATCCCAGGCCTCCACCAGCTGCTGCGGACACCGGATGTCGGCCGCACCTGGCATGCGGCCAGGTTCTGAACCGGCGGGTCCCGGACGGCCGGGCTCGAGCGCCGAGGTCACCGGTGATCGCGGCATTCATGACGGCGCGCTGGGCGGCCGGGTCAACGCTGTAAGGACTGCTCGTAGCGCGACGGCTAAGGTTGCCATGAGTGATCGTTAGCGAAGCCCTGGGGCGAGGACGGCGAGGACGGGGCATCCTGGCTTTGCGCCCGCGGCGTGGTGAGGAGAGCCATGAACAACACGCAGAACCTGGGCCTGCTTACCCTTCGCGCGGGCGTCGGCGGGGTGCTCCTGGCACATGGCGTGCAGAAGCTGTTCGGATGGCTGGGGGGCGCCGGGCTGACGGGCACCGCGGATGGGTTCGAGCAGATGGGATTCCGGCCCGGCCTGCCGAGCGCCGTCGCAGCGGGGGTGGGTGAGGCCGGCGGAGGGGCACTGTTCGTGCTGGGTCTTTTCACTCCGGCAGCCGGTGCAGCGGCTGCGGGTACGATGATCCCCGCCGCGGCCGTTCTCGCGCCTAAGGGTTTCTTCGCTACGGGCGGCGGCTATGAGTACCCTGCCCTGCTCGGGCTGTCCGCCACCGCCCTGGCTCTCACCGGGCCTGGCGATTGGTCGCTCGACGCCCGGCTGGGTCACGGTCTGAACCCGACGTGGATGGTGGCCGCCACCCTGCTCACATCCGCTGCCGCCTCTGTGCTGGTTCTGCAGGGTCGTCGTACGGCACTGGCGGCCCAGGACCCGGCGCCCGCCGCGCCGACCGGAGGAAACAGTCACGTCCACGATGGCGCGACGACACCGAGCCCGCCTTGAAACAGCTTGGGCTCTAATCACTCGCGCAGCCCCTGAGCGTCGTGGTGTGCTCCCATCACAGCCGCCGGGTCATCTGCTGTCCGATGTCGGTGTAGTCGTTGTCGCCCCGGGTCCGCTGGCGGAGCACGGCGACCGGGCGGCCGTCACCGGGGCCAGCGGGCGGAGTAGAACGTCATTGTGACCGTGATGCCCGGGTGCAGGTCGGTGTAGCAGTTGTTTCCCTGCCTAGTCCGTGGCTGTTGCGGGCTGTTCCCAAGAGTGTCTTGTTTGTATGGTTCTGCCCCGTAGCTACCGTTCAGGCATGGATCGCACCGTGGGTCCCAAGCCCGAGGCAGCCCTCAGGCACGAGCGCCGCGGTGGCCCGGCCCCGGCTCCCGCTCGGCGGCCAGCTGCGGCGGGCCATGCCACATCAACGGCAGGCGCAACTACTACGAAAGGGACTTGAAATGAAGCTCGCGACGTTCGATGCAGGCGCAGGAGACCACGTCGGCATCGTCGACGGCGATGAGGTCGTCGACCTGACGGCCGCCGATCCGTCCCTGGCCACCATGATCGATCTGCTGGACCGAGGCCCCCACCAGGCGGCGGCTAGCTCCTCACAGGCTCCACGGCTGGCTCTGTCGGGCGTGAAGCTTCGCCCGCCGGTGCCTCACCCGCCGAAGTTCCTGGCCATCGGCTACAACTACGCGGCCCATCTGGACGAGACCCACATGCCACGGCCGACCCGCCAGGCGTGGTTCAACAAGCAGCAGACCTGCATCATCGGGACGGGCGACCCCATCTGCATCCCCGCGATCGCCCCCGACCAGATCGACTACGAAGGCGAGCTGGGGATGGTGATCGGCCGACGGTGCAAGAACGTCCCGAACGACAAGCCGGCGGTCCTCGACGTGGTCGCCGGGTTCACCATCGTCAACGACGTCAGTGTCCGGGACTGGCAGGAACTCGAACCCGGCATGGTCGTGAGCAAGTCCTTCGACACCCACGGTCCGACCGGCCCATGGATCGTCACTACCGACGAAATCGGCGACCCCCTCGATCTCCATCTGCGCACCTACGTCAGCGACGATCTCCGCCAGGACGGGCACACCGGGGACATGCTGTTCGACATCTACGAACAGGTGTCATACCTGTCCAGCGCCTTCACTCTCGAAGCCGGTGACGTCATCTCGACCGGCACCCCCAGCGGCATCGCCTGGCACCGGCCCGGCATGTACCTCAAGCCTGGCGACACCGTCCGAGTCGAGATCGACAAGATCGGAACCCTCGAAAACCCCGTCATCGCAGAGCCCCATTGACACGCTAGCTGGCCCGGCTAATCGTGCTGGAACCGGATCCGCAGGCCACGCGCCCCATGTAGTGCAGGCCTGCGAGGTGGTGCTCCACCTCCCGGGCCGCACCGTCGGCGTCCCAGGCTCTCAACTCGCGTAGCAGCCTGCGGCGCGAGCTCAGGATGATGCCGTCGGCCGCCGGGCCGACCGTCATGACGAGGTTCTGCAGCCGCCCGGTGGCCGAGCTCACCAGCCGCGCCAGGTCGCAGTCACCGGTCAAGTCGCCCAGCATGGTGAACAGTTCGGCGTGCGCGGTGGCCTTGCGCTCCCAGTCGTGCCGGGCGGAGAGGCAGGACGCCTGCTCGACGCTGGCGTGCAGCGCGTTCAGGTGCTCCGGGGTCATCTGCCTGCAGGCGATGCGGGTGGCCGCCGACAGCAGCGAGATCATCGCGTCCTGCGTCATGGCCCATCATCACGCGTTCTGGGCGCCATGTCGTCACGGCGAGCGGCCAGACTCCGCTACCGGCTAGCAGGTAACCGGGGATCGGGCTAGCGGGGTCCCCGGATGACCGCTGGCGTCGATGTGACCAGGCCGGGCGCTGCGAGATCATCGAGCAGGGTGAGGCGTCCATCGAGGAGGTGGCGAGATGACGGACACGAACCCATGGCGCTCGACAGGGGCCGAGCGCACGGACTGGCGTGACCACGCTGCCTGTAGCGGCCTGGATCCTGACCTGTTCTTCCCGGTCGGTACTTCAGGCGCGTCGCTGACTGAGATCGAGGCGGCCAGGCGCGTATGCCAGCGCTGCCCGGTGACGACACCGTGCCTGCGCTGGGCGCTGGACCTCGGGCAGGTTTCCGGCATCTGGGGCGGCACCACAGAGGAGGAACGGCGCGCCCGGCGGCGTGCACCGGTCCCGCGCTCACCGGCTGAACCAGTGCCGGCGGGGCTGCGCCCAGGACTCAATCGGGCGGGCCGCAGAAGGAAAGCAGAAGGAAGGGAACAGTCATGGTAGGGGCGAATGGCAGCGATGCCCGCGCGACGGTGGTGGTGATCGGTACAGGGATCATGGGGTCCGCGATGACTGCGGGACGCGGACGTGGTGATCACGATGCTGCCCACCGCCGATGCCGTGGAGTCGGTGATCTTCGACGGCGGCGTGGCCGACGCGTTCGCGGACGGATGCGTGTGGGCGCAGATGGGCACGATCGGCGTCGAGGCGACCCGGCGCATCAGGGACCGGCAGGCCGGGCAGCGGCCTAGCGTGATGTTCGTGGATGCCCCGGTGTCGGGCAGCAAGGGACCGGCCGAACAGGGCCAGCTGCTGATCCTGGCGTCGGGGCCGGCCGCGGCGGCTGACCGGGTAAGCCCGGTGTTCGACATCCTCGGCCGCAAGACCGTATGGCTGGGTGAGGCCGGCCAGGGCAGCGTGGTGAAGCTGGTCATCAACGCCTATATGTCTATCCTCATCGAGGGCGTGGCCGAGACCATGGAGCTCGCTGACCGCCTCGGTATCGGTCACCAGCAGCTCGCCGAGGTCATTGCGGGCGGCCCGCTGGACGCGCCGATCGCCGACGCCAAGCTCCACAAGATAGACCGGGGCGACTTCGCCGCGGAGTTTCCGCTGGAGTGGGCGCTGAAGGACGTGGACCTCGCGATCAGCGCCACGGGTGACGAGACGCCGCCGCTGTTGGCCGCGCTTTCTCGCCAGTGGCATGCCGCCGTGGCCGCCGGGCACGGCCGCCAGGACATCAGCGCCGCCCGCCTGGCCCTGGCCGACGGTGGCCCGGCAAGGTTAGCCCACCGTTACGCGCGATCGCGGCAGGAGAAATCCCGTGCATCCCTCATCTGAGGCGCCCACTCCTGCTGCTGCCGGACCTGCCCGCGCCGGCGGGGGTGACGGGAGCTCGGCCGGCGGGGCGCGGAGCATGTTCGCGGCCTTGTCGGTCCGCAACTTCCGCCGCTACATCAGCGGGCAGGCGCTGAGCCTGATCGGCACCTGGGTCGAGACCGTCGCCCAGGCGCTGCTGGTGCTGCGGCTGACCCATTCGGGCGTCATCCTGGGGCTCATCACCGCGGCCCGGTTCGCGCCGGTGCTGCTGCACTGGCCGGCTCCTACGAACTGCTCATGATGGTCATCCGCAGTTCTTAGGCGGTACCGCATGGCGCGTCCGACAGTCCAGGCATTCTGGACCCGCTTCAGGAGCAGGCGGCCGAGGTATTCGCCGACCAGCTGGCAGCGGATCGCGTTCCTTCAGTCCGGGCGATCAGCCTTGCTCGGCTACGCGTCAGATAAAAACCACGCAACTGTGCGGCTGCTTGGGAGGCGGCCCCGGCCGCACCCGGGCGGCCGGCCTGCCGCTGTGAAAAGCCCGCTCAGGGCGCTGCTGCGCCGAAGACCAGGACGCCCGGCTCAGCCGCGGTCGTGGAGGGTCACCTGATAGCCGTCGGGGTCCGCGAACGTGAAAGTGCGGCCGAACGGCCCGTCGACGGGCGCTGAGATGATCGTCGTGCCAGCGGCGGCGAGGGCGTCGTGGATGTCCTGCGCGTCGGGGGCGTGCAGCCACAGCGCCATCCCCTGGCCCGGCTGCGCGATCGCGTCCAGGTCGGTGCCCGCGGCGACGTCGCGGACGGCGAACGCGACCGGCTTGGTGCCGAACACGACGGCGTGCGGCGGTCCTGCGCCGGAGCGCTTCAGCCCCAGGTACTGCTCGTAGAAAGCGGCGGAACGCTCCAGGTCGCGCACCTGCAGTGAAATGAAGTCGGGTCCGGTGACGGCCACGATTCCTGCCTCCTCATGGTATGTCAGTCTTCTGACACACCCCAATGTATGTCAGACTACTGACATGAGTCAAGGCGGGCCCGTAATCGAGCTGGACACATCGCTGGGGTACATGCTGAAGGCAGCCGCGAGCGCCCTGCACTCTGCCCTGGAGGCCGTGCTGAGGCCGCTTGGCATGACGATCACCCACTACGCCTGCCTGGAGCTGCTGGCCCAGCGACCGGGCCTGTCCAACTCTGAGCTTGCCCGCGGCGCCTTCGTCACCCGGCAGTCGATGAATGTGCTCCTGCAGGCCCTCGAACGCCAGGGACTCGTTGTCCGCCCGGCACGAGCACCCGTCGGCAGGGCCCTGCCGGCCGAGCTGACCGCCCGCGGGCGCCGCCAGCTCAAGATGGCCAGCGCCGCGGTTCGCCGCGTCGAGCAAGACATGCTGGCCAATCTAGATGCCAGCGAACAAGATCAGATGCGGCGCCTGCTCACTGCATGCATCGCCTCACTGACCGAACCGCCCGCATCGGCGGTCGACTGGCGGATGACACAATGCCTGTGATGGGCGCAGATCCGGCTAAGCGGTGCTGGAGCCGCGGGTGTGGAAGGTGATGGCGGAGCTGGCGATTGCACGGGGCGGACCTCATGTCGCCTGCCCCGCCCCACAGGAGCAGTCAGTTAATTTGACGCTGGTGGTCGGGCCAGTACTGGCGGCGGAGTGCCTTCTTGTCGACCTTCCCGGCTGGGGTTTTCGGCAGTTCCTGCACGACATGGATCGTCTTGGGTGTCTGGTGCGGTCCTTGTTTGCCCGCGCACGGTTTTTTCGATCTCGTCTAGGTTGACCTGTTCGCCTGGGCGCACGGTGATGAGTGCGGTGACGGCCTCGCCCCATTTATCGTCGGGAATGCCGATGACCGCGACGGTGGACACGCCGGTGCAGGTGGCGATCACGTCCTCGATCTCGCGCGGGTACACGTTGAACGCGCCCGAGACGATGACGTCTTTCTTCCGGTCGACCAGGTGGAAGGAAGCCACCCTGGTCGCGGACGGCGAGATCGCCGGTGTGCAGCCAGCCACCTTCGAGCGCCGCGGCGGTCAGCTCGGGCTGGTTGCGGTAGCCGGTCATTACCACCCGGGAGCGCAGGCCACCTCACCGACTTCCCCGTGCGGCACGGGCGTCCCGTCGTCGCTGAGGATCTCGGCCCGGACGCCGGCGACCGCACGGCCGCAGGAGGCGAGCAGGCCGGGCCGCCGTACTGGGTCGTGCTCGTCCTTGCGCAGGCTGGTGCACATGCCGAGGCATTCTGTCTGACCGTATCCCTGCATCAGGACTGGGCCGAATGCGTCCAGGGCTTCGGCGATTCTGGCCGGGGTCATGGGTGCGGCGCCGTAGAGGATGGTTTCCAGTGCGGACAGATCGTGCCGGTGCGGCGAGCCGTGATCGAGCAGGGCGTACAGCATGGTCGGCACGACGAAGGCGTAGTTGATCCGTTCGCGTGCCGCCGCGTCCAGCCACGCGTCCGGATCGAATGCCTGCTGGAGCACCACGGTGCCGCCGCGGCACAGGGTGGGCAGTACCGGCAGCGACCCGGCGTGCGTGATGGGCGAGGACAGCAGGAAACGCGGGCTCTCGGGAAGGCCCCAGGAGGCGGTCAGGGTGTGGGTCTGCTGGACGAGCGCGCGGTGCGGGACCATCACGCCCTTGGGCGTCCCGGTCGTACCGCCGGTGTACTGCAGCCAGGCGGTGTCGTCCTCGCCTGCTGGTCCTCGTTCGAGGTGGTGTGCCGGGGTCTTCTCGCAGAGTGCCAGCAGGTCTTCACCTGCCTCGAACAGCCTGTCGAAGCCGCCCTGCTCGGCCTGGCGGCCGCGGCCGGGCATCTCCTCCAGCGCGGGACGGTAGAGGTACAGATCGATTTTCACGGCGGCACCTTTGAGATTCAGACGGCGAAGGAGTAGCCGCCGTTGACGGGATAGGTCTGCCCGGTGATCCACGCCGCCGCGTCCGAGGCGAGAAACAGGATCAGGTTCGCGGCGTCGCTGGGCTCCCCGAGCCGGCGGATGACGTAGCTGCGCAGCATGGATTTCGCCAGGTCGGGGTGGCCGGTGGCGGTGGCCACACCCGGTGTCCGGATGGACGCGAGGGCCACGCAGTTGACGGTGATGTTGTACCGGCCGACGGCTTTGGCCAGGGCCCGGGAGAAACCCGCCGCGCCGGCCTTCGCGGCGCTGTAGACCGGCAGGCCCGGCTCGCCTACCCGGCCGGCGTCGGAGATCACGGTGACCACGCGGCCCGAACAGCGCTCGACCATGGCGGGCAGGGCGGCGCGCGCGCAGTTAAGCACGCCGTAGAAATTCGCGCCCACCCACGGGCCCCATTCCTTGGGGTGGGTCTCCCAGAACGGGGGTGCCGGGCTCATCGGGTCCTGGACCGGCCCCGCGTTGCCGGCGTTGTTAACCAGGACGTCGATCCCGCCCGCCTCCTGCTCCGCACGAGCGACCATGTCCATGACGTCGCCGAAGTCGGTGACGTCACATCGGCTGGCCACCGCAGACCCGCCTGCCGCGCGGATCTCAGATGCCACGGCGTCCGCACGGTCCAGGTGGAAGTCGTTGACGACGACGCGCGCGCCGTGACCGGCGCAGTGCAGGGCGACCTGGCGGCCGACTCCCTGGCCGGCGCCGGTGACCAGGACGGTCTTGCCGTCCAGGCGAAGCAGGTTCTCCATGCTGGTCTCGCTTCCGGTGAACTTCGGTCTGCGCTTTTCGGTGAAGGCGCTGAGGCCTTCGTGGAAGTCGTGTGTTTGGGTGTGCGCGGCGGCTCGCTGCCGTTCCATGCGCAGGCCTGCCTCGCGGATGAGTTGAAGGCCGTCGTCGATGAGTGCCTTCATGGCCGCGATCCCGACCGGGCTCTTGCCGGCGATGGCCGCGACGAGGCTGTCCACCTCGCTGGTCAGCTGCCCGCTGCCGACTAGCGCGGTGATCAGATCGGTGCCGGCCAGGTCCTCGGCGGGCACGGTCACGCCGGTGAACATCAGGTGCTTGGCGCGGGCGGGACCGACCCGGCGGGGCAGCCTGATCGAGCCCCCGCCTGCGGGCAGCAGGCCGTAGTTCGCGTGGGCGTCACCGAAGGAGGCTGACCTGCTGGCCACGACGAGATCGCAGCACAGCACCAGCTCCAGGCCGCCAGCGACGGCCAGGCCGTGCACGGCGGCGATCACGGGTTTGTCGAAGGCTTCCAGCCGATCGAACGCCGCGCCGACCTGCTGCAGGAAGTCGTCCTCCGCAGCGGGCTCCGCGTCGCCGCTGACCCGGCCGAGTACCTGGGTGAGATCGGCGCCTGCGCAGAAGGCCCGGCCCTTGCCCGCGATCACCACGACCCGCACGTCGGGGTCCGCGGCCAGGTCCAGGCCCTGGTGAAGGCCGCGGACCATCTGCAGGGTGAGGCTGTTGAGCGCGTGTGGCCGGTTCAGCCATAGCCACAGGGCGGCGCCGCGGCGCTCGGTCCGGACGGGACCGTCAGCGTCGGTCGTCATGGCTGCCATCAGCCGCGGCTCAAGATCGTCACCACGCATGCCGCAGCGTCGGGGTGCAGGTAGCCGCCGGCGTTCTCGGCCAGCCCTATCCGGGCCTGGGGTACCTGCCGGGCGCCGGCGTGGCCGCGCAGCTGCGTGACCAGCTCGACCAGCTGGGCGCATCCTGTCGCGCCGACCGGGTGGCCACGGGAAACCAGTCCGCCGTCCGGGTTCACCGGCACCCGCCCGCCCAGCGCGGCGGCCCCCGAGGCAAGCAGCTTCGGTCCCTCGCCCGGACCGCACAGCCCCAGTTCCTCGTACATGATCAGCTCGTTCGGGGAGGCCGCGTCATGCACCTCGACGACGTCGAGATCGCCGGGTCCGAGCCCGGCCTGCGCGTACGCCGCTGCTGCGGTGCGCTGTTCCAACGGCATCCCGGACCCGCCTGGCCGCCCGGAACCAAGTGCGCACGCACGAATCCGGACCACGCCGTCGGAGGAGCTGACGCGATCTGCTGCCCGCAGGACAAGGGCTGCGGCGCCATCGGCGATCGGCGAGCACATCAGCATGGTCATCGGAGGCGCCACCACCCGGCTGGCCAGCACCTCGGACCGGGTGAGGGCACGCTGATACTGGGCCTTCGGGTTCAGCGCCCCGTGCGCGGAGTTCTTCGCAGCGACATCGGCGAAGTCCCCGGCGCTCGCGCCCGAGCGAGCCTGGTAGTCGCGGGCGATCCGGGCGTACACGTCCATGAAGAACGAGGCCGTGGGCGGGTCGCTGCCGGTTAGCTCGCGGGTGATCTCGCCGAGGTCTGCGCCGCTTGTCATGGCGGCCAGGATTTCCGCGGTCGGCCGGCCGGTCATCTTCTCGCTGCCGCACACCACGGCGGTGTCGTACATCCCCGACCGGATCGCGGTGAGGGCAACGTGCAGCGCGCTGGACGATGTCGCGCAGGCGTTCTCGACGTTCACAGCGGGAACTCCGGCCAGGCCAGCCGCGTTCGCGACAAGCTCGCCCCGGATCATTTCCTGCCCGCTGAGCACGCCGGCCATCGCGTTGCCATGGACCAGCAGATCCACATCGGAAGCTGGCAGGCCGACGTCGGCCAGGGCCGCACCGATCGCGGTGGCCGCCAGCGAGCTCATGGTGGCGCCCGGGTGCTTCCCGAACGGGGTGATCCCCGCTCCCACGATATCCACGTCGCGCACCTGCCCTCCCGAAGACCGTTTATTAACCAGTTAGTAAAGAAATATGCCTTATCGGCAGGTATCCGTCAAGCCCAATATTTCCTGGCCATGCTGGATCTTGAGTGCACGGAAGCGGAGTCTTCGCTACTATCGAGTTCAGGTAAGCTGCGACTTAGCAAGAAGAGGGGAATTTCGTGGGCAGGCGGCGAGCGCTCGAGACCCAGGACTTGGTGGCTGCCGCCGCCCGGGTGTTCGAGCGGCGCGGCTACGCGGACGCGACCCTCGACGACATCGCCGCCGAGGCGGGCGTCAGCAAGCCGACGGTCTACCAGTACGTCTCCTCTAAGCAACGCCTGCTGGAAACCATCGTCGAGCAGGCCATTTACCCTCTGCGCGAGGGTATCGAGCAGATCGTCGACAGCACTGCGGGCGCGGGTGACAAACTTGAGGCCTACGTCCGCCTGCACGTGACCTCGGCCGCCCGCTACCGGGCCTACTACCTCGTACTCATGGCCGACCAGCACCAGCTCTCATCCCAGGGACTGCGCAACTACCAGTCCTGGGCCCGGCAGGTGAACCGCTCCGCGGAACAGCTTCTCCGGCAGGGAGTCGACGAGGGACTCGTCCGCCCCGACATCGACATTTCCATCGCGGTCAACCTGCTCAACAGCGCGCTGACCTCGATCGCCCGCTGGTACCGCCCCACCGACCGGCTCAAGCCCGACCAGATTCACGACCAGGTCATGAAGGTCCTGCACGGCCTGCTGCTGCCTCAGCAGCCCGCGGTCGCAGCACCCAGCTGATCAGAACCAGAGCGGGTCGGGCACGAAATCGCCCGCCGGACACCTGTCTCGCTCGAAATATGATTCGATACTGGCGCTCCAGCAGTCGCCTGGCACTCGCGACCGCGACATCGGCGAGCACCGGAGCAATCATGCCGGCTGCAGCCCCCAGTGCCCGCGGCAGGACGGCGATCCGGCGCGGGTGCAGGAGACCATGTCACGGTCACCGACTCCCACCATCCTCGCTGCGGATGGCATCCGCCGTGTCCTCGCGCCGCCAACGCCCCGGGACAGCTGCACCTGCTGCCGCCAGAGCCCCTGGTCGTCATGGACCAGGGAATGACGTGAGGCGTCTCGCATACCAACATTGCGCGCCGACTCCTGTCCTTCGTCACCAGCGAAGCATGGTGGTCCGTCGGCAATGTCAGAAACGTGCGGCACGCGGCCCCGCGAGCGCCAAACTGCGGCGAACCAAGCCTGCCGCCCCTGGATCGCAGGGTAAATGATTTGACCTACCGTTTAGCAGGAGGTCTTTCGCGCCTGGGACCAGCCGGAGCCGTGAACATGGCTGGCGCGAACCGCCGCGTCCCGGGACTGCGCCGGGAGGAAGTCGCGGTCTTGGCCGGGATCAGCGTCGGCTACTGCCGCCGCCTTGAACGCGGCCGCGTTAGCCTGGGTTTCCGTCGCTGGAGACCAGGTCATTCCCGGCTGCCCGCCCGGCCGGTCTGATGTCATGGGCGTGCTGCCCTGGAGAGATCCGGTAGCGCTGCCGTCTGCGCGGCTGGCGGGGTGGCTGGTTCGATGGAGAGGTACGGGAGTCTGCGGTCGAGCCAGCCGGGCAGCCACCAGTTCGCGCGTCCGGAAAGGTGCATCAGGGCGGGGACGAGAAGGGTGCGCAGGAGGAAGGCGTCGAGCAGGACCGCGGCGGCCATGCCGAGGCCGATCTCGCCGACGACTTGCTGGCCGGAGAGGATGAAGGCGCTGAATACCAGGATCATGATGGTGGCGGCGGCGATGATGACGCGGCCGGTGGTGGCCTGGCCGGTGTGCACGGCCTGGTGGTTGTCGCCGGTTGCGGCCCATTCCTCGCGGATGCGGGAGACCAGGAAGACCTCGTAGTCCATGGACAGGCCGAACAGGACGGCGAGCATGAGGACGGGCAGGTATGACTGGACGGGGCCGGGCTGGCCGAGGTTGAGCGGCCTCAGTCCCCAGCCGTGCTGGAAGACGCCGACCAGCACGCCGAAGGACGCGGCGGCGGCGAGCAGGTTCATGACGGCCGCGACCGCGGGTATGAGCAGGCTGCGGAAGGCCAGCAGGAGCAGCAGGAACCCCAGGACGACGATGACCGCTACGAAGATCAGCAGCCTGGGGGCCATCACGGTAGCGAAGTCGTCGTTGGCGGCGGTGACGCCGCCGACGTAGACGCGCAGCGTGGTGCCTTGCTCGGCGGCGGGGATTACGGTGTCGCGCAGCTGGCTGATCAGGGTGCTGGTTGCCTTGGCCTCGGGGGAGGTGGCGGGTATCACGGTGATCAGCGAGGCGTCCTTGCCGGGGACGGGCGCGGAGACCGCGGCGATGCCGGGCTCGGTCTTGAGCGTGCCTGCCAGCCGCGTGAACGCGGCTGTGCTGGCTGGGGAGGCGGTCGTGCCGACTAGCTGGAGGGGTCCGTTGAAGCCCTGGCCGAACCCTTCTGCGAGTAGTTCGTAGGCCTTGTGCGTGGTGGTTGAGGCGGGGTCGTTGGCTGCGTCGGAGGTGCCCAGCCGCAGTGACAGCACCGGGATGGCCAGGACCAGCATCACGGCTGCGGCGGCGGCGGCCAGCGGGGCAGGGTGCCGCTGCACGAATGCGGCCAGCCTGGTCCACCAGCCGGCCGGGCCGGCCGGCGCGGGCCCGTTGGCGGCTAGTCGGCGGCGTTCCTTGCGGGACAGGACCCGCAGGCCGAGGAAGCCGAGCAGCGCGGGCAGCAGGGTGGTAGCGGCGGCGACCGTGAACAGCACGGTGACCGCGGCGGCGATCCCGAGGCCGGAGATGTAGCTGATGCGCAGCACGAGCATGCCGATCAGGGCGATGCACACCGTGGTGCCGGCGAACAGAACGGCCCTGCCCGAGGTGTTCAGCGCCCGGACCGCGGCTTCCCGTGGGGGCATCCCGGCCTTGAGGTTGCTGCGGTGCCGGGTGACGATGAACAGGGCGTAGTCGATTCCCACGCCCAGCCCGATCAGGATGCCCAGCGTCGGGCCGACCGCGGGAATGCTCACCTCGTGGGAGAGGAGCCCGACAGTCATCAGGCCGGAGGCCAGCGCGGCGATCGCGACCGCCAGGGGAATGAGCATCGCGAGCAGCGACCCGAACGCGATGAACAGCACGACCGCCGCGCCCACGATCCCGACGGCCGCGCTGAGGCCGAACGACGGCTGCAGTGCGTTCTCCACCGCCGGCCCGCCGGTTTCGACCTGCACGCCGGGTGCCCGCGCGGCCTCGGCGAGGTCGATGACGCGGGTGACGTCCGCCACGGGCAGGCTCGCTTCCGGGGCGTCGAAGATGACGGTCGCGTAGGCGATCTGCCCGTCGCGGCTCACCTGGGCGGCGCCGGGGGCGGAGTACGGGCTCACCACAGTCGCGACGGCGGGCGCGCCGGCGACCTTGCCCAGCATGGCCGAGATCTCGGCGCGGACGGCCGGGGCGCGCACGCCGCCCGGGCCGGCGGCCCGCCAGACGATCGTGTCCTGGTCCCCGGCGTGCCCGGGGAATGCCTTTTCCAGCAGGGTAAGCGCGGTGGTGGAGCCGGTCCCCGGCAAGGTCACGTTGTTCGAGTACGCGGTCCCCGCGGCCCGGCCGCCGACCTCCAAGATGATCACGAGCGCCAGCCATGCGACGAGCACCCACGTGCGGCGCTGGAAGCACCAGCGTGCCAGAGCAGCCATGTCAGTCTCCTGTCCCTGCGGTTACCCGCATGATGAGTTCTTTACGGGAATTGCTCACTGACGGCTCGGGAGCATTGCGAGTGCCTTTGATCGCTGGGCGACCAGCTCGTCGTAGCTGCCGTCGCGCTCGGCCCACCGGTGCATTAGCACGCCCTCGACGAGGATCTCGTGCGGGGTGGGGTCGGCCTGGAGCAGGTCCATCACCTCGGTGGCGAAGTCGGCCAGGTCGAGTGCGCGGGGGTTGCGCTGTTTCGCGTCCGGCCTGGTGGCGACAGCCGGGGGGACGAGTTCGGAGACCTCGACGCCGGTGCCGTCCAGCTGTGCGCGCAGCGCCTCGGAGTAGGCGTGCACGCCGGCCTTGGAGGCGGCGTAGCTGGGCATGACCGGGAACGGCAGGAACCCGATGCCCGAGCTGACGGTGATGATGGTGCCGGCGCCGCGTCCGATCAGGTGCGGGGTGAACGCGTCGATGACGCGGATGGTGCCGAGGAGGTTGGTGTCGATCGTCTGCTGCGCGGCGCTGAAGTGCGCGGGATCGCGCAGGTCCTCGGGGATCCCGGTCCCGGACATCGTCACGATCGTGTCGAGGCCCGGGTGGCTGCTGAGGATCGTGTCGCGGGCACGGCCGGTGCTGGCGGCGTCGGTCACGTCGATGGGAACGGTGGCGAACCCCTCAGCGGCGAGCTTGCCGAGCAGGTCGGCTCGTCGGCCGCCGGCGATGACGTCGCTGCCGGCCGCGGCGAAGCGGCGGGCGAGCTCGAGGCCGATCCCCGAGGTGGCGCCGGCGATGAAGACGGTGCGGTTGGTGATGTCCATTGCTTGCTCCTGCTCAGGGCGCCAGACAGCGACGAGCTGGCGGGCGCGGTCGATGATGGTCCGGGTTACCGGCCGGGGCCTCCATGTGAGGCTGCGCACGGTCTTCCGGCGACACCTTCAGTGTTGGCTTGTTCTCCGGCCGCAGGCAGTACCCCCGTCTTCCGGGGTCCCGTCAGGGCCTCCTTAGCCGAGGAGGCCCTGAACTACGCTGCTGACTATGAGCGACGACGGCCCCGCCAACCCGCTCGGCAGTTACCTCCGTGCCCGGCGGGCGCTGGTCACTGCGGAGCAGGCCGGGCTTCCGCCTGGCGCGAATCGCCGCGTTCCCGGGCTCCGCCGGGAAGAGGTCGCCCTGCTCGCGGGCATCAGCGCCGACTACTACCTGCGGCTGGAACGCGGCCGCGATAAGAACCCCTCGGCGCAGGTCCTCGAATCCCTCGCCCGGGTCCTGCACCTAGACGAGCTCGAGCAGGAATACCTGCTCGGCCTGGCCGCCCCGCGCCCGAGGCGCCAGCGGCGGCGGAAGCCAGAACGCGTGCCCCCGCGGCTGCATCAGCTCCTGGCCAGCGTGCAGGTTCCCGCGTTCGTGGAAGGGCGCGCGTTCGATGTGCTCGCATCCAACCGGCTCGCGGTCGCGCTCTCCCCGCGCCTTCAGCCCGGGTACAACCGTCTCCGGTCGCTGCTCCTCGATCCCGAGGAGCAGGCGTTTCAGCAGGACTGGACGCGTTCCGCGGAAGGATTCATCGCCGCTTTCAGGAAATCCATCGGCGACGACATCGACAGCCCGCGATTCGTGGAACTGGCGGGCGAGCTTGCCCTGTCGAGCGAGCGGTTCCGGACTCTCTGGGCGCGCCACGACATCCGCAGCCTCGAAGGCGGTGCCACCACCGTGAACCATCCGGTCGTCGGCGAGCTGCGCCTGCACCGGGACAAGCTCCCCGTCGACGACGTGCTCCTGGTCCTCTACTACGCCGATCAGGGCAGCGAGAGCGATGAGAAACTACGCCTCCTCGCCTCCATGGCCCAGACCCCGGCGGGTGACCGATCACAAACGGCTGAACTGGGCAGGTACCTCGAACGCCGCAGTGACCTCTGAGCGCCAGCAAATATCAGATCCCGGGACCGCCGCTCCCGCCGGGCGACGAGGCCGGAGCACCTGAAGTCGCGTTGGGGCCGGGCGGAGGTAACGGGTGCGGGCCGGGCCGATGCCGAAGAGCGCGACGCGGAGTTACGTCGGGCAAAATTCCCGGGACGGCGCCAACTGCCTATCGATCACTCAGCGCAACGACCGCTTAGCAGGAATGGCTCACTGATTCCCTACAGTTGCGGGGGTTGGCTGAAGATGCCGGCATGGAACCTATAGGGAACCGGTTTAGATGAGCAGCGCGAGCTGGGGTGTCGGGGGTAATTGAGCAGTGCCCGGCGGGAGCATGCGCGGGTAGCTGAGCATTCGGGCGCTGCTGTCGTGGTCACTGTGCGTGCTGGCGTTCGTGCTCTGGGATCGGATGAATGATTTAAGAACAGGGCGGGCGTCGCGGGCGAATTGCTCTCCGTCCTTGGTCAGGGTGCGGCAGCGTCAGGGCCGTGACCAGCCGGAAGACCCCCGGGCCCGATGCGGGCCGGCCAGTCCAGGCACTTTCATGAAAGCAATGCCCGGGGCGAAGGCGGCGTCGACGCTTGCGGTGAAGTCGAGCAGGGCCTTCGCCAGTTCGTCGGGGGCCTCCATCGCCACGTAATGGCCCACGCCGTCGAATGACACGGAGCTGATTTCGCCTGACGCCGCCTGGGACATGGTGCCGGCCGTGAAGGGGCCTCCGCCTGCGCCGACCGCAAGTACGGGCACTGTCAGCCCGGGCGTCTTGGCGAGAGCCCTGATGTCGGGGCCCTCCCGCAGCATCGACTGGTAGAGGCCGGCCGCCCCGCGCCAGCCGCCGGGGCGCGAGTAGGTGCGGGCGAACTCATCGATATCGGCGCCGGTGACCGCTTCCGGGGTGGTGCTCATCGCCGGGAACGCGAACTGCCCCAGGAACTCGCGCTCGCGGCCGGCGAGCAGCATCTCGGGGATGCCGGGCGCGGCGAGAACGCCGATATGCCAGCTGCCACCGTGGGTGACATCGGCCAGCATCTCCAGGCCGAACCCGGCCAGGCCCATCTCGATGGCGGTGAGGCTGAGCACGTCCTGCGGATGCGCGGCCGCGAGGCGGAAGACCGTCGCCCCGCTGATGTCCTGCCCAGTCAGGTGGACCGGGCCGACCCCGAGCTGCCCGATGAGAAGGTGCAGGTCCTCAGCCGACGTCGCGCTGCCGTACTCGCCCGGCTCGTTGCCGGAGTCACCGAAGCCGCGCAGGTCGACAGCGAAGACCCGGTGGCTGGCCGCGAGCAGCGGGATGAGCTTCCGGAAGGCCCACCAGGTCTCCGGAAACCCGTGAACCAGCAGGACCGGAGATCCGCTGGTCCCCGCCGCGACGTAGTGCAGCCTGGTCCCGTTGACCTCCGCGTAGTGGTGCGTGATCCCCGGCAGCGCGGGACCAGCTGGCGTGACGTCCATTTTTCTCCTTGCTTTGACAACCTGGATGTCATTGACTCTAGCCAACCTGGTTGTCACTGTCCGGTCGCTGCCGTAGCCTTCTGCCATGTCCCGCTCCGGCGCCGATCTCGCCCTGCTCCTGCTCGGAGGCTTCCGCTCACTGGTGGACGGCGCGACGGCCGAGCTGGCCCGCCGCGGCTACGAGGATGTGCGTCCCGTCCATGACTTCGCCATGCGGGCCATCGCCGCCGGCGCCGACAACGCCTCAGAACTAGGCCGCCGATTGTCAGTCTCCAGGCAGGCAGCGGCGAAGACTATCGCGGTGCTGCAGGAACGCGGATACGTGACACGCGACACAGACCCCCGCCACGCCCGCCGCATGCTCCTTCAGGTCACCCCGCTCGGCTTCGAGGTGCTGCGCGCAGGTGAAGCGACCTTCGACGAGCTGCGCGATCAGTGGGAGCGGCAGATCGGCTCCGCCGAGCTCGAGAGCCTTGAAACGCACCTGGCAGAGCTGGTCGGCGACCAGCCCGTGCGCTTCGACACAGCCGGCCTGATGTCGCGAGACCTCGGCGAGCCGATCTAGATGAACTGGCCCGTCCGGCATCAGTGGTGCTTGTTGGGCATCGGTGGGCTGCCAGAGATGGCCGAGGGGCAAGGCTTCCAGGCCGGGATCAGGCGGGCACTCGAATCCGAAGTACACACTGAGCAGCGAGGAGATCAGTTCGTAAGCGACCCCGATACGAGTCTGCGGAGTGAAGACCTCGCCGCGCAGGCACCAGACGTCTAGACGGCACCTGGCCCGTCCGATTACTGTGTGGTTAGAGGAAGTATCCGCCGGGGTGCTGGCAGTGCTGGTCCCGCAGGGCGACCAGGCGGCGCAGCTGGATGGGGATGTCGTCGGTCTGGCCGACGTCCAGCGGCAGGGACGGGCCGCCCAAGGGCTTGCCGAGCAGGTTGCGGCGCAGGAAGGAGGCGACTCCCCCGGGGCCGGACAGGACCTGCAGGATCTTGGCGATGACCTGGTGCTCCAGATCGGCTAGTGTCCCGGTCCGGAGATGCGTGAGCAGTAGCGGCAGATGCGGTCGATGATCTGATCGGCGGTCTTGGTCCACTTGAAGGGCCGGGCGCTGGCATTCCAGACCTTGATCCATTCTTCCAGC
>Ga0208324_1000199_pt1 | contig 31763 bp, 25 predicted proteins | sample Sb_taG_2_FD_187707 | JGI IMG/M metagenome (GOLD analysis project Ga0208324, IMG submission 187707) | Peat soil microbial communities from Weissenstadt, Germany - Sb_50d_5_LS metaG (SPAdes) (version 2) | ecosystem: Environmental > Terrestrial > Soil > Wetlands > Peat | place: Germany... | reverse complement strand
CGCTAAGCAGGACGCCCACGTGCGCAAGTTCCGGGAAGACTCCGGGAACGCCGGGATGGTCGCCCGCGAGCTCCCGCCCGATGAGGTCCTGGCCTCGTGGCAGCACGTCGTGCAGCGGGCCCTGGACCTGCGTGCCGCCGGCGTCCCCGGCACCCTGCAAGAGCTCCGCGTCCGCGCCTACCTCGACCTCTTGCAGGAACGCGACAGCCGCCATGTCCCGGCCGGCCCAGATGGCACCGGTGCGCCTGCGATGGCCGGCCCGGACGACGCCGGCGAGCCCGGCGGCCCACAGGATGACGGGAACGGTAAAGGCACGGCCAGAAACGATGGCAGTGGCCCAGGCGACAGCAGCGACCGCGGCCCGGATGGGTACGACGGCGGCAGCGGCCCAGGTGGCGGCAGCGGTTCCGGCAGCCCCGCCAGCGGCCTGGGCGGCAACGGCCGCGCCCGCCAGCCCGGCCCCAACACCGGGCCCAGCTTCGCCGCGCTGGTGAACATCACCGTGCCGTGGTCCGCGCTGACCGGCCAGTCCGGCGTCCCGGCCGACGTGGCCGGGTTCGGCCTGGTCGACGCCGCCGACGCCCGCGACCTGGCCGCCGCCGCGGCCCGCGACCCGCGCACCCGCTGGTGCGTGACCGGCCTGCACCCCGACGGCACCGCCGCCGCCCACGGCTGCGCCGCGGGCCGGCATCCCCCGCCGGGCACCAGTAACCTCACCGCCACCCACGGTCCCGCCCCCGGACCTGACCCGCCCCCCGGCACCCGCCCGCAGGACTGGTTGCGCGTCCGGATGACCCCGATCGCCCGCGGCACCTGCGGCCACGCCCATGCGGAACCCGGCTACCGGCCCAGCCGCAAACTCCAGCACCTGGTCCGAACCCGCAACGCCCGGTGCACCGCCCCCGGCTGCGGCCGGCCCGCTGCCCGCTGCGACCTGGACCACACCGTGCCCTGGGACCGGGGCGGGATGACCTGCGAGTGTGATCTCGCTCCGTTGTGCCGTCGTCACCATCGGTGCAAGCAGGCCGAAGGCTGGCGGCTGGAGATGCCAGAGCCGGGCGTCCTGATCTGGCATACCCCCGCCGGCCGCACCTACCTCACCAGACCCACCCAGTACCCCGCGTAGCCCCACCTCGCGCTGCTGGCCGTCAGCCAGGCCGAGGGGTGGTGACCTGCAGGCCGGTCCACGACGATGCCATCAGTCCTCACTCCCGTCCCTGGTCGGAGCCGGCAGGTTTCTGCTCTTCGGCCTTCTGGGCGGCGACGAGCCGTTCGACGCTGGCCAGCGGGTCGGGATCCAGGCCGGGCGGGACCAGCTGGGCGTGCCGGGCGTCGGCCTTGGCGGCCCACCCGCGGTCGATGTCCTCGGCCTGGTCGAGCAGGGCGTGGGCACGCAACGCGTCCAGTTCGTGCCAGGCCAGCTGATGGCGGACTGCGAGCCGCAGCGCGGCGTCCGCGGCGTCGCGGCCCCGGTACAGCAGGTCCGGGTCCGCGGAGGTGGCCTGGGTGGCGCGGATGCGGGCGCGCGCGGCCAGCCCCGCGCAGTGGGCCGGGATCAGGCCGCGGGGGCCGGCGATGGTGACCGTCTCGGCCGCATGCCGGTCCGCACCGTCCAGGTCCCCGCTGACCCGGGCGTGCTCGGCCAGGTCAGCCAGGGTGACGACCAGCTCGGTCAGGAAGTCGCCGTCCCGGAACACCGCGGCCGCCGCCGCCAGGTGCCGGCCGGCTGCCGCGGCATCCCCGGCGGCCAGGGCCAGCCGGCCCAGCATCCTGTCACACCGGGCCACATGCTGATTCCAGCCGTTCCTCCGGCAGATTACGGTGTTGAGGTCGGTCAGCGCCCGGGCCGGGCCCGGCCGCCCGGTGCGGGCCAGCCAGTCCGCCCACCAAGTCCCCAGATTCGAGTAGAGGTGAGCACCCTCATCGTGGTCGGCGGCCTCGATCTGGTCGGCGGCGATGAACTGCTGCTCGGCTTCCGCCGCGTCGCCGGCCAGGCCCGCCAGCCACCCCAGGCGAGCGTGCGAGTTCCGGATCTTCTCCCGGTCGCCGGTAGTCCCGGCACGGATGAGCGATTCGGCTGCGACGTCCCGGGCCGGGCCGACCTGCCCGAGATGGCCGAGGCACTCGGCCAGGTTCCGCAAGCCGATTCCCAGGCTTCCCGTGTCCCCGGCATCGCGTTGGTGACGGTTGCCCAGCGACAGGTATTCGCGTGCCGTGACCAGATCACCCGCGTGCATCGCGAACAAGCCGACCTCGTTCACGTGCCAGCTGAGACGGCGGGGGTCGAGCTGAGCGGCCAAGGCGGCGCGGCGGTCAGGGGTGGCCACGAATGCGGTGGCGGCCCGCTGCCCGAGCCGGGCCGCGGGCAGATGCAACCATACGTATCCGTTGTCACAGCGATTCCGGTACATGTCGTCAGCGGCCTGCCACTGGCCGGCGTCGAGCAGCAGCTCGATGACCTCGACCACCAGCAGCGCGTCCGCCCGGCCATGCACTATACCGGCTGGTATCCGGGCCAGGGCCGTGTCGGTGGCGGTCCCGGCGGCGGCCATGACCAGCGGCCGGAAGGTGTCCCGGACCAGTGGGTGCGCCGAGATCGTCCCGTCGGGATGCCAGGACGCCAGCCCGGCCAGCCGGCCGCGCACCGCGGCCTGCACCATGGCCGGGGTCCATCCGGCCAGCCGGGACCCGAACGCCTCATGCCCGGCCACCGCCAGCACCGCCCCGGAATCGACGGGCCGGGCGAACAGCGCCACCGCGGCGACCAGATACCGGTCCGCCTCGCCCAGCCATCCGGCGTAGAACTCCAGCACCTTACCGACCCGCGCATCGGTGCGAGTGGCCGCGGCCAGGCTGGCGCCCAGGGCGGCCAGGTCGCTGGCGGGCGGCCGGGCGGCCAGCAGCCCGGCCAGCACCCCGGTCGCCAGGGCATGCCCGTCCACCGCCGCCACCAGCGCCCGCCGCTCCTCCTGGGCCAGCCAGCCGCCGCCGGAGGCGGCCAGCAGCGCCGCCCCCTCGGCGGGGGTGAACGGCGGCACCTCCAGCATCCGCGCCGTACCGCCGTCGAAGGTCTCCAGGTCGGCGAACGGGAACCGGCTGGTCAAGAGGATCAGCCCACCGCCGGGCTGCTGGCAGGCGCCGGCCAGCACCTCCCGCAGCGTGCCGTCCAGCAGCCGGCCGAACCCGCCCCCCGCCGGGCCCTCCTGCACCCGCTCCAGACCGTCCAGCACCAGCAGCAGCGGCACCGAGCGCAACAGCCCCAACACCGCCGTCGCCACCCGGCCGGTGCCAGCCACCTTGATCCCGAGGTCCTGCCGCGCCCACTTCAGCAACCCTTCGGCCCAGTGCTCGGGCGCCGGATCGGCGTAAAAGCTCCACCCGAATACCCCTCTTACTCCCGGCCGCCGGGCCACCCCGCCTGCCTCCTGCACCCAGTGGGTGACCAGCGCGGTCTTGCCCGCACCGCCCCACGCGGTCACACCGACCAGCCCGACCTGCGGGTCGGCGGCCCACCGATCCAGGCGGGCCAGCTCCTCCGCCCGCCCGGTGAAGTGCTCCACCCGCTCCGGCCCCGGCACCCACCGCACCGGGACGGCCACACCAGCCGTGGCGGCAACCGGACCCGGGCCGGTCCGGGCAGGCAAACCGCCGACCGGCGGGAACCGGTCGTCGGTCAGCGACGACAGCAGCATCGCCAGCGCGCCGTGATCACCGTCCCGCACCGGGTACAGCACCACCTGCGCCCCGTACTCGATCTCGGCGCGCTGGGCCAGGATCTGCGGGTCATTGCCCTCCGCATCGGGGTCCCACGGCATCACCGCCACGTGACGCGGCGCTGCTCCCGGGTCAACCCGGGTGCCCGTCCTGTCTGCCACTTCCCGCAAGATCGCCGCCACCCGCTGGTCGGCGAAGCTGAACCCGATCCACACCACGTGCCCGCTATCGACCAGCTGCCCCAGGACCTGGGGCAGCTTGCCCGCATAGGCCCGCCGGTACTCCGTGGTGGCCAGCACGATGCTGTCGGGCCGGTTGTGCTGGCCGTGCGCGTACAGCACCGGCAGCTCGATCTCACCGAACACGTCCCCGGTCCGCCACCGATCAAGCCCCAGCTCATCTTCCCAGGTCGTGAACCCTGTCGCCGAGGCGCCCGGGCGGACCCGCATCCGGGCGTCCACGATTCCCGGGTCATAGTTGGTCGTCACCACGGCCTCGAACGCGCACCGGCACACCAGCTCCTGCACCGGCGTCCACGAGCGCCCGGTCTCCGGGTCGGTGCGCGCCCGCAGCACCTCCCGCAGCACCTCCCGGTACACCCCGGCGCTCAGGCTCCGGCGCACGATCTCCACCACCGATTCCGGGCTGGCCGACGCCAGCGTCCGGCACGTCGCCGCCTCCCGCTCACTCAGCCGGGGCGCAGCCGCGTCAATCAGCTCTCCGATCAGGCCATCCCACAGCGGGTACAGCGGCACCGACACCCCGGCCCCCAGGAACGCCACCGCCTCACCCGAGTCCAGGTAGCCGCGCAACGCCGCCAGCCCCGGGCCATTCACCCGCGCCAGCTCCTCCGCCCGAGCGGACGGCAGCCCACCCAGATAACCAGCCACCAGATCCCCCCACCATGCAGGCGCCGGCAGGCTCGACGGCTAACAACGCTCGATGTCCGCGCCGAGGGCGTTGAAGCGGTGGGCGATGGCCGCGTGCCCGCGGTCGATCGGGTAGCCGGGCGTGACCACGGTCTCGCCCTCGGCGGCCAAGCCCGCCAGCACCAGGGCGATGCCGGTGCGCAGGTCGTGCGCCACCACCCGGGCGCCCCTGAACGCCGACGGCCCGTGCACGGTGACCTTCGGGCCGTCCAGCTCGACGCGCGCGCCCATCTTGCTCAGCTCGCGGACCAGCGTGTACCGCCCGTCGAAGATGGTCTCGCGGATGTACGAGGTGCCCTCGGCCAGGCAGGCCAGCGCCATGATCGGCGACTGCAGGTCGGTGGCGAAGCCCGGGTAGGGGCCGGTGATCACGTTTATCGGCCGCGGCGGCCGGTCCATCCGCACCGACAGCACCGCGCCGTTGGTGGCGAACTCCACGCCCATCTGCTCCAGCTTCCAGCGGACCACGCCGAAGTGGTCGAGGGACGCGCCGACCAGGTGCAGCTCGCCGCCGGTGATGGCCGCCGCCATGGCGAACACGCCCGCGTCGATCCGGTCCGCCATGACCGTATGCTCGACCGCGGTCAGCTCATCGACCCCGTCGACGGTGATGAAGCCGGTGCCCCCGCCGGTGATCCGCGCGCCCATCTTGGTCAGGAACGCGATGACGTCGAGCACCTCGGGCTCTTGCGCGGTGTTGTCGATGACCGTCCGGCCGGGGGCCAGCGACGCCGCCATGATCAGGTTCTCGGTCCCGGTGTGCGACGGGGTGTCCAGGTACAGGTGCGCCCCGGCCAGCTTGCCCGCCTTGATGTGGATGAACGTCTCGCCCTCGTCGACGACCGCGCCGAGCCGGGCGAAGCCCCGGTAGTGGAAGTCGAGGTTACGGCTGCCCAGGTTGCAGCCCCCGACACCCTCGATGACCGCCTCGCCGAACCGGTGCAGCAGGGCCGGCACGAACAGCACCGAGCTGCGGAACCGCCGGGCGATCTCGGCCGGGAGAACCGGGCTGGTCAGCCGGGAGGCGTCGACGACCAGCGTGCGTTCGGGCTCGTGGAACTCGACCAGCGCGCCGACCGCCTGAGCGAGTTCGACGGCGCGGCGGACGTCTTCGATCGCCGGCACGTTGCGCAGCACGGTGCGGCCGTTGGCGGCCAGCAGCGACGCCGCGATCATCTTCAGCGCGGCGTTCTTCGCGCCCTGGATGAAGACGGTGCCGTGCAGCGATCCGCCGCCGCGCACGCGGTAACTCGTCTCGGGTCCGGAAGTCATGGGCGCTAGCTTAGCCGGGCCACCCGCTCGAAGACGGGACCCACGCGCGCTGTGTACCGTTCTGGCCGGAACGCGTCGTCTATGTCGGTTTCGGGCAGGGACAGGCCGCGCGCGGCGGCCTGCTTGCGCAGCGTGTCCCGGAACGGCGTCCCGGTCTCCCAGGTGTCCATGGCCGCGGCCTGCACGATCGCGTACGCGTCCTCGCGGCTCAGCCCCGAGCTGACCAGGGCCAGCAGGACCGCCGAGGAGTAGATCAGGCCCCCGGTCAGATCCAGGTTGGCCCGCATCCGGGCCGCATCCACGGTCAGCCCCTCGATCAGGCCCGCCGTCAGGTGCAGCACGTAGTCGGTGGCGATGGCCGCGTCCGGCAGCACGATCCGCTCCACGCTGGAGTGGGATATGTCACGCTCGTGCCACAGCGGGATGCCCTCGGTCACCGGGGTCACGTACCCGCGTACCACCCGGGCCAGTCCCGCGATCCGCTCCGAGCGGATCGGGTTCTTCTTGTGCGGCATGGCCGAGGAGCCCTTCTGGCCCCGGCCGAACGGCTCGGCCAGCTCCCGCACCTCGGTGCGCTGGCCGTGCCGGACCTCCAGCGCGATCGCCTCGCACACGGTTGCGGCGATGGCCAGCGCGCCGGCCCACTCGGCGATGCCGTCCCGCATCACCACCTGGGTGGCCACGTCGGCGGGCCGCAGCCCGAGCGCGGGCAGGACCTCCGCCTCGATGGCGGGGTCGATGTTGGAGTAGCTGCCCACCGGTCCCGACAGCGTGCCCACCGCCACCGCTTCGCGCGCCCGGATCAGCCGGTCCCGGGCGCGCGCCATGGCGAAGGCGAAGTCGGCCACCCGGTGCCCCCAGGAGTCCGGCTCGGCGTGCACGCCGTGCGTGCGGCCGGGCCGCAGCGTGTCCCGGTGGGCCAGCGCGTGGTCCCGCAGCACCGCGACCAGCCGGTTGGCCTTGGCGATCAGCAGGTCGGTCGCCTCGGTCAGCTGGACGGCCAGCGCGGTATCGAGCAGGTCGGAGGAGGTCATCCCGTAGTGCACCCAGGCGGCGGCCGAGCGCGGCGCGGTGTTGTCGGCCCAGGCGGTCAGGAACGCGATCACGTCGTGATCGGTGACGGCCTCCACCGCGGCGACCGCCTCGGGAGTGGGGATCTGGGCCGAACGGACCGGCTCCACGCTCCCGGCCGGCACCGTGCCGGCCCGGGCGTGCGCCTCGAGGACGAGCAGCTCCACCCGGCCCCAGAGCTCATACTTGTGGGCTTCGCTCCAGACCCGCCCCATCTCCGGCAGCGTGTACCGCTCGATCATGCCTCTACCGTATCGGGGGGACGACCCCCCGAAGCCCCCCGATCCTGGGGGGAACCTTCCCCCCAGACCCCCCTTGGGGACCCCGTGCCGGGGCCCCGAGCCTCGGCCGCTAGCGCGGCCGAGACGATGAGCGTGAGCAGCGCGATCTCGGCCGCCACGCTGACCGCCACGCCGACGGCCGAGGCGGCCAGGCACGCCGCCGCCGCGGTCAGCCGGTAGCGCTCGGCCCCGATCCGCAGCGCGTGCCGGGCCGCTGCGGTGCCGGCCAGGAACAGCGCGACCCCGCAGCCCAGGGCCACGCACGGCCCAGCCGGCAGCGTTCTCCCGGTGTTCACGATGGCCTGCTTGACCCCTGAGGCCAAGGCGACGACGCCGAGCAGCATGGGGATATAGGGGTAGAAGTAGGCGGAAAAGGCCAGCGCCGGGCGGGCGCCGGGTCCGCGGCCAGCATGGCCTGCTCGGCGCGCTCGTCGTCGCCGACGCCGAAGTAAGCCCACCACAGCGCGGCGACCAGCGCCAGCCCCAGCACCGCCGACAAGGCCAAGGACACTGACACGGGGTGGCCCTCGGCGCCGATCCCGATGTCTACCACCGACTCGCCGAACACCACGATGACCAGCGCCCCGTGCCGTTCGGCGAAGTGAGACGGCTGGATGGCGAACCGGCCGCGTACTGTGACGATCAGCGGGGACAGCGCCAGCATGGCCAGCGCGGCCGCCCACAGCACGTAGGCGGCCCAGCCCCTGACCACGCCCGCGCCGATGATGAGCAGGGCGGTGGCCAGGTTGAACGGCGTGACCCGCGTGATGTTCCGGTTGACCCGCTGATACAGCCAGGAGTGGATGACGACCAGGACCAGGTAGCCGACGCCGAGCGCCACCCCGTCCCGGCCGAAGGCGTGCGGGATGGCCAGCCCCACGATGAGGAACCCGGCCATGCCGGTCAGCATCAGCACCCGCTCGGTGGTCCGCGCCGGGGGCCGGGCGTTGGACAGCCAGACGTACCCGTCGTACATCCACCACAGCGCGCCGAACACCAGCAGCACCCGCACTCCGTCGGTCACGCTCACGTCGTGCGACAAGATCCCGGTGAGCTGCGTAATCGCGAACACGAAGACCAGATCGAAGAACAGCTCCAGCGTGCTGACCCGAAGCGGCAGCCCCGCGGAGCCGGGGCCGGGGCCTTCGGGCTCGCTCACCGGCCGGCGGCGATATCCCGCCGGTACCAGCCGCCGCGCAGCTGGACCGCCCTGGCCAGCTCGTACGCCGCGGCCCGCGCCGCGGCCATGTCGCGGCCCGTCCCGACCACGTTCAGCACCCGCCCCCCGGCCGAGATCAGCTCACCACCGGAGTCGACGGCCGTGCCCGCGTGCAGGAGGTACGCATCCGCTGGCACCACGCCCCGTTCCGTAAAAAAGATCTTGTCGCCCTTGACCGGCGCCTCTGGGTAGCCCTCCGCAGCGATCACCACCACCACCGCCGCGCCCGCTCGCCACTCCGGCGCCGCGACCGCAGCCAGCCCGCCCGTGGCGGCCGCGTGCAGCAGCGGCGCCAGCGGGCTGCCGAGCCGGTCCAGCACCACCTGCGTCTCCGGGTCCCCGAACCGGGCGTTGAACTCGACCACCTTCGGCCCGGCCGCAGTCAGCGCCAGCCCGGCGTACAGCAGCCCGCGGTACGGCGTGCCGCGCCGCCGCATTGCGTCGACAGCCGGCTGGATCACGGCGCCCATGGCCTGCTCGGTCAGGTCGGCCGGGGCCCAGGGGAGCGGCGCGTAGGCGCCCATGCCGCCGGTGTTCGGCCCCTGGTCGCCGTCCCGGGCCCGCTTGAAATCCTGGGCCGGCAGCAGCGGCACCGCCGTCACGCCGTCGGTCACCGCGAACAGCGACACCTCCGGGCCGTCCAGGAACTCCTCGATCACCACCGTGCCGCAGGCCCGCGCGTGCGCCCGCGCCGCCGCCACGTCGGCGGTGACCAGCACGCCCTTGCCCGCCGCCAGGGCGTCGTCCTTGACCACGTACGGCGGCCCGAACGCCGCCAGCGCCTGGTCCGCCTCGGCGCCGGTGGCGCACGTGAACGACGCGGCGGTCGGGATCCCGGCCTCGGACATGACCTGCTTGGCGAAGGACTTGGAGCCCTCGATCCGGGCTGCGGCGGCGTCGGGCCCGAAGCAGGCCACCCCGTTCTCCCGCAGCGCGTCGGCCGCCCCCGCCACCAGCGGCGCCTCCGGCCCGATGACCACCAGGTCCGGGCCGAGCTTGCGGGCCAGCGCGACGATCTGCTCCGGGACTGCCGCCACCTCCGGGTACGTCTCCGCGACGGCCGCGATCCCCGGGTTGCCCGGCGCCGCGTGCACGCTGCCGCTCTCCCCGCTCAGCTTGCGGACGATGGCGTGCTCCCGCCCGCCCGACCCGACAACGAGAATGCGCACGCCAGGAGCCTACCGGCCGCCGCGTACCCGGTTTGAGGCCGTCAGCCTAGTTGCCTGCGTCGCGCTGATACCTCGGTCCAGGGCATACTCGCTCAGCGCAGCAGGTCGCGGAGCTGGAGGGTCTGGTCGCGCCGCGGGCCGACGCCGACCGCGCAGATCGGGGCGCCGATCATCTGCTCCACGGCCGCGACGTAGGCCCGGGCGGCCGGCGGCAGCTCGTCGAGCGTGCCGGCCTTGGAGATGTCCTCCCACCAGCCGTCGAAGTACTCGTAGACCGGCACCGCGTGGTGGAACTCGGTCTGCGTCATCGGGATCTCGTCGTAGCGCTGCCCGTCCACCTCGTAGGCCACGCAGACCGGCACCTGATCCAGGCCGGACAGCACGTCGAGCTTGGTCAGGAAGTAGCCGGTGATGCCGTTCACGCGGGTCGCGTACCGGGCGATGACCGCGTCGAACCACCCGGTGCGGCGCGGCCGGCCCGTGGTCACGCCGTACTCCGCGCCGGTCTTGCGCAGCCACTCGCCCTGCTCGTCGCGGAGTTCGGTGGGGAAGGGGCCCTCCCCGACCCGGGTCGTGTAGGCCTTGACGATGCCGATGACATCGGAGATCCGGGTCGGGCCGATGCCGGACCCGGCGCACGCGCCGCCCGCCGTGGGAGACGACGAGGTCACGAACGGGTAGGTGCCGTGGTCCACGTCGAGCATGGTGGCCTGGGCGCCCTCCAGCAGCACCACCTGGCCCCGGTCCAGCGCCCGGCCGAGCACGAGCCCGGTGTCGGCCACGTAGGGGCGGAGCCGTTCGGCGTACCGCTCGAAGTCGGCGGCGACGGCGCCCGGGTCGATGCCGCGGCGGTTGTAGACCTTGCTCAGCATCTGGTTCTTCTCGCGCAGCACCAGCTCGAGCTTCTGGCGCAGGATGCCGGGGTCGAACAGGTCCTGGACGCGGATCCCGACCCGGGCGATCTTGTCCCCGTAGGCCGGGCCGATGCCGCGCCCGGTGGTGCCGATCCGGGCGCTGCCCAGGTACCGCTCGGTCACCTTGTCCAGGGCCCGGTGGTAGGGCGTGATCAGGTGCGCGTTGGCCGACACGAGCAGCTTGGAGCAGTCGACGCCGCGGTCGGCGAGGCCGTCGATCTCGTCCAGCAGCACCTGCGGGTCGATCACCACGCCGTTGCCGATCACCGGGGTTACGTCAGGCGAGAGCACCCCGGACGGCAGCAGGTGCAGGGCGTAGCTCTCCTCGCCGATGACGACCGTGTGGCCGGCGTTGTTCCCGCCCTGGTACCGGACCACGTAGTCCACGCGGTCGCCGAGCAGGTCGGTCGCCTTGCCCTTGCCCTCGTCGCCCCACTGGGCGCCGACCAGCACGATGGCGGGCATCGCGGATCCCTTCGGCAGGCGCGGCGCCCGGCTCGGTCCCGCCCGGCGTGGGCCCGCACGTACGAAGCCCCTGCTCAGCGCGAGCGCGGCCGGGGCTCTTGCGCTCTGAGATTACCCCGCAAACCCGAAGCTAAGCCATTAGGCGTTTTCCGTGATTACGACGGAGACTTTGCTACTCCATGGAGTAGTGAACCGTTCGCGATCAAGAAAGGGCCGATGCCGCGGCGGGGCTGCTGTCGCGCAGGAACTGCGCGCAGCGCCGGGCCTCGTCGTCCTCGCCGATGGCGCCGGCCGCCCGGCCCAGCATGTACAGCGAGCGCAGGAAGCCCCGGTTGGGCTCGTGCTCCCACGGGATCGGGCCGTTGCCGCGCCAGCCCGCCCGCCGCAGCTGGTCCAGGCCCCGGTGGTAGCCGGTCCGCGCGTACGCGTACGCCGTGACCGCGTCACCCCGGGCGAACGCGCTCTCGGCCAGGGCCGCCCAGGCCGCCGGGCAGGCCGGGAAGCGGGCCGCGACCTCTGCGGGCGGGGAACCCGCCCGCAGCGCGGCCGCGGCCTCCTCGTTCTCCGGCAGGTAGGTGGCCGGCGGGCCCAAAGACCCGCCGAGCAGGTTCTCCCGCTCCATCAGCTGAGCTGGTGTCCCGCGGACAGCAGGTCCTCGCAGGCGTGGGTGACCCGCTGGGCCATGCCGGCCTCGCCCGCCTTGCCCCAGGCACGCGGGTCATAGGCCTTCTTGCTGCCCACGTCGCCGTCCACCTTGAGTACGCCGTCGTAGTTGACGAACATGTGGGCCGCGATCGGCCTGGTGAACGTGTACTGAGTGTCGGTGTCGACGTTCATCTTGACCACGCCGTAGGAGATCGCCTCCCTGATCTCCTCCAGCGCGGAGCCGGACCCGCCGTGGAAGACCAGGTCGAAGGGCTTCTGGACGCCGTACTTATGCCCCACCGCGTCCTGGATCTCCTTCAGCACCGCCGGGCGCAGCTTCACGTGCCCTGGCTTGTAGACGCCGTGTACGTTGCCGAACGTGGCGGCCAGGATGTACCGGCCGCGTTCGCCGAGCCCGAGCGTCTCCGCGACCGCCAGGGCATCCTCGGGCGTGGTGTACAGCTTCTCGTTGATCTCGCCGACGACCCCGTCCTCCTCGCCACCGACCACCCCGATCTCCATCTCCATGATGATCCGGGCGGCCGCGCACTGCTCCAGCAGGTCAGCGGCGATGGTCAGGTTCTCCTTGAGCGGGACCGCCGAGCCATCCCACATGTGCGACTGGAACAACGGCTCCTGGCCGCGCTGCACCCGCTCCCTCGAGATGGCGACCAGCGGGCGCATGTAACCGTCGAGCTTGTCCTTCGGGCAGTGATCGGTGTGCAGGGCGATATGAATCGGGTACCGGTCCGCGACCACATGCGCGAATTCGGCCAGCGCGGACGCGCCGACCACCATGTTCTTGACCGCCGCCCCTGACAGGTATTCCGCTCCGCCGGTGGAGATCTGGACGATCCCGTCACTGCCGGCGTCCGCGAATCCGCGCAGGGCGGCGTTCAGCGTCTGGCTTGATGTCACGTTGATGGCAGGAAAGGCGTAACCGCGCTGCTTGGCGGTGTCGAGCATCTGCGCGTAGATCTCTGGAGTCGCAATGGGCATAGCACTGACTTCCTTCGGGCTCGGGTCTGACCTCAGAGTAGACACCGCGGCCGGTCCGCTCTAGGGACCTTGGCCCTGATCACTCTAGACATGAAGCGAGCGTGAAGATGCACCGGGAGGTCCCGGGCATGGGGTACAACATGAAGGCATGGAGAGTTTTCTCACGTCGGCGGGTTACGCTGCCCTCATCTTGTTCGGCTTCCTCGAGGCGGCGTGCATCCCGATCTCGTCCGAGATCACCTTCGGGTTCGCCGGTGTGCTCGCCTACCAGGGTCATCTTAACCTCGCCCTGGTCATCATCATCGGCACGCTGGCTGAGCTCGCCGGGTCGTACGCCTCGTACGCGGTCGGCCGGGTGGGCGGCAAGCCGCTCGTCCATAAGCTGGGCCGCTACGTCCTGGTAACCCAGTCCGACGTGGACCGCGCCGAGCGGTTCCTGGCCGGCCGGGGGTCGTGGGCCGTCGTCGTCGGCCGCATGCTGCCCTTCGTCCGCGCCTTCACCTCGATCGTCGCGGGCCTGGTCCGGATCCCCGCGCTCCGGTTCGGGGTGCTCAGCCTGATCGGCACCGTCATCTACGCCACCGTGCTGTCCGTGGCCGGCTACCAGCTCGGCCACGCCTGGAACAGCGTCAGCCACGGCCTGACGGTCGTCGGCTATGTGCTCTTCGCGATCGTGGTCGTCGCGATCGTCGCCTTCGTGCTGTACCGGCTGCGGCAGTTCCGGCGTGAATCCGCCGCGGGAGAACCTCGCGCCGCAGACGGAACGCACGCCGCGGAAGGGCCCGCCGCGGAGGAGCCCGCCGCGCCACGCCGGCCGGGGCGGCCGGGGCGGCACCGGTCAGATGCCGAGGTCTGACAGGTCGTAGGCCGCGCGGAAGGTCAGCCCGCGAGCGGTCACGTGTTCCCGTGCGCCCCGGTTGACCAGCACCGCGACCCCTACGACCTCGGCGCCCGCCTCGCGCAGCGCCTCGACCGCGGCCAGCGGGGAGGCGCCTGTGGTGGAGGTGTCCTCCACCGCGAGCACCCGCCGGCCGGTCACGTCTGGTCCTTCGATCCGGCGCTGCGTGCCGTGGTCCTTCTCCTTCTTCCGCACCACGAACGCGTCGATCGGCGTGCCCCGGCCGGCCGCCGCGTGCAGCATCGCGGTGGCGACGGGATCGGCGCCCATGGTCAGGCCGCCCGCGGCCTGATAGCCCAGATCCCAGGTGAGGTCGAGCATGACCCGGCCGGCCAGCGGCGCCAGGCGCCCGTCGAGCAGCACCCTGCGCAGGTCGACGTACCAGTCGGCCCGCTGGCCTGAGGACAGGACGAAGTCACCGCGAATGACGGCCTTCGCCTTGATCGCCGCGAGCAGTTCCGCGCGGTCGCTCACGGCGGCGCTCCCTTCATTTTGCGGCTTGTGCCCCTTCACGCAGCGGGAATGGGCGGAAAGCCATCCCGGAGAAGGTTACTTCACTACGCTTAGACCGGTCAGGTCCGGATCGGTGCCTGGAAGGGTGGCCGCTGCGCCGAGGAAAGGACGGTGGGCCGTGGATCGCTGTGCGCTGTTCGTCGACGCAAGCTACGTGCTCGCGGATGGTGCCATGGCCGTACACGGAACCCGCCGCGGCGACTCGGTCACCTGGGATTACGAAGGACTCCTGCAGCTCCTGTCCGTCCTGGCCCGCGAGCGGACCGGGCTGCCCCTGCTGCGCTGCTACTGGTACGAGGCGACCGTCGACGGCCGCCGCACCGCCGAGCAGGACGCCCTGGCCGACATCCCGGGGATCAAGCTCCGGGTGGCGAAGATCCGCCCGGGCCGGCGCGAAGGCGTGGAAACCGAGATCCACCGGGACCTGACCACGCTGGCGCGCAACGGCGCGGTCAGCGACGCGCTGGTGGTCAGCGCGGAGGAGGACCTGGCCCAGGTCATCGCCGACGTCCAGGACCTCGGCATGCGGGTGACCCTGGTGCACATCGCCGTCGACGGCAACTGGACCATCTCCCGGTCCCTGCGTCAGGAGTCCGACGACATCCTCGAGATCGGCGGCGAGCAGCTCCGGCCCTACGTGGAGCTGATCGTGGGCGCCGAGCCCGCGCATACCGACGAGCCGGATGACGCGGACCGCGGGGACCGCGCCCCGGGCCGGCCGCTGGTCAACGGGCATTCGGCGGTGGCGGGCGTCGGTTCGTATCAGCCGCCCGCGATCTATACCGCCCCGGTAGTGGCGGAGTACCAGCGGCCCGCACTCCAGCTGCCCCGGGCCACCGGCCGCGAGACCCGCGAGGAACGCGCCCGGGAAGAGCGTACCCGCGAGGAACGCGCCCGCGAGGAACGCGCCCGCGAGGAACGCGCCCGCGAGGAACGCGCCCGCGAAGAGCGGCCGCGCGAGGACCGAGGCTCCCGGGAGAGCGTCAACGGCGAGGCGCCGTCGGCCCGGCCGGACATCTACGCCGCGCCCGGCCCGCTGTCCCCGCCCGCACCGCCGCGAACCCAGCGCCCCGACCGCCAGGAGCGGCCCGACCGCCAGGAGCGGCCCGAGCCGGAAGGCCTGCCCGGGACCGAAGTCGCCCAGGCTTCCCCCGGGCAGCTGAGGCGGCTGCCGTCCCGCCCGTCCAGCCCCGCACCCCTGGGACCCATGGGCTCGCCGCCACCCGGCCCGCACAGCGGGCCGGTTTCGCCGCGCACTGGCCCCTACAGCGGCCCGCAGCCGATCGCCACCTCCCCGCCGCCCGGCTACCAGTCCGTAGGCGGGGTGTCGCTGGTCGAGGCCGTCCAGGCCGCGCACGAGGAAGGCCAGGAGTTCGGCGCCTCGGTGGCGCGGGACGCGCCGGCGCTGTGGCTGGAAGCGGTGCTGGCCCGCAAGCCGCGGATGCCGTCCGACCTCGAGGCCCGGCTGCTGCAGGGGTCGGCGCTGCCGATCGATTTCCTGCTGCACGACGAGGTCAGGCACGCGCTGCGCCGCGGCTTCTGGGACTCGCTCGAACGTACCCGCCGGTAAAACGGCAAGACGCCCGGATTGTGCCAGGCCCCGGTGGGTAGGTTTTGAGACGTGGTTGTGCTGTCGGGTGAACTGTTCGACGCCATCGAGGTCAACGCTGCCCGGACGGGCAACCACAAGAGGGCCGCGGTGCGGATGAGCCGGCTGGCCACGCAGGCCACGCTCCCGGTGCAGGCCTCGCCGAACGACATGTCCCGGGCCGAGGCCCATATGCGGGCGGGCGAGCAGTGGCTGCTCGCCGACGAGCCGACCACGGCCGCGGACGAGTTCCGGGCGGCGATCGCCGACGCGGGCCCGACCTTCGACGATCCGCGGGTGTCGCTGGCCCGCGCGATGTTCGCGCTCGGCCGGCCCGGCGAGGCCGACGCGCTGCTCGGCGAGCTTACGCAGGCCGGCGGCCGGGCGCTGCCGCGCACCTGCGACCTGGTGGCCGAGCTGCTCACCGAGCAGGGCGACCTGAATCGCGCGCTGGACTGGGCCACCGCCGGCGTGGACGCCTGCCTGAGCGGCGACGACCGCGACGAGCTGCAGCTGCTGCTCCGGCTGCGGTACCGGGTCCGCGTCGACCTCGGCCTGCCCGAGGACGACTACGACAAGATGCTGGACAAAAAGGCCGGGCCCGCGGCGGGATCGTGATCCCGCCGGCGGAACCCGGCCTTCCGGTGAACGCGGCGGCTAGCGCGCGGCCTTCTCCGGCTGCCCGGCCCGCTGGACGACGAGCGCGTCCCGGCCTCGTCCACGTCGACCGCCACCTCGTCGCCGTCGATGATCTCCCCGGCCAGCAGAGCCCGGGCGAGCTGATCGCCCACCGCCGACTGAACCAGCCGGCGCAGCGGCCGCGCCCCGTACACCGGGTCGAAACCGGTCAGGGCCAGCCATTCCCTCGCCGCCGGGGTCACGGTCAGCGTCAGCCGCCGGCTCGCCAGCCGCGCGGCCAGCAGCTCGATCTGCAGGTCGACGATCTGGGTCAGCTCGCCGGTGGACAGCGCGTCGAACACGATCACGTCGTCGAGCCGGTTCAGGAACTCGGGCTTGAACGCATTCCGGACCGCGTTCATCACCGCGTCCCGTTTGGTCATCTCGTCCCCGAAGGCCGGGTCGGCGATGAACTGCGACCCGAGGTTGGAGGTGAGCACCAGGATGGCGTTCCTGAAGTCCACCGTGCGGCCCTGGCCGTCGGTCAGCCGTCCGTCGTCGAGCACCTGGAGCAGGACGTCGAAGACCTCAGGGTGCGCCTTCTCCACCTCGTCCAGCAGCACCACGGTATACGGCCGCCGGCGCACGCTCTCGGTGAGCTGACCGCCCTCCTCGTAGCCCACGTAGCCAGGCGGGGCGCCGATCAGCCGGGCCACCGAGTGCTTCTCGCCGTACTCGCTCATGTCGATGCGGGTCATGGCCCGCTCGTCATCGAACAGGAACTCGGCCAGCGCCTTGGCCAGCTCGGTCTTGCCCACGCCGGTCGGCCCCAGGAACAGGAACGAGCCGGTGGGCCGGTCCGGGTCGGACACTCCCGCCCGGGCCCGGCGGACCGCGTCGGACACGGCCTGCACGGCTCGCGCCTGGCCGATCACCCGGCGCCCGATCTCGGACTCCATCCGCAGCAGCTTGGCCGTCTCGCCCTCGAGCAGCCGCCCGGCCGGGATCCCGGTCCAGGAGGACACCACGTCGGCCACGTCGTCGGGGCCGACCTCGTCCTTCACCATGGGCGCCGCGACGGGGATTCCGGCCGCGCCGGTTCCGTCCTCAGAGGAGGCCGAACGGGCCGTGGTGCTCGCCTCGTCCAGCTGCTTCTGCACCGCGGGGATCTCGCTGTGCCGCAGCCGGGCCGCGGCCTCCAGATCGTGATCGCGTTCCGCCCGCTCCAGCTGGCCCTCGAGCTCGTCGAGCCGCTTCTTCAGCTCGCCGACCTTGTTCAGGCCCGCCTTCTCCTGCTCCCACCGGGCCACCAGGGCGTTCAGCTGCTCCTGGCGGTCGGCCATGCTGGCCCGCAGCCGCTCCAGCCGCTCCTTGCTGGCCACGTCTTCCTGGTTGGCCAGCGCGAGCTCCTCCATCTTCATCCGGTCCACGGCGCGCCGCAGCTCGTCGATCTCGACCGGCTGGGAGTCGATCTCCATCCGCAGCCGGGACGCGGCCTCGTCGACCAGGTCGATGGCCTTGTCCGGGAGGAACCGGGCCGTGATGTACCGGTCAGACAGGGCGGCCGCGGCGACCAGCGCCGCGTCGGAGATCTGCACCTGGTGGTGCGCCTCGTAGCGGCCCTTCAGCCCGCGCAGGATCGCGATCGTGTCCTCGACCGAGGGCTCGCCGACCAGCACCTGCTGGAACCTGCGCTCGAAGGCCGGGTCCTTCTCGATCCGCTCCCGGTACTCATCCAGCGTGGTGGCCCCGACCATGCGCAGCTCGCCGCGGGCCAGCATCGGCTTGAGCATGTTCCCCGCGTCCATCGCGCCCTCGGCGGCACCGGCGCCGACCACCGTGTGCAGCTCGTCGATGAACGTGATGACCTGGCCCTCGCTCTGCTTGATCTCGTTCAGCACGGCCTTGAGGCGTTCCTCGAACTCGCCGCGGTACTTGGCCCCGGCCACCATCGAGCCGAGGTCGAGCGCGATCAGCCGCTTGCCGCGCAGCGACTCGGGAACGTCGCCGGCCACGATCCGCTGGGCCAGGCCCTCGACGACCGCGGTCTTGCCCACGCCGGGCTCGCCGATGAGGACCGGGTTGTTCTTCGTCCGGCGGGACAGGACCTGGATGACGCGCCTGATCTCGGTGTCGCGGCCGATGACTGGGTCGAGCTTGCCGTCCCGGGCCATCTTGGTCAGGTCGACGCCGTACTTCTCCAGCGCCTTGTAGGTGTCCTCGGGGTCCGGGCTGGTCACCCGGGCGCTGCCGCGGATCTGGCTGAACGCCTCGAGCAGCGCGTCCGGCGTCACGCCCGCCGCGCTCAGCACGGCCTTCGCCTCGCCGCCGTCAGCCGCCAGGCCGACCAGCAGGTGCTCGGTGGAGATGTACTCATCGCCGAGCTGCTTGGCCCGGCTGGACGCGGTGGCGATCGCCGTGAGCAGCGGGCGGGACATCTCCGGGGCGCTGAGCGTGGCGCCGCGCGCCCGCGGCTGCCGGGCCAGTCGCTCCTCGGCCTGCTTGGCGACCAGCGCCGGATCGGCGCCGACCGCCCGCAGCAGCGGCGCGGTGGTGCCGTCCGCCTGTTCAGCTAGGGCGACGAGCAGATGCAGGGCTTCGACCTGCGGGCTCCCGCCCGCCGCGGCGCGCCGCACCGCGGTGGACAGCGCGTCCTGGCTCTTGTGGGTAAGTTTTTCGTCAGCCATTGCTTATTCTTCTCCTCTGGGCGTCCGGTCCCCGCCGGACGGCCAGCTAGTTTTCCTCCGGGCCTGGGCGTCCGGTCCCCGGATGCCCAGCTACTTGTCTCCTCTGGGCGTTCCAGTCCCGCCGGACGGCCCAGTGATGGGTTCCCAGACCGCGACCCGGGCGCGGCGCACCGGCACGAGGCCGCGGTCGTTGCCGCTGCCGCTGCGGCGCAGTTCGGCCAGCCGGGCCGCCACGGCCCGGGTCGATTCCAGTTCGACGCGCAGCTGCGCGACTTCGGCGTGCAGCTCGGCGATCAGCCTGCGCGCCTGCTCCAGCTCCCGGAGCTGGCTCATGATCAGCTTGATGCCGGACAGGTTGACGCCCTCGTCCTGCGACAGCCGCTGGATCTCGCGCAGGGCCAGGATGTCCCGCATCGAGTAGCGCCGGCCGCCGCCGCCGCTGCGGCCTGGCGAGACCAGGCCGCGCCGCTCGTACTCGCGCAGCGTCTGCGGGTGCATGCCGGACAGCTGGGCGGCCACGGAGATGACGTACACCGGCAGGTCATCCGATGGCTCGAATGGGCTGGTCATGTCGTCTCCTTCGCCCGCTCGAGGAGTTCCTCGCGCGGGTCCGTCCCGGCGGTGGCCTCACGCAGATCCTCGATGGCGCTGCGCGCCTTGCCGTTCAGGTCCTTCGGCACCATCACGTCGACGGTGACGAGCAGTCCGCCGGTGGTCCCGTCCTTGCGGCGCACGCCCTTGCCGGGAACCCGGAAGGTCCGGCCGTTCGGGGTGCCCGGCGGGATCCGCACCGTCACCGGCGCGCCCCGGTGCGAGGGCACCTTGACCTCCGCGCCCAGGGCCAGCTCGGCGAACGTCACCGGCACGGTCACCGTCAGGTTGTCCCCCGACCGGCCGAACACCGGATGCGGCTTGACGTGCACCCGCACGTACAGGTCACCGGCCGGGCCGCCCCGCTCGCCGGGAGCGCCCTTGCCCGCGATCTTGATCCGCTGCCCGTCGGACACCCCGGCCGGGATGCGCGACTGGATGGTCCGCGAGCTCATCGCCCGGCCGCTGCCCGAGCAGGACGGGCACGGGTCGTCCACGACCAGGCCGCGGCCCCGGCATTCCTTGCACGGCTCGGAGATCCCGAACGACCCCTGGTTCCGGCTCGACTGGCCGGTTCCGTTGCAGACCGGGCAGACCCGGGGCACGGTGCCGGCCTTGGCGCCGGTGCCCTTGCAGGTCGGGCACGGGCCCTCGCCGGTCAGCCGCAGCCCCACCGTGGTGCCGTCGATCGCGTCGCTGAAGCTCAGCGTGGTCTCGGTCTCCACGTCGGCGCCCCGGCGCGGCCGGTTCTGGGCCGTGGTCCGGCCGCCGCGGTTGAACACGGTGCCGAACAGGTCGCCCAGGCCGCCGCCCGCGTCCCCGGTGTTGCCGAACAGGTCACCCAGGTCGAAGTTGAACCCGCCGCCGCCCCCCGGCCGCTGACCGGTCGGCACCCGGAACCCGCCGCCGAACAGCGAGCGCGCCTCGTCGTATTCCTTGCGCCGCTTCTCATCGGACAGCACCGAATACGCCTCGGAGATCTCCTTGAAGCGCTCTTCGGCCTTCGCGTCGCCCTGGTTCGAGTCCGGATGGTACTTGCGGGCCAGTTTGCGGTAAGCCGTCTTGATCTCGGCAGGTTTCGCCGTCTTGGCGACCCCCAGGGCCTTGTAGTAATCCTTCTCGAGGTAGTCCTTCGTGCTCATGCTGTGTCTCCCGCTCGCCTGCGGGTCGCCATCAGGCGTCGCCTTCCCTCGTCGCTTCGCTCCTCAGTCCAGGCGACGCCGCGCCTCTTCGGCTCGCTCGGCCCTGCCTGGACTGTTTAGTTACCTTCCTCACCGGTCGGCCATCCGGCCTCGTTGCTGCTGCCGTCCGGACCGGTCGCCGGCTCGGCGACAGCGACCCGGGCCGCCCGCAGGATCCTGTCGCCCACCTTGTAGCCGGGCTGCAGGATCTCGACGCACGTGTCCTCGGTGACGTCGGATGAATAGGTGCTGGTCAGCGCTTCGTGGATCTTGGGGTCGAACGAGTCGCCCTTATCGCCGTAAGCCACCAGGCCGAGCTTGCCCAGCGCGGAGGCCAGCGAGTCGGCGACGGACTTGAACCCGCCGGACAGCTCGCCGTGCTCGCGCGCCTGGTCGATCGCGTCCAGGACCGGGAGCAGCCCGGTCAGCACGGTGGCGACCGCCTGCTCGCGTACGGCGGCCCGGTCCCGGTCCACCCGCTTGCGGTAGTTGGCGTACTCGGCCTGCAGGCGCTGCAGGTCGGCGGTGCGCTCCGCGAGCCGCGCCTCGGCGCCGGACTTCTGCTGCCCGGCCGGGGCCGTCGGGACCGCGTCCTCGACGATCCCCTCGAGGACCTCGGCCGCCTCGGCCGACTCGGACCCCTTGGACTCCTTGGATCCCTTGGATCCCTTGGCCTCCTGGGGCTTGTCCTGGCCGTCCTTGGCGTCAGCGGCCGCGGAGGCGCCCCCGGAAGAGCCGGACCCGCCGGACCCGCCGGACCCGCCGGACCCGCCGGTCGCTCCCGTCGCCCCTGTTCCGGAGGCGCCGGCCGGCCGGCCGGCACCAGTGGTGCCGGCCGGCTTGGATGCCGCGTGCTTCCCCCGGACCTGCCCGGTGACCGGGTCGATGCGCCGGTTGTCGTGGATGATCGGGCCGGAGCCCGTCTCCTCGGATGCTGGCATCAGGCCGCTCCGCCCTCGCGGGTGTCCTCGTCCACGATCTCCGCGTCGACGACCTCATCGTTGTCATGCTCGTCATGCGCCTGCGTGCCGCCGTCGGCCGAGCCCTGCTGACTCTGGGCCTGCTGGGCCTGGGCCTGCTGGTAGATGGCGGTACCCATCTTCTGGCTGACCTGAGCGGCCCGCTCGCTGGCCGTGCGGATGGCGTCGGTGTCGTTGCTCTCCAGGGCCTTCTTGACCTCGGCGAGCGCCTCGCGGACCTCGGACTTGATGTCCTCGGGCACCTTGTCCTCGTTCTCGCCGAGGAACTTCTCGGTGCTGTAGACCAGCGTGTCGGCCTGGTTGCGGACCTCGGCCTCCTCGCGGCGCTTGCGGTCCTCTTCGGCGTACTGCTCCGCGTCCCGGACCATCTTCTCGATGTCCTCCTTGGGCAGCGCGGACCCGCCGGTGATCTGGACCGACTGCTGCTTGCCCGTGCCCAGGTCCTTGGCGGACACATTCACGATGCCGTTGGCGTCGATGTCGAAGGTGACCTCGATCTGCGGCAGGCCACGCGGCGCGGGCGCGATCCCGGCCAGCTCGAACATGCCGAGCTTCTTGTTGTAGGCGGCGATCTCACGCTCACCCTGGAAGACCTGGATCTGCACCGACGGCTGGTTGTCCTCGGCCGTGGTGAAGATCTCCGACCGCTTGGTCGGGATCGTGGTGTTCCGCTCGATCAGCTTGGTGAAGATGCCGCCCTTGGTCTCGATGCCCAGCGACAGCGGGGTCACGTCCAGCAGCAGGACGTCCTTGACCTCGCCCTTGAGCACGCCGGCCTGCAGGCAGGCGCCGACCGCGACGACCTCGTCCGGGTTGACACCCTTGTTGGGCTCCTTGCCGTCGGTCAGCGACTTGACCAGGTCGACCACCGCGGGCATCCGGGTGGAACCGCCGACCAGCACCACGTGGTGGATCGCGTCGATCCCGATCCCGGCGTCCTTGATGACCTGCTGGAACGGGCCCTTGCAGCGATCGAGCAGATCGGAGGTCATCCGCTGGAACTCCGCGCGGGTCAGCTTGGCGTCCAGGTGCAGCGGGCCGTCCGCCGAGTGGGAGATGTAAGGCAGGTTGATCTGCGACTCCATCGACTGGGACAGCTCGATCTTGGCCTTCTCCGCGGCCTCACGCAGCCGCTGCAGCGCCATCTTGTCCTTGGACAGGTCGATGCCGTACCCGTTCTTGAAGTCCTTGACCAGCCAGTCCACGATCCGCTGGTCCCAGTCGTCACCACCGAGGTGGTTGTCGCCGTTGGTCGCTTTGACCTCCACGACGCCCTCGCCGACTTCCAGCAGGGACACGTCGAACGTGCCGCCGCCCAGGTCGAAGACCAGGATGGTGGCCTCGCCCTCCTTCTCCAGGTGGTAAGCCAGCGCGGCCGCGGTCGGCTCGTTGATGATGCGGAGCACGTTCAGCCCCGCGATCTGGCCGGCCTCCTTGGTGGCCTGGCGCTGCGCGTCGTTGAAGTACGCCGGGACGGTGATCACCGCGTCGGTGATCTTCTCGCCCAGGTACGCCTCCGCGTCCCTCTTCAGCTTCTGCAGCACGAACGCGCTGATCTGCTGCGGGCTGAATTTCTTGCCATCGATGCTGACCGACCAGTCGGTACCCATGTGGCGCTTGACCGAACGGATGGTCCGGTCCACGTTGGTGACGGCCTGCCGCTTGGCGACCTCACCGACGAGTACCTCTGCGTTCTTGGCGAAGGCCACGACCGAGGGAGTCGTCCGTGAGCCCTCGGCGTTGGCGATGACCGTGGGCTCTCCGCCCTCCAGGATGGCGACGACAGAGTTGGTCGTCCCCAGGTCAATCCCTACCGCACGTGCCATGAGCAGTCCTTGTGTGTGTTGAAGTTGAGTAGTCCGGGCACAAGCTTGCCAGCAGGGGCCTGCGCCGTCAAATGACTTGAGTCACTTAGGCTCAACTTCTTGGAGTCCCGGATGATTCCCGTTCCGGCCGGAAACTCTCACACACCTCCGGCCGCGTCCCCGCCCAGGTCATGGCCGCCCTGGTGCCGCACCCCAGGCCCACCGCACCCATGATCCTGCCCGGGACCTCCGTGGCCGCACGCGCCTACATGATGAACGCGCTTACCGCCGATCTCATGCCGGGCCGGCGCCCCAAGATCCGGGTTCCGTCGCGGGCCGCGGCCTTTCCGGCCACGTAATCATGCCGCGGCCACCTGCGAGGCTACGCTTGAGCTCCAGATACTGAGGAGGTTCGCGTGGTTTTGCGGATGACCGTCGGACTGCTGCTGACCGTGGCCGCGCTTGCGATCGCCAGCCGCCGGGGGTGGTGGCTCAAGCGTCTGGCGTTCAGCGGCCAGCCGGCGCCGGACCGGGTCGCCACGGTGCGCGCGCATCCCGGCACCGACCTCGGGGTCGAGACGACCGAGGTGCTGGGGCAGCGCAAGCTGCTGAAGTGGACCGTGCCCGGGACGGCGCACTTCCTGACGTTCTGGGGTTTCACGATCTTGCTGCTGACGATCATCGAATCGTACGGGGATCTGTTCGACCGGACGTTCTCCCTCCCGTGGATCGGGCACTGGGCGTTCATCGGGTTTCTCGAGGACCTGGTGGCCGTCGGGGTGCTGGCCGGGCTCATCACGTTCACGGTGATCCGGCTGCGGGACAACCCGCACCGGGAGGGCCGCGCCTCGCGGTTCTACGGCTCGCATACCGGGGCGGCGTGGCTGGTCCTGGGCATGATCTTCCTGGTCGTCGCGACGCTGCTGCTCTACCGGGGGGCGCAGATCGATACCGGGGTATTCCCCTACCCGCACGCGGCGTTCGCCTCGCAGCTCGTCGGGCACTGGCTGCACCCCCTGGGCTACGGCGCGAACTCGGTGCTGGAGGCGACCTTCATCGTGGCCCAGGTCGGCGTGGTCATGGCGTTCCTGGTTCTCGTCGCCTACTCCAAGCACCTGCACATCTTCCTGGCCCCGGTGAACGTGCTGTTCGGCCGCAAGCCGAACGCGCTGGGCGCGCTGGAGCCGATGCGGTCCGGCGGGAAGGTGCTGGACTTCGAGGAGGCCGACCCGGATACGGACGTGTTCGGGCTGGGGAAGATTGAGGATTTCACCTGGAAGGGCCTGCTGGACATGGGGACCTGCACCGAGTGCGGGCGGTGCCAGTCGCAGTGCCCGGCGTGGGCCACCGGCAAGCCGCTGTCGCCCAAGCAGGTCATCCTGGATCTGCGTGATCACGCCTTCGCCAAGGCCCCGTGGCTGCTGGCGGACTCCGACGAGGCCCGCGAGAAGCTGACCGGCGAGCAGAAGGCCGAGGCCGAACGCCCCCTGGTCGGCAAGGACGGCGGAGTGATCGACCCGGATGTGCTGTGGTCGTGCACGAACTGCGGGGCGTGCGTGGAGGAGTGCCCGGTGGACATCGAGCACATCGACCACATCGACGGCATGCGCCGCTACCAGGTGCTGATCGAGTCCGCGTTCCCGGTCGAGGCCGCCGGCATGCTGAAGAACCTGGAGAACAAGGGCGACCCGTGGGGGATGGGCGGGGCCCGCCGGGCGGAGTGGATGACCGAGCTGGACTTCGAGGTCCCCGTCGTCGACGGCAAGCTCGACCCGGACACCGAGTACCTGTTCTGGGTGGGCTGTGCCGGTGCGCTGGAAGACCGGGCCCGCAAGACGACCAAGGCGATCGCCACCCTGCTGCACACCGCGGGGGTGAAGTTCGCGGTGCTGGGCCCGGCCGAGACGTGCACCGGTGACCCGGCGCGGCGGATCGGCAACGAGTTCGTGTACTCCATGCTGGCCCAGCAGAACATCGAGACCCTGAATGAGGCGGCGCCGCGCACGATCGTGGCGTCCTGCCCGCACTGCTTCAACACGATCGCGAATGAGTACCCGCAGCTGGGCGGGAACTACGAGGTGATCCACCACACCCAGCTGCTGGCCCGCCTGGTCGAGCAGGGCAAACTGACCCCGGTCACCGCGGTGCAGGAGAAGCTGACCTACCACGACCCGTGCTTCCTGGGCCGGCACAACAAGGTGTTCACCCCGCCGCGGCAGATCATGGAGGCGGTCCCCGGCGTGCAGGCGCAAGAGATGCACCGGTGCAAGAACCGCGGGTTCTGCTGCGGGGCCGGCGGGGCGCGGATGTGGATGGAAGAGCGCATCGGCAAGCGGATCAACACCGAGCGGATCGAGGAAGCCCTGGCCCTGGACCCCGACACTATCTCGACCGCGTGCCCCTACTGCCTGGTCATGCTCGGCGACGCCGTCAACGAGAAGAAGAGCTCCGGCCAGGCCAAGGACACCCTCGAAGTCATCGACGTCGCTCAGCTCCTGGCCCGCTCGGTCAGACCGGCCGAGAACCAGCCGGGGTCCTCGGGCACCTGACCGCCGCAGCCCTTCTATTTATCCGAACGGCCAGGCCAGACCGGGCGGGCTCGCCGGCGCCGGCGCCCTCGGCCGCCGCGGCCGTCCCGCCGCCATGGCTAGCTCACCCGGCCGGGGGCGATCCGGCCGGTACCCAGGCACGGCCCGCATGGCGCGTCCGCCCAGACCCCCGCCCCCGCGCACCGCGCGCACGCCGCGAACGTGCCGAAGCGGATGTCGCGGTAGCGCCGGCCCAGTCCGGCGAGCGTCTTGGTGATCTGCCATCCCCACCAGTACGCCTCGGTGTCGCTCATCGTGAACCACCGGTCGCCGCGGCGTCGCAGGAAATAGGCCAGCCAGTCCAGTGCCACCCCAACCGCGAGGGCGAGCCCGTCCCGGAGCCGGGTCCTGGCCGAGCAGCCATCCCGGCGATCCATGATCATCGCCACGGTGGGCGGCCGGGGCTGCGGGGCCTGCGCCAGCGGCCAATAGGGGTTGTCTTTGCTGGTGCAGTTGCTAATACTGATCACATCGCTAGCCCTTCTGGCTCGGTCCCGAGCTTGGGTGGTGTTTCGCTGGGTCGGTGTTGCAGCACCGGCCCAGCGGCGTGTCCGGGGTATCGCGCAGCGGATGACGGCCGGGAACCCAGATCGTCTTCGTGCGGGCCGCGGATGCCGGGCCACGGCCCGTGCGCTTGCGCACCTGGGAAGCGAAAGTGGTCTTCGCGGGCTCATAGATATGGCGGCGCCCTCCCCTCATCGCGTACCGGAGCCGCCCGCGGAGCCGAGTTTCACTCGCTCCGCACGCCCCCAGCTGGCACGCGATCTTCTTTCGGTAACCGTCGGGTCACCGTCGACCCCGTTGTCGGCGGGTCGCTTGAGGATGCATCCTGCTATCTGCTTTCATAGTGCATCTAGCAATGCCGTCAGGCAAGTGCCATTTTCAAGTGCTTCCTGCACGTATGATCGGCACAGTCCCAATGATCGGGACTCCTGGCTTAAGATCGTGAGTTGCTCCTGAGAAGGGAGGCAACCTCCGTTGCCAGAAGTGCGCAGCCCCACGGTCCGCCGACGCGAACTCGGCGCCCTGCTCCGCGGACTCCGCAACGAAAAAGGCCTCACGGTAGAACAGGTAGCCGACCGTCTCCTGTGCTCCCCGAGCAAGGTGAGCCGCATGGAGACCGGCCACGGCATCGCCGCCCCCCGCGATATCCGCGACCTCTGCGACCTGTACGAGGTCGCCGACGAGGCGGAACGCGACCGGCTGATGACCCTGGCCCGAGAGGGCAAGCGCCGCGCGTGGTGGCAGTCTTACGACCTGGCCTACGCCAACTACGTCGGGTTGGAGGAGGAAGCCGTAACTATCTCCGCCTTCATGTCGTCGGTGGTGCACGGCCTGCTCCACACCGCGGACTACGCGCGGGCCGGCCACGAAGGCGCCATGCCCAGGCTCGATCCGGACCAGATCGACCAGCAGATCGAGGCGAAACTCATACGCCAGCGCATCCTTACCCGAAACGACCCGCCTCGTTTCCATGTAGTTCTCGACGAGGCGGCACTGCACCGGCAAGTCGGAGGGCGCCGCGTCATGGCCGGGCAACTGTCCAAGATCCTGGAGACGGCGGCTCTGCCGAACATCGTGGTGCAAGTTCTCCCGTACGACCGTGGTTTTCACCCCGCAGTCGAGAGCAACTTCACCATCCTCGAGCTACCAAATCCCGCCCCTAGTGTAGTGTTCGTGGAGGGACTGGTGGGGTCTACATACCTTGAACGGCCCGACGATCTTAACAGATATCACGAAATATTTAACAGATTGCAATCTATTGCGCTGAATCCAGAAGATACAGCCGATTTGGTCGCAAGTCTCGCCTGTTCTTATGGAAATAGTTTAAAGAAGGCTGTGCGAAGATCCGGCAGCCTTCGCCCGCTAACTTCCTACGCCCCGCACGAGTGCTTAATAGTATCGAAACTTCATTATCGTAATGACGTACGGGAAGAAGAGGTCCGATGTTTCAAGCTGGCATGGAGATTCCTGACCTGCAGTGGGGCAAGGCTAGGCGTAGCATCGGAAATGGCGCATGCGTAGAGGTAGCGCCTGCGAAGGGACAGATATTCATCCGCGACTCGCAGAACCAGAACGGATCCATTATCCGGTACCCTATTAGCTCCTGGCATGTATTCTTGAAAGATGCGAAAGAGGGCCTATTCGACCTGGATTGTCTATCGTAGCTGTCGCCGACCCCGGCTACCGCGGACCGCGGGTGCCGGGCGGCCAGGGCCACCAGGCGGAGTTCGCCGCTTACCGGGACAAGGTAATCGACACCGTTCTCGGTCCGGTCGCCCGGTCCGCGACCCCGGCTCCTCCAGCGGCATCGCCACCTTCGAGTTCGCGTACATATTCGCCGGCCTGGTGGAGGCCGCGGGCATCACCGCGGCGCCCGGCACGTCCGCCAGCTCACCATCCTCGGCGCCGCCGCCGCCAAGTTCCCCCGAGGCCGCCCAGATCGTAGGCATCTACCACGCCCGCGAGCACCGGCGCGACCTCGCCCGGATCCTGGAGTTCATGCTCGGCGAACGCGAGCAGGACTGACTCGCCGCCCGCACGGACGACCTCGACCACGGCGACCCCCTCCTCGGCGTCATGAACGACGAGGTGGACAAGGCCCTGGGCTACTTCGAGAACATCGCCACCTTGCGCTGCCAGCAGGTTACCGGCCAGTTACCTAGAAATTGTCCCGCACCCGCGGGTAACTCAGCGTTGGACCCCTGTCTGGCACCACATTCCCCGCCAGGAATCTGGCTACGGTGGACAGCCCAGGGCAGGTTGTCATCGAGGATGGGCAGCTTGCGCGCGCAGCGTCCGACGAAGAAACCAAATACGCACAAGGTGAATGAGCACGCTAGTAGAAGAACCATGTAGATCGCTGTCACCATGACTGGTTCCTTCCCTTGGACCTGTGTGAAGGCCGACCCCCTTCGTGTGGCCGTAGTTGCCAGGCAACCTTGCGGGTTCGATGTCCGCCAGGCCAGGGGACGGGTCAGGCCCACTTGATGACAACCTGAGGCCAGGAATGGGACGATCTCGCCCGCAGGTGTGCACTGTCGTACAATCTGGGACAACAGGGGACACCTGCGGACAGGACCTGACCGTGGACGACGCTCGGGACAGTGAGGATCTTCTCGCCTCAGTGACCACGCGTGAAGAGTTGACGGCGCTCTTGCGGACGATTCGCATCCGAGCTGACAACCCCTCGCTGCGTGCGCTTGAGACCAGGACCCGCCACGATTCGACTCCATTGTCGAAGACGTCACTTGCCGAGATGCTCAAGGGCCGACGGTTTCCCCGCAAGGCCTTCATGGTGGCCTTCCTTCGGGCCTGCGGAGTCCAGGACGACCACATCGACTCGTGGCGGCGCGCTTGGGAGCGCATCGCCGTTGATGAATCCGGACTAGCAGGGGCTGAAACCGCCCAAATTGCGTCCGTTGGCGAGGCTCAGACGCTTGCCGTTTCCGCCGAGGCCTTCGAGGCCGTGCAGTTCAACGAGCAGATCAAGCGCCTCACTGCGGAGAACGACCGGCTCCGCCTACAGCTAGCGGCCACCGACCGGCAGCAGCCTGAACAAAAGCATCATGTTACTGACCCAGCGAGCGCGCAGACAGCGCACAGTCCAGAGGCCTGCCGGCGAGAACTTGGCATCCGGCTAGGCAAACTCCGGAATGACAAAGGGTTGACAGTCCAGCAAGTGGCAGGGCACTTGATGTGTAAGGCAGCCAAGGTTAGGCGCATGGAGGCGGGCTTCCGCGCTGGGACGCTCCGGGACATTCGTGACCTGTGCGACCTCTATGGCGTGACCAGTGAGGCTGACCGGAGCCGGATCATGAAGCTCGCCGAGGAAGGAAAGCAGCCGGGCTGGTGGCAACCGTACGAGCTCGCCTACGACAAGTACGTCGGTTTGGAAGAAGACGCAGTTAGTATCTCCGGTTTCCAGTCGTCGGTGGTCCATGGCCTCCTGCAGACCGCAGACTACGCCCGCGCCGGGCATGAGGGTGCGTTGCCTCGCCTTAGGCCTGATCAGATCGAGAAGCAAATAGAGGCCAAGCTCACGCGGCAGCGCATACTCACCCGAGACAACCCGCCTCGCCTCACCGTGGTGCTGGATGAGGCGGCCCTGCACCGGATGATCGGAGGGCGCCAGGTAATGGCGGCGCAGTTGGAGAAGATCTTGGAGACGTCGGCTCGACCAAACATCGTGGTTCGGATTCTCTCTTTCCAACACGGCGCACACCCGGCATTGGAGAGCAATTTCACCATTCTGGAACTGCCGAATCATTCTCCTGGAGTAGTGTACGTCGAGGGGCTGATAGGAGCTACTTACCTCGAACGGACCAAAGATCTCGAAGGGTATAATGAAGTCTTCAACAAATTGCAATCTATCGCCCTAAGTCCAGCGGATACTGCTGATTTGATCGCAGATCTTGGCCGTTCTTACAGACAGCATGAATAATAGCGCTGTACCAAGAAGAGCAAGGAGCCCGATGTCCACAACCGACCTGAAGGCCAACGAACTCCGGTGGCGTAAGGCCAAGGGAAGCGTAGGCGATGGGGCTTGCGTCGAAGTAGCATCCTCAGATGGGCACGTGGTAGTGGTCCGAGATTCCAAGAACCCTGACGGCATCTGGATCTATTACCCGGCGCAGTCCTGGCGCGAATACACCGCTCGCGCACGGGCAGACATTATTTCCCGTAGTCCTGAATAACTGGCGGCCGGCGCCATGTTAGCCGCGGCGCAGGAATGCCGAAGCGGTTGACCATGGCTTCGGACCTTGAAGTACAGTCAGTTGTGCTTGGGCTGATCAAACCTTGGCTCTGTAGAAGTTCAAGTACGACCGGGATGGTGTCGGCCCGCGTTGATCTTGATACCTAGAGCCGTAGACGGGTGATCCGTAAGGAAACTCGGCCGGAGAACTGGTACGAAACAGGCACAACTGGCCGATCTTCATACCCGGCCACAGCTTGATGGGCAGCGTCGCAACGTTGGACAGCTCGAGGGTCACGTGACCAGAGAAGCCTGGATCGATCCAGCCTGCTGTCGAGTGGGTCAGCAGCCCGAGCCTCCCGAGACTCGACTTCCCCTCGAGGCGCGCTGCCAGGTCGTGGGGAAGGGTCACGACCTCGTAGGTCGACCCGAGCACGAACTCGTTGGGGTGCAGGACGAACGGGTCCTCCCCCTCGGTCTCGATCAGCCTGGTCAGGTCCGGCTGTTCTACCGCCGGATCGATGTGCGGATAGCGGTGGTTCTCGAACACCCGGAAGTACCGGTCCAGCCGGACGTCGATGCTGGACGGCTGGATCAGTTCGGGCTCGTACGGGTCGAGCTTGACCCGGCCGGACTCGATCTCGGCCTTGATGTCACGATCGGAGAGGAGCACCCTGGCAACCTACCGGTTCCGGTACGATGTCTGGGCGAACACAGCACAGGCTCGTGCGGCAGTGAGCGTGACGAGACCGTGTTCGTGCGCGCGGGTGTAGTTCAATGGTAGAACGTCAGCTTCCCAAGCTGATAGTGCGGGTTCGATTCCCGTCACCCGCTCTGTGGGTTACCGACAGAACTGCCGGTGTCGTACCGACAGAACTGTGGCGGTGACCTGTTTTTGAGTATGGCGCCGGGGTCTGACACTGGCGCTGGTCGCCGTGTG
>Ga0208324_1000198_pt1 | contig 31811 bp, 26 predicted proteins | sample Sb_taG_2_FD_187707 | JGI IMG/M metagenome (GOLD analysis project Ga0208324, IMG submission 187707) | Peat soil microbial communities from Weissenstadt, Germany - Sb_50d_5_LS metaG (SPAdes) (version 2) | ecosystem: Environmental > Terrestrial > Soil > Wetlands > Peat | place: Germany... | reverse complement strand
TCGGCCTCACCGTTCTGCGCGAACCCGGCCAGCGTCACCTGCCCCGCCGGCAGGCACACGTACAGGCCCTGCTCGGCCGGGCCGTCCCAGTCGTCCAGACCCGGACCGTCCTCGGCCGCGGGCCGCAGCGGGGAGCTGCCGGGCTCCTCGCCGTCGTGCCCGGGATCGGGGAACAGGCCCTGGACCATGAGCCGCCTTTCCAACAGGAGAAGATTATAAGAGCATTATAACGAACTCTAACGCGATTATCTAGTCGCTTCGGGTTATATTTCGAAATACTTCCGGGAAGGGCATTGATTCAGAATTTTGAGTGGTCAGGATCTGGTGCGGGATTGCGGCCTGCGGGCAGGAGGCGGGCCGGGCTCGGGTGTCATGGTCTTGGCAGCGAAGCATCACGGCCCGTTCGGTATATCCCTCATTCAGGTCAGGCGGTCCGCAGCCGGTTCGAGTCCGCGCCAGCCGGAGCTGAGCTGATTCCAGCGGCTGAAGGGATGGGGCTGAGATTCTCACATGCGACAGGCCAAGCGTCTGCTGACGGAGCCAACCGGTCGCATGCTCACTCGGCCTTCAGCCCTGGTTCATCGTCCGGTCACGCCGTCGGCCATCTCTCTGAGAATGTCGATGTGGCCATTGTGGCGGGCGGTTTCCTCTATCAGGTGCATGAGCACCCACCGCAGCGTTACCGGCTCGCGCCGCCAGCTCAGCGTGCCCTGGGACGGTGTATCAAGGTCGAGCGGCGCGACCAGATCCCTGAGCTGGTCGCAGCTCGCCCGGTACTCGGCCAGCAGCCGGGCGATGGGGACGTCCAGCCCGAGCCGCATCTCCGCGTCGGGGTCTTGTTCGGTGATCGGTGCCCGGTCCTCCTCGCCGAGGAGGACCACCCGGATCCAGTAGTATTCCACCCAGCGCAGGTGACTGACGAGGCTGGAGATGTTGGTGAGCGGCGAGCCGGGCAGCGGTGCCCGCCTGGCCTGCTCCTCGCTGAGGCCAGCGCACTTCACGTGCACGGTGTCCCGGACGTAGTCCAGCATCGTGGTCAGCACAGCGCGCTCGTCCCAGCGGTCCGGGATATCGTCGGTGCGGGAGGAGGCGGTGATCGGCGCCGCCGCCGCCGCGGAGCGGATGAGCTCCTCGCTCAAGACAGCCCCAGTCAACGGCATCGCCCTCCTGGCGGCCCAGCCCGCGCCGCCCAGCCCGCGCCGCCCGTCCCGGCGGCGTACCCACGGTAGGCACCGTACCGGCTGCCACACAACGGGTTATCGGCGGGCGGCCTCGGCCGGACGAGCGGGCGCGGGCACTGGCCGTCATGGCGGGGCCACCGGTATGGTCCGTGATCGTGGACAGCAACGACGTGAGCCAGTGGTTTGGTGAGTACCTCGACGCCTTCGCGGCCTGCGGCCGAGGCGAGAGCGACACCGCTTCGCTGCTCGCGTACTACGGCGTTCCGCTGTTGCTCACGACCGACGGCGGATCCTTCGCGCTGACGAGCGACGACCAGGTCGTTGCGGCGGTGCAGCAGCAGGTCGACGGGATGCGCGCGGCCGGCTATGACCGCAGCGAGATCGTCGGCTCCGAGGTCACCGTCATGAACTCCACGTCCGCTCTCTACCGTGGGACGTTCTCGCGGCAGAGGAGCGACGGCGGTGAGATCAGCCGGCTCACCGCGACCTATCTTGTGACCGGCGGGCCGATGGGCCGCCGGATTTCAGTGCTGGCGGTTCATAGCCCCTGATGCCTCACCCGGGCCACCGCGCGCCACGCCGGCCAGCCCAGGTCACGGGCACCCATTCTCCCCGGTTGGCCTTGCTGGTCCCTGGCCAGTAAACGCCGCCCACGGCCAGCTGACAGCGCCGGGACCTGCCGTGGCGGGTCACGATTAATTCGCGTGCCCTGGTCGCTGGCCGGATCTAGGCTGCCGCTGTGGGAGATGAGGAGTTCGCTGATTACATCGCCAGCAGGCTGGCTGGCCTGCCCGGCGTGCTGGCCGTATCTCTCGGCGGCTCCCGGGCAAGCGGCGCCAATCGGCCGGACAGCGACTGGGATTTCGCCGTGTACTACCGCGGTCGTTTCGATCCCGATGACCTCCGAACCCTCGGCTGGCCCGGCGAGGTCTCGGCGATCGGGGGCTGGGGCGGCGGAGTGTTCAATGGTGGCGCGTGGCTGCGGGTGGAGGGCCGCCCCGTCGACGTCCACTACCGTGATCTGGACGACGTGGAGCATCAGATCGCCGAGGCCCGGGATGGACGCTTCCGCATCGAGCGCCTCATGTTCCACCTGGCTGGCATCCCAACCTATATCGTGGCCGCCGAACTGGCCCTGAACCGCGTGCTGCGCGGCCGCCTGCCCCAGCCGGAATACCCGGACAAGCTCCGCATCACCGCATCGCAGCGGTGGCGCGCAGACGCCCGGCTGACGCTGGGCTATGCGCGCGACGCCCACGCCGCCCGCGGTCACGCCGCGGACACGGCGGGGCTCATCGCCACCGCCGGGGCGCAGGCCGCGCACGCCGTACTGGCCGGGCGTGGTGAATGGATCGCCAACGAGAAGACACTGCTCGACCGGGCGGGGCTTCGGTCTCTCGACGCGGTTGTTTCTGCGCTGGCGGCCGATCCGGAGCAGCTCGCCGGGGCCGTTAACGCGGCGGAGAGGCTACTGGGCCTGTCGGCTTCGGCGCACGGGAGGTGAGGAACATCTGCCCGTAATGCGTCGCCGCCAGCGCACCGCGATCAGCCGCGCCCGCCGACCCTGGGGATGACCCGCTGACCGCTCCCGAGATCACCCGCCTGCTCACCACCCAGCCCGCGGTCTCGGCCTGCCCTACGAGGAAGCCCTCGGCTTCGCCCAGGCCAGCACGGCCCCCGCCGAGCGAACGGTTACTCTCCGTAATTCCGGTCGGCTGCTCCAGGCTAGCTCCTGCGCAGGACGGCGGCCTGTTTCTCCAGCGGGAGGATCTCGGAGCCGAACTCCGGGTACGCGTCAAGCCAGAGCCCCAGCACCTTCTGCATGTCCGGTACGACGAGGTCGTCCAGGACGACGGTGGCAGCCGGGCTCAGCGACCCGCTCAGCAGCGGCAGCGCCGGATAGCGAGCCTGGTGGCCGGTGGTCGCGGGCGGCCCGTCCACGAAGAGGAGATCGATCCCGGTCACGTCCGCCCAGGCCGACCTCGCGTACCAGGAGTAGGTCTCGCCCTCGAGGCTGAAGCTCTCCAGCGGGGCGTCGCGCACCTCGGCGAGATCACGGACGTCATGCCTGGCCAGGAGGTCGCGGGTCCTGCCGCCGAAAACCGGGTCGTGATCGAACGCGATGATCCGGCCGTCGATCCCGAACCGCCGCATCGCCAGCGCCAGCCACAGCGTGGACGCGCCGCTGCCGCACTCCACGACGAGCGACGGCCGTTCGCTGATCACCAGGTCGACCAGCACCACGAGCAGGTCCGGCGACGCGGCCCAGCCCCGGGTGGCGGGCAGCACGTCGTTGGCCGGCAGCAGGGTGTTCAGGTTCTGCAGCGCTTCCAGCTGGCGGAATGTCTGCCTGATCTCTCGCTTGATCTCATTCGCGTCGGTCTCGACCCGCCGCACGGTATTGAGCGTGCGCACGGATTCGCCGGCCAGGTTGCCGATCCGGCTGGCCAGGTCGAGGCTGTGCCTGATCAGCAGCAGCAGGCCGCCGAGCAGCGGCCCCAGCGCCATCAGGGCCACCGTCGGCACCGCGCCCGCGCCCGTGGCCAGCCCCAGCCCGAGCGCGCCGGCCAGCCACGCAATGACCAGCACGGCTACCGTCTGGATACGCACAAACTGCCGGATCAGGCGGCGCATGGCGGACTCCTTATCCTCAGCGTCCGAAGATGGTAGCAAGCCTGGATTCTGGCCGCGCGGGGTCAGGTTCGCCGGACGCAAACGATCACGTGTCACCCGCATACGGCGGGTTGAGGTTCTTCTGGTGCGTACTGTGCCCACTCGGCCCTGGTTGGCGGCCCGACCTGGGCGCAGAGTACCGCGTAAGGATCGGCGAACAGGGACACTGGCCACAGTCGTACCGTGCCGTCGGCGTCGGCTACGGCCATCAGCTTGCCAGCCGGACTGAACGCCACCCCGTTCACGGGATACCCGATGCCTACCTGCTGGGCAGCGCTGGCCGGCTGCCCGGCGGCCAGGTTCCACAACTGGACGGTGCCATCGACTTCAACGCTGGCCAGAAGCTTGCCGTCCGGGCTGAACGCCACCGCGTTCACGGCGCTTCCGGCAGCGGCATACGTCGCGAGGGGAATGCCGGGAATCTGCCCAGCGGCCCGGCCCCAGACCCGGACGGTGCCGTCGGCGTCGGCGCTGGCCAGCAGGTTGCCGTCCGGGCTGAACGCCACCGCGTTCACGCCGCCTCCCCGTGCGGTATCGGCCAGGAGGACGCTGACGATCTGCCCGGTGACCGGGTTCCATATCCGGATGGTGCCGTCGGCGTCGGCGCTGGCCAGCAGGTTGCCGTCCGGGCTGAACGCCACTCCGTGCACGGCAGACCCGATGCCCGCGTGCAGGGCGGCGCCGGCCGGCTGCCCGGTGACCGGGTTCCATATCCGGATGGTGCCGTCGGCGTCGGCGCTGGCCAGCAGGTGGCCGTCGGGGCTGAACGCCACCGCGTTCACGCCGCCTCCCCGTCCGGTATCGGCCAGGAGGACGCCGGCGGCCTGCCCGGTGACCGGGTTCCATATCCGGATGGTGCCGTCGGCGTCGGCGCTGGCCAGCAGGTTGCCGTCGGGGCTGAACGCCACCGCGTTCACGCCGCCTCCTCGTGCGGTATCGGCCGGAAGCGCGCCGGCGGCCTGCCTGGTGGCCAGGCTCCACAGCCGCACATAGCCGTCGCCATAGGCCGCAGCGAGCAGCTTGCCGTCATAGCTGAACGCCACCCCGGTCACGCCATAGCCGGATCGACCGGCGCGCAGGATGCCGTTCGGTTGCTGCTTGATCAGCAAGGTCGTCATGGCGGAGCGGGCCTGGTCGGTGTGGGAGATGCTCCAGGCGGCAACGGCCAGCCGCCGCGCGGTCACGGAATCGCTGGAGGCCATGGCCAAGCTTTCCACCGCGAGCTGGCGGGACAGGGCCATGGCATGCTGCCGGGAGGCGCTGGCGGCGTCAGATACGGCGATCCCGGCCACGGTCAGGGCGCACACGGTGAGGAACGCGCCGGCGATCATGCCGCGCCGGCGCCAGGCGGTGCGGCGCGCGGCGCGGTGGGCCGCGGCCAGGAACGCCGCACCGGTGGCGGGCAGCGGGGGGTACCGAGCAGGTGCTTGCCGCCAGCGGGCGGTGGCCGCGTCGATCGTCGCCATCCGCCCCGGCCAGTACAGGTACGAGGAATCCCGGCCGTTGTTCTCCCAGATCTGCGCGTCGGTGATGATCTGGCTGCACAGGGCCCGGTCGAGTTGGTCGTCTCCTAGCCAGTCGGCAAGCTGTTTCCAGGCCTGCAGCAGGATGTCATGAACGATCTCGACCATGTCCTGCCCGAGGACGAGCAGGCGGTGGGAGCTGAAGACGTCGATGACCGCGTCGATGTCAGCCGGCGTATGCGTACCAGGCGAGTGCAGATCGGCCCGGGCGCACCGGCGCCGCGCGAAACGGCCGTCAGGGGTGATGACGGTGAGCCGGCTGAAGACCAGGCGCGCCGCATCTTTCTGCGTGCCGGTCAGGGTGTCATAGGCGGCTTGAGCGCTGCGGTTCACCGAGTCGGCCACTCCGCCTGCGCGCCGGTAGGCGCGCACGGTCAGCTCGCTGCCCTCGCGGTGTTCCCAGGTGGCGGCCATCGCCTGTGACATCAGGGGCAGCACCCCGGTGCCCAGTCCGCGGAACCCCCCTTCGCGCAGTTCCGTGATCACCGCCTCGGCCAGGGCCGGCTCCATAGCCAGGCCAGCCTCGGCGGCAGGCCCGGTGATCGCCAGCCGCAATTCGGCCTCATTCATCGGCCCGACCGTGAACGGCCCGGCATCCAGCGCCGCCTTTAATGGCGGATAGGCGATGATCTGACCCAGGAAATCGGCCCGCACCGCCACGACCACCAGCGCGGATGGCACTTTGTGCGGGCCGGCCGGGACGGCGGCCATCGCGTGCAGCGCCGCGATGAACGCCTGGCACTCCGCCCGGCCAGCGCCCACGTTCCCGCCCACGGTGAACAGCTCCTCGAACTGGTCAACCACCAGCACCAGACGCGGCGTCCCGCCGGCTGCGGCATCGCCTGCCACGGCCGATCCCGCACCTGAATCGGACCCGACGGCATTCCGCACCGCATGCTCGACCAGCATCGGTGCCTGGTGGGGCGCCGCCGACAGCGACTGGTGCACCGAGATCGGATCCGCGCCCGCGGTCTCCGCCAGCTTCATCGCCAGCTCCCGCAACGGGTTATCCGTCGGCCGGATCATCAGTCGTGGCCAGCGCTGGGATCCCGGCCCCAGCGCGCCAGCCGCCAGCCGCGGCATCAGTCCCGCCCGCAGCAGCGAGGACTTTCCCGCCCCCGAATCCCCGGCCACCAGCAGTATCCCGGTCCCGTCCAGCCACCCCGCCAGCTTCCGCACCAACTGGGTCACCAGCTCGCCGCGGCCGTAGAAAACCGGTGCATCCCGCTCCTGGAACGGCACTAGCCCCAAGTACGGGCATCCGGTCCACGCCAGGCTCGCGCTCGGTTGCGCTCGCATGGTGAGCAGCACCTCCGCGGCCGGTACGCGCCCGAGGGCCGCCGCGAGGAACACCGCGCGCACCGGCTCGGCTAGGCCCAGCGCGCCGGCCAGCAGCACAGCGGTGTCTTTACGGGCCGTGCGGTTGATCCCACGTTCCAGGTCACTGACCGATCGCGGGCTCAGGCCCGCCGCCTCCGCGAGCTCCTCCTGCGTGAGCAAGGCCTCGGACCGCAGCTGCCGCAGCAACCCGGCGAACCCCAGCGCGGGCTCTGCTGCCATGGTCTCAGCACCCCTCCGCAGGCCATCACCTGCCGTGCGCCGATCAGGCACGGCACGCCGGACCTGAACCAAGGTTATCGGGGCTCGGCCATCCCCACTAGCTCCCCTACCCGAGGCCAGCCGATCTCCGACGCGATCCTGTGGGTCTCCTGTGGGCCGTATGTGTGGTGTTCACCCCGGTCATCGGCGACGGTAGATCGGTCAGGTGACAGCGCGAACTGGCCCCATAAGGACCCCGCGCCACAGCTCATCGCTGCCGCCGTTCTCGAGAGGAGCTACCCGATGAGCGATGACCGGCCGACCGCAGACCTGGCGACCAGAGCGGCAACCGGCGACAAGCAGGCCTGGGACGCCCTGGTCGACCGGTACGCGCCGCTGGTCTGGTCCATCTGCCGCAGCCATCGACTCGGCGACGCTGACGCCGGCCACGTCGGCCGGGCCGTCTGGATGCAGCTTGTCGGCCAGCTGGGAATGGTCCGCGATCCCACCGCGCTAGCGTGCTGGCTGGCTGCCGTCACAGCCCGGGAATGCAGCCGGGCCAGGCGCGCAGCCCGGGAGCCGCAAACTTCCGGGCAGGCGCTGGACGCCCGGACCATCCCGGACGAGCAGGCCGGGCAGGCCGGGCTGGCCGAGCAGGCCGGGCTGGCCGAGCAGGAGGTACGGGAGGTGCTACTGCGCGAGGCGCTCACCTGCCTGCCGCCCCGCTGCCAGCAGCTGATCACCATGCTCACTGAGGACCCACCCGTACCGTACGCCCAGATCAGCACGACGCTGGGCATCCCGGTGGACAGCATTGGGCCCGCCCGCGGCCGCTGCCTGGACCAGCTGCGCCGCGATCCGGCCATCGCCGCCCTGATCAACCTGGCGCCGCCTCGGTTACCCGGATGAAACCCGGGGTTTATCACCGCGAACGCAGTGAACCTGGGCTTTCATAGCGCCCGCGCGTCGGCGCTCGCATGCTGCGGGCGGTTCTCGGTGATCCAGCCGTCGATGCGTTCCCACCAGTCATACAGCCACAGGACCTGCGCCTCGTGGTCGGCCCCGCGCGGCACCTGGCCGGACGGCACCCGCCACCACCTGGCCCGGATGACCTGGTCGACCGGGAACCTGCGCCACACGTCGCCGATGCTCAAGATGGTGTCCAGCCCGGCGTGGGCCACGAAGACCACGTCGGCGTCCGGGCAGGCCGCGATCGCGGCCAGCGTCCCGCCGGGCCGGGGCGGGAGCAGGTTCGGCATCTCCCGGGCGCGCTCGGCCAGGTCGCGGCGGCCGGCGTGCTCCAGCCGCCGGATGCCGCGGCGCCAGCGGCTGGGTGTCCAGTTGGCGCCCTCGGGGAAGATCACCAGCGCGCCGGCCGGGTCCAGGCCGCGGGCCAGCCGCTCGATCTGCTCGGTGAAGATGTTCTCCCCGGTCTGGCTGTGCCGGACGAACACGTTGGGCAGCCGGTTGCCCAGCACGTCCAGGCTGGGGTCGAACTGCAGCGCCGCCTTCATCACCACCCGCGGCCGGCGCCCGTAGATGCTGAGCAGCTGGTGGACGAGCAGGAACGAGTCGCCGGGCCCGGCGTGCCTGGACAGCACGATGACCGGGCGGGTCAGCCGGGCGGCCAGTTCGTCGCCGGTGAGCTCCGGCTCGTCGATCTCGGCCCGCAGGCCGTAGGTCCGTTCGGCCCCGCGGTACAGCGCGTCCAGGAACCAGCGGACGATCGCGTAGTGGCGGCTCTGGTAGGGCTCGGTGTGCAGCCGGCCGCCGAACCCGCTCACGATCCACAGCCCGAACAGCATGACCAGCGCCACGATCTCGGCGGTCAGCCAGACCACCAGGAACGACACCAGGCGGAGGTTGCGCATCCGGCCGGCCCGCAGCAGCCCGGCCAGCCCGGCCAGCAGCGCGAACACGAACAGCAGCGGCGACAGCACGATCAGCCCGAGGGCCAGGACGATCACCATCGGGGCCAGCACGAGCCGGCGGACCAGCCTGGGCGGGAGCATGGACGCCCTCCCCTCGGACTATAAGACCAGTTAACTACCCGGCCAGAGCGGAAAGATAGCTGGCGGCGGCGGTGTACGCGCGGTCGATGCTCTGCGCCACCCTGGTCTTGTCCCGGTACCTGAACTGCGCCGAGCCCGGCGGCAGCCGGTCGCCGCCGGTCGGCAGGACATGCACACGGACCTCGGAGGGCAGCGAGGACATCTCCTCGTGGAACCGGTGCCGGCGGGCGATCTCGAACGCGACCAGCCCCACCTCCCACGGGCGGGTGGGGACCTCCAGCTGGCTCTCGATCCGGCCCACCTGCAGCACGTAGACGGTGCTCGCACCGAGCGCGACGGCCCGCCCGACCGGGATCGAGTCGACCAGGCCGCCGTCGAAGTAGTGAGCACCGTCGATCTCGACCGGCGCCAGCAGCCCGGGCACCGCGCACGAGGCCATGATCGCGGGCACCACCGGCCCGCTGCCGAACCACCGCGCGCTCGCGCTCTCGATGCCGGCCGCTACGCACTGGAACGGCAGCTTCAGGTCCGAGAACTGGCTCCCGGGCAGCGCATCGTCCAGCAGCCGGCGCAGCGGCTCGAAGGAGTGCAGGTGCGTGCCCGAGCGCACCAGCCGGACCGCGCGGGCCCAGAGCTTCTCGCTGAACGCCAGCCGCAGTTCCTCGCCCTGCCACATCCGGGCCAGCCGGGCGGCCGCGCCGTCCGGATCGGCGGCCACGAACGCGCCGTTGAGGGCGCCGATCGAGGTGCCCACCACCAGGTCGGGCCGGATGCCCGCCTCGGACAGCGCGCGGAGCATGCCCACCTCGTGGGCGCCGAGCAGGCCACCGCCCCCGAGCACGAACGCCGTGGTCATAACCGTGACCGTAACTCAGGCGCGGCGGATCGTCAGGCCGAGCGACGCGAACTGCTCGAACGGCCGGTGGTACCCGCGCTCGATGTGGTGGATGCCGCGCAGCACCGAAGGCCGGTCGGCCACCGCCGCGGCCAGCACGGCGGAGAACCCGGCCCGCACGTCGGGCAGGGTCACGTCCGCCCCGCGCAGCTTGGAGGGGCCCCTGATCACGGCCGAGTGCACCGAGTTGGTGTCGTGGAAGCGGCACGCGGGCCCGCCCAGGCAGGCCGCGTACGTCTCGATCTCGCAGCCCAGCTTCTGCAGCGCCGGCACGTACACCAGCCGGTTCTCGAACACGGTCTCGTGCAGCACCGACATGCCTTCGGCCTGGGTGAACAGCACCATCAGCGGCTGCTGCCAGTCGGTCATGAAGCCGGGGTGGGTATTGGTGTGCACCGCGGCGCCGCGCAGCCCGTGCGGCGCCGACGCGGTGACCCACTCGTCGGTGATGTCGATCTGCGCGCCCATCCGGGCCAGCGTGGTGATCGCGGTGACCAGTCGGTCCTGGGGGCAGCCGTGCACCCGGACCTCGCCCCCGGTGATCAGCCCGGCCACCAGGTAGGAGAACGCCTCGAGCCGGTCGCCGGCCAGCCACCGGGTCGCGCCGCGCAGCCGCGGCACGCCCTCGATGACGATCCGCCGGTCCGGGCTGAGCTCGATGTGCGCGCCCATCCGCTGCAGGAACAGCGCGAGCTCGACCACCTCGGGCTCGGTGGCCGCGTTGCGCAGCACCGTCTTGCCCTCGGCCTGCACCGCGGTCAGCAGCACCGTCTCGGTGGCGCCGACGCTCGGGTAGGGCAGTTCGATGGGCGCGCCGTACAGCCGCGACGCCCGCGCGCTGATCCCGGCCGGCCCGGCCTCGACCTCGGCGCCGAGCGCCCGCAGCGCGGCGACGTGGTAGTCGACCGGCCGCCGCCCGATGGGATCGCCGCCGACCAGCGGGACGAACGCCTCGCCGGTCAGGTGCAGCAGCGGCCCCAGCATGAGGATGGGGATCCGGTTCAGCCCGGTGAACGCCTCGGGCACGCGCGGCTGCACCGTGCCGCCCGGCGCGACCGTGATCTCGGCGCCGCAGCGGTCCACCTGGTAACCGACGGCCTCGAGCATCGCGGCGGTGATGTCGACGTCGCCGACCTCCGGGGCGTTCCGGATCGTGCCGGGCCCGTCGCCCAGCATGGCCGCGACCATGTGCTTGGTCACCGCGTTCTTCGACCCGCGCACCGAGATATCGCCGCGCAGCGGCCCGGACGGCTCCACCTGCCAGGTTTCGGTCACGCTGACCACTGTAGGGCCGCGGCCGCCCGTCCGCCGGAGGGCCAGCCACCGAAGCCGAAGGTAACAGTAGGGGAATTCCGGCCCCCGCGGTACGCGGGTGCGCTAGCGTGGTTCGGCCCTGAAGGGGAGCTGGGCGACTCTGTCCTGCGCTGGGCTCCCGGCGGCACCCTGACCCCCAGTGATGAGGAAAGCACACGCCGATGGCTCCTACGCTGCACGAGAAGCTGCTCACCCCGGACACCGAACCGTCCGTCGTCGCCGACAGCCTGACGCTGATCCAGCAGGAGGTGGCCGGCAAGTCGGGCATCTCGGGCGCCGCGGTCAAGCTGGCGTACAAGACGGCGAAGACGTTCGCCAAGGGCTACCTGCAGTCCACGGTGGAATCCCTGCTGCCCGACCTGGTGACCGAACTCGAGCCGTACTGGGCGGATTTCGCCGCCTCCGGTGCCTCCGGGTTCGGCGACTACCTGGTCAAGCGCGGCGACGAGGTGTCCGAGGCGCTGCTGTCGGTGAGCGACGCGCGGGCCAGGATGTCCGAGCGGCCCGTGATCATCAGGGCCTACGGCACGGTCCGCGGCGGCGCGGGCAAGCACATCGTGGCCGCGCTGCCGGCCGTCGGCGCCCTGGTGGAGAAGTACGCGCTCACCTGACCGGCACGTCGTCCAGCTTCTCGGCAGGCACCCGCTCGGCTGGCACCCGCTCGGCTGGCACCCGGTGGCCGGGGGCTGGCACCACCGGTTCGTTCGGCCGAATGATCTTGGTGCGGATCAGCCAGTAACCGCCGGCGGCCACCAGGACGGCGCCCATCGCCCAGCCCAGCGGGTAGGTGCCGACGCCGACGTACTTCAGGCCCGAGGCGAAGATCACGAAGGTGATCGCCGGGCGGATGTACCGGTCCGGGGCCCGCGACGAGAGCAGCGAGCCGACCAGCACCGCGGGCACGCTGCCGGCGATGATCGAGGCGGTCACCCCGAACTCGACGTGGCCGAAGGCCAGGGCGCCGAGGGCCGCGGCCGCGGTCAGCGGCACCGCCTGGGTCAGGTCGGTCCCGACGAGCTGGCCCGCGGATAGCAGCGGGTAGGTGAACAGCAGCAGGACGATCATCAGCGAGCCCGACCCCACCGAGGTCAGGCCCACGATCAGCCCGCCGGCCATCCCGATGGCCACGGTCGGCACCGGGCGGATCCGCACCTCGGCCACCCTGGCGGTGCGCGGCCCGGACCCGCGGTCCATGGCGGCCCGGACCACCATGGCGGCCGCCCCGGCCAGCAGCGCGGCACCCAGCGCGATCTCCACGTTTTTCTGGCTGGCCGACGTGTGGCCGAGCAGGTGCAGCAGCCAGGCGCCGAGGAAGGCCATCGGCACCGAGCCGATCGTCATCCAGCCCACCAGGCGCAGGTTGACCGTGCCCTTGCGCAGGTGCACCGCCGCCCCGACCGGCCGCATCACCACCGCCGCGACCAGGTCGCTGGAGATGGCGGCGGCCGGCTTCACCGAGAACAGCAGGATCAGCATGGGAGTCATGAGCGCCCCCCCGCCGGCGCCGGTCAGCCCGACGAGCAGGCCCACGACCGCGCTGCCGATGACGACGTAGCCGTTCAGCCCCATGCCTTCTCCTCCTTATTCCCTAGTAACTTAAGTTAAATCCTAGACATTACAACCTAACGAAGCGTGGGATCAGCCCCCGCGGTTCCCTCTTCTTTCTCACCGGGTAGACAGGTCCCGTGGACAAGCTGCAGGCGTACCGGGACAAGCGGGACGCCGCGCGGACGCCGGAGCCGGTGCCGCCGCCCGGGGCTTCGCCGCCCGGTCAGGCACCCGGCGGGGCGTTCGTGATCCAGGAGCACCACGCCCGTCGGCTGCACTGGGACTTCCGGCTCGAACGCGACGGGGTGCTGGTGTCCTGGGCCCTGCCCAAGGGCGTGCCGGACGACCCGGCGGTCAACCACCTGGCCGTGCACACCGAGGATCACCCGCTGGAGTACGGCCGCTTCGAGGGGGAGATCCCCCGCGGCGAGTACGGCGCGGGGGCGGTCACGATCTGGGATCACGGCCGCTACGAGACGCTGAAGTGGGCGCCCAGCGAGGTGAAGGTGGTGCTGCACGGGCAGCGGGTGGCCGGCGGGTACGTGCTGTTCCAGACCAAGGGCAGCCAGTGGATGATTCACCGGGAACGGCTGGCGCTGCCCGGGGCGATGCGCCCCATGCTCGCGGTGACCGGGCCGGCGCCGCGCGACCCGGGCCACTGGGCGCTGGAGATGAAGTGGGACGGCGTCCGGGCCCTGGCCTACATCGAGCGGGGCCAGGTGCGGCTGATGTCCCGGACCGAGCGCGACATCACGGTGGCCTACCCGGAGCTGGCCCGGCTCGGCGCGGCCACTACCCACAAGCAGCTGTTGCTCGACGGGGAGATCGTGGTGTTCGGGGAGGGGGGCTGGCCGGAGTTCGAGGCCCTGCAGCCGCGGATGCACGTCAGCTCGGCCTCGCAGGCGGCCCTGCTGGCCGGGCAGACACCGGTGACGTACCTGGTGTTCGACCTGCTGCAGCTGGACGGCAGGCCGCTGCTGGACCTGGAGTACACCCAGCGCCGGGCGCTGCTGGAGGAGCTGGCGCTGGCCGGCCCGTACTGGCAGACGCCGCCCTGGTTCCCCGGCGGGGACTTCGACGCCGTGCGTTCGGTGTCCCTCGCGCACGGCATGGAGGGGGTGGTGGCCAAGCGGCTCGACTCGCGGTACGCGCCGGGCGTCCGGACCGGCAACTGGCGGAAGATCAAGAACGTCCGGACCCAGGAGGCCGTGGTGGCCGGGTACAAGCCGGGGAAAGGCAACCGCACCGGGCAGGTCGGGTCCCTGCTCATCGGGGTGAACGACGCCTCGGGCCTGGTCTACGCGGGTCACGTCGGGACCGGGTTCACCGACGAGACGCTGCGTCTCCTGGGGGACAGGCTCCGGCCGCTGCGCCGCCCCGACTCGCCGTTCGACGGCCCGGTCCCGCCCGAGCACGCCCGCCCCGCGGTCTGGGTCGAGCCCCGGCTGGTGGTCCAGGTGGGCTTCGACCGGTGGACCAAGGCGGGCCGGATGCGGGCCCCGGTGTACAAGGGCCTGCGCGACGACATCGACCCTGCGCAGGTGGTCCGTGAGCCCTAATCGGGAGGGTCTGGGCCCGCCGCCACGGGCGGCCAAGGCAGCAGGGTCGTCCCCCCGAGGCGACACAGCCAAGGTCGCCGTCCAGGTCGACGGCCGGACGCTGACGCTGACCAACCTGGGCAAGGTCCTGTACCCGGAGACCGGCTTCACCAAGGCCGAGGTGCTCGACTACTACCAGCGGGTGGCGCCCGTGCTGCTGCCGCACATCGCCGGCCGCCCGCTGACCCTGAAGCGCTATCCCGAGGGCGTCGACGGCGAGGCCTTCTTCCAGAAGCACGTCACCGAGCACCGGCCGGACTGGATCCGCACCGCCCGGATCCCGTCGGAAAGCTCGCGGGGACGCGGCGGCCCGGTGACCTACCTGGTGGTGGACGACCTGCCCGCGCTGATCTGGGCGGCCAACCTGGCCGGCCTGGAACTGCACGTGCCGCAGTGGCGGATGCCCGGGATCCGCCGGCCCGACCTGCTGGTGTTCGACCTGGACCCCGGGGCGCCGGCCAACATCGTGGACTGCTGCCGGGTGGCGGAGGACCTGCGGCCGCTGCTCGAGGCCGAGGGCCTCGCGCCGCTGGCCAAGACCTCGGGCGGCAAGGGGCTGCAGCTGTACGCCGCGGTCTCCGGCGTGACTTCCGAGCAGGCCAGCGACCGGGCCCGGGCCTTCGCCGAACGGCTCGAGCGCGATCAGCCGCGCCGGGTCACCTCGCGCATGACCAAGGCGCTGCGGACCGGCAAGGTCCTCATCGACTGGAGCCAGAACAACGGGTCCAAGACCACCATCGCCCCATACTCGCTGCGGGCCCGGCCGAGCCCCACGGTGTCGACGCCGGTCACCTGGGAGGAGGTGGCGGCCTGCCGGCACCCGGAGGAGCTGTTCTTCACCGCCGGGGCGGTCCTGGACCGGGTGCGGCGGCACGGCGACCTGCTCGCGCCGCTGCTGCCGCCGTGAGCAGGTGGGCCGGCGCCGCGGTTGCCGGCACCCTCACGTTCGCGCTGCTGGTCGGCGGGTGCGTGTTCACCGCGCTGGCCGGGCCCGCGTTCAGCCTGCACAGCCGGACCCAGGCGCTGCGGCAGACCCTGGGCGGGCTGGCCAGCACCGGCCAGACCGTCCAGATGACCGCGGGCTGGAGCGACTTCACCAACCCGAACGGGGCCTCCCTGACCCCGCAGCAGCAGGGGCTGGGGCCGTCTGACCTCGACGGGTCGCTGAGCGAGCTCGGCGGCGGGCTGGCCGCGCTGCGGATCCCGCTGGCGCCCGGCGCGTGGGCGGGCGTGACCACGAAAGTGCTCCAGTCCAGCCTGGTGGCGCCGCCGCCCGGCGGCGCGCCGGGCGAGGTCCCGGTCAGCCTGGAGGTCGCCTACCGCGACCCGCTGGCCGGCCACGCGCAGGTCGTGGCCGGATCGTACGGGAACCCGGTGCCGGCCGGGGCGGTGGGAGTCGCGGCCACCACGCAGACGGCGGCGCGGTTCGGGCTGCATCCGGGCAGCAGCCTGGCGCTGACCACCTCGTCCGGCCGGACGACCGTGGTCGTCACCGCGATCGTCAAGGAGCGCGACCCCGGCTCGGCCTTCTGGACCCTGGACCCGGCCGTCGCCGTGCCGTCGCTCAACATCCCGCCGCGCGCCTCGCCGTACTGGGCGGGCGGCCTGTTCGCCGACCCCGGCGATCTCGCTGCGGTGCAGGCCGCGTTCGGCGGGTACGGCATGACGCTGAACTGGCTGTTCCCGCTCGCCGTGGGCGGGGTGCCCGCGGATCAGGCGCAGGGGCTGTACGACGACCTGAACCAGGCCACGTCGGCCATCCCGCCGCTGACCGGAGGCCTCCAGGCGTCCGCGGGCACGATAACGATCACCTCGCCGCTGATCGCCGACCTGGCCGCCTTCCTCGCCACCCAGTCGGCGGTGCAGACCGTGCTGCTGCTGCTGTTCGTCAGCCTGGCCGTGACCGGTGCGGCGATGATCGCGCTCGCGGGCCGGATGGTCGTGGCCCGCCGGGACGGCGAGCTCGGCATGCTGCGGGCCCGGGGCGGGTCGGTACGGCAGCTTGGCGCGGTGACCGGGCGCGGCGTGCTGATCGCGGCCCTGCCCGGCGCGCTGTGCGGGGCCGGCCTGGCCGTCGCCCTGGTCCCCGGCGGAACCGCCGTCCCGCCTCTCGGCTGGTGGCTGGCCGGCGCCGTGGTCGCGGCCGCGCTGGCCGGCCCGCCGCTGATCGCGGCCTGGCGGCACCGCAGACCAAGGCCGGCCGTCAACCCGGCGCAGGTCCTGGGGGCCGAGACCAGCCCGCGCCGGATAGCGTGGCGCCACCTGGTCGCCGAGGTCACCGCGTGCGCCGCCTGCCTGGGGGGCCTGGTCGTGCTGCACGACGAGGGCGCGGCGGCCGGCGGCGGCCACAACCTGTACCTCAGCGCGGCGCCGGTGCTGGTGGCGGTGCCGCTGGTGCTGATCATGCTGCGGCTGTACCCGCTGGCCGTGCGCGGCCTGCTCGCCCTGTCGGCGCGCGGGACCGGCGCGACGGGCTTCGTCGCGCTGTCCGGGGCGGCGCGGCCCGCGGCGGTGCTGCCCGCGTTCGCGCTCGTGCTGGCCCTCGGCCTGGCCAGCTTCGCCGGCATGGTCAACGACGGCATCGGCCGCGGCGAGGCGGCCGCGGCCTGGCGGAGCACTGGGGCCGACGCGGTCATCGAGGCCGGATCCCGGTCCGGCCCGGTCGGCTCCGCCGTGATGCGGGAGATCGCGGCGGTCCCCGGCGTCCGCCAGGCGACCGCGGTCTGGGCCACGGGCTGGCAGACGTCGGGCGGCCAGGCGGTGACGGTGCTGGCCGTGGATCCGGCCGGCTACGCGGCCCTGACCGCCGGCACCCCGTTCCCGTCCTTTCCCGCGGGCAGGCTCGGCCGCGGAACCGGCGGGGTCGCCGGGTTTGGCGGGCCGGTGCCGGTGCTCGCCTCCCCGTCGGCCGCCGCCGCGTTCGGGCGGGCGACGGCTCAGCTGTTCTCGGCGGCCGAGATGGGGCCGGTCACGGTGCGGGTGGCGGGCACGCTGAGCGCCACCCCGGCCCTGCCGGGAGGCGGCGCGTTCGCCGTGATGGCGCTGCGGGCCCTGCCCGGCCCGGAGGGCCGGCCGGCGCCCAACATGGTCCTGGTCAACGGCTCCGGGATTGACCAGGCCCGGCTCTCCGCCGTGGTCAGCCGGGCCATTCCCGGCGGCACGATCACCTTCCGCTCGGCCGTGCTCGCCGCCCTGGCCGGCTCGCCGCTGCCGCACGGCGGTGCCGTCATCATCACCCTGAGCATCGCGGCGGCCGCCGCGTTCGGCCTGTTCATCGTGCTGCTCGGCCTGGCGCTGGGGTCGGCGGACCGCGAGCTGACCCTGGCCCGGCTCACCGTGATGGGTCACGAGCGCGACACCCGCCTGATCGTGGCCGAGGCGATGCCCGCGGTGCTCGCCGCGGTGGCGGCCGGAGCCGTCTGCGCGGTCGTGCTGCCCCGCCTGATCGGCCCTTCCATCGACCTGTCCGCGTTCACCGGGGCCAGCGCCCCGGTCCTGCTCGAGCCCGGCGTGATCGCGCTCGGCCTGCCCGCCGCCATCATCGTGATCCTGGCCGTGGCGGCCCTGGCCGCCGAGGCCAGGACGCTGCGCCGCCGCGGCGTCACCGGCTTCTTGCGGGCCGGCTTAGGCCGGTTCGCCCGCTAGCAGCCGGCCCGGCGTTCGCTCATCAGCAGCAGGGCGTAGGCGGCCAGCGTGGAGGCGTCGGTGATGAGGCCCTCGCCGATCATCTCCTCGAACCTGGCCCGCGGGATCCACGCCTGGCGCATGTCCTGCTCCTCGTGCTCCCGCTCCGGCGGCCCCGGTTCGAGTTCGGTGGCCACGAAGAAGTGGCCGCCCTGGCTGCTGAAGCCGTGGGCGCAGTGCAGGAACCCGAGCCTGGCCAGGACCCCGGCCCGCAGGCCGGTCTCCTGGCTGAGCTCGAGCCGGGCGAGTTCGGCCGGGCTGCCGGCCTGCCCGGACGGCCAGCTTCCCTGCGGGAACGACCAGGTGCGCCGGCCGATCGGGTAGCGGTACTCCTCGACCAGGTGGAAGCCGTCGTCCTCGGCCGGGATGACGACCGCGTAGTCGGGCTTCTCCACGAACGCGTACGTGCCGCGGGAGCCGTCGCGCCGTTCGATCTCATCCCGGCGCAGCCGCAGCCAGGGGTCTTCGTAGACCACCCCGGTGGCGAGCATGCGGACATCGGCCCCCCGTTCCCCCTTCACCATGCCCCCCGGTTCGCTCTCGCTAGAGCACCTGCTCGGTCCCGACCGCCGCCAGTTCTCCGGCGGGTGCCGTGGGACCTGACTTGGCGGCGCGCCGGCTGCGCCGCTGCCGGGCGATCGCGGTGGCCCCGAGCGCGCCGGCGATCGGCAGCGTGACCAGGGCGGGCAGCTGGTAGCGCCAGGAGAACTCGTACAGGTCCGCGCCCAGCAGCACGGCGACCGCGCTCCCGGCCACCAGCAGGCAGGCCAGGCTCAGGTTGCCCGGGTCGCGGCGCCGGCCGAAGGTGAAGATCCCGGCGATCCCGGCCAGCAGCGCGAGCAGGAACAGCGGTCCCGGGGTGTACCCGCCGTGCAGCTGGTAGTACCGCAGCCCGACGGCGAGGGGCCGGCGGACCCGCGCGTCCCCGCCGCCCCCGGCTCCGGCGAACAGGCTGGTGGCGCTGTTCGAGCCGCTCACGGTGATGCCGGGCGGGAACGTGGGGTACACGTTCTGGAACTGCCAGCGCTTGATCGGGGTGTCGCCCTCCACGGTGTTCCGGGTCAGGGCGAAGATCTTGATCGAGTCCCTGGTGATGTCGCCGATCACCCGCATCGGCTGCTGCTTGATCACCGCGTAGGCGAACTGGCGCTGCGCCGGGCTGCTGTAATCTGGCACGCCAAGCCGGACGTCGACCCCGTATATCACCCGCGGCGAGCCGGGGTTGTTGACCAGGCCGTCCACGCCGAGCTTGAGGGCCTGCGCCGGGGTCGGGCACAGCAGCTGCTGGTCGGGGGGCAGCTTCAGCGTGGCGCAGTCGGCGGCGTGCGCCGCCCGGCCGTACAGGTAGGCGTCGCCCATGTTGGACAGCTGGAACCCGTAGTGCAGGACCACCTTCGAGTAGCCCATGTAGCCCACGATCGGCAGCGCGAAGCACACGGTCAGGACCGCGCCGTGCAGCAGCCGGGTCCGCCAGTCCCGGGCCGCCGCCACCACGTAGACCAGGGCGGGCAGGATCAGCGCCTCGCCGACCTGGCGGACCGGCGCGGACGTGCCGAGGGCCAGCCCGGCCAGGATGACGAAGGCCAGCCCGGGCCGGGGCCGCCAGAGCAGCAGCACGATCCCGGCCACCAGCAGCGCCTCGAACAGCACGTCGGGCATGATCGTCTGTTCCGCGTTCAGCTGGTAGGCGTCCAGCAGGACCGGGGCCACGGCCAGCGCGGCGAGCCAGCGGGTCACGCCGCGGCGCAGCATCACGACGTAGAGCGCGACCGCCATCCCCAGGCCCAGCACGTGCTGCAGCAGCGCGACGAAGCCCAGGTTCCCGAACATCAGCACGGGCTTCAGCACGAGCAGCGTGTAGCCGATCGGGTCGAACGAGCCCCACGCGCCGGCGCTGAAGTCGGTGCCGAACAGGTACTTCTTCGAGTCGATGAACAGCAGCGCGGGCTGGTAGGCCAATTGGGTGACCACGCGCAGCATCAGCCCGGCCGCGATCAGGAGCGCGAGCACCCAGTGCTTGCGCAGTGCGTCGCCGGCGCGCCAGACGGCCCGGTCGAGGCGCGAGCCCGTGACGGTGCTCCCGGCCGGCCAGGAGGGGCTGACCGCGGCCTGCCCGGCCTGCCCGGTCTCGGCGGTCCAGGCGTGGCCGGCCACGCCGTTGCTGACGCTCCCGGCCTCAGTGTCTGGGCCGGAGCCAGGCAATACCGTTTCGCTCCTGTCGATCACACAAATCCTTGGCATGAGTCGCATCAGGCAGCGGGAGATGCCGCGCCGGTGCCCGGCCGCCTTCCTGGGCAGGGATCATTCTGCCGCATCGGGCGGTGACAGGCGGGCATAAGAGCGAGATTTCACCGATGCCTAATATCCTCGCGGCGGCCAGGTGCCCGGGGCCGGCGGATATGAGCCCGCCCGGTCACATCCGGGCGTTTTGTCGGTGCCGATCCGTAGCCTCGGCCTATGGTGCCTGGCCAGACCGCGGGCTGGGACGGCCTCCGGCTGCGGCTGCGATCGACGGCGCCGCCGCTGTACCTGCCGGCCCCGCGTCCCGCCGGATCGCTCCTGCTCCCGGCCGCCGGCTCCGTGCCTCCGGGCTGCGATGTGTGCCGGGGCCCGGTGCGCCCCGGCTTCGCCCGCTGCTACCAATGCGGGCGGCATGACCTGCTCGGTCACGGCCTGCTGGCCGACGCGGTGGTGCCGATCTCCTACTCGATCCGGGGCACCGCGTTCGCGGACGACCTGTGGCGGTACAAGTGGTGGCGGGCACCGGCCGCCTCGGCCCAGGCGTCGGTCCTGGCCCTGCTGCTGGCCTTCCTGGCCGATCACGGGGCGTGCGTGTGGCGGCACGGGGGCATGCCGCCGGCCGGCCGCCTCGCCGTGGTCCCGACCGGCTCCGGCCGCCCGGACCCGCACCCACTGCTGCGGCTGGTCTCGCCCTGCCTGCGGCTGCCGGCCTGCCCGCTGGCCATCCGCCCGGGCCGCCAGGGCCGCGATCTCGACCTGGACCGGTTCCGGGCTGGCCCGGTCCCGCCCGGCGCCAGCGTGCTCCTGCTGGATGACACGTGGGTGTCCGGCGCCAGTGCCCAGTCGGCCGCCGCGGCGCTCAAGCGGGCCGGCGCCCGCCACGTGGCGGTCGTCGTCTTGGGGCGGCACGTCAACCCGGATGACCCCGCCGCGGCCCGCCTGCTGGCCGGCCTCGCCGCGGCCCGCTACGACCCGTCGGCCTGCGCCGTCCACCGCGTCGTCACCCGCCCTCACCCGCCACCTGATCCAATTGGTGGATAGGTGTTAACAGCGAGATCACCTGATCGGGATAATAGTGCCATCACCTGATCAGCGGCCATCATTGATTCGTTTCCGGGCACTACGGAAATAGTGCTGGTTTAACCACTCGTAATGTTGAATAGGTGGCTGCACGCACGCGTTTGTTCTAGCTTTCTTCCATGAATTTCCGCAGCTCGCGATGGCCTGAAGCGCTCCCGGAAGTCCTTGACGCTCGTGGCGTCCGGTTCTTCCGCTTCCGCTGGCGCCTGTTCCGGAATCGCGAAAACGCGCAAATCGCGGGGGGCGATGCGCTGGTGGTCGCTTCCGGGCGGACGGTGCGCGTGGTTTACAGCGAATGGCTCGAGCTGGACTGCGGGCAGGATATGGACCCGGGTCCCGTGCCCGGCTTGCCCGCGGCCGAGGCGCTGCTGGGCCGCGTGCTGGAGCAGGCCGCGGGCGGATCCTGGTTCGTGAACGAGCCGGAACCCGCCGGGTCCACGGCCAGCCTGACGCCGGAGCCGCCCCGATCCTGGGTCCTGCCTGCGCCCCGGCCGCCGACCGCGGCCATCCCGCTGACCGTCCTGCCGCCCGCCGGGGAAAGCCCGCCTGACGCGCCGCCCATCCGGCCACGGCGGCCGACCGTGGTCCCCTCCCGGCCGGGGGGGACGACCCTGTCGGCCCCGTCCCGATAGCCCCCCGGCCGGCCAGCCAGGCCGTCGAGGTCATCTGGGCGGCTGACCGCCCGGGGGACCCGCAGCCGTCGCCTTCGGACTCCGCCTCGAGCAGCCCGTCCCCGTCTGCGGCGCCTTCTCTCTCGTCCTCGCGGGCGGTGACGTAGGTCAACCTTGGGCGGGCGCTCACTAAGCTAAAAGGGTGACCGCTGCTGTGCCCCCTTCGCATACCGCCCTGGTCCGCCGGGCCCGCCGGATCGATCGCGAACTGGCCCTGATGTACCCGGATGCTCACACCGAGCTGAATTTCAGCACGCCGCTCGAGCTGCTCGTCGCGACGATCCTGTCCGCGCAGACCACCGACAAGCAGGTCAACCTGGTCACGCCGACCCTGTTCGCGCGCTACCCGACCGCGGCGGACTACGCGGGCGCCGACCGCGACGAGCTGGAGAAGATCATCCAGTCGACCGGGTTCTACCACGCGAAGGCGAACAGCCTGACCGGACTCGGGCAGGCCCTGTGCGACCGCTTCCGCGGCGAGGTGCCGCCCCGGCTGAAGGACCTGGTCACCCTGCCCGGCGTGGGCCGGAAGACCGCGAACGTGGTGCTCGGCAACGCCTTCGGCATCCCCGGTATCACGGTGGACACCCATTTCGGCCGGCTGGCCCGCAGATTCGGCTGGACGACCAGCACCGACCCGGTGAAGGTCGAGGCGGAGGTGGCCACGCTCATACCGCGCCGGGACTGGACCGACCTCTCGCAGCGGATGATCTGGCACGGCCGCCGGGTTTGCCACGCCCGCCGGCCCGCGTGCGGCGCGTGCGGGCTGGGCCGCCTGTGCCCGTCGTACGGTGAGGGTCCCACCGATCCGGAGATCGCCGCCAAGCTCGTCAAGGCCGGCCCGTTCTCGTGACCGGCGATGGCGAGCCGCCGGTACCGGGGTGGTTGCGCGAGCTGGCCGACGTGGCCGGGAAGATGGAAATCAACCCGCTGGTCCAGCCGCCCGCCAGCGGCGGCCGGGCCTCCGCCGTCCTGGTCCTGTTCGGCGGCGAACCCGACGATCCGGGTCTGCTGCTCATCCAGCGCAGCGCCGAGATGCGGCTGCACGCGGGCCAGCCCGCCTTCCCCGGCGGGGCCATCGACGCCACCGACTCGGGCCCGGTCGCGGCGGCGCTGCGCGAGGCCGCCGAGGAAGTGGGCGTCGACCCGGACGGCGTCGACGTGGTCGGGACGCTGCCCGAGCTGTTCATACCGCGAACCGGATTCCGGGTCGTCCCGGTGCTCGCGTGGTGGCGGCGGCCGTGCGCGGTGGCGCCGGTCGACCCCGCCGAGGTCGCCGCGGTCGAGCGGGTCACCGTCAGCGAACTGGCCGATCCGGCCACCCGGGTGACGGTGCGCGGGCCCAGCGGGTTCCTGTCGCCCGCGTTCCGGGTGAAGGGCATGCTCATCTGGGGGTTCACGGCCGTGCTGGTGGACCGCCTGCTCGCGCTGGGCGGCTGGGAACGGCCCTGGGACCCAGCCGTGGTCATCGACTTGTGACCCGCTGAGCCCGGGGGGCCTGGTCGCGCGGAAAACGCTATACGGTTAGGGTCGTGCGCGGAGATGTGCTCGACCTGATCTTGCTCCTGGTGGTCGCCGCGTTCGCCGTGTCCGGTTACCGGCAGGGTTTCATCGTCGGCATCCTGAGCTTCTTCGGGTTCGTCGGCGGCGCGCTGCTCGGCGCGGAGTTCGGCCCGGACATCTCACGGGCGCTGGTCGGCGGCCAGACCCAGCAGGATGTCATCGCCGTCGTCCTGCTGGTCAGCTTCGCCGTGATCGGGCAGTTCATCGCCTCTTCCATCGGCGCGGCCATGCGGTCGACGGTGACCTGGCACTCCGCGACCGTCCTGGATTCGGTGGGCGGATCCGTGGTTAGCGTGGTGTCGGTGCTGCTGATCGCGTGGGTCGTCGGATCCGTGCTGATCGAGTCGCCGTTCCCGGTGGTGGACACGCAGGTCAACAACTCGCTGGTGCTGCAGACCCTGGACCGGTTCATGCCCTCGCCGGCCAAGACCATGTTCTCGGACTTCCGCAGGCTGATCGCCAGCAACAGCACGTACGCCGAGGTGTTCAGCGGCATCGGCGAGGAGCGCATCCTCGCCATCCCCGCGCCCGATCCCGCCGTGACCGGCAGCCACGGCGTCCAGGATGCGAGCGCCAGCGTGGTACGGGTGCAGGGGATCGCGCCGAGCTGCCAGCGGTCCATCGAGGGCTCGGGATTCGTCATCTCCCCGGACCACGTCCTCACCAACGCCCACGTGGTGGCGGGCGTGACCAGCCGGCAGCAGGTCACCACCACCATTGGCCGGATCCAGACCCTGTCGGCCACGGTGGTCTACTACGACCCGCAGGTGGACGTGGCCGTCCTGTACGTGCCCGGGCTCAACCTGCCGCCGCTGCACTTCGCCGGCGCCGCCAACCCCGGCGACAGCGCCGTGGTGGCGGGCTATCCCCTCGACGCCGCCAGCCTGCACCTGGTGGCTGCCCGGATCGGCGGCATTCAGAACGTACTGGGCCCGAACATCTATCAGACCAGCACCGTCACGCGGCAGATCTACGAGATCCGGGCCGTGGTCCAGTCGGGTAACTCTGGCGGCCCGCTGCTCTCGCCCGAGGGCACCGTGGACGGGGTCGTATTCGCGGCCGCGGTCGGAGTGTCGGACACCGGCTTCGCGCTCACCGCCGCCGAGGTGTCCTCCGACGCCAGCGCGGGCGAACAGCTCACCACGGCCGTCTCCACCGGGGCCTGCGACTAAGCCCGTCCTCAGGCGCGGCCGCAGATCCGTGGCCGGGATGCCGGCGAGCCCGTCCCGTTCGATCCGCGCCGCCAGGTCCTCGCAGGCCGCGAGGAAGGCGGTGAGGTCGATCCCGTGCACCAGGTCCCGGCCCGGCGGACCCGGCGAGCCCGGCGAGCCCGGCGGACCCGGCGAGCCCGGCGGCGGCGCGGCGCGCGCCTGGTAGAGGCGGGCTCGCTGGGCGCCGCGGCGGAGCAGGGCGACCGCGCCGCGGGCATTGCCGCGGTGAGCGTGGGTCAGCCCGACCGCGACCTGGGCGAGGCCCTGCCACAGGTCGCGCTCATGGGCTGGGCCGGACTTCCATGACGCCTCGAGCACCTCGTGCGCGTGAAACGGGCGCCCGGCGCGGAGCAACTCGTCGGCCAGCCGGGCCGCGTCCGGCCCGGCGAGCGTGAGATCGTCGGGAATCCTGGCTTCGCCGGCGCCAGGGGCGCGGTCAAGCGGCCGTCCTAGAGCGTCACGCGGACGCGCATTCCGCGGCCGCCCGGCAGGATCACGATCCCGCCTCACCGTTCCGGTTCCGGGTCGGCCAGCCAGCCGCGCAGTTCGGTGTCGAAAAACTCCGGGCGTTCCTCGTGCGGGAAGTGCCCGGCCCCGTCGATCAGGCGCCAGCGGTAGGGGCCGTCGACGTACCGGCCCGCCCCGCGGGCGGTCCGCGGCAGCACGCAGCGGTCCAGCGTCCCGTGCAGGTGCAGCGTCGGCGCCTGGATCGGCGTGCGCATGCGCCGGGCGAAGCGGAGGCCGTCCGGCCGCAGGGCGCTGCGGGCGAACCAGCGATGATATTCCAGCGCCGAGTGGGCGACCGATCCGATCCGCATCGCCTGGGCGTAGACCTGCTCCGTCTGCGGGTCGGGCCAGCCGGGTGCGGACCAGCTCTCCAGCAGCTGGCCGACCCGGCGGGCCCCGTCCCGGACCAGCTGCCGCTCGGGCAGTGCGGGCAGCTGGAATGCGAACGCATGGCCACTGCGCCGGCCCTGGCCGAGCGGGTCGGTGAGCATCGCGGACCGCATCCGCAGCGGATGGGCCATCGAGACCACCGCCAGCCGCGCGGCGACCTTGGGGTGGTACACGCCCAGCGTCCAGGCGACCAGGCCGCCCCAGCCGTGGCCGACCACGACCGCGTTCGCCTCACCCAGCGCCCGGATCAGTCCGGCCGCATCGGCGGCCGCGGTGACCAGGTCGTAGCCGCGCGGCGGCTTGTCGCTCCCGCCGTAGCCGCGCAGGTCCACCGCCACGGCGCGGAAGCCCGCCCCGGGCAGCCAGGCCAGCTGATGCCGCCACGTCCACCAGAATTCGGGGAAGCCATGCAGCAAGAGGACCAGCGGCCCGTCACCGGCTTCGGCGATATGGAACCGGGTCCCGTTGGCGCTCACCGTCCGATGGGTCCACGGGCCGGGGAGCAGCACCGCTGAATCGGCGTTCACGGCCATCGTGCTTGCCTTACCTGGCCTGGTGCGCAGCGATCTCGGTCTGCTGGCCGTCGGGGCTGATCCCAGGGCGCTCGCCGTCGGGGCTGACCGCAGCCGGCTGCTCCTCGCGGCGCAGCATGCCGAGGTCCTCGGTGACGGTCTTCCTGGTCAGCCGCAGGCCGGACACTCCCTTCACTCTGAGGTAGGCGACCCCCACCGCCGCCCCGGCGAACACCACGCAGGTGCCGGCCACGATGAGGAAGGCAGCCCAGGCCCAGATGCCCGCCGCGATGAGGCCGTAGCCGTAGGCGAAGCCGAGGAACACGAGCACCAGGCAACCGAAGAAGAAGGAAAAGCCCCCCAGCCCGGCGGCCAGGCCGACCCGCTTCATGTCCCCGCGCAGTTCGGTCTTGGCCAGGTCGATCTCGTACCGGATCAGCTGAGATACGTCCTTGGTAGCCAAGGCCACGAGATCCCCGAGTGACTGGTCAGCGCCCACGGGTTCTGGCGTTTCGCTGCGGACCATCGTCTCTCTCTCCCGTCATGCGGACAATTGCCCGCCGTCGGCACGGGCCTGGCCGGTGACCGCCAAGCAGCAAGGCTAACGTCCTCGGTCGTGATCAGGCAGTATCCAGAACGAACCGGCGTTTCACGCGCTGCGGCCTCGGCGCGCGCAGGTCCGCCGTACGGAACGATCCGGGTACCGCGCCGCCCGGTCGCCTGCTTCGCCGCGGGCGGCAACCGACCGAGATGTGTCGCGATTCGCCAGATATGGTGTCACGTTTCCGGCCGTGGAGCCAATCCGCCCCGGAGCCCGCGTCCCCCGAAAGCAAGCGGCGCCCCTGGCCGGGGCGCCGCCGCGCAGCACGTCATGCCTGGCTACCAAGCGTGCACCTTCTTTGTCAGTCAGGCTGACCGTCCTTTACCTGGCGGCCTGACCTGGCCTGACACGCCTCCCGCGGCTGGTCGCGCGTGGGTACCTGGCTGCCGTGCCCGGACGCTCAGACGTCCGTATCACCGTTCTACGACGAAATCCCCAGCCTGAAAAGACTCTCGCGTAATCAATTCGTGATCTCAATCAGTTCTGGCGATCACATGCCGTTAACTAGTGGCTCGCCGGATCACTATCTACGCATAACGGTCGTCGGCCCGCTTGAGGGTGAAAAGGAGGCGGCGCCCGCCGGGGGGGAGAGCGGGCGCCGCGCGCACGGTCCGGCCCTGGGGGGGGAGGCCGGTCCCGTCCTATTAAGAAGCTTATCCGCATTGGGCTCACGAATCGACCCGCATGCAGCGTCAGCCACTTCAATTGGACCATATGTGGCCCGTCTATGAACAGTACTGTCGCCCAAAACTACTGCTCAGTAGCCAAATTCTCGTGGCTTGAGAGCGAGCGGCCGGCCCGCGTCTGCAACCGCTTACGCCTTGCGCGAACTAACCGCACCGATGATGCTACTTGTTCTAAGTGTCCTGAGCCAGTCACTTGGGGGCTTAGTGATGGAAGTGCCTCGTGTGTCCTATGGGAAAGCACTGGGGATCTCCCGGAGGGGGGCATCAGGGCTGCCCGCGAGGAGGGCATCCAGGAGGGCCACGGCGCCTCGCTTGCTGAGCGGGTGGTTGCCGCTCCCGCACTTGGGTGACTGCACACAGGAGGGACAGCCGGCCTCACAGTCGCATCCGGAGATGGCCTGCCTGGTCGCGCTGAGCCAGTCCCGGGCGGCCTGGAAGCCGCGTTCGGCGAAGCCGGCCCCGCCGTCGCAGCCGTCGTAGACGAAGACGCTGAGCCGCCCGGTGGCGGGGTGCAGATCGGCGGACACGCCGCCGATGTCCCAGCGATCGCAGGTGGCGAACAGTGGCAGCAGGCCGATGCTGGCGTGCTCGACGGCATGGGCGGCGCCGCCGAGATCGACGCCGGCCGCGGCGAGCCGGGCGCGCTCAACGGCCGATACCGTCCACCAGACGGCGCGGGTCAGCAGGTGGCGGGGCGGCAGGTCCAGAGGTTCGTCTCCGACCAGCGCCCCGGTGTCGGAGCGGCGCTTGGTGTAGCTGACCACCTGGCGGGTGACCTGGACATCGCCGAAGCGGACCTCGGCCTCACCCCAGGTCATGCGGCGCAGCTCGTCCCGGACCTCGATCTGCGTCACATCCCTGGCGGTGGTGATGTAGCCGGGTTCGCCCGGCTCCACCAGCGCCACCCGGTCGGCCAGGTCAAGCCGGCTGACCAGATAGCTGTCACCCTGGTGCAGGTAGACCGCGCCGTCGTGGACGAGCAGCTGGGCGGACGGCTCGTCCACCGTGCCGACCAGCCGGCCCGTCGCCTCCTCCACCACCCGCACCGGGGCGTCTCCGGCCCCGCGCAGCCCGCCCCGCCCGGCCGCGCCGCGGCGCATGCTGTACCAGCCCGCCGGGCGCCGGCGCAGCCTGCCCGTCCTGGTCAGCTCCTCGACGACCTGCCGGGACTGCGGGCCGAAGATGTCCAGGTCCTCCTCGGTGAGAGCCAGCTCGGCCGCCGCAGCGCACAGGTGCGGCGCCAGCACGTACGGGTTTCCGGGATCCAGGACCGTGGACTCCACCGGGTGCCGCAGCAAGATCTCCGGGTGCCGGACCAGATACGTATCGAGCGGGTCATCCCGCGCGATGAGTACCGCCGCCGCGCTCCGGCCGCTGCGCCCGGCCCGCCCGGCCTGCTGCCACAGCGACGCCCAGGTACCGGGCCAGCCCGCGATGAGCACCGCGTCCAGGCCGGTGATGTTGACGCCGAGCTCGAGCGCGGTCGTGCTGGCCAGTCCCACCAGCCGCCCGTCGCTGAGCGCGGCCTCCAGGCTCCGCCGGTCCTCGGGCAGGTACCCCGAACGGTACGCGGCCACCTTGGCCTCGGATGCCTCGTGCAGGCCGAGCGAGCGGCGGGCCGCCAGTGCGACCGTCTCCGCGCCGCGCCGGGACCTGATGAAGGCGAGCGTCGGGACGTCCTGCCGGACCAGCCTGGCCAGCAGGTCAGCGGTCTGCGCGGTCGCCGTCCGGCGCAGCCGGGCGCCGGCCTCGCCGCGCGTATCGGTCAGCGGCGGCTCCCACAGGGCGAACGCGAGCGGTCCCCGCGGCGACCCGTCCTCGGTGACCTCCTCGGCGTCCAGCCCGGTCAGCAGCCTGGCGCAGGCACCCGGCGCCCCGACCGTCGCGGAGGCCAGCACGAACACCGGCCGGGGCGGCCCGCCGGGCGGGGTGTGATGCGCCACCACCCGGCGCAGCCGCCTCAGCACATGCCCCACGTGCGAGCCGAACACCCCCCGGTACTCGTGGCATTCATCGATGATCACGTACCGCAGCCTGCTGAAGAACCCCGACCAGCGGGCGTGCCGCGGCAGCAGCGACTGATGCAGCATGTCCGGCGTGGTCAGCAGGTACCTGGCGTGGCTGCGGGCCCAATCACGCTCGGCCCTGGTGCTGTCACCGTCGAAGGTGGCGGCCTGGACCCCGGGCAGCGCCAGGGAGCGGATCGAGGCGAGCTGGTCGGCCGCGAGCGCCTTGGTCGGCGTGACGTACAGCACGGTGTCGCCGGCCAGCACCGCCGTCAGCGCGGGCAGCAGGTAGCCGAGCGACTTGCCCGAAGCCGCGCCGGTGGAGATGATCACGTTCCGGCCAGCCTGGGCGTGACCGGCCACCTCAGCCTGATGGGACCAGGGGGCGCCGATGCCGCGGGACCCGAAGGCGCTGATAATCCCGGCGGGCACCCACGGCGGCCAGGGCACCTCACGTCCGGCCCGGGCCGGGATGTGCTCCACGTGGATGGGACGGCCGGCCCGCGCGTCGTCCAGCAGGATGCCCAGGGCCCGGTTCCCGGCGGCCTGGGTTCCGGCGGCCCGGGTTCCGGCGGCCTGGGTTCCGGTGGCGGGGTCGGCCGGCGGCACAGGCGTGATGGTGGACACAGGTTTCTCAGTGTGTCACCCGTTGGGGGATGCCCGAAGGCATGATTTCGTATAGACATGACATCGGAGCGTGGTTGAATGCCGCAGAGGATCACGCCCCATGCGCTGGGGTCGGCTGGGCCGCGCGGTGCGGCCGGGACGTGGAGATGACGCCTTGATGGCGCTGGAGGATTTGTGGATCTGAAGCTCGGTCACTACAACAAGGACGGCATCGAGGTCGTCGACGTCGAGGGCGAGATCGATGTCTACACGGCGCCACGGCTCCGTGAGCTGCTCATCGATCTGGTCAACAAGAACAATTACCAGCTCGTCGTCAACATGGAGAAGGTGGAGTTCCTCGACTCCACCGGTCTCGGGGTGCTGGTCGGCGGGCTGAAGCGGGTACGCGCCCACGACGGATCGCTGGACCTGGTCTGCACGCAGGAGCGGATACTGAAGATCTTCCGGATCACCGGGCTGACGAAGGTGTTCGGCATCCACGAAACGGTGGACCAGGCCATCGCGGCCAAGAAATCCGAGAAGTAACGTCGGCCGGAACCCGCCCGACGAACCATCGGAGATGGCCACGGTTGAAGTTACGTTCACGCCGCTGCCCGCGCACGTCCGCACCGCGCGGCTGGTCGCCACCGCGGTGGCGCGGCGCAGCGGCGTGGACGAATCGCTGCTCGACGAGGTCCGCCTCGCGGTTGGCGAGGCGTGCTCGCGCGCGGTCGAGGCGCATCGGCGGCACTGCCCGGCCGAGCCGGTCAGGATCGAGATGACCGACCAGGACGAGCGGTTCGTGGTGACCGTGAGCGACCAGGCTCCGACGCCGGCCGTCCACCCGGCGGCATCCGCCACGGCTGCCGAGGGCACCGGCCGCGACGGTATCGGGTATGACGGAGGGTCGGCCATCCCCGCCGGGTTCGGCTTGGCCGTGATCTCCGGCCTGGCCGACGACGTGCGTGTCCTGTCGACGAGTTCCGGCGTGAGCGTGAGGATGAGCTGGCCGTCAGCGGCCGCCGCATCCTGAACCCGCCGGCACCGCCCGATGCCACCCGGCCGGATCCGCCCGGCCGCGCGGGCCTGGGTTCAGCCGGGCCTATAGTCCCCTGGCCCTCGGGACCTATGTCACATCAGCTTCACCTGGAGATCACGGTAGGATCACGTAATTGTTAGGAACGGCCCGGTGTTCGTGGTTCCGCTCGGGCGTGCGTAGACTCCCGGCCACTCGTTTGTTCCCGATCGGCACCTCTTCCGTTCGGAGTTGCAGGAGGTCGAATGTTTCCGCATGTCCCTGCGCTGGCGGCCAACTCCGTCAGCGTGAGCGGCTCCAACCTGACCTGGGTTGTCATCGTCGCGGTCGTGGCGCTGCTCGCGCTCGGTGTGGCCGGCGCGCTGGTGCGGGAGGTGCTCGCGGCCGGCCAGGGCACCCAGCGGATGCAGGACATCGCGCGCGCCATCCAGGAGGGCGCGGCCGCCTACCTGCGCCGCCAGTTCCGGACCCTCAGCGTGTTCGTGGTCATCATCTTCTTCGTCCTGCTCGTGCTGCCCGCCGACAACACCAGCGTGCAATGGGGCCGCAGCATCTTCTTCCTGGTCGGCGCGCTGTTCTCGGCGCTGACCGGATTTACCGGCATGTCGCTGTGCGTCCGCGGCAACGTCCGGGTGGCGGCCGCGGCGCGCGAGGGCGGTGAGCGGTCCGCGATGCGGATCGCGTTCCGGACCGGCGGCGTGGCCGGGATGTTCACCGTGGGCCTGGGCCTGTTC
>Ga0208324_1000193_pt1 | contig 32047 bp, 28 predicted proteins | sample Sb_taG_2_FD_187707 | JGI IMG/M metagenome (GOLD analysis project Ga0208324, IMG submission 187707) | Peat soil microbial communities from Weissenstadt, Germany - Sb_50d_5_LS metaG (SPAdes) (version 2) | ecosystem: Environmental > Terrestrial > Soil > Wetlands > Peat | place: Germany... | reverse complement strand
GCGTTTGCACCTCACCCGTCCCGTAATTCACTAGTGTATTCGAGGCACTGGAAGTTTATGCGGAAGATATGGCTTATACGGATGATTTGGGCAACTATAGCTGCCCGGATCTTCCGCGTGAGCCGGATCTTCCACGCAAATGGGACGCCGGTGCACTCCTGGGGGCTGCGCGACGACGGCCGCGCACGGGCCTCGCGGTGGCGGCAGCACATACGACCCTGCGGCACCCCCACCCCGCAGACGGGGCCGGGGGGACACGCACCACCTTCGAACGCTCCCGCGACCGGGCGGGTGGCGCTAGCGATGGGACTCATCCAAGCTGCGCACGGCAGGCTGGCTGGGTTAAGATACATCGCGTTCGCAGCATTCAGCCTGAAGGGAGCGCCATGGACGCGACGAACGGGGGACCGGCGGCGGAACCGGGCCGCAGTCCGGCGGTGCTGGCTTCGGATCAGGAGCGGGACGCGGTGGTGCAGCGGGTCCAGCAGGCGTTCGCCGAGGGACGGCTGGACGACGCCGAGTTCGACGAGCGGATGCGGGCGGCGCTGACCGCGCGCACGCACGCGGACCTCGACGTGCTGCTTACCGACCTGCCCGCCGAGACGCCGGCGCCCGGCCCGGCGACCGCAACCGCCGGGCGATCGCCGGGGCGGGCCGCGATCGCGCTGAAGAGCTCGGTGCGGCGAGGCGGGCGGTGGCGGGTTCCCGAGCGTTACACAACGGTCGTCTACAAGGGCGGCGGCTGGCTGGACCTGCGGGCCGCCGAGCTCAGCGGCCCGGTCACCACGTTTCTCGCGGTGGCCTACAAGTCCCGTGTGACGATCCTGGTGCCGCCCAGCGTGCGGGTCGAGATGACCGGCTTCGGCGTGACCCAGGGCGCGGACGAGGAGGACCCCGGCTACCGGCTGCCGGCAGACGCACCGGTTATCCACGTGCGTGGCATCGCATACAAGGGCACGGTGGAGATCACTACCCGGCCGCCCGAGCGTGCTGCCCTGGGCCAGTAGCCGACCGGATCAGCAGAGCCAGGGACCGGCCTGGCGGCACCTGATGTCGTGCGGCGGCTCGTAGAACGTCGCGTCCCAGAGCTGGGCGTGGCAGGTCTGGCAGGACACCAGCAAGTGCCCCATGCCCCGGCCGCGCTCCGCTCCTTCCTGCGCCGCCGCGCAGATGCAGGGTTTCCAGCCGACCCGGGCCTGGCCCGGCCACAACGGGTGGCCGAACGGGCAGTGCTGCGGTTTGTGCTCGAACAGGGACACCGGCATAAAGATGATCATGCCATTATCCCTGGTGCTGGCGCTAGTTCGAAGGAAAAATCTAACTCCGGCGCGGGGAGTGGCGGCCTCGGCCCGTGGGGCGGGCGCCAGGAGGCGGCTGGGGCGGGCGGGCTGCTGTTACGTCGGGGCGGGGTGGTTCGTCACTGCGGTGAGGGATAGCCGGAGGGAGAATGCAGGATGGCCGATCAGCAGTTGCTGGCCCAGCGGTTCGAGGAACAGCGCGGGCGCCTGCGCGCGGTGGCGTACCGGATGCTCGGCTCGCTGGCCGAGGCGGATGACGCCGTCCAGGAGGCCTGGCTGCGGCTAAGCCGCGCCGACACCGACGACGTGGCGAACCTGGCCGCCTGGCTGACCACGGTCACCGGCCGGATCTGCCTGGACATGCTCCGCTCGCGCACGGCCCGGCGGGAGGAGTCGCTGGAGGTACGCCTGCCCGACCCGGTCATCAGCGGCGAGGACGACAGCGATCCCGAGCACGAGGCGCTGACCGCGGACGCAGTGGGGCTAGCGCTGCTGGTGGTGCTGGAGACGCTGAATCCGGCCGAACGGCTGGCATTCGTGCTGCACGACCTGTTCGGGGTGCCGTTCACCGAGATCGGCCCTATCGTGGGCCGCACGCCGGATGCGGCCAAGATGCTGGCCAGCCGGGCCCGCCGCCGGGTCCGGTCGGGGGCCGTCGAGCCGGACACCGATCCGCGCCGCCAGCGGGAGGTCGTCGACGCGTTCCTGGCTGCCGCGCGAGCCGGGGACTTCGGCGCGCTGGTGGAACTGCTGGATCCGGATGTCGTCCTGCGGGCCGACTTCGGCGCCGCCGCGCCGTCCGGCTTCGCGCCGCTGATCCGGGGCGCAGACCAGGTGGCCGGCCGGGCGCAGCTGTTCTCCCGGTCCGGCGTGTCCTCGCGGCACGCGCTGGTCAACGGGGCGGCGGGCGTGCTCAGTTGGCGGGACGGCAGGCTGACCGCGGTGCTCGGGTTCACGGTCGCGCACGGCAAGATCGTCGCGATCGACGTGCTGGCCGACCCGGAGCGGCTGAGCCGGCTCGAGGGCGTGGCAGGATAGGCGGCGTGACATGGAAAGCCCCCGACGTGGAGCGGCCGGGAGGGCCGCAGACCGGCCCGGAGCGCCCGTTGCTGCAGGCGGTCCTGGACTGGCACCGGGCCACGCTGCTGTACAAGTGCGCTGGCCTGACCGGTGAGCAGCTCGCCGAGCGAACCGTGCCGCCGTCGGGCCTGTCCCTGCTCGGGCTGGTGCGCCACATGACCAAGGTGGAGCGCACCTGGTTCCGGCAGCGCTTCGCGGGCGAGCCGGTCGACAACCCGTTCGGGGACGACAAGAGCGCCGATTTCGAGCGGACCGATCCGGCCCGGGCCGCCGCCGATTACGCCCGGCTGACCGAGGAGTTCAAGCTGGCCGACGCGGCCGTGGCCCACGCGTCGCTGGACGAGGAGTTCATCCACGACGGTGAGCCCATGTCGCTGCGGCTGATCTACCTGCACATGATCGAGGAGTACGCCCGCCACCTGGGCCACGCCGACCTGCTGCGCGAGCGCATCGACGGCGCCACTGGCGAGTAGCCGCGGGTCCCCAAAAGGGACGCGCGGGAGCCCCGCCGCGCCGCGAGGCGGACCGGGAAATCTGCCGGGCGTCAGGCGTCGGCCGCCGGCGGACGTCCCATGTAGACGGCGCGGGGGCGCAGCGGCCCGGGCCCAGCGTAGGCCTCCAGGGCGTGGGCGATCCAGCCCGCGGTACGCGCCACGGCGAAGATCGCCTCGCCGGAGCCCCTGATCATGCCGGCCACCCGGGCCAGGGTGGCGATAGCCAAGTCGATGTTCGGCTCGGGCAGGGACTTCCGCCTGACCTCGGCCAGGACGGCCTCGGCCACGGCGAGCTGCCCGGACTTCGGCGCGGCGCGGCGCACCAGGTCGAACAGCAGGACGGCGCGCGGATCACCGGTCCGGTACACGAAGTGGCCGAATCCGGGCACCTTCTCCCCCCGGCGCAGCAGTTCGCCCACTACCCGTGGAACGTCGTCCGGGCCGCTGGCCGCGGCCAGCAGCGTCTCCACGCCGAGGGACGCCCCGCCGTGCAGCGCGCCGCTCATCGCCCCCATTCCGGTCTCGACCACCGCGTACGGGTCGGCCCGCACCGACGCGGCGACCCGGACGGCCAGGGTGGATGCTGCGAGCTCGTGGTCGGCCAGCAGGACCAGCGCGGCAGACAGGGCGCGCCGCAGGGCGGGGCTGGGCCGCCGCTCACACAGCCGCGACCACAGCCGGTCCGCGATCGGGTAATCCGCGATCGGGTAATCCGCGATCGGGTAATCCGCGATCGGGTAATCCGTCCTCGGGTAATCCGTCCTCGGGTAATCCGTCCTCGGGTAATCCGTGCTCGGGTAATCCGTGTTCGGGTAATCCGTGCTCGGGTAGTCCGTGCTCGGGTAGTCCGAGATCGGATAATCCGGGGCGGCGGGGGCGGCGGGGGCGGCGGGAGGGAGGCAGTCCACGAGGCCGGCGATGATGCTCCGGCCGGCCGCGAGCACCGCGGCCGGGTCCAGCTGCAGCCGCAGCGGATCGGTGGTCGCCATGGCCGGCACGATCACCTGGAACCGCTCGAGCGGCAGCGTCCCGGTGGGCAGCGCGGTCTGCGCGCCCCGGCCCGCGGCCAGGGCGGCGGGTGTCGCCCGCCACGGCACCGATCCGGGTGGCCGGGCGGACCGCGCGCCGCGGCTAGCCGGGAGCTCACCGGTCCAGAGCAGTTCGGCGACGTCCTCGAAGGTGCGGCTGGCCGCGAGGCGGATGGCGTCGAGGCCGCGGTAGAAGAGCCGGTCGCCGGTGATCTCGGTGATGGCCGACTCGACGGTGATGTCCGCGGCTCCGGCCGGACGCCGGGGGCGGCCACGCCGGGCCAGCCGCTCGACCTCGTCGGAGTCGAACAGGCTCCTCCGCCCGTCGTCGGCGAGGTCCCGGCGCAGGACACCGCGGCTGACGTAGGCGTAGAGCGTCGCGGGCTTGACGCCGAGCCGCTGGGCTGCCTCGGCGGCGGTCAGGAACTCGCTCACGCGGTCACCGCCGGGCCGGCGGTACGGAGATGGGTCATGCGGTCACCACGGTCCGTTCGGCATTGAATTCAATCAATATTGATGAGAGCGGGCCCGGTGTCAATCGCGGCGGCCTGAACCGCCCGGCGACCGCAGCCGTGTCATGGGTGGCTGAACGGAGGGATGCCGTGTTTCCTGTGGCCGCCGCCACCGTGGCAGGGTGGCTGCTCCTGCTCTTCGTGCTGCTGGTGGTGCCGCCGCGGGAGGAGGGCGGGACGCTGGCGGCATCAGGAGCGGAGCCGCCCGCGGTGATCAGCCTGCTGGCCAGGCGGCTCGAGCAGGACGGGTTCGGGGTAACGCTGGCCGACCTGGCCGCCCGCGGCTGGTTCCGGCTGAGCGGGGCACCAGAGCCGACGGCCCCGGTCATGTGCGTGGTCCCCGCGGAGACACCGGCCGATCCGCTCGCGCCGTACGAACGGCGAGTGCTGGCGCACGTGGCGCTGCGGGCAGGCGTTCGGGGCGAGGTGCCCGCCCCGGCCTTGTCGGACGGCTTCGAAGGCGGGGAAGCGGCGTTCATGAAGGCGTTCCGCGAGGAGGTCACCGCCGATACGGTGCGGCGCGGGCTGAGGCGGCCGCGGCTGAGCGGACGCCGGATCGGCCTGCTCTGCCTGGCGCTGCTCGTCCCGGCGGGAGCGCTGGCCCTCGCGCTCGCCGCCGCCCACCGGCACCACCCACTGGCTTTCCCAGCTGGGTCCTGGTTCGTCCTGTCCCTGGTCACCATCGGCGTCGGGGTCAGCCAGCGCCCCAGCGCGGCCGGCCGGGCGGTCCTGGAGCGGTGGCACGAGGCGGCCGACGCGTACGGGGGGGACGCGCGGCTCGCCGCGTACGCGGCCGCCCTGGGCCGGGCGCCGGGCGTGGCGGCGGTGTTCGCCCCGCCCGGTAAGAACGTGGTGTGGTCCAGCTACCGGGGCAGCTGGCAGCGGCTCCCGGTCGAGACGTACACCTGGCCGTGGCCGCGGGCCATCGCCTTCCTGCTGGCCATCATCTTCGGCCCGATGCTGGTGTTGGGCGGCGTGATCTGGCTGTTCGTGGATGGCCTGGGGTGGCTGGCCGAACGGGTCATGAGCCTGGCCCTGGGCGCGGCCCTATTGGGCGTCCTGATCTGGCTGGTGCGCCGGCTGACCCCCCGGTTCGCCGAGTTCGACGGCCAGGTCATCCGGCAGACGTTCGTCGAGAGCGACGAGGGCCCGGACGAGTACCGGGTCGTGGTGGACGACGGGGCACGGGCCACGGCGTGGGACCTCCGGGTGGCGGCCGACTCCTGGCGGCTGATGCCGCCCGGGACGTTCGTGCACGCGCGGGTCAACCTGCACGACCGGCAGGTGAGCATCCACCCAGTGGAGCCCCCGGCTATGGCCCGGCCGCTGGCGGATCCCGGCGTGGCGTTCGATCCCCGCGGCGGGTGACGGGATAGGCGGGGCTGAACACAACGGCCTCGTTCTGGTAATTGATTTTAATCAATGTTGACTGAGTCTGCGGAAACTGGTCAATCTTGATTCATGCCATCGATCCACTTTCTCGACGTGACCAACCGGGACGGCGTGCAGACCGCACGCACCGGGCTGTCGAAGTTCGGCAAGGTCATGGTCAACTTCTACCTGGGGCGCCTGGGCGTGGCGCAGTCCGAGATCGGGTTCCCGTTCCTGTTCCACGAGATGCCCTACGTCCGGGCCTGCCTGGCGCTGGGCGAGGCGGGGGCGTTCGGGGACCTGCGGCTGTCCGGCTGGTGCCGGGCGGTCCCCGCGGACGTCGAGGCCGCGGTGTCCGTCACCGGGCCGGGAGGCCGGGGCCTGCGTCATTACAACGTGTCGATCTCCACCTCGGATCAGATGATCGCGCACAAGTTCCGCGGCAGGCTCGACCGCGGGGCGATCATCGAGGAGATGACCGCGGCCGTGGGGGTGGCCCGGGCCGCCGGGGCGGAGACGATCGGGGTCAACGCGGAGGACGGGTCACGGACCGACGACGGGTACCTGCTGGAGTTCGCGCTCGCGGCGCGTGAGGCGAGCGCGTCCCGCGTGCGCTACTGCGACACCATCGGCGGTGACTCCCCCGGCCGGATCAGGGAACGGTTCGCGAAGCTGGCGTCCGCGGTCGGCCTTCCGGTCGAGACCCACTGCCACAACGACCTGGGCATGGCCGTGGCCAATTCGGTGTCGGGCGCCCTCGGTGACCTGGACGCCGGGCACGATGCGTGGGTCAACACCTGCGTGAACGGGATCGGCGAGCGGGCCGGGAACGCCGACCTGCTGTCATGCATCCTGGCCTTTTCGTACGGATTCGGAATATCCGAGTCGGTATGTGTTGGTGACCGGCTGGACCTGTCGTGGGCCCGGCGGTTCGGGCTGTGGGCGTCCTACGCGTTCGGGCAGCCGCTGCCGCCCGGCTGGCCGGGGGTCGGCCGCAACGCGTTCGCGCACGAGTCGGGCATCCACGCCGACGGGGCGCTGAAGGACCGCGGCAACTACGAACTGTACGACGACTCGGCGCTCGGGCCGTTCCCGGCCGACTGGTACGCGCGCGAGGGCCGGGTCGTTCTCACAGGCGAATACGGCGGCAAGGCCGGGTTCCGGCACGTGCTGGACGGGCTCGGCGTCGCGGTGGCGGACGGAGACGAGGACCTGGTGTTCTCGCTGGTGCAGCTGTGCGCGTCGGCGACCGGTAAGCCGCTTACCGACGACGAATTGCGGCTGATCGCCGCGTACCCGCGGGAACTGGCGCTGCTGTTCCCCGGTCGGCTCGGCTAAGGCCTTCGCAGTTTCCGCCGCTTTCCGTTGATTATGAGGCGGAAGTGACACACCTTGTCCCTTTAGCCACTAAGTGGCTGATACTGCGCGTTTGTGACCATATCTGTTACCAAAACACTTCCGATTTGTTCACCTTTCGTTCTTTTCATGGCTGCGTACGGCGCCCATGCTGAGGCTGGCCTGAGGTAACCCTCAGCCGATTCGCTGCATCCGCTCAGTTCATGTACGGGAAGGCGAAGGGAGCCCGATGAAGCTGAAATTGATCAGGCAGGTAAGCGCCGCCGCGGCGGTGGGGCTGGTAGCGAGCGCGCTGACCGCGGCCGCGGCGGGCGCATCGCCCCAGGCAGCCTCCGCTTCCAACGGCGGGACCACTCTGGTCGCCGCCGCCCACTTCACCACCACGCCGATCAAGCACGTGGTGATCATCATCGGCGAGAACCACAGCTTCGACAACGTCTTCGCGACCTACCAGCCGCCTGGCCACCAGCACATCCGGAACCTGCTGTCAGAGGGCATCGTCACCAAGAGCGGAGATCCCGGCCCGAACTTCGCGGCCGCCTCGCAGCTCACGGCGAAGAACACGACCAAGTACACGCTCACGCCGGTGATCACCGGGGAGTACACCACGCTCCCGCAGCCAAACACCACCTACGTGGTACAAGCCTGTGACGGCCAGGCCGAGAACAAGCCGGACACCCGGTTCCCGGCCACCTTGCCCAACGGCCCGTTCCAGATCACCAAGTACGTCCCCTACTTCGACAGCCACCTTGAGTACGCCAAGTACGGCCAGTGCGAGCTGTTCGGCGCCTACGTCGGCGACCCGATCCACCGCTTCTACCAGATGTGGCAGCAGAGCATCGCCTACCATGACCGGCTCGCCACCTGGGTGATCAACACCGCCGGGGACAACAACGGCGCCATCCCGCCGGCCCCGATCTACCAGGGTGGCGTGCAGATGGGCTTCTACAACATGGCAGAAGGCGACGCGCCGATCCTGCGCAACCTGGCCCAGCACTACGCGATCAGCGACAACTATCACCAGGCCGTGCAGGGCGGCACCGGGGCCAACCACATCGCGCTCGGCACCGGGTTCGCCGCGTCGTACCAGAACTCCTCCGGCCAGGCTGTCCCGCCGCCACCCGGTGAGATCGAGAACCCCAACCCCAAGCCCGGGACCAACAACAACTACACCCAGGACGGCTACGGCAGCAGCACCGTGGCCAACACCGGCGGCAGCTACTCCGAATGCGCCGACCACTCGCAGCCGGGTGTCGGCCCGATCTTCAGCTACCTGAGCACGCTGCCCTACCGGATCTTCAACAACTGCCAGCCCGGCCGGTACTACCTGCTGAACAACTACAACGCCGGCTACAACGTCAACGGCACGGTGAACACCGCGCCCTACACCGTGCCCCCGCAGATCAGCGACTACGTGACCATCGGCAACTCGCTGTCGGCGCACGGCATCAGCTGGGGCTACTTCGGCGAGGGCTACAACAACGGGAACCCGACGCCGGATTACTGCGGGATCTGCGACCCGATGCAGTACTCCGCGTCGATCATGACCAACCCCAGGCTGCGTTCTTACACCCAGCACGACTCCAACCAGTTCATCGCGGACGCGACCGCCGGCACGCTGCCCGCAGTGTCGTTCCTCAAGCCGGGCGATGACGACAGCCACCCCGGCTACTCCACGCTCGCGGCGTTCGAGAACTTCGCCGCGCGGGCCATCGCCGCGATCCAGAACAACAAGAAGTTGTGGGCGTCCACGGCCATCTTCATCACCTGGGACGAGAGCGGCGGCTACTACGACTCGGGGTACATCCAGCCGGTCAGCTTCTTCGGCGACGGACCGCGGGTGCCCATGATCGTGGTCTCACCGTACGCCCGGGCCGGTTTCGTCGACCACACCTACACCGACCATGTCTCGCTGCTGAAGTTCATCGAGGCCAACTGGGGTCTGCCCCCGCTGACCAGCTACAGCGAGGACAATCTGCCGAACGCGACGCCGGGCGTCTACGTGCCCCTGGACCGGCCCGCCATCGGCAACCTGATGACCATGTTCGACTTCAGTAGCCCGCATTTCGGGACGCTCCAGCTGGGGACCCGGGCCGAGCCATCCGGGGGGGTGATGCCCACCATCGGCCTGCAGCGCTGACTGCCCGGTGGAAGGCGGTCCGGGGCTCCGCCCCCGGGCCGCTCCGCCTCGCGGCCGCTTTCAGCTTCGCGGCCGGTCTCAGCCGCGCGGCTGGCGCATGGGTGTGGCACCCTACCGGGAAGAGTCATTAGGGTGCCACTTTCACTGGTTGGGGAGCGGGCGTGAAGGTCTTCATCTCGTTTGACATGGAGGGCGTGGCCGGGATCGTCGACTGGTCGCAGTGCCGGGGTCCGGGGCAGGCGTACGAGGAGGGGCGGCGGCTGCTGCTGGGAGAGGTCAACGCGGCGATCGACGGGGCCATGGCGGGCGGGGCGAGCGAGATCGTCTGCAACGACTCGCACGGGACGATGAACAACCTGGACCCGGCGGAGCTGCACGGGCAGGCGGCCTACGTGTCCGGGCGGCACAAGCCGCTGTACATGATGCAGGGCCTGGACACCACCGCGGACGTGGTGTTCATGGTCGGCTACCACGGGTCCATCTCGGGTGAGAGCTCGGTGCTGTCCCATACCTACAACCCGGCGGTGGTCTCGCACGTGTCGCTGAACGGGACGCGGGTCGGGGAAAGCGGGATCAACGCGCTGGTCGCGCTGGCCTGCCAGGCGCCGGTCGGGCTGATCACCGGGGACCAGCACACGATCGCCGAGGCGGACCCGTTCCTGCCCGACGCCGAACGCGTGGTGGTCAAGGAGTCGTTCACCAGGTTCGGCGCGTCCAACGTGCACCCGCAGGTGGCTCGCGCGCTGATCACCGACGGGGCGCGGCGGGCGCTGGAGCGGGTGGCCGCCGAGCCTTCGGAGGTCTGGGAGATCGCCGCCGATGGTGCGGCCGCGTCCGCGGAGGAGCCGGGCCTGCTGCGGCCGCCGGCCATCTCGCTGCCGGCCACCCTGGAGGTACACATGCAGACGGCGGACATGGCCGAGGTGGCCTCGTGGGTGCGCGGGGTCGAGCGGACCGATGTGCGGACGGTGAGCATCAGCGGTGAGGACCCGCTGGCGATGTTCCGGTCGTTCGTCGGGGTGACCTATATCACCAGGGTCTCGGAGGGACGGTTACGTCGGTGAGCCGGCGGCGGCCCCGGTGACCTGGTCGCGGCCCCAGCGGGCCAGCGTGGCGTCCCAGTCGAGCGGGAGGACCATGCCGCCGTCGGCCATCTCCGCCTGCCAGTCCTCGGCGGGCACCCGCCACATGACCTCGAACTCGATGCCGCTCGGGTCCTTGGCGTACAGGGACTTGGACACGCGGTGGTCGCTCTCCCCCACCAGCGCCCCGGCCGCCAGCAGCCGGGCCCGGGCGTCGGCCAGGTCCCCCAGCGTGCCGACCTCCCAGGCCAGGTGGTACAGCCCGGGGTGTTCGGGGTGATCGGGCGCCTGGCCGGTGCCGATCTCGAACAGGCCGAGGTCATGGTCGTTGGCCGAACCGGGCGCGCGCAGGAACGCGGCGCGGCCGGGAATCTCCATCCGGACCTCGAAGCCGAGGGTCTGCCGGTAGAAGTCCACGGTGCGCTGCAGACCGTGCACGTACAGGACAGCGTGGTTGAGGCGGCGGACGGCCATCGGCGCTTCCTTGCTCTTGGGTGGGCTGGCGGGGAGAGTCGAGTGAGCTGCTGATACCTGCAATACCCGGCGGCGCCTCGTCATTCCCGGCCGTTCCGGCACGGCCGTTCCGGCACGGTCGTTCCGGCCCGGGCGGTCACGTTGACGGGCTTACTATCGCATGTCGTAGAACTCAGGAGCAGATAACGGCCGCTGGCGTGGTAAGGCGGGGCTCGCGGTGGCCCCGCGGTGGCAGCGCGCTGGCAGCGTTAGCGGAGCGACTGCCGCTGCCGACGGCGGAGCTCGCGGTACCGGCGCCGCTGCGACTCGTCGAGCATCAGCCAGGCTGTGGTCGGAACAGCGATCGCGATGACGATAAGCGCGGGTACCAGCCACCAGGGGAAGGGGAACGCCAGCAGGATCAGGGCGACGATGAACCCGCCGATGCCCCACTTCAAATGCGGTGTCATGCTGACTCCATTTCATCCATCCCGGGCCAGGGACCCGTGGATGCCCCCGGGCCAGCCCAGCTCCTTCTAGCTTATAGCGCTCCGGCGTATCTTGGCCGCCCGGCGGATCCCGGGCGCGGTACGCTGCGGACATACGTGATCACGACCGCTTGATCGACGGCGGGGAGGGCGCATGACGATCGCGATGCCGGTGGAGCCCGAGGCCAACGAGCTGCTGAGCCGCAGCCCGCTCGCCCTGCTGATCGGCATGGTGCTCGACCAGCAGGTACCGCTCGAGCGCGCCTTCAGCGCGCCGCTGGACCTGGTCCGGAGGCTCGGGCACGAACCCACGGCGGCCGAGCTGGCCGACTTCGACCCGGTGGCGCTGGCCGGGATCTTCTCCGAACGCCCGGCGCTGCACCGCTACCCGAAGGCCATGGCGGCCCGCGTCCAGGACGTGGCCCGGCTGATCGTGGACTCCTACGACGGCGAGCCCGAGCGGCTGTGGACGACCGCCAAGACCGGCGCCGAGCTGCTGAAGCGGGTATCGGCGCTGTCCGGGTTCGGCGCGCAGAAGGCGCAGATCTTCGTGGCCCTGCTCGGCAAGCAGCTCGGGGTGCGGCCACCGGGCTGGCGGGCGGCGGCGGGGGCGTTCGGGGCCGAGGGCTCGCACCTGTCGGTCGCGGACATCTCCGACGCCGAGTCGCTGGCCCGGGTGCGGTCGTACAAGCAAGGCCTGAAGGCCGCCGCCAAGGCCGCGCAGACGTCCTAGATTCCCCGGAGGCCGTGGTGGCGGCCATTGCTGGCGTGGGGTGTCCTGACCGGCTGCCGATAGGCTTCGCGGGTGGATCGCGTAAGGCTCCGGCCGGTTCAGGAAGCTGACCTCGAAACGCTCACGGAAAACGGCTCTCGCGAAGCCGACCCGTGGAACTGGTTCAAGTACAACTCCGCGGACGGGCTGCGCCGGCACTTCGCGGCCGACGGGATGCTCTCGGAGGAGGCTGGCACACTCGCGGTCGAGAACCCGGAGGGCACGCTCGTCGGATCTGTCAGCTGGTTCACCGTCCAGCATGGGCCCAGCTCGGCGTGCCGGGCGCTGAACATCGGGATCTCACTGTTCCCGGCTCACCGTAAACGCGGGTACGGCTCGGCGGCCCAGCGGGCCCTCGCCGAGTACCTGTTCGCCACGACGCTCGCGGAGCGGATCGAAGCCGAGACCGACGCGGAGAACACCGCCGAGCAGCGCGCGCTCGAACGGGCCGGCTTCACCCGGGAGGGGATCCTCCGGCATACCCAGTTCCGCGCCGGGCGCTGGCGGGACAACGTCATTTACAGCGTGCTGCGCGCCGAGGTCAGCCTGGACGAGTTCTAGGCTCGCCGCATACGCGGCGACGCTGGACCACGCCGACATCGCCGTGGAGCGGATCTGAGTGATCAGGAGCCGCCAGGGCCATGGTTTTCAGCGTGCGGGGCCGTGCGGGCCGACGGGTAGGGTTTTGCCAGCTGGGTGGTCACTCTGCCGGTTCGTGCGGGCATAGCCAGGTAGGGGCCATCCGTCGGGTCAGGAAACGAGGCGATGACCAGCCGCCAGCCGGGAAGGACCGCACCAGACACGGGAACGCCGGGCGCCGGGCCAGGCCAGGCCTGGGCGCTGGTCGTGCCGCTCACGCTGCTGATCCTCCTGGGGCTGGCCGGGCTGCGCGGCGTGGTGAGCGCGCCGCACTGGAACGGCCCGCTGCGGCACGACGGCGTGGTCATCGGCCTGGTGCTGGAGGTGATACTCGGGGTCCTGCTCGTGATCACCGTGCGGCGCCGGTCCGCGGCGGCGAATGCGGCCCAGACCCACGGTGCGCCGCTCAATGACGTGGCGGCCAAGCTGCGCGGGGTGCTCATTCTCGTCCTCGGGGCGGGGATGGTCGCCGTGGCCGCGGCCATCCTCATCGGCCTGCACCTGCACGTCTTCTCCAAGCCGGCTCCCGTCACCATCCCGGGCGCGCCCAAGCGGCACCCGGGGAAGCAGAAGTTCAGCCCGGTACCGAACCCGGTGAGCTTCCACATCCCGCTGTCTGCCATCCTGTACGGCCTGCTCATCCTGGCGCTCGTGGCCGGGGTGGTGCTCAGCATCCTGTGGTCCCGGCGGTTCCGGCGGCCGGTCAAGGTCCGGGACGGCGGCTTCATCGCCGCGGACCCCGAGGACCTGCGGGAGGCGGTGGAATCGGGCCGGTCGGCGCTGCGCACCGTCGACGACGCGCGGGCGGCCATCATCGCCTGCTACGTGGCGATGGAGAACAGCCTGGCCGAGCGGGGCGCGGCCCGCGCCGTCGCCGATACGCCCGACGAACTGCTGGCCCGGGCGACCACGAGTGGCGTGGTGCGGGGGACCGCGGCCGCGCGGCTGACCGCACTGTTCTACGAGGCCCGGTTCTCCAGCCATCCGCTGGGCCGCGGGCAGCGCGACGCGGCCGAGCAGGCCCTCGACGAGCTCGCTGCCGCGGTATTGGCCCGGGGGGACGACAGTGCCCTTACGCGGGGGGGCTCCACCCCCCCGGACCCCCCTGGCAGACCCCCCCGGCAGGGGACCGAGCCATCGGGCGCCGGGGCGAGCCCGTGATCGCCCCGCGGCAGGAGGGCCCCGAGGCGGGCGGCATGGTGAGCCCCTGGCACGGGACCGGACCGGAACTGATCATCGCCGGCGTGGCGGTGGCCGCGGCCGGCGTGGCCGGCTACGCCGTGGCCGGCTGGGCGGGCCTGGCGGTGGTGGCCGTCGTGACCGCCGCGGCCGCGATGGTCCTGCTGCGCGGCCTGCTGCCGCAGCTCACACCGGACACGGCGAAGACGGCCCGGGAGAAGCCGCGGGCCCGCACGCTGACCGGCTACTCGCACCGCCGGTTCATCGTGCACACCGCGATGACCAGCCGGAACTACTACGACGGCGAGCTGCGGCCGGTGCTGGAGCACCTGCTGGCAGCCCGGCTGGCCGAACGCCACGGCGTTCACCTCTACCAGGACCCGGCCGCGGCGCGCCGACTGCTGTGCCGCCACCCCCGTGACGCCGACCTATGGCAGTGGATCGACCCGGGCCACGGGCCGACCCGGCCGCAGACCGCCGTACGGGACGGGCCGGAGCGGCGCGGAATCCCGCGGCACACGCTGGCCCGCCTCATCGACCGATTGGAGAAGCTCTGATGATAGGTCCCGCGGAAACCGCCGCGAGCTGCTCGGCCATCCTGGACGAGCTCGAGCGCGCGGTCGTCGGCCGCCGCCGGACCCTGGAGCTGGTGCTGGTAGGCATCCTGGCCGGCGGTCACGTCCTGCTCGAGGACCTGCCCGGGCTGGGCAAGACCCTGATCGCCCGGTCGTTCGCGAGGGTGCTCGGCCTGGACTTCGCCCGCATCCAGTTCACCCCGGACCTGCTGCCCTCGGACGTGGTCGGCGCCTCGCTGTACGACCAGCGGTCGGCCGACATGGTGTTCCGTCCCGGCCCGGTGTTCACCCAGCTGCTGCTGGCCGACGAGATCAACCGGACGCCGCCCAAGACCCAGGCGGCGCTGCTGGAGGCCATGGGCGAGGGGCAGGTGAGCGTGGACGGGCAGACCCGCAGGCTGCCGCAGCCGTTCGTCGTGCTGGCCACGGACAACCCGATCGAGTACGAGGGCACCTACGAGCTGCCCGAGGCTCAGCTGGACCGGTTCCTCATGCGGCTGCGGCTGGGCTACCTGACCACCGGCGACGAAACTGACATGCTCCGGCGGCGGGTGGCCCGGGCCAGCGAGTACGTGGAGCTCAACCCGGTCACCAGCCCGGACGGCGTACTGGCCATGCGGGACTCGCTCGAGCAGGTGGAGATCAGCGCTGACCTGCTCGACTACATCGTGGCGATCGTCCGCGCGACCAGGAACGACGCACAGGTCCAGGTGGGCGCGAGCCCGCGCGGCGGCCTGGCGCTGGTCCAGCTGGCCCGCGGCCAGGCGTTGCTGAACAAACGCGACTACGTGGTCCCCGACGACATCAAGCAGGTGGCGGTGCCCGCGCTGGCGCACCGCGTCACGCTGCGGCCCGAGCTGTGGGTCCGCCAGGTCTCGGCCGACGAGGTGGTGGCCAAGCTGCTGTCGGCCGTACCCACGCCGAAGACCGACCCGAGGGCTCAGGCGGTCACCGGCTGATGTCCCATGTTCTTGGACCGAACGGACCGGCGCCGGATGCGGTCGGCACCGCGGAGCGAAGCCCCGCACCGGGGGGTTCCGGGGGGTCGTCCCCCCGGGCCAGCACAGTCAGCCTGCAGTGGCGATCGTCCCGGCACGCCCGCCGGCTGCTCACCTTGGGCCTGGCCGCGCTGTTCGTCGCGACCGTGGCCCGGCGGCCCGAGTTCGCGGGGCTGGCGGCTCCCGCGCTGCTGCTGCTGGCGGCCGGACGCAGCCAGCCCCGGCCGCCGCGGATCAGCCTGGGGACCCGGCCCAGCACCCGGCGGGCCTTCGAGGGCGAGCTGGTGGCCATCGACCTGGTTATCGCGGGGCAGGGCGGGTGCAGCGTGCGGTGGACGCTGCACCCGGGCCGGGAAATCGAAATTGCGGGCCCGGCCGGCGCCACGACCGCCGACGGGCCGCAGGCCCGCTTCACCTTCTCCCCGCAGCGCTGGGGTCGGCGCGAGATCGGCACCGTGGACGTGGTGCTGCGTGACCGCTGGCGACTGGCCGAAGGGCACCTGACCGTGAACCTGCCGACGCTGGACTGCTACCCGGCCCCGGCCCAGCAGCGGACCCAGGTGGTGCTGAGCCGGCTGCGGAACCGCCTCGGCGAGCACGCGGCCCGGACGTCAGGCGAGGGCATCGAGTTCGCCGGCGTACGCGAGTACGTCCCGGGCGACCGGCAGCGCAGCATCAACTGGCCGGCCAGCACCCGGCGCGGGCGGCTGCAGGTGAACACGTTCGCCGCCGAACGCTCGCAGGACGTGGTGCTGCTGGTCGACGGCACCTCCGACGTGGGCGAGCCTGGGTCCTCGGCGATCGACCTCGCGCTGCGCGGAGCGGCCGCGGCGGCCGGCGCGTACCTGGACGCCAGGGACCGGGTGGGGGTCATCAGCTACCACTGGGGCGCGGTCGGCTGGCTGGTACCGGGGCTGGGCCGGCGGCAGGTCTACCGGATCATCGACTCGATGCTGGCCAGCGAACGGGGCGCCGCGGGACCGGCCCAGGGCACGAGCATGCGCCGGCTGCCGCGGGCCGCGCTGCCCCCGGGCGCGCTGGTCGTGGTGTTCAGCCCGCTGCTCGACCAGCGGTTCGTCGAGACGCTCCGCGACATGCGCGAGCGCGGCTTCACTATGCTGGTGGTGGACGTGCTCAACGCCGATCCGCCCGTCCGGCCGCGGAGTACCGACCGGATGGCCCGGCGGATCTGGCGGATGGAGCAGGAGGCGATCAGGTTCTCGCTGCGCGAGCTCGGCGTCCCGGTGGTGCACTGGGACGGGGTCCAGTCTCTGGACCTGCCGCTGGCCCGCTACACCCGGCGCCCCCTGGTCGCTTCGGGTTCGCGCCGATGACCCGCTCCATCGCCATCCGGGCCGCCGCGGGCCTGCTCGGCGCGGGCTGTGTGGTCTGGTCCGCCGCGCCGCTGGTACACAAGGGCCTGGCCAACCTGGCGCTGGTCCTGGCCATCTGCGGGGTGGCCGGAGGTACGCTGCGGCTGCTCCTGGCTGGGGTACCGGTGCCCGAGGACTCCTTCCTGCTGTCCACGCCGCTGCAGGCCTGGCTCCGGTTCCTCGAAACGCTCCGGCGGGTGCCCTGGGAGGAGGGCGCGGTCCTCGCCATCGTGTGGCTGGAGGTGCTGCACTCCTCCCGCCCGTGGCATACGGCGGTCCTCGGCGCCGCGCTCGTCGCCTACCTGCTCGCCACGCACCTGGCCGAATCCGACGCTTCCCCGGGCGTTCTGCGACCGCAGGTGCGGGTGCTGGCCGTCGGGGCGGCTCTGCTCGCCCTCGGCGCGGGCGCCGGGATGCTGCCCGCGGCCGGACCGGGCGCGGGTTCGGCGCTGCTGCGGCTGGTGGCGGCCGGCGCGCTCATCGCGGCCGCCGCCCTGGTGCTCCCCTACGTGGCCTCGCGCGAGTAGCGCCCTCGGCAGAGGCCGCTGTTACCCGCCGCGCCGTACCGGCGAGTGCCCGCGTTGGGGGCGGACGCGGCCGACGCGGGCGGGCGGCGCGGGCGGGCGGCGCGGGCACCTGATCCCGCAGCTTGTAGGGATCTACAACGGGCGGGTGCGGGACTGGGGGCATCCTTGGGGCGTGGCCGGTGACGAAGGGGCTGCTCAGGGTGGAAGATGGGGGTCTACTCGAAGGAAGGGGCTGGGACGGCAATGGCTGAGATCGTCCGGGCCGGGCTAATCCAGCAGCGCTGGACCGGAGACAAGGAATCGATGATCGCGGCGGCGGTGGAGCACATCCGGGCCGCGGCCTCGGCCGGCGCGCAGGTGGTGTGCCTCCAGGAGCTCTTCTACGGGCCGTACTTCTGCCAGGTGCAGGACGCCGACTACTACTCCTACACCGAGGCCATCCCGGACGGGCCGACCACCCGGCTGCTGCAGGACGTAGCCCGCCAGCTGAGCATCGTGGTCGTCGCGCCGATGTACGAGGAAGAGCACCCCGGCATCTACTACAACACCGCGGCGGTCATCGACGCCGACGGCAGCTACCTCGGCAAGTACCGCAAGACGCACATTCCCCAGGTCAAGGGGTTCTGGGAGAAGTTCTACTTCCGGCCGGGCAACATGGGCTACCCGGTGTTCGACACCGCGGCGGGCCGGATCGGCGTGTACATCTGCTACGACCGGCATTTCCCCGAGGGCTGGCGGGCGCTCGGGCTGGCCGGGGCCCGCATCGTGTTCAACCCGTCGGCCACCAGCCGGGGCCTGTCCCAGTACCTGTGGCGGCTCGAGCAGCCGGCCTCCGCGGTGGCCAACGAGTACTTCATCGGCGCGATCAACCGGGTCGGCGTCGAGCCGCTCGGCGACAACGACTTCTACGGCCAGACCTATTTCGTGGACCCGCGCGGCCAGCTCATGGGCGACGCCGCCGCCGACGACAAGGACGAGGTAGTGGTCCGGGACCTCGACATGGAGCAACTTGCCGAGGTCCGGAACCTGTGGCAGTTCTACCGGGACCGCCGCCCCGACCAGTACGAATCGCTGGTCCAGCCATGAGCGAGCCGAAGGGCGCCGGCGCCGACTGGACCGAGGAGCGACGAAGGAGCGACGAGAGAAGGAGGCGCCTCAAAAGGCGCCCGGAGGCGAGCGGGAGAACAGAGCCATGAGGATCCTGATCAGCCGGGGGGCGGTGGTGACGGCGGCCGGCACGTCCGAGGCGGACGTGCTGGTGGACGACGAGCGGATCGTCGCGGTGCTGCCCAGGGGCGTCGCCATCCAGGACACGGACCGGGTCATCGACGCGACCGGCAAGTACGTGCTGCCCGGCGGGATCGACGTGCACACGCACATGGAGATGCCGTTCGGCGGCACGTTCTCCGCGGACACGTTCGAGACCGGTACCCGCGCCGCGGCCTGGGGCGGCACCACCACGATCATCGACTTCGCGGTCCAGGCCAAGGGCACCTCGCTGCTGGCCACCCTGGACAAGTGGCACGCCAAGGCGGACGGCAACTGCGCGATCGACTACGGCTTCCACATGATCGTCTCCGACGTCAACGACACGACGCTGAAGGAGATGGACGCCTGCATCGCCGCCGGGGTGAACAGCTTCAAGATGTTCATGGCCTATCCCGGCGTGTTCTACGCCACCGACGGGGAGATCCTGCTCGCCATGCAGCAGGCCGCCCGCTCCGGCGCGACGGTGATGATGCACGCGGAGAACGGCATCGCCATCGACCAGCTGGTCGCGCAGGCGCTTGCGGCGGGCCGCACAGAGCCGATATATCACGGCTTGAGCCGCCCGCCAGAATTGGAAGGCGAGGCGACCTCGCGGGCCATCACGCTGGCCAAGGTGGCGGGCTGCCCGCTGTACATCGTGCACCTGTCGGCCAGCCACGCCCTCGCGGCGGTCGCCGAGGCCAGGGACACCGGTCAGAACGTGTTCGCCGAGACCTGCCCGCAGTACCTGTTCCTGTCCCTGGACGACCTGGCCCGGCCGGAGTTCGAGGGCGCCAAGTTCGTCTGCTCGCCGCCGCTGCGGCCCAAGGCCCACCAGGATTCGCTGTGGCGGGGCTTGCGGACCAACGACCTGTCGGTAGTGTCGACGGACCACTGCCCGTTCTGCTTCAAGGACCAGAAGGAACTGGGCCGGGGTGACTTCGCCAAGATCCCGAACGGCATGCCCGGTGTGGAGCACCGGATGGACCTGCTCCACCAGGGCGTGGCGGCGGGCCAGATGTCGCTGCCGCGCTGGGTGGAGGTCTCGTCGACCACGCCGGCCAGGATGTTCGGGCTGTACCCGCGCAAGGGCGTCATCGCGGCGGGCTCCGACGCCGACATCGTGATCTACGATCCGCAGGCCCGCCAGACGCTGTCGGCGGCGACCCACCACATGAACGTCGACTACTCGGCGTACGAGGGCTTCGAGATCACCGGCCGGGTGATCACCACACTGTCCCGCGGCCGCGTGGTGATCGACGACGGAGAATATCTGGGCAGCTCCGGCCACGGCACGTTCCTGGCCCGCGGGCTGAATCAGTACCTGGTGTAGCAGTCACCACGATCCGTTCCGTATCAAAAGGTCTTCGAGGAGGGGTCATGGAATTCGGGGTGGTCTTGCAGACGAACCCGCCCGCGAGCCGGGTGGTCGAGATGATGCGGCGGGCCGAGGACGCGGGCTTCTCCCACGGGTGGACGTGGGACTCGCACGTGCTGTGGCAGGAGCCGTTCGTGATCTACTCGGCGGTCCTGGCCGCTACGTCGTCGCTGACCGTGGGCACGATGGTGACCAACCCGGGCACCCGGGACTGGTCGGTCACCGCGTCGCTGTTCGCGACGCTGAACGACATGTACGGCAACCGGACCGTGTGCGGGATCGGCCGCGGTGACTCGGCCCGGCGGGTCATCGGCCAGCCGCCCATGTCGCTGGCCACGCTGTCCGCGGCGATGACCGTGATCAAGGGCCTGGCCGAGGGGCGCGAGGTGACGCACCACGGCCAGCCGCTGCGGCTCCCGTGGGTGCGCGACGGCAAGCTGGAGATCTGGATGGCCGCGTACGGGCCGAGGACGCTCCGGCAGGTGGGCGAGCAGGCCGACGGCTTCATCCTGCAGACCGCCGATCCGGACATCGCCCGCTGGACCATCGGCTCGGTGCGGGCGGCGGCCAAGGAGGCGGGCCGCGACCCGGACGCGCTCACCATATGCGTCGCGGCGCCCGCCTACGTCGGCACCGACGTGGCGCACCAGCGGGACCAGCTGCGGTGGTTCGGCGGCATGGTGGGCAATCACGTCGCGGACCTGGTGGCCAGGTACGGCACGGACGGGCCGGTCCCCCGGGCGCTGACCGACTACATCGCCGGCCGCCAGGGCTACGACTACGCGCACCACGGCAAGTCCGACAACCCGGATGTGGACTTCGTGCCGGACGAGATCGTGGACCGGTTCTGCCTGCTCGGCCCGGCGTCCGCGCACGTGGCGCGGCTGCGCGAGCTGGCCGAGGCCGGCGCCGGCCAGTTCGCCCTGTACCTGATGCACGACCAGGAGGAGGAGACCCTGGCCGCCTACGGCGAGGAGATCATCCCCCTACTCCGTTAATCGGTTCCGGCCGCGGGGCTTACGGCCGACGCCGGGACCAGGCCCTGGAGCTTGGGCAGCACCTGCTGATCGGCCAGGGCGATGGCCAGTTCGCCGGTCGCGGTCGGGTGCAGCGGCGCCGGGTCGCCCGGCCCCTGGACCCACGGATCCGACGTGCACAGCTGGTGGCCGGCGAACGGCGGATCGGCCACCCCGAACCCGAAGACCTGCGCGCCCTCGGCCAGCACGGTGTTCAGCTGGCCAAGGCGGGCCAGCAGCACCTTCTCCTTGGCGGCGGTGAGGCCGTACCGGGCCAGGCAGCCGATGTTCTGGCCGAACGGCGCGTAGTACTCGTTGACCAGCACGGCGGGAGTGCCGGGCAGGTCGGCCAGGTCACCCAGGAGCTGGTAGTAGCTCCGGGTGAACGCGCCGAGCAGCTGGTTGAAGTACGCGGTGGACACCGCGTCGTTGCACACCGCGCTGGCCACGCACAGCCTGGTCATGATCGACCATTCGACGTCGTCCGCGCCGACGCTCACGATGATCACCTTGGCGTGGGTGGCTCGCTGCGCCTCGTCCAGCTGGGCGGGCGCCAGCTGCCCGTTCCCGAGCAGCTGCACGCCGAGCAGGCCGTTCTGGATCGTCGCGCCGCTGCAGGCCAGGTTCAGCACGTTCCAGTTGTTCACCGCGGCCAGGTCGGCGGCGTAGGACTCGCTGCTGCGGCCGCAGGCACGGTCCAGGGCGCTGGCGTTGCCCGCGGCCGGGTTGCCCACCGCAGCGGCGGTCGAGTCGCCGATCACCACCGCCTGCACGCCGGGCAGCGGCCGGGCGACAGATCCGGGATTGGCCTGGAGCGGGTCGGCGCCGACCAGGTCGTCGAGCGTCTTGACGCTGCGCAGCAGGCGCGGCGTGCTGGACGCGGTGAGCAGTACGCCGCCGATGTTCACCGCGCAGACGACGGCCAGCCCCACGGTGACCGTCTTCAGCATGGTCAGGTGGGATTGCCGGCGGATGCCGGCCACCGCGATCAGCGCGACGACGGCGAAGCCGGCCGCGATGAGCGTCTCCCAGACGAAGTACCGGGTCCAGCCCTGGGCCAGCTGCTGGCTGAGGCTCAGCTTGAGCGTGCGCGGGTCGTCCGAGCGCAGCAGCTGGGCGACCTGCGGGTCGATGGTGATGTGGGTGAGCTGCAGCAGCGGGCGGATCGGCCCCGCGAACTGCGGCTTGGTCGGTACCACCTGGCCGAACAGGTCGAGTTCGCCCGGACCCGACCAGCTCAGCGACGGGATCGCCGCCCCGACCTGGGCGGTCTGGCCGGCCGCGGAGACCGTCTGCATGGGCGCGACCTGCAACGCGAGCCAGATCGAACCGGCCGTGATGATCAGGAAAGTGACGAGGTAGCAGACAGCCTTCCTGGTCAGCCGCAGGTATGAAGAAATATCACGCTCCCGGGACGGAAAACCCCTGCGCTATTCACGCTACCCGGGACACGCCGATGCGAACCCGCGTCCCGGCTTCAGATGGCGCCCTGGCGTTCCAGGTAGCTCAGCGCGGCCCAGCCGAACGGCACCGGGAGCCAGAACGTCAGCAGCCGGAACAGCAGCACCGCGCTGGCCGCTTCGGTGCCGTGCAGCCCGGCCGCCACGAGACCGGCGGTCAGGGCCGCCTCCACGGCGCCGATCCCGCCGGGGGTCGGGATGATCGATCCGAGCGCGCTGCCGGTCAGGTAGACCACGGCGATGCCCGCGATGGCCGCCGAGCCGTGGAAGGCCTGGACGCACGCGGCCAGGCACAGGATGTTCGCCAGGGTCAGCAGCAGCGCGCCGCCGATGCCCTCGGCCAGCTTGCGCGGCTGCTGCGCCACCTCGAGCAGCCGCGGCAGGACCTGGCCCAGCATCGGCTGCACGCGGGCACGCAGCAGCCGCCTTCCGGCCGGCACGGCGATCACGACCCCGGCCAGCACGACCAGCCCGGCCAGCACGAAGTAGGACCAGGTCGGCGGGCGGAACGGGTGCTTGGCGGCGGCCCCGGCGACCGCGACGAACACCACCAGCAGCAGGATGTGCAGGACGAAGGCCACCACCTGGCTCACGCCGACGCTGGCCGCCGCGACCGGCGCCGGGATCTTCCGGCGCTGCAGGTAGCGGATGTTGAGGGCGACGCTCCCCACGGCCGCGGGTGTGACCAGAGTGACGAAGGATCCAGCCAGCTGGGCGAGCAGGGTACGGGTGAAGTTCAGCCGCTCGGCCACGAATCCGGACAGCTCCAGCGCCGCGCCGACGTAGGTGACGGCGGACAGGGCCAGCGCCACCACGCCCCAGCGCACGTCCGCGACCCGCAGGACGTGGCCGAGGCTGACCCGCGCGAGCTCGCCCGCGAGCAGGTAGGCCGCGGCCACGGTCGCGACCAGCGTCACCAGGCTGCGGAACCGGATGCGCTCGAGCCGGACCGGGGCCACCTCGCCGCCGGGGACGGCGGCCAGCAGCCGCTGGCGCAGGGAGGGCAGCACGTCCCGGCGGCGGCGCAGCGCGGCCCGGGTGGAGCGGGCCAGGGCCACGCGCTGCAGCAGCGGCACCACGGCGACCAGCTCGTCCGCACCCGCCTTCGCCAGCGCCAGGTCAGCGGCCCGCTCCGGCCCGACGTAGAGGGCCAGCTCGGCCAGGAGCTGGGCCACGTCCAGGCGCACCTGCAGGTCGCTGGCGGCCACGTCGCCGTCGCCCGGGTCGAGCAGCATGACCTGGTCGTCGCCGGTCAGCAGGATGCGGTCGGCGGTCAGCGAGCGGTGCGTGACCCGGTGCTCGTGCAGCACCTGCACGGCGTCCCAGATATTCCGCAGCTCGGCGTCGGTGTACCCGGGATTCCGCGCGGCCAGCGTCGTCCCGTCGTGGTGATCGAAGGCGAGCACGGTGGCTTCCGGTCCGACCCGGACCACCGCACGCAGCCGGGGGGTGGGCGCGCCCGCGTCTTCGGCGGCGTAGGACAGCAGTGCCCGGCGCTCTACGGTCCGATCCGCCGACAGCGGCGCGCCGCGTGACACCTGCCCGCGCAGCAGGAGCGACCGGTACAGCCGGTAGAAGGCGCCGGCCGCCTGCTGGTCCTTGTCGTAGACGGTGACGTCCAGCCGGTCGCCGGTGCTCGTCGTCGCGGCATAGTGCCGTGATCCGATTTGCTTGGGCGCCCTTGGCCCCGGCCAGAGCCGGGACATCTCGGTCACCTGCCGGTCCGCGCTGTTCAGCGTGGCCGCGATCTCCGCCGCGCTGGGCCGCAGCGACGGGCTCCCCGCCGCGTACCGGACGCCGAGCCCGATCGTCCGGCCGACGAGCAGCGTGAGCAGAAACGAGAGGAGGGTCGTGTCCAGGTTGACCAGGTGGACGAGCGCGTAGAAGCCGATGGCCAGCCACAGGGCGTTCCGCCAGCCGGGCCGGCCGGACAAGCCAATGATTGTCGCGTAGGCCACCAAGCCGGCCAGGTACGGGTCCAGCGCCGCGGCGTGGCCGACGCCAGGACGGGACATGATAATCGCGTCGTAGAGCCGGGCCGCGACCTCGCGCTGCAGCGCGACGTTGAGCACGGCCGCCACCACCCCGGCCAGGACCCCGGTGACCACGGCCTCGGCGAGCCGCTGTACCTGGCGCCGGACGAGCTGGCGGACGGCCAGCGCGACGGGAACGATGAGGATGGCGAACAGGACCAGGGGCCGGGCCACCACCAGCAGGGTGTGCAGCCGCGCGCTCGCGCCGACGATGTCGGTCTCCACGCCGGTCGTGGTCGCGCTCGCCGCGATGCCCGCCACCACGAGCACGATGATCTCGATGCCGGAGGTGACGCAGCGCAGCAGGTCGACCGGCTTACGGATCCGGCGCTCGAGCCGGTCCGTAACCTGGATCGCTCCCCCTGGCTGCGATGGCATCACGGCACGATCGTTTCACCTGCTGGCCCAGCCGCATAGCCGCGGCGCGTCGTGCCTGGCCGCGTTACTTGCTGTAAAGCGGTTCCTGACCGGGAATCGGCTCACATTCCGGTGCGCTGTTTCGTCGAAGGGGTGAGAGCAGATGCGACCGCGGGAGGCCGGCAGGATGAGCAACCAATCCGGGCCAGGAGGCGGCCGGCCCGACCCGGGCCTGACCGACCCGGGCCTGACCGACCCGGGCCTGACCGCGGTCATGAGCGAGCGGCGTCAGCTGATCAACCTCGCGTACCGGCTGCTGGGCTCCCTGGCCGAGGCTGAGGATGCCGTCCAGGAGACCTACGCCCGCTGGTACGCCATGTCCCGGCAGCAGCAGGAGGTCATCGAGTCACCCGGCGCCTGGCTGACCACGGTCGCCAGCCGCATCTGCCTGGACCTGCTCGGCTCGGCCCGGGCCCGGCGGGTCCGCTACGTCGGCCACTGGATCCCCGAACCGCTACCCGAACCCGCGGAGTGGACCGGCGGTACCGGCGTCGACCCGGCCGACCGGGTCACCCTGGATGAGTCGGTCAGCATGGCCTTCCTCATCGTGCTCGAATCGATGAACCCGGCCGAGCGCGTCGCGTTCATCCTGCACGACGTCTTCGGTTACTCCTTCATCGAAATAGCCCCGATCACCGGCCGCACCGCGGCGGCCTGCCGCCAGCTGACCTCCAGAGCTCGCCGCCGCATCCGCGCCTCACAGCCTCCCGCAGCCCCGGCCGCCCGCCAGGCCAGCATCGTAAGGGCCTTCAAGCAGGCCTGGGAAGCCAACGATATCGACGCCCTCATCCGCCTCCTGGACCCCGACGCCACCGCGATCGCCGACAGCGGCGGCCTGGTCAGCGCCACGCTCCGCCCGATCGAAGGCCGCGATCAGATCGCGCGCGCCGCGATCGACCTCGCCGCCCTCGCACCCAGCCTGACGCTCCTGGAGTGCACGGTCAACGGCCAGCCCGGCCTGGTCGCCCAGCAAGACGGCGTCACCGTGACGGTGTTCGCGTTCCAGGTCGCAGGCGACCAGATCACGCGCATCTGGGCCATACGCAACCCCGACAAGCTCCGGCCCTGGACGACAAGCTGACACGCGTCTCCGATTCACGCCTTCCTGGTCTCGGCTAGGTTGATCCGCATGCGGAACACCGGGAGAGTACTCTGCGCCATCGCCGGATCCGCCGTGCTGCTGGCGCTCCCGGCCTGGCCCGCTGTGGCCGGCAGCACGACGCCCGCGGCTTCGCCGGCGGCGGCTTCGGTGACGATCGCGGCGGTGGGCGACACGATGCTCGGGACCACGCCCGACCTTCCGTCGCAGCCGGGTTCTTACTTCCACGTCGCCGAATCGGTGCTCGACGGGGGCGCGCAGATTGTCTTCGGCAACCTGGAAGGCACGCTCACGACGTCGACGGCCAGCAAGTGCGGTCCCGTCCCGCACCCGGACTGCTTCGCGTTCCGGGATCCGCCGGGGTACGCGCGCTACTTCAGGCGGGCCGGGTTCACCATCCTGAACGACGCCAACAATCATTCCTTCGACTTCGGCGCCGCGGGTCGGGCCCAGACGGTTCAGGCCCTTCACGCGGCGGGCCTGGCCCAGACCGGGCTGCCGGGCGAGATCACCGTCGTCCGGGCCCGCGGGATCAAGGTCGCGTTCGTGGCGTTCGCGCCCTACGCCTACGACGCCGATCTGCTGGACCGGCCGGCGGCGCGCTCGCTCATCAGGCGGGCCAGGCAGGAGGCCGAGGTGGTCGTGGTCTACATGCACGCGGGCGCGGAGGGTCCCGGTGCTGACCACGTGACGGGCCGGGAAGAGTATTACCTCGGTGAGGACCGCGGCAACCCCGAGGCGTTCGCTCACATGGCGATCGACGCCGGCGCCAGCCTGGTGATCGCGAGCGGTCCGCACGTGCTGCGGGGCATGCAGTTCTACCAGGGCCACCTCATCGCCTACAGCCTGGGGAACTTCGCCGGTTACGGCAACTTCGCCACCGCTGGTGACCTGGGTATGAGCGTGATCCTGCACGTGACGCTCGCGGCCACCGGCCGGTTCGAGAGCGCCCGCATCTACCCGATCCAGTTCACCGGGGCCGGCCGGCCTGTGCCGGGCGGCGGAGGGATCGCCTTCGTCGCCAGGCTGGGCTCGGCGGACTTCGGTTCGAGCGCGGCCCGCATCCTGTCCTCGGGCGTCATCAAGGCGCCCTGACCCGGCGGGCCTGCCTTCGCTGGCGGGTAAGCGTCGCTGGGGTGGGACTTGAGCCCGGCGAACGCGTATCGTCCGTGAAATGAGGGCTTCGGAGATACGCGAGCTGATCCGCCCCAAACCGGTCGAGCTGGACGCGACGCGCCGACGGCTTTCCGCCTGTCATGATGTCGCTGACCTGCGTGCCATGGGGCGCAGGCTGATACCGCGCCCGGTCTTCGACTACGTCGACGGCGGGGCCGACGAGGAACTGTCACTGCGGGCCAACACCAGGGCCTTCCAGCGGTTCAGGTTCCAGCCGCGGACGCTGGTGAACGTGTCTGAAGCCGATACCTCCACGGCGTTTCTCGGCTCGGTGGTGCCGCTGCCGCTGGCCCTGGCCCCGACTGGGTACACCCGGATGATGCACCCGGGGGGCGAGATCGCCGCGGCGCGCGCGGCGCAGCAGCACGGGCTGCCCTACACCCTGTCCACCATGGCGACCACCACCATCGAGGCGGTCGCCGAGGCTCTATCTTGCCGGCCAGCCGGCCCCGACCGACCTCCCGGATCTTGCCGGCCAGCCGGCCCCGACCGACCTCCCGGATCTTGCCGGCCAGCCGGCCCCGACCGACCTCCCGGATCTTGCCGGCCAGCCGGCCCCGACCGACCTCCCGGATCTTGCCGGCCAGCCGGCCCCGACCGACCTCCCGGCCAGCCCGACCTGTGGTTCCAGCTGTACATCCTGCGGGACAGCGGGCTGAACAAGGAACTGGTCGACCGGGCGGCCGCGGCCAAGTACCGGGTGCTCGTGGTGACGGTGGACTGCTTCGTGACCGGCCACCGCACCAGGGACCGGCGCAACGGGCTGGTCATCCCGCCCGAGCTCACGCTGAGCACGCTGGCCAGCATCGCGAGCAAGCCCGGTTACTGGACCCGGATGCTGCGCAGCCCAGCCATCGACTTCGCCAACTTCGCCGGGCACGACGTGGTGACCATCGAGGGCACCGGGGCGTTGTTCAACCCGGCCATCACCTGGGACGACATCGCCGATCTGCGGGCTCGCTGGCCCGGCCGGCTGATCGTCAAGGGGCCCCTGGGGCCTTCGGATGCCCGGCGCGCGGTCTCGGCGGGCGCGGACGGCGTGCAGCTGTCCAACCACGGCGGGCGGCAACTGGACCGCGCGGTACCGCCGGTGGAGACGATCGCCGCGGTCCGCGAGGCGGTCGGGCCGGAGGTGTCCGTGCTGGTCGACTCGGGGATCCGGCACGGCTCGGACATCGCGGTGGCGCTCGCGCTCGGCGCGGACGCCTGCGCCGTCGGGCGTGCGTACCTGTATGGCCTGATGGCAGGCGGGGAGGCGGGGGTGAACAAGGCGCTGGACATCCTGGCCGCGCAGTTCAAGCGGACCATGCAGCTGCTCGGCGTGCGTTCGGTGGCTGAGCTGCGTGAGCTCGGGTCTTCGCTGCTCGTCGGCGGGGGGTGATCTCTTGGTTTCGTCTGGGCAGCTGCTGGGCTTCGCGCTGGCGTCGCTGGTGCTGATCGTCGTCCCCGGGCCGGGGGTGCTGTTCGTGGTCGGACGGGCGCTGGCGCACGGGCGCAAGAGCGCGCTGGCCACCGCGCTCGGGCATGCGGGCGGCAACTACGTGGTGGCGGCGTGCGTGGCCGTCGGCCTGGGCGCGCTGCTGGAACGGTCGGCGCAGGCGTTCCTGATCGTGAAGATCGCGGGTGCGCTGTACCTGATATGGCTGGGCATCCACGCGTTCCGCCGCCGCAAGTCGCTGGCCGAGGCCATGGCGGTGGCTGCTTCGCCCCGGGAGGGATGGCGGGCGGTGCGGGACGGGGCCGTGGTCGGCATCACCAACCCCAAGGCGTACATCCTGTTCGGCGCGATCCTGCCCCAGTTCGTAAACCGCTCCGCCGGGCACGTGCCGGAGCAGATGCTGCTGCTGGCGGTGGTGTCGGTGATCATCGGAGCGGTCTCGGACTGCTCGTGGGGGTTCGCGGCGAGCGCGGTGCGGGCCTGGTTCGCTCGCTCGCCGCGCCGCGTGGAGATGGTCGGCGGGGTCGGCGGGCTGGCCATGATCGGCGTGGGCGTGACCGTGGCCGTCACCGGCCGCCACAGCTGAGCCGTCCGGGACGGCCGCCGGCGCGCCCGGGCGGCTCACCCCCGGCGCTGGCACCTCACCTGTCCCGCAATTCACCAGCATATTCGAAGTACTGGAAGTTTATGCGGAAGATATGGCTTATACGGAAGAATTAGGCAACTATAGCTGCCCCCGGATCTTCCGCGTGAGCCGGATCTTCCGCGCAAATGGGACGCTGGCACACTCCTGGGGGCTGCGGGACGCTGGCACACTCCTGGGGGCTGCGGGACGACGGCACGCACGGGCATCGCGGTGGCGGCAGCACATACCACCCTGCGGCACCCCGATCCCGGAGGGGGGCCGGGGGGACACGCGGCCCATTCGGCCAGCCCGGTGAACCGGGGCGACGGCGGGAGCAAGGGGCGGGCCATGTGGTTGGCGTCAGGGTCTCTCCGTGACACGCTGGCCGCAGGCGTCGGCCGCGGTACCCGCGGGAGACGCGCCGTCGATCCGGGCGCCGCACAGGGCGAGGATGCCGATGAGCACGGCGGCGCAGGTGATCGACGCGTCGGCCAGGTTGAAGGTCCACGGGAAGTGCGGCAGGTTCAGCCAGTCCACCACGCTGCCGCGCAGCGGGCCCGGCGCCCGGAACAGCCGGTCAGCCAGGTTCCCGGCGGCGCCGCCGAGCAGCAGCCCAAGGCCGATGGTCCACGCGAGGCTGCGCAGCCGGGCGGCCATGCGGATGACGTAGACGACGACGCCGCAGGCGATCAGGGCGATGACCACCGTGTACGAGGTGCCGACGCCGAACGCCGCCCCCGGGTTCAGCTTGAGCTCGAGCGTGAGCAGCCCATCGAGCAGCCGGACCGGCGGACGCCGGCGCAGGTCATGCAGGACCAGCGCCTTGGAGACCGCGTCGGCGGTGACCACGACGGCGGCGACGCCGAGCATCACCGCGAGCGTACGCGTGCGGCGCACGGGCAGCTGACCGGGCCGAGCCGTCATCGGTCAGGCCGCAGGAGGCCGGGCGCAGGAGCCCGGGGCGGCAGCGGGGGGCGGGCCTTGACCGGGCCGGTGGCCGGGTCCGGGGGGACCGGGGGCGGCTGCTTGTCCAGCGCCTCCAGCGCCAGCTGGACGGCGGTCTCCAGCTGGGCGTCCCGCCCGGCCGCCCAGTCGTCGGGGGTGTTCAGCACCTCCACGTCCGGGTCGACGCCGTAGTTCTCCACGTCCCAGCCGAAGTCCATGAACGAGAACGCGTACTGGGGCACGGTGATGCTGGTGCCGTCGACCAGCTCCTGGTAGCCCTCGATGCCGATCACGCCGCCCCAGGTCCGGGTGCCGACCACCGGTCCCAGGCCGAGCAGGCGGATGGCCGCGGTGACGATGTCGCCGTCGGATCCGGCGAACTCGTCGGCCACGGTGACCATCGGGCCGCGGCGCGCCTCAAATGGGTAGGTCTCCGGGCGCTGCCAGCGGTCCACGCCCCAGGCGATCACGCGGCGGGCCAGCTTCTCCACCACCAGCTGCGAGATGTGCCCGCCGTTGTTCGCGCGCACGTCGAAGATCAGCCCGTCGCGGCCCATCTCGGTCCGCAGGTCGCGGTGGAAATGCGCCCACCCCTCGCCCATCATGTCCGGGATGTGCAGGTAGCCGAGGCGCCCCTGGCTGAGCTCGCGGACCAGGGCGCGCCGCCCGGCTACCCAGTCCTGGTAACGCAGCCGCCGCTCGTTCCGCAGCGGCACCACGACGACCCGGCGCTGCTCACCGGAGAAGGGTCCGGAGGGGCCAGGGGGGTCCGGGGGGATGGCATCCCCCCGGTCCGGGGGGGCCAGGGGGGGTTTTGTGGTTCGTCCCCCCGAGGGCAACACGGTGAGCTCGACCGGCTGGCCCGCGGTGCCGGCCAGCAGCGGCCACGGCCCGCGCACCGGGTCGACCGGCTGCCCGTCCACCGCCACCACCTCGTCGCCGGGCCGCACCGCCACCCCCGGGGCAGCCAGCGGCGAGCGGGCCCGCGGGTCGGACGACTCGCCCGGCAGCACCCGGTCCACCAGCCAGCGCCCGGAAGCATCACGCGACAGGTCCGCACCCAGCTGGCCGACCGGGGGATGCTTCGGCGCCGCGCCCGGGGCCTGCTGCACGTACGAGTGCGACGTGCCGGTCTCGCCCAGCACCTCCCAGAGCAGGTCGGCGAAGTCGGCCGAGCCGCGGATCCGGTCCAGCAGCGGCCGGTAGGATTCCAGCACGCCGTCCCAGTCCACCCCGGACATGTCCGCGACCCAGAAGTCCCGGCGCATGATCCGCCCCGCCTCGGCGTACGCGTGCCGCCACAGCGCGGCCGGGTCAGCCTGGAACCTGGCCCGCGACTTGTTCACCGTGACGGTCTCGGCCGCGTCGTCACGCTTGCCGGAGGACGGCATGACCCGCAGTTCGTCGCGGTCGTGCACGACCAGCCGGGTGCCGTCGCCGCTGACGTCGAACCAGTCGATCTCGCGGGCTATTTCGGCGACCTCTCGCTTGCGCAGGTCGTAGCGCTCCAGGACCGGGCGCGGCGCGTCGTCGTCCAGGTCCGCGCCGCCTTCGCCGAGCACGCCGGTGACCTGGGCGCGGCGCCAGGCCAGGCCGCCTTTGACCGCCCGCAGGCGGGAGTAGCGGGCCTCGATGACCGGGATCGGCACCACGCGGTCCGGCAGGCCGCCGGCGTCCACCTGGGTCGGCTCGGTGCCCTCGCCGTTCTCCGGGGCCGGCTCGGCGCTCACCGGCCGGCCCTCCGGCAGCGGCCCGAACGGCGAGGGGGTGTCCGCGGCCAGGGGGACCAGGTAGGGGCGGCTGCCGAACGGGAACGACAGGTCGAAGGACTGCGCGTCGTAGACCGG
>Ga0208324_1000192_pt1 | contig 32272 bp, 26 predicted proteins | sample Sb_taG_2_FD_187707 | JGI IMG/M metagenome (GOLD analysis project Ga0208324, IMG submission 187707) | Peat soil microbial communities from Weissenstadt, Germany - Sb_50d_5_LS metaG (SPAdes) (version 2) | ecosystem: Environmental > Terrestrial > Soil > Wetlands > Peat | place: Germany... | reverse complement strand
CAGACATGAGGATCATCGGGAGGCGCGAGGACATTGACGCTGCACCATCACGACGCCCTGGTCTAAGCCCGCCCGGCGATATGGCCGCTGACCCTGGCGGCACTGGTCGCCCTGGTATCCGGGCTGTCGGCGGCAGCGCGACGCGGGGTGGTGGTCAAAGCGGCGGCGTGCTGGAGAGCCTGGCCCGGTGCACCACGCTGATCCTGGACAAGACCGGGCACTCACCGCCGGGCAGCCGGCTGTGACCGGCATCGCACTGTCCGGCGTCAGGATCGCCATAGTCTGCCATATGGCCCAGTCGATGAGGTCGATGGTCCCTTTCCGCCCTGCGGGATATGGGCAAATGTTCCTCCCGCCGGGCACCGATCCAGGTGAGCGGCACGTGGTCATCGACGTCGCCGCCGTCGATGATGGCACAACCAGGGGAGGCAACTGCCATGCCGAAGCGGCCGCTATCAATGATCGCCATCAGCCCGGTGATCGCGGATCGCGCTGATGAGTTCGAGGACTGGCTGCGGGCCGTCCTCGTCCCAGCCACCCGAGACCACCGCCCGGAACTGCTGGATCGCTGGGAGGTGCTGCGCGCCGCCAAGGAGGAGGACGGCCAGGTGATCTTCACGTTCCTGTTCTACGGCGGCGAGGCCGCCGAATGGCAGATGGAGCCGATACTGGCCCAGGCCCTGGGGGCAGAGGGCGCCCGGCGTGCGCTGGAGAACATGCTCGCGATGATGAAGGGCCTGCAGCACGGCTGGGAACTGACCCCTGTGGACCTGGCGAGCTAGCCGTTTCCCGCTGTTCAGCTTCTCGACAGAAGGCTCGACCAACTCGGCCCCTTCTGCCGGATAACACACATCTGGTCCGAAGGGAGGGCTGCTGCGGCAGAGGCGCCACCCGCAGCGGGCACCCGCCAGCCCGTCGAGGACCTTCAGGCCTTGAGGAGTCTTCAGGGTCGCTTGGCGGCGCCCAGGTCAACGGAACTTGCGTGACGGGGCGGCCTTTGGCGGCGGCCTGCTCGGCCGCAGCGTTCACGATCACCACACCTGCGCCGACTCACTTAACTTGTGCCGTTGACCTCCGCCTCGACCGGAGCTGGCGGCGTCCGTCACCCCGATTCGCACCGCCACCAACACGCCCGGCACGGCGATCGAGGCCGGAAGCCAGCCCTGGGCCATCGCAATCACGTGACGGCAGCAAGGCGGCCACGCTGTGTGTGCCCGGTATGTACGTGGTACAAGCGGGTGACGCAGCCGCGTCACCCGCTTGTCAGGCCAGTTCAAGGAGGAGCCGAAACCGCCCGGATCGGTACCGTGCGGAAATGAGACCGGTCCACGCCAAGGCCGACACCGCCGTACCTGATCAGCCCAGCGGTCACAGGCAGATAGCCGGCCGCATGTCCGGAAAGGCCTGCCCGAGAGTAATCGACCTGTGACGTATCAGACAAATTTTGCCCGCTTAGACCCTTGACAAACAAAGGCATCATGCTTGGTCCACAGCAGGAGGTGAGGGATACTGGAAATTAGGAGGCACAGCCTGCCTGTGGCCGCGCCGGTTGGGTTATGCGGAAAGAGGCGAGGCGCGATGATCACGGTAGAACTGACGATGGGCGAAGCTCACGCGCTATCAGACGTGATGAGGGAACTCGTGGGGCCCGGGGTAATTCCCGTGCCAATTGATTGGGAGGCAGTCCGTACGGCCGACAAGAAGATCACCAATACGGTCAATGCGGAAGAGTTCCTCCTGCAAGAGATCGAGCTAGAAGTTGCGTGACGAATGCGTGCTGGTGCCGGGCATGCCGGGCAATGGTATTGCCTTAAACGCGCGAACACGAGCCGGATCACTCCAGTCGGCGTAGGTAGGCGTCGGCGGGCTCAGCCGGCTGGATGCGGATCCGGGCATTGAGGGCCCGGGCGCTGTCGGGGCGGGCGATGACGGGGCTCAGTTCCAGCTCGGCGATTTGCGGCAGGTCGTCGGCCATCTGGGATACCCGCAGCAGCATGTCGCGTAGCGCGGCGAGGTCGGCAGCGGGGGAGCCGTGGTGCCCGAGCAGCCGTGGGGCGGCGCGTGTCGAGCGGATCAGGGTGTCGGCGTCGGAGTCGGTGAGGGGGGCGAGCCGGGCGACGCGGTCGGTCAGCATGTCGGCGGCCCGGCCGGGCCCGAACAGCACCAGCGGTCCGAACATCTGCTCTTGCAGGATGCTGATCGTTACCTCGACTTCCCCGGCGGTCGTCGGCTGGACGAGAATCGCGGAGAGCCGGTCGCCGAACGTCTCCTGCAGCGTGCAGAATGCTCGCCGGACGTCAGCGGTGCTGTGCAGGTCGGGCAGCACGATGCCGGAGTTGCTGTTGTGTGCCAGGCCGGGCACATCTGCGGTGAGCGTGACGGGGCCGCCGATTCGTGCCGCGGCGGCGATGGCCGTTTCTTCGGTGGTGACCGCGATGCTGCTGGCCAACGGCACGCCGTAGCAGCCGAGCAGCTCTGCGGTTTGCTCCCGGGGCAGCCAGCCGCCCTGCTGGGTGCCGGTGAGGAAGCCGGTGACCAGTTCTATGGCCTGGTCCTGGCGCAGGCCTTCCAGGCTGGGTACCCGTCCTGGCGGGGTCGCCCGCCAGGCGCCGTAGCGCGCGGCGTGACCGAGGGCGCGCACGGCGGACTCGGGGTAGGCATAGGCGGGGACGGGAGGGGATTCCTCGTCCGGGCCTGGCAGCAGCCGGACCGCTTCAACCTGGTCCATCACCACTGCTGCGATCGGCACCGGCAGCCTCGCGGCGTGCACCTCGGGGGCCAGGTCGCTGATCGCGGACGTCGCGGTCAGGGCCAGCACTACGTCAACGCCGGGGTCGGCGCCTACGAGCTCCAGGCACCGGCGGAACCGGCTGGGCGCGACCAGCCCCCGGGTATCGACAGGCCCCGCCACATCGGCGCCGGGGGGGAGCACGTCCGCCAGCGCGCGCTGGGTGTCCCTGGTGAGACTGGCGACCTGCAGGCCCGCGTCGCCGCATGCGTCGGCGGCCAGGATCACCGCGCCGCGGGTATTGGACACCACGCCGACCCTGTTTCCGGCGGGTACCGGCTGGGATGCCAGCAGGGCTGCTGCGTCGAGGAGCTCGCCGAGGTTAGCGGCGGCGATCACGCCAGCCTGCTCGAACAGGGCCTGCCTGGTGAGCGGCCGCGGCACCGTGGCCGGGGAGCGGCCCGCAGCCAGCCGCTTGCCCGTCGCGGACCGCGCCACATTCACCGCCAGGACCGGCATGGCGCGCCCCAGACTGCGGGCGAAGCGGGCGAACTTGCGCGGGTTCCCGATCGACTCCAGGTACAGCACGGCCAGCTTTGCCGCCACGTCGGACCCCAGCCACAGCAGCATGTCATTGCCGGATACGTCGTCCTTGTCGCCCAAGGAAACGAAGGAGGAGATCCCGACGCCCAGCCGCGACAGGTGCTCAAGCAGTACCTCACCCACGCCACCGGACTGCAGCGCCAGGCCGGCCCGCCCCGGCCGGGGATGGCGCGCCGCCAGCGTCGCATCCAGTCCGATGCTGGTGTTGGCCACGCCGAACGTAGCCGGCCCGACCATCCGCATGCCGTAGCGCCGGCAGATTCCCACCAGTTCCACGCGGCCGGAGCGGTCCAGTCCGGCTGTGATCACGACCAGCGCCTTGACTCCTCGCCGCCCGCATTCCTCGGCGACCCCGAGCACAGCCCCCGCCGGCACGGAAATGACCGCCAGGTCGACGTGGTCAGGCAGCGCGGCCGCCGACGGAACACAGGGCACGCCGTCCAGTTCGCCCGCGCCGGGGTTGACCGCGTAGACCGGGCCGGAGAAGCCGCCGGTGATGATATTCCGCAGGATCACCCGCCCGGCCGAGTCGGGGCGCCGGCTCGCGCCGATGACCGCGACCGAGGCCGGGGTCAGCAGGTGCCGCAGGCTCGCCAGGTCGGCCGACCGCTCGCGTCCGGCGACCGCATCGCGGTACGTGCCCAGGGCCGCGTCAGCCTCCCCGGAGGGCAGCGGGAAGGTGAATTCGTACACACCATCGGCCAGGGCGCGGTGCACCTGCAGCCCAGAGTCGGCGAACACCTGCAGCATGAGCGCGTTCTCGCTCAGTGTCTCCGCGATGAACGAGTGCACCCCCCGGCCGCGGGCCAGCGAGATCAGGTGCTCCAGCAGCAGCGTGCCCACGCCGCGATTATGCATCTCATCAGCGACCGCCATGGCGACCTCCGCGGACACCGAGCCGGCGCCGAGGAGCTCGTAGCTGCCGCAGCCGACCACCTCGCCGTCCAGCAGGGCCAGCAGCGCACCGCGGTCCGGTGCGGGTTCGCGACAGATCCGCCCGGCCCCCTGCTCGGCCGCGGCTGTGCCCATGCTGAAGAAGCGCAGGTAGAGGTTGTCCGGGGACATCTTGAGGTACATGTCCCGTACCGCGTCCAGGTCGCCGGGCCGGGCAGCCCGGATCTCGATCGTGGTCCCGTCGGTCAGCAGAGCAAACGCACTCTCCCCGGCCGGCGTGCTCATGTCGCCCTGCCTGGTTCCGGACCTTGGGCGCTGACCGCGGTCACCGCCAGCACCGAGTCGGCCCGCGGTCCGGTAGCGAATCCGCCAGCCGGCCGGCCCCGCCGCTGCCCGCACAATGCCACACGCGGCGTGCTTCCCCCGCCCCCGGCCGCCGGCCCTTCGGCCCCGACGTCTGCCATGCTCCTAGTCTGCCCACCCACAGCCAGCGCCGGAAACCGGTCAGGACATTCATCGCGAACCGCCACAAGGGGCTGTACTGTCGGCCGCCGCGGCGAGGATCCCGACGCTCACCGCGGCTGGCGACGACGACCCGGTCATCCCGCTGGCCAACGCCCGGCTGATAAACCTGCTCATGCCGAGATCGCCCTCCAGCCACCTATCTATTTCCCAGAACGAATGGTGGTGCTTGTCCCCGGGCCCGCGGCTTGGCCGCTGTGCGACATCGCGGACGTGGACGCTAGGGGACTAGTGAGGGTTCTACACCTGGGCGGTCATCGCCTTCGTCATCCGGCACGCAGCCTGGACCCGGCGGCGGCGGTGCCGCGCCCGCCGGGTAGACGTCAGCGGTCCGCATCCGATGCGACCGGCAGGCTGTGCCCGGCGATGAGCCTGCGGGTCTGGTCGCGTCCCCGCGCGCGATGGCCTCGGTTGGCGTGGACCTGGTGCCGGCGGCTCATCTCCTGCGCGGCGGAGGTGTTCGCGGCCGGGAGGACCTCGAAGGCCCCGCATCAGGGACCTTCGGCTCTGGCAGGCGGCATCGGTGGCGGCAGCCTGGCGCTATGACGGACCTCGGGGGCCGGGGCGCTCTGACCTGTGCCCAGACCGCCGAGACCGTCAAGACCCCTTTGCGCATACGCTGGTCGCCGCAGCAATCACCGTGGCGTGCCGACCGCGCGGATGGTGAAGGTGGTTGAGAGCATGGCGAGCGGGATCCCAGCGATCAGCAATGAGGATACCCCCCGTGAGACGCTGCAGATCGCGATCCAGACTGACGCGCCATCAACCCGGGCAACTCGGGCGGAGCGGGCGTCCAGTCGTGGCCGGGCAGCACCGGGCCAAAGGGCACATAGCCGGGGCAGACGGCCCGAAGCCAGCTTTGCTGCGAAGTCGGACGGCTCTGGTCAGCCGAGACGGGCGCTGCCAAGCGGGCTGATCGTCCACGGCGCGGCTCAGGGGAATGGTCCTGGCTGGCCAGTTCGCCGCCTTGCTTGCATAGGTCAGGACCGCAGCCACGCGGCGGTCGATGCGTTTGGCGTCGGGTACCCGGAGCTTGCGGAATATACCGGTGACGTGACCCTCAACGGCCTTCTTCGACACTGTTAGGCGCCCGGCGATCTCATCGTTGCAGTAACCGCATGCCATCTCTGCGAGAACATTGAGTTCCGGCACTGACAGCGCGTCGAGCGCCGAAGTCAGCCGGCGTCGCACCAGGGCATTCACGATCGAGGGGTCGAGAACGGTGTCGCCCGCGTGAGCGCTGGCCAGCCGACGGCTGGAGGAGATGTTCGGCTACGAGCACGGCGAGCTGCTCGGCCAGATGGTCGAGCGCCTGGTCCCAGCCGACCTGCAGGCGGCCGACCGCAGCCACCGGGCCGTCTACGCGGAAGCACCCAGGACCCGCACGGTGACCGGTCGGCTCATCGGGCTGCGCAAAGACGCAACCACGTTCCCGGTAGAGATCAGCCTCACCCCCGTCACGACCGCAGCCGGCCATTTCGCCTTCGCCTGATCCGGGATGTCGCCGCAGCCAGGCACCTCGAAGACCTCATAGACCTCACCCGGTCTGCGGTCACGGCAGAGCAGGCACAGAACGGCCGGGAAGTCCTGGACACGATCATCAACCGCTTGTTCCAGCTCGGGCTCCTCCTGCAGGCCGCTATCGAACTACCCGCAGACACGGTAGGGCAGCGCATCGAAGAAGCTCTCGGGCATCTGGACGACACGATCCGCGAGATCCGCGACACTGCGTTCACCACCCCCGGCCGGTGCCCCCACTGATCTGTGGGCGCACAATCCAGGCCGATGCCGCCCGGCTGCCGCTGGCCGGTGGCTGCGTGGCGGCGGTCGTCATCGGCGACGGGCCGCTGTTCGCCGCCGAGGCGGCCCGCGTGATGGCCGCCGGGGGCGGTGCTGGTGTGGTCCAACGCGCTGGGTGACGGTGCTCCGTTTTTCGTGCCCGTCGAGGTCCTGACCGGGGTGATGACGGCGCCAGCGGGCCGCCCCTGGGACGCGGTCCACAGCCAGGCGCACTGGGGCAGCTGGGCCGTGCTCCACCCCGCCTGATCCACCCCGTGGCCGCCAGCAACCGCACCCACGACGATGGCCGCACGGCGCCACGCTAACGGACCCTGATCACACAACGCAGCCGAGCGCTATCCGGTTTGACGCGATATCGATCCTGCCGAATACGTGCGGGCCTCTCGTTGCCCCGTTGTCGAGCGTTGGGCGTACAGATCTTCCAGCTCTGGTGCCGAGTCGGTATTTCGGCAATGCGTCAGCCGTTGACGTTTAGGAATAGGGTGGAGGCAGCCCCGGCAAAGCATGCAGGCGGGGTCGGTAAACGTCCGGATATTGCGGTCGCCGAAGAACGCTCCGGTTTCGGCCACGCTGCGTGGGTCTTGTCGATCTACGCCCGGTATGCGGCCATCACACGTGGGGAGCTGGCCCTCGCGCGTTATCTCCTCGAGCCGAGCGACGCTGCGTGATCAAGCTGGCTGGCTGTCTGCGGCAGCTGTATGTGGCCGTCTGGGGGCGGCCCGGGATGGGCGTTGCGGACAGTGACGCGGCGAGCGGGTGCGTGGCGCGAGGGTGCCGTGCGTGATCCGGGACGTTGGCCTCTTGTCTTGCTGGCCGGCTGCGTCAGTGTTGGGGTCACGGCGAGGTCCCGCCGGGGTCCTTGGCCGTTCGACCGGGCAGGGAGGCGTCATGCGCAGACGGCTGGCAGAAGTGCCTGGCAGCGGGCTACCGCGCCGGGCGGGGGGCGGCCGGGAACAACCGGCGGCCGGGCGGCTTGGTGCTGTTGCCAGGGGCTGGCGGCGGACTGCCCCGGACGAGCAGGTGGGGACGCTGACCGTCCGTGGCCGGGTCCTGCGGGTCGCCGTACGGGGCGGGAACCCGCAGTGGCCGCCGCTTGTGCTGTGCAACGGCATCGGCGTCCGCCTTGAGCTGCTGCAGCCTTTCGTCGACGCGGTCGACCCGCAGCGGGAAGTCGCCCGCTTCGACATGCCGGGCATCGGCGGGTCTGCTGAGCCGGTCATGCCCTACCACCTGTGGACGCTGGCGCCGCTGCTGAGCGGCCTGCTCGACCAGCTCGGCTACCAGCAGGCCGACGTCCTGGGTATCTCCTGGGGCGGCGGGCTCGCGCAGCAATTCGCCCTGCGGGACCCGGCCCGGGTGCGCCGCCTGGTGCTGGTGTCCACCGCCACCGGAGCGCTGATGGTGCCCGGTCACCCCCGCGTCCTGCGGCACATGCTGACGCCGCGGCGCCACCGCGACCCGGCGCACGCGGCCGCCATCGCCGGTGAGATCTACGGCGGCGGCATGCGCGCCGGCGCGCCGCGCTCCGGTGAGCTGCCGCGCGCGACGGCAACCCCGGGAGCGGGCCGGGGCTACTACTACCAGTTGCTGGCCGCCGCCGGATGGACGAGCCTGCCGCTGCTGCCGCTGATACGCCAGCCCACCCTGATACTCGCGGGCGACGACGACCCCCTCACCCCGCTGGCCAACGCGCGGATCATGCACCGGCTGATCCCCGGAAGCGAACTGGTCATCTACCACGGCGGGCACCTTGACCTCGTCTCGGAGCCCAGACGCATGGCGGCGATCGTGGAGGCGTTCCTCGCGGCCGGGACCGGATCCGCCACCGGGAGCGCGGACGGCCCGCCGGCCATCCACCGCGGCAGGCAAAGGCCGCGCCATAACGCAGGGCGCTGACGGGACGGTGGTGTCCTGCCCGGACGAACCAGCGTGATTGCGGATTGGGCGAGAATGAGTGCCCGGGTGTCTGGCCTGCGAGTTTACAAAGCGGAGCCGGCCCCGGAGCCGTCGCCGGGAGATTACGGCCTGGTGGAGATGCCGGCAGCGCCGGCGCATATCGAGGCCATGCTGCCTGGCTGGCGGTTCTCGCATGCCGTGATCTATGTGGGTGACGGCCACCTCGTCGAAGCGTGGTTCTCTCGCGTGCGCGAGCGCGACGGTGCTGAGTACCCGGTACGGGATATCTCCTGGTTTGGCGTGCGCAGGGCGCCGGACGGCACCTGTGTCATGCCGAGCCGGCGTGCCCGGGTCGCTGAATACGCCGTCAGCCGGCTTGGCCAGCTGTACAACTACCTCGCGTGGCCTGCGGTGTACATCCGGTATGCCGGTGGCATGGACCTATCCGGCCTTTACGTCTTTGACCCTCTGGCCACCTGTTCGGGACCGGTGGCCAGGGCCTACCAGCCCGCCGGCCTCAACCTCGTGACGCCGATGACCTAGATCCCGGGTCTCACCAAGACTAGAGAACAGCCAGGCTCGCGACGGCGGATACCCTGGCGACGCGGGGAGTTGCCGACCGGTGACCACGACCCCAGTCAAGCTGTTACTTCCGGGGCAGATACATACAGAACGCCCAAGATCTGTAGCACCAGGGCTCCTTGACCGGATGAGCCGACGGCCGCTCATATCGGCGGATCTCGCGCGATGACAGCGGCAAGTGATCGTCATGCAGCGCGACTGATGTCCCCGAGCGTGAGCGTCCTGATCGCCGATTACGGACGAACAGCGGCATCGAGAGACGCCCGGGCGGAGCCTCCGGTGCTGGTAGTGATCGCGGTCCGGGGTGACTACTGGGATCGTTGCGCTGCTTACCCGTGGCTGGTGCGCGCGATGCAGCGCGGCCAGTTTGTCGTCGGCCCGATGACCGAGGCTGATCTGCGCCGGGTAATTACCGGTCCTGCGGCAGCGAGCGGGCTGCGGGTTGAGACGGGCCTGGTGGATGTCATCTTGAGTGACTTGCGGTCGGCAGGCAGCGAGCAGGCTACGGGAGTGCTTCCGCTGCTGTCTCAGGCCCTGATGCTGACCTGGGGCCAACGCGAAGGTGACTGGCTGACGAGCCGCGGTTATGGCAGCACGGGCGGGGTTGCCCGCGCCGTGGAGGTCAGCGCCGATGCGGTCTATGATGCGCTGCCGGACAACCAGAAAGTGATCGCGCGGGATGTGCTGCAGCGCATGACCGCACTTGGCGCTGATCATCGTCCTGCCCGCAGACCGGTCAGCAGATCAGACCTGAGAACGGCATGGCCTGAGGGCGAGCGGGTTGAGGTTGATGCGGTGCTGGAAGCGTTCGCCCGCGGCCGCCTGGTGGTCGTTAATGCCGACCGTGCCGAGATCGCCCATGATGTCCTGTTGCAGGCATGGCCGCGGCTGCGCGGCTGGCTGGAAGAAGACGGCGCCAGCGTGATCTTGCACGGCCAGCTCACCGAGGACACAACCGCCTGGCGTACAAACAGCAACGACTCGTCCTTCCTGTACCGGGGAGCCCAGCTCGGCGCCGTCAAGCAGGCCGTGGGCCTATGGGGGGCAGATCCGGGCCGGTTCCCGCCGCTGACCGCTGATGAGGCGGCATTCCTCCAGAACAGCGACCTAGCCGCCACTCGCGCAAGCCGTCGGCGGCGTGCGCTGGCAGTGGCCTTGGTCGTGCTGCTCCTCGCCGCGGTTGCCGGCGCGGGCACTGCCCTGATCGCCGCCGGGAACGCTAATACAGCGGCCACGGTCGCCGACCAGCAACGCAACACGGCCATATCAGAGCGACTGGCAGCCCAGAGCGCCGCATTGGACGCCGTGGATCCGGCCACGGCAGCCCTGCTAGCGGCAGCGGCATGGAAGGTGGCACCGACAGCTCAGGCACGCTACAGCTTGCTGGAATCGCTCGCCCAGCCCGTGCGGGGCGTCCTGTCCGGCGGGGACGGCTTCGTGTCCGCCCTGGCCTATAGCCCGGACGGCAAGGTCCTGGCGGCCGCGTGGCAAGGCGGCCTGATCGAGTTGCGGGATGTCGCCTCGCACCGTGTCATCCGCACCACCTCCTGGCACCCCGCCGTCGAGGACAACACGGCGACCGCGCTCGCGTTCGCTGATGGCGGCGAGGTCCTTGAGGCCGCCTACCCAGGTGCGATCGGGATATGGGATCTGACTGGGGATGCCGGGATCGCCCCGCAGTCACTGGGCGGTCTTGTGGACGTCTGGAGCGAGGCGTTCAGCCCGGACGGCAAGCTCCTCGCAACGGCAAGCGGTGACGGGATTATCCAGCTCTGGAATGTGGCTACCCGACAGCAGATCGGCGGGTGGACGGCCGCTGACAAACCCAGCCGGTCTACGCGGTGGCCTTCAGCCCGGACGGCAAACTCCTGGCCACAGCAGGCGGTGACGGGACAGCTCGGATATGGAACCCTGCCACGCAGAGCCAGATCGGCTCACCCATGAACACCGGGCAGCGCATGAGCACCGTAAGATTCAATCCCACCGGCACGACCCTGATCACCGCGGGCAGCGACGGCTCCACGGAACTCTGGAATGTTGCCAGCCACGACCGGGACGGCGCCCCTCTCACCGCACCCGGCGCCGGCAGCGTCACCTCACTGGCCATCAGCCCCGCCGCCGACAGCCTCGCCACAGGAAACCAGGACGGGGACATCCAGCTGTGGAACCCGGCCATGTTCCAGCAGGCATCGGCTCCCCTGACCATCAGCACGATCCACTCGTCCATTCTCGGCTACCAATCGGTCTTCAGCGCCAACCGCGAATTCCTGGCAGCCGAGAATGGCCAAGGCGGTATCCGCCTGTGGAATCTCATCACGCGCCGGCCGGCCGGTCCTCCCATCATCGAGCCTGACAATGAGGCGGATTTTGATGTCAGCCCAGACGGCAAGACCCTCGCGGTGGCCGCCGGTGGCGCGCAGTTGTGGAACGTGTCCACTGGCCAGAAGATCGGGAGGCCTACGGGAGGTTCCAATGCGGACTCGGTGGCATTCAACCCAGACGGCACGCTCCTTGCCATAGGCGACCAGAATGGTAATTTCCAACTCTGGGATGTCGCTACGCAGCGGCCTGCGAGGATAGCAGCAGCTAGTGAGTTTCCGGACCCATTCAGCCCGGACGGCAAAATTGCCGCTACAGGGGCAGGCCCGAATGAACCCAACGAGATTCAATTGTTCAACGTCACCAGCGGGCAACGCATCGGCACTCCTATGACCGGCAGCGCCGAATTGCCACCAGTGACGGTAACATTCAGCCCGGACGGTGCCAGGCTCGCGACTGTGGTTGGTAGCGGGACTATCCGGCTGTGGGACGTCGCCACCCAGCAGGAAATCGGCGCGCCCATGTCCGCTGGAGCCGCCCCTGTCTACTCCGTGGCATTCAGCCCAGACGGCACCATACTCGCGACTGGCGATAGTGACGGAACTATCCGGCTGTGGGACGTCGCCACCCAGCAGGAAATCGGCGCGCCCATGTCCGCTGGAGCCGCCCCCATCTACCGGCTAGCATTCAGCCCGGATGGCACCATGTTGCAAGCCGACGACGGCGGCGGGAAGGCCCGGCTGTGGCACGTAGCATTTCCCCGCGACCTGCTCACCGCCGCCTGCGCCATCGCAGGTCAATCCCTTACCCGTCAGCAATGGACCGATTATGTCGGAACGCAGCCATTCCAGCAGGTCTGCCCCTCAGCTTAGACCCGCACCTGGCACATGTAGCAAATTTCTGCACATAACCTGGCTCCAGGTACTGATCTTCCAGCTTGGCCGGCCGCGCGTAGTGGCGGAAATCGTGGTGCTCCAGAATTGGCTGTTATGTAACGCTCTTGCCGCCAAGCGGTAGCCTGAAAGAATTGATACGTAACGGCGGATCTCGCGCGGGCTCGGAGCACAGGCCTGCCACGCTCCGTGACTCGGCCTGCCGGGTCGGGCCACGGCAAAGTCGTCTTGGGCGGACGATGCCTGCGCGAACAGCGAGATTAGTGCCAGGTCTTCGCGGAAGATTACCAGGACGGCAGGCCGAGCGCTTCAGGATGGGCCCGGAGGTGGTGCTCGGTCAGGACCTCGCTGAGGCTGCCGGGCCGGTACGCGACGGTGCGGCGGCAGATCTGGCAGCGCGTGACAGTGACCGGAAGACGGGTGACGGTCACCGGGAAAGCGGCGGGAACGGGCCTTGCTCATCGCCTCTATGATGCCAGTCCAGCGAGACGGACCTTGCGTCCGCCGCGCGCATACCGGGCGGCAGATTCGGCAGTTGTCGGCGGTCTAGGACCAGGGTCTTGCCGACCTACTCCACCGAGCGGTCGTCGAACGGCCGGCGCCGGCCTCGGTTACCAGCCCTCTCTCCCGTGCAGCGCTGTCGCGCCAGTCAGTTCTGGTACAACTCGCGTGAGATCTCCTCGCGCTCCCAGCGGCATGAGTGCGCGTTCCTTGCATGGCTGCGATGCATAAAGCCAGCCTGCACAATGGCGCGAGGATCGACTCGACTCCCATATTTGGAACCCCTGCACCCAGGCAGCCTAGATCTTGTGGCCCGAGCTTCGATCGGGGTTTGCGCGACAGGCTGAAACATGCGGGCTGGTGGGCCACTCACCGTCGCGTGACTGATCAGTTCGGCAGCATCTGAGGAACCCGCGGCCGCCCGACCGGATAGCCGTATCGTTGGCAACACCCATGTACTGCGCCACTGGTTCGCATGGCCGGCGCTGAGGGTCAGGGTCAGCGTGGCCCGGTGGTTTAGCTGCCGCTAATTCTTGCGGACCTCGTAACATGTAGGACCGGTAGTAATAGCGGGGTCGCAGACGCGGAGAATGCCCGGCCGGATCAGGCGGAACGTGGTTGGTGACCACGTGAAGCCCGAGCACTGGCCCGTATTGTTGGAATTAGCGAGATATTCGGATCCGGTATAATTGGGGCCGCGTCCTGTTATCTGCCAGATCAGCACGCCCTTGTGCCATATGCATCCGGTAACCGAGTCGTGCTTTGCCGCGGTCAGGAATCCCCGGTAGCTGTCCGGTCCTGCCTGTACGATCCTAATGATGTTTGCCCAGTCACCCGTGACGGGTGGTGCCTTTGAAACGTAGGCCTTCGTGGTGACCGCGGCGGCCGCGCCAGTGACGATCGTGGTGGCGGCGACCACGGCGGCGAGCTTCGCTCCAGTCAGGGCGGTAGCTGCCTGGACGCTCCCGGCCGGGTGAGCATGCCGCCGGGTGGCCCGGGGGAATCTCACCCCCGGGCTCCCACAGAACGGAGCGTGAAAGTCTCCCTTCACTCCGCTCGTCTCATCTATAGGCTGTTCTGGAATTCGGTCATCCATGCCCAGTGGGCGAACAGTCGCGGCTGCCTTGCGGTCAGCCCGTCCCACCACCTGCGGGCTTTCTTGTATGTCCTGAGCCGCCTGTACTTCTGTCGGGCCCAGCGCACCAGGTAGGTGTTGATGCGCCGCAGCAGGCCGTCCAGCTCGGTCCGGTAGAACCTGCCGTAGTAGGTCATCCACCCTCTGACAACGGGGTTGATCCACGCGGCGAGCTCATCCAGTTCCGTGGCGGTGCGCAGATGGACGCGCCAGGCGCGGACTTCCTCGTTCATCTTCTTGAGGGCGTCCCTGCTGACCGCGGGCAGGAACGCGCTGAACATGCTCGTCCTGTCTCCGGTCAGGGCTCTCCTGGCGCGGAACGTGTAGCCCAGGAAGGTAAACGACGTGTGCTCGCAGTCCGAGCGCCGCCGGTTCCTGTCCTTGCAGTACACGATCCTGGTCTTGTCCGGGTGGAGTTCCAGCCCGACTTCGGCCATCCTCTCTTCCAGGGCGGCAAGCACCTTCCTGGCCTGCCACTCCGTCGCGCAGTGCACCACGGCGTCGTCGGCGTAACGTTCGAATTCCACGGCCGGGAACTCGCGTTCCAGCCACTTGTCGAACGCATAGTGCATGAACAGGTTGGCGATCACGGGTGAAACCGCAGACCCCTGGGGAGTCCCGCGGTCCCGCTCCGCCGTCCTGCCATCGGGCATCACGATGGGCGCGGCCAGCCACCGCCTCACGTAGAGCACGATCCATCGCTGCTCGTGCGTGACGTTGGCCTGCACCGCCTTGACCATCAGGTCCCATGGAACCGAGTCGAAGAACTTGCGGACGTCGAGGTCGATCACCCAGTTCCTCGCCCAGCACCGCTGGCGGCACGCGGCCACCGCGTCCAGCGCGCCCTTCCGGGGCCGGTAGCCGTAGGAGTCATCGTGAAAGATGGCCTCCGTCCTGGGCTCCGCCATCGCAGCCACTGTCTGCGCCACCCGGGGGTCGCCCACGGCGGGCACGCCTAGAACGCGCGTGCCTCCCGAGGACTTCGGTATCTCCACCGCCCGCACCGGCGGCGGGAAGTACGTGCCCGACGACATCCGGTTCCAGATTTAGACCGAATTCGGTCTAAGTCTGGTTATGCCGAGTGGCCGATTATGCCGAGTGGGCGGTCCTCGGTGCGGATCCTTCCAGCTCAGGGGTTCGGGCACGGGTGAGCGACTCGGCATAATCCTGGCGCACTGAACTGAGGCAAGCTTCCCCTCACAGCAAGCAGTTCCTGGGAGGAGGAAGCGATCATGAAGAAACCCGATCGGCCGCAGGTGACGGGCGCGCTCGCGCCGTACGCGGAAGGCTTTGGAAGAGAGCTGTCCAGGCAGGGCTACTCACCGTGGACGGCGCCGGAGCACATGTACCTCATGTCCGACCTCAGCCGTTGGCTGGATGGGCGTGACCTGCCGCCGGCTCAGCTGAGCTCGGCGCGGATTGAGGAGTTCTTGATCCACCGCCGGGCTCGTGGTCAGGTCCGGTGGACGACGCCGCGAGCCCTGGTTCCCCTGCTGGGCTACCTGCGTGGGCTGGGCATCGTTCCAGCGCCGGCGGCGCCTGCTCCGGGCAGCCCGGCTGAAGTGCTGCTCGTGGAGTTTGTCGGCTACCTGGCCACGGAACGGGGCCTTGGCTCTGCGACCATCGCCAGCTACCGGCATCTGGCAGGGCTGTTCCTGGGCGCGTGCGCACCAGAGCCGGCAGTTGAGGGTTGCGGCCTCGAGCGGCTCGAGCCGCAGCAGATCAATACGTTCCTTCTTACTGAGTGCCCTCAGCGCAGCATCGGATCGGCCAAGAACCTGGTGACCGCCGTGCGGGTGCTGATGCGGTTCTTGTACCTGGAGGGCCACACGAGCGTCTCGCTTGCCGACGCGGTCCCGCGGGCGATTCCCTGGCGGGACAGCGGGAGGTCCCGGGCGCTTGAGCCCGCGCAGGTGAGTCGTCTGCTCGCCAGCTGCGACCGGCGCACCGCAGCTGGCCGGCGCGACTTCGCCATCCTCACGATCTTGGCTCGCCTGGGGCTGCGGGCCAGCGAGGTGGCATCGCTCCAGCTCGCCGACATCGACTGGCGAGCGGGCGAGATCACCGTCTGCGGCAAAGGCGGCCGTAAGGACCGGCTGCCGCTCCCTGCCGACGTCGGAGAGGCCATCGCCGGCTACTGCCGCAAAGGCCGCCCGCGGAACGAGCACCGTGCGCTGTTCCTGCAGGTACAGGCCCCCTATGGTCCCCTGTTGCCGCATGCCGTCACCTGCGTGGTCCAAGCGGCGTGCCGGCGAGCCGGGATGGACCCAGTGGGCGCACACCGGCTGCGGCACAGCGCCGCCACGGCCATGCGACGAGCAGGCGCGCCGCTCTACGAGATCGGTCAGGTGCTGCGCCACCGCCTAGTGGCCAGCTCGGGCCTGTACGCGAAGGACGACTTGCCCGCTCTGGCGAGCATCGCCCGGCCGTGGCCCGGAGCACGGTGATGAGCCACCAGTTCCGTCAGGCTGCCGCCGACTACCTGGCCATCCGCCGCGGGCTCGGTTTCAAGCTCCAGGGCTACGACCGCCTGCTGGCCGATTTCCTCGGCTATCTCGAGCGCTCCGGGTCCAGCACGATTACCGTTCAGGCTGCCGTGGCATGGGCGACCGCGCCCGCTGGGGCATCCGCGGGCCGCTGGTCGGATCGGCTCGGCGCGGTGCGCGGCCTTGCCCGCCACCTGCACGGCATCGACTCCTCGGTCGAGGTGCCCCCATTGGAGCTGATTGCCTGCAGGCGGCCGCGGCGCACTCCCTATCTGTATTCGCCGTCGGACATCACCCGCCTGGTGGGGGCCGCCGCTTCCCTGCGGCCGGCCCTGCGAGGAGCGACCTACGAGGCTCTGTTCGGCCTCTTGAGCTGCACCGGCATGAGAGTGGGAGAGACGATCGCGCTCGACCGGGGCGATGTCGACCTACGTGCCGGCGAGCTGGAGATCAACGATGCCAAGTTCCGTAAACATCGCCGGCTCCCGCTGCATGGCTCCACCGTCGCGGCACTGCGCCGCTACGCCGAGGTGCGAGACCGCCTGTGCCCCAGACCCAGGGCCCCGAGCTTCTTCGTCTCCACCCGGGGAACCAGGCTGCTCTACGTCTGCGTCAACGAGGTGTTCCGGAAGCTCGTGGAGGATACCGGGCTGGCAGCCCAGCCAGGGGCTGGCCGTCCGAGGATCCACGACTTGCGTCACGGCTTCGCCACGGCCAGTGTGCAGGATTTCCACCGATCAGGAGCTGACCCAGAGGGCAAGCTCCCGGTGCTCTCGGCCTATCTCGGCCATGCCGATCCCGCCTACACCTACATCTACCTCCATGCCTGTCCGGAGCTGCTCGGATTGGCGGCAAAACGGCTCGAGCGCTTCGAAGAAGGCCGGCGATGAGCGCGCTCGCCCCCACGGTTCAGGCCTGGTTCACCGAGCACCTGCTCACCCAGCGTCAGGCCAGCCCGCGAACGGTCGCCGCCTATCGCGACACCCTTCGGATGCTGCTCGCCTTCGCCCAGGCCCGCACCGGGAAGGCCCCATCTCAGCTGGACGTGGCCGACGTCGACGCCACCTTGATCGGCGCCTTCCTCACCCATCTCGAGCAGGATCGGCACAACAGCGCCCGCACCCGCAACGCCCGCCTGGCCGCCATCCGCTCGCTCTACCGCTATGCCGCCCTTCGCCATCCAGAGCACGCCCAGCTGATCCAGCGCGTCCTGGCCATCCCGGGCAAGCGACACGATCGCAGCGACGTCAGCTTCCTCCAACCCGAGGAGCTCGATGCGCTGCTGGCCGCGCCGGACCGGAGCACCCGGACCGGAAGGCGCGATCATGCCCTGCTGGTGTTCGCCGCCCAGACCGGCCTGCGCGTGAGCGAGCTGACCGGCCTCTGCTGCGGTGACATCCAGCTCGGCTCCGGACCGCACGTGCGCTGCACCGGCAAGGGCCGCAAGGACAGAGCGACGCCATTGACAGCCCACACCGTGAAGGTGCTGCGCGAATGGATGAAAGAGCGCGCCGCCTCGTCAGCGGACCCGCTCTTCGTAACCTCGCGTGGCGGGCCGCTCAGTACCGACGCTGTGCAGTGGCTCGTCGCCGAGTACGCGATCACGGCTGCGAAGCAGTGCCCGTTGATTGCTGCCAAGACCGTCTCGCCTCACGCTCTTCGCCACACCTGCGCGATGAACCTTCTTCACAGCGGCGTCGACGTTGCCGTTATCGCTTTGTGGCTGGGCCACGAAAGTACCCAGACGACGTCGGCGATCTACCTGCACGCCGACATGTCGCTCAAGGAGCAGGCCCTGGCACGTACCACACCACCCAACACCAGACCCGGCCGCTACCGTCCTCGCGACGCGCTTCTCGCCTTCCTCGAGGGCCTGTGATTATGCCGAGCCGATCAGGGCCGCCCACGGCTGCCAGCAGGCCGAGCGGTCCCCGAGGACCGCCCACTCGGCATAATCGGCCACTCGGCATAACCAGATTTAGACCGAATTCGGTCTAAGTCTGGAACCGGATGTCGTCGGGCACGTACTTCCCGCCGCCGGTGCGGGCAGCGGAGATACCGAAGTCCTCGGGAGGCACGCGCTTGCTGGGCGTGCCCGCTGTGGGCGACCGGGTAGCACAGACAGTGGCCGCGATGGCGCTGGGGCCGAGAACGGAGGCCATCTTCCATGAGGACTCCTACGGCTACCGGCCCCGGAAGGGCGCGCCGGACGCGGTGGGCAGGTGCCGCGAGCGGTGCTGGGAGAGGGACTGGGTGATCGACCTCGACATCCGCAAGTTCTTCGATTCAGTGCCGTGGGACCTGATGGTCAAGGCGGTGCAGGCCAACGTCACGCACGAGCAGCGGTGGATCGTGCTCTACGTGCGGCGGTGGCTGGCCGCGCCCATCGTGATGCCCGATGGCCAGGTGGCAGAACGGGACAAGGGGACCCCGTAAGGTTCCGCGATCAGTCCCGTGATCGCCAACCTGTTCATGCACTACGCGTTCGACCTGTGGCTGGAACGCGAGTTCCCGGCCGTGACATTCGAGCGCTATGCCGATGACGCTGTGGTGCACTGCGCGACGGAGCGGCAGGCCAGGGAAGTCCTGGCCGCGCTGGAGCAGCGGATGGCCGGGGTCGGGCTGCAACTGCACCCCGACAAGACCAGGATCGTGTACTGCAAGGACGGGAAGCGCCGCCGCGCCGACTGCGCGGAGACGTCGTTCACCTTCCTGGGCTACACGTTCCGCGCCAGGAACGCCCCGAACCGGGACGGAACCAGCATGTTCACCGGGTTCCTGCCCGCGGTCAGCAAGGACGCCCTCAACAGAATGAGCGAGGAAGTCCGCTCCTGGCGCATCCACCTGCGCACCGCCACGGAACTGCAAGACCTCGCCGCGTGGATCAACCCCATCGTCAGAGGATGGATGACCTACTACGGCAGGTACTACAGGACCGCGCTGGACCGCCTGCTGAAGCGCGTCAACACCTACCTGGTGCGCTGGGCGCAGCGGAAGTACAAACGGCTACGGCCATTCAGGAAAGCCCTGAGATGGTGGGCCAGGCTGACCGAAAGGCAGCCACGCATGTTCGCCCACTGGGCCTGGATGCCCGACCTCTCATCAGGTTATGGATGAGACGAGCGGAGTGAAGGGAGACTTTCACGCTCCGTTCTGTGGGAGCCCGGGGGTGAGATTCCCCCGGGCCACCCGGCGAGGTTAACCGGGCCCTGAAGCCATCCTCACCATCTCTTGCCGCCCAAGCCAGCCGCAGATCCTGTGGGCCGTTACGTGGCCGTCCTGTGGGCCCGCATGTGTGGCGGTCAGCCGGGCCGCCGGACACCGTAAAACCAGTCATCCGCGCACGCCAGCGCGAACCAGGAAGAAAGGAACTCCCACCATGTTCGACCGCCTCGCCGCACACCGGCCGCCGACGATCAGGAATCTCTCCACCCGCACCCGTCGCTACATGATCGGCACCGCCGCAGTGATCCCCGCCTTGCTCATCGGCGTGCTCGGCAGTACCCACCACGGCGCGCCGCAAGATAGCGGCCTCGTCGCCTGCGCGTACCCGTTGAGCACGCAAGACGTCTCCGCCGCCGACTACCGGAAGATCCGCGCCGAGTTCGCCGGCTCACGCTGGCCGGACCTGCGCACCGCCGGCACCGCCTACGTCGACCTAGCCGTCGCGCTACTCACCGCGCAGGGGACCGACGGATACCAGACCGTCTGGTTCTACCAACGGCTTTCCGTCGCCTGCGCAAAGCACGGACGGTGAACGGCAGCACCTGACAAACCGCTACGCGCGACATGGTGATCCCCACATACTTCTTGCCCTGCCACGGCGCCGCCCGTCACGCCGCACCCCGTGCGCATCCGTCCATAGCAGACCCCGCTAACCGGACAGCGGTGAGGCGGTCCTCCCAACGTCCGGCTCCAAGACCGATCGCCTGGTTCGTCCTAACCGCTCGCCACCGCGATCAGATAACCGGCATCCCAGCCGCGATGCGCCCTGCCAAATCCGGAAAGAAGAACAGATCGCGCCGATCGGTGCGCTGGTCGCGGCGACGAGGCCGTCAGAGACCCGAGCTCATAGTCGGCAGGCCGCTTGCGCTATCGGGCATCAGTAACACTGCGTCACTGCTGGCTGGTTACGGCCAGCACGCGCGAACCGCCGTTATGATCGGCCGCCCCATCGTCAGATGACCGTTTCCACTGCGTACCGAAGTGGTTGTTATGGCGCCGGGTGGCCAGGGCGGTGGGCCAGGTCCTGGCAGGCCTGGCGCACCGGCACGCCCGCCCGGCTGGCGGCGGCGCGGATGTAGGCGACTGCCGCGAACAGGGCGTACTGCCAGAAGTCGTCGGTCTGCCACCAGGCCACCTCATCAAGCAGGTCCGGTTCGGTTCCGCCTTGAAGGGCTGCTGCGGCCAGCGCTGCGTACTGGATCTTCTTGTTTTCCCGGCCACGGAAGGTGCACTCGGGCAGGAACCGCTCGCGTAGCCCCGCCAAGGGCAGCGGGTCGGCCCGGCTGGCCCCGCACCAGTTCAGCGCGTCCGCGGCGACGTGAAGGAACACCTCGCCGGGGAAGGTGTTATTTCGCGGGTGCATGGGAGCAAGCTCGCTCACCAGCTCGAAGATGTCGGCGTCGCGGGCGAGCCCGTCGAGCAGGACACGGCGGACGGTCACGGTGTCCTCGGGGGCGGGCCGGTTCCTGGCAGGCATACACCGACGGTAGGGCAGAACCACCGATCGCCGACGGCTTACCTCGGGTGCCTGGACCCGGAACTCAAACGTGCCCGCTGATCCGCGCGGCCGAGGAGCACGTCAGCGTCTGTGAGGTGATCCGCCAGTACTTGCGGGCCAGGTGAGCGCAGAAAGCCACGCGAGCCAGCAAGGCCAGCCGGAGGAAACGATCTGGACCGGGCCCCGGTCCCGTCGGCCGGCGCAGCGCAGTGACGCCGCCCGCCTGTCACGCTGCGTCGTTGCCGTACGAGCTGCGTCACGTGCGTGAACCGCCCTGGCGGTTCGGGCGCGGCGATGTGCTGCGCTCGCGGCCGCTGGTAACAGGCGATTCTGCGGCGGCATCCCATCGTGCCCGGCCGCTGCCCATCTGCAGTGCGGGCGGATCGCGTGATCCAGGCGAGGTGGTCGCGGCAGGACTGGTGACCTTGGTCCCTGCCGCCCGGGACCTGCGCCTGCGGAACCGGCCCGCGGCAGCGCTAACGTGAAGATGGCCCAGGGAAGGGAACCCGGCGGGAAACCGACGGAGAACCGGAACCGGGCAGCGGCCGAAGGGACCGAACCGGAGAACGCCGGACGAAGGGAAACCAGGGGACGGCGGGCGAAGGGGGAGAGCCCGGCGGGCAAACGGGAAACCGGAGGAAAGCCCGCAGGGGAACCGGAGGACGTGCGGTGAGGCCCCAGACCACCCGGTGCGAGCCCGGGGATCTGGGGCCGCGCGCATCTGCGATGCCGCTGGCAGAGTCCCGGCAAGCCTGCGCGAACTGCGCATAGTCGTCCAGCAGCTTTCTGGCGGGCAACAGCCGACATGTTGTCAGTCGCGCGCCCCAGACGCTGCACTCCCCGAGAACGCGACAACCTGTGCCCTCTGCGGTCTGCTGATCGCAGACCGCAGTTGACTCGGCAGTCATGGCTGCTCGCGTATCCGGGCGATATGGACGGTAATTGTTGATCGAGTGCGTAGCGGCGGAGGCTTGCAGATGGAGTTTGATGTGCTCCTCACATCGCAGCGGAGTCGTAGCTGAATCACGCGTGTCTTGTGCTAGGCCCCGGGGATCGGTTGGCGAGCGCGGCCTGACGAAGTGACTCGATCCTGCGGTTCACGCTTGAGATGACGTGACGGTTGTGCATGGCTCTTATCGGTGCGGCCCGGTTCCGGTAGTGAGTGCTCTGGTAATAATCGGCGGCTCGGTCCAGACGCCGTCATCGCCTTCCACGGCTTCCATCTGGATGAACTGCCCGGCGTCAAGGTCGATGGCTTCCCCGCCGCGATAGGTGCCGGCCAGAGAGCATCCCTGCGGCCAGCCGTGCCGCTCGAGCTCGCGTGCAGCCGCCTGGCAGAAGGCGTCGTCGTTGATGTAGGCATCGACCCTCCGCCATCGCCCGTCAGCGTCTGCTTCCAGCCAGGAGTGCGACAGGTGCCGGGGTAGCAGCAGGTGCCACAGGCCCCGTATAGAGACTTCGCTGGATGCTCCTGCGGATCGGCGCGAAGTGCGATCGGGCCGGGATTCCAGCCGCGTCGCACACAGCGGGGAGCAGGGTGCCCTTGGTGGTGCACTGTCCGATCCCAACTGCTGCGTCTGCGGCGCGGACGTCCAGTCTGCGGCCGGGGAAAGGCCAGATTTGATGTCGTCGCGCACGAAGGACACCAATCGCTTCACCTGCTCACGAGATGATTGGCAACCCTGGCAGAGGCGCGCAGCCGTCTGCTGGACTAGCGGGTTCTCGGCGTCGGCGAGCCTGTTCACGCTGCCGTGCGCCCTTCGTCCTTCTGCCCGGGCCCGGATCCCCGTCGTCACAACTGCTTCCGCTGGCCAGGGCGGGCATTCAGGCTCTCGGCGAGGGCGCGCAACTTCGCCGCCGTCGCATTGGCCATGGGCGTTCCATGGCCGGGCGCCAGCACCTGCGGATCGAGCCTGGCGGCGCGGCAACGGACTGCTTCGCCGCCGGCCAGTTCCAGGTCGAGATCCACGGAGGGCCAGAAACCCGCTGCTTGAACCGCAGCAGATCCCACAAGGAATTGAAATTGAGGGTCAGCACCGCATCGCCGGTGATCAAGACCCGGTCACTGGGCCTGAAAAAGCAGACATGTCCCGGGGTATGGCCCAGGGTGGGGATGCACTCCCAGTCCGGAAGCCCCGGAACGCCAGCTTCTGGAGTGAAGGCCTGCGCCGCCTCGGTGATGCTTGCCTTCGCCGCCATCCGGGCCGCACGCCGGGGCATCAGGCGCATCAGCGGCTCGATCAGCCACCGGCCAATCGGGTCCCCGTACTCTGGCAGGTACTTCCCCGCGGCCAGCGGCAGCTCGCCGGGGTGCACGTACACCGGAAGGTCCCAGCTCCGCGCCAGCTCAAGCGCCGAGCCTGCGTGATCGCTGTGCGTATGCGTCAGCAGGATCGCCGCCGGGCGCGTGCCTGCCCCGAACAACCGCTCGGCGGCCTGCTTAATCACCTGGCTGCGGTCCGGCCACGAGGTATCGATCAGCACCCACGACAACCCAGACCGCACGAAATAAACATTGGACCCGCTGGCGGAAAGCCAGAACACGCCGGGCGCGATTTCGCCCGGCCCGCGCCCGGAACTCCGCCGGCCCCTCGCCGGCCGTCCCGGCGCGGCCACCACTGAACTGCGCCTGGCAGCGCCCCTCATCTGGATCGCCTCCCTTCCACCATGGCGATCGAGGCGGCAGCCGCCTAGGCCGTGTCCCGTAGATCAGGGACGGGGTCTCGCAGCCAGATCCGGATCGAGGCGACGTCGAGTGTGGCCTGGTACATGTAGTCGCGTTTGTCGTAGCGGGTGGCGACGGCGCGGAACTGCTTGAGCTTGCCAAAGCAGCGCTCGACGGTGTTGCGCTCCTTGTACCGCCCGGCATCGAAGGCAGGCGGACGGCCACCGGCCCGGCCGCGGTTGCGGCGGTGCTTCTTCTGGTCTTCCTTGACCGGGATGACCGCAGTGATCCCGCGCTTGCGCAGGTAGGCGCGGTTGCCCGCGGACGAGTACGCCTTGTCGGCCATCGCGGCGCCGGGCCGGGTGCGGGGCCGGCCCGTGCCGCGGCGGGCGATGCGGACCTGGTTCAGCAGCGGGATGAACTGCGGGCTGTCGCCGTGCTGGCCCGGGGTCAGGATGCCGGTGACCGGGCGGCAGCGGCGGTCGGCGGCCAGGTGGATCTTGGTGGACAGCCCGCCGCGGGACCGGCCCAGCGCCTCCCGGACCGCCCGGGCCACCAGATTCTTGTCATTCGATGGCGCCCCCCGCGGCCAGCTCCGCGGGCAGCGCGTGCCGGGCCCCGGCGGCGTGCTGATGCGCCCGCACCACGGTGGAATCGGCGCTGAGGGTCCAGCCCTTCCCCTCGGCCTCATCGCACCCGGCCCGCAGCCGGCCCAGGATCTCCTGCCAGGTCCCGTCCAGCGACCAGCGGCGATGCCGGTTATAGGCGGTCTTCCAGTTCCCGTACTCCCCGGGCAGGTCACGCCACGGGCAGCCGGTCCGGGTCCGGAACAAGATCCCGTTGATCACCATCCGGTGATCACTCCAGCGGCGGCCCCGCCGGGCATCGGCAGGCATCATCGGCAGCAGCCGCTGCCATTCCTCATCAGTAAGGTCATGCCGGATCAGGCGATCATCCATTCGCCTTGATCTACACCAGCCACGGACGAGGATCTACGGGACACCAGCGTAAGAGGGCGATTGTCAAGTGATTGCTGAAAAGTTTTCTGGTGAGTAGGTAGAAGCGTCCTATCTGGGGTTCTTGCTACGGCTGGTGCGGTGGTGTCCTGATGCGCGGCGAGCCGGACCTGGCTGAGGGCATGCTGGGGTTCCGCGCCGGGAGGACGGCGGCGCGGTCGCGGGTGCCCTTACCCGGCTCTTCTCGCTCTACGTAGTGCAAGCGGGCTCGGCTGCCCCGCATGGTGCGGGCGCCTGCCCCGACAGCGTTCAACCGGGCTGGTGAGAAGAGCCGGGCGGCCGGGGGAGAGCTGCCCAGGGTGTCCCATGGGGTTGGTCCCCGACGCCTGGACGGGCTCGCTCTCCCCCTCATCAGGGAGGAAGGGTCTGGGCACCCTGGCGGGTGCGGCATGGAAGCGCTGGTCAGGCCGCCTCCGCCTGGTCACGAGGATCGTGCTGGCGGCCGGAGGCGGCGGCGGGGTCCCAGCTGGTGCCGTGCACGGCCATGGAGTAGAGCCAGCGCAGCAGCGAGGCGGCGCACGCGACGCGGGCCTTGGCGCGCCGCGCGCGGGCCGCGGCGGCGCCGGCCTCGTCATCGGCGGTGCTGGTCATCGCCTGGTACTTGGCTGCCATCACCGGGTTGAACTGGAGCATCGGCCAGACCGCGCGCCACACGGTCAGCCGCAGGCCGGGCCGGCCGCGGCGGGAGATGTGCGCCTGCCCGGCGAATGCGCCGGAGGCATTACCGGAGGGGGACAGCCCGGCGTGCTTGACCAGCGAGGAAGAGCTGTCATAGCGGTGCGGGCCGCCGGCCTCGGCCAAGATCGCGGCCGCGCCGACGGCGGTCAGGGCGGGGATGCGGCCCAGCCGGGACAAGCCGAGCTCGTCCAGCACGGCGACCATGTCCGCTTCCACGGCCCGCAGCTGCGCGCGGGCGCGCTGCAGGTCGCCCAGCTCGTCGGCGCACCGGCGGAGCAGGCCGCGGCGGCTGGACACCACCACGCCCTCGGTGTCGGTCAGCGCGGCGAAGACCCGGCGGCTGATGGGGCCCCACGCCCTCTTGCCGCCCCAATCCTGCACCGCGGCGCGGACGGCGGCGGTGAACGCCTCCTCGCCCATGACGGCCAGCCTGGCCGGGTCCCCGCCGCACCGGCCCGTCACCACCTGCAACGCCGCCAGCCACGTCCTGGACAGCAGCGGCTTGGCACAGGTCTCGGTCACTACCGGCCACGCCACCGACAAGAAGTCCCGGATCCGGTGCGCCGACGCCGACGCCGCCGTGATCAGCTGAGCCCGGCGCCGGCCCAGGTGCCGCAGCTGAGCCCAGGTCTCATCCAGCTCCTCCGGGACATAGCAGTGCAGCTCGGCCGCCAGCCGGCCGATCATCACGCAATCAGACTCATCGCTCTTGTGCGGGGTGTAATCCTGCTGCTCCCGGGCGATATGAGACACCAGCGGCTGGATGCACACCAGCGGCAGCCCCCGCTCCGCGCACAGCCGCTGCACCTGCATCCACCGCGGCCCGGTCGGCTCACAGGCCACCGTCACCTGCGTGAAACCCTTCACCCTAGCCTGCGCCGCCGCCCAGTCCAGCGCCTCACCCAGCCGGAACGCCTTCACCCGCACCGTCTTGCGCGCCAGCACCCGCACATCATGATCGATCACCGCCAGCGCCTGCTTGTCCTCGGCCAGGTCGATCCCGACCACCGCGCCATCCCGCGGCAACAGCCCGCGCAGCCGCTCCCGCCGGGCGTTCCGTTTCCTGTCCCCCCGCGTCATGCCGCTACCCTTGCTCACAGGACGTCCTCCTTTAGGCGATTGGGACACCAAGCCCGAACTATCGCACCAGGAGGACGTCCCCCATCTCAATCGCTTCTCACACAACAGCCGCCTCTAGCGCGTTGTCCTATTACTACGCCCCAGCGGGGTTTCACCCCAGCCCGGCGAGCCATGTCTGCACGCTGAGCTGAGTGAAAGCGGCTCCGGCCGGTGCGTGAGGGTGACACGCTGTCTCCCGTTATGGACCGCCTGTGGCGGTGGTTGGCCTTGCGGCCGTTGCCCGGACCGGAGCCTGAGATGACGCTACCCCGTTCAGCTGCTGATGTGCTGTCGTGCTATGTGACGTTCGAGGTGGAGTGCATCGACCGGATGTACCTCAACGTCTATGTCCCCCAGCTGCGGTACGCGACCGGGCTGGTCAGCTACATCCACCGCCAGCTGGGTAAGCCGGTGGCCTCGACGGCGGCGCTGGCCCCGGTCAGCGAGGCGTTCACCAGGTCGGTGCGGTCCTTCGCGGCCAGCGGCGGGATCCCGTGGGTGGACTTCGCGAAGGGGCAGCGCAAGGACGACGTGGCCCAGGAGTACCTGGCGGGCTTCACCGGAACCGAGGGGGTGCTGTTCATCGGCCGGGCGCAGGAGAAGGTCCCGCTGTTCCGGACCCGCAAGCGCCGCCGGGCCGACGGCAGTTCCTACCCGTGGATCGCCGCGGAGACCGGGGTGGTCAACCAGTACTACTGCTACTGCGTCGATGAGGACTTCGGACCGTTCTTCATCAAGTTCTGCAGCTACTTCCCGTTCAACGCCAAGCTGTGCATCAACGGCAAGTATGCCGAGCGGCCGGCTATGCCGCATGAGGCTGAAACGCGGCCGGTGACGCTTGGTTCCCGGATGCTGGAGACCGCATATTTATGTCGGCTTCGGCGTCATGATCTGGTGGCCTGCCCATCGTTGTGGGTGTCCGTCTCCCACATCGATGGAACAGGAGAGATCATGACTTCTGAGGTCACGCGCATCGGCGGTCTTCGGCCGCCGGCCGAAGTCACCGGTCCGCTAGCCGAACGTGCGGCCGCCTTCAAGCAGATGCTGATCGAGCAGGGCTATGCCCGCGGCACGATCAGCGCGCATCTGGGGCTGATGTCCCGGGTGAGCCGATGGCTGGACGTGCAGGGCCTTCCGGCCCGGGCACTGGCCGATCTTGCCGAGGTCGACCGCTTCTTCGCCGAACGCCGGGCGAAGGGATGCCGACTGCGGATCACGGCACGGTCGCTGGTGCCGCTGCTGGACTTCCTGCGGGACCGGCAGGCGATCGGCGCACCGGTCGTCCCCGCGGCCACACCGGCCGAGGTGCTGCTGGCCGAGTACCGCACCTACCTTGAGCAGGAGCGGGCCGCGACGGCCGGGACGGTCGTCAACTTCACCAAGTACGCCGGCATCTTCCTGCGGACATTTCCCCGTCTCGGCAGCGACGCTGCGCAGCAGGCCGACCTGGCTGCGGCGCTGGGCCGCCTGACGGCGGCCGAGGTGGTCACGTTCGTGACCGGCTGGGCGAGCTGCCGCAGCCCGGCCTATGGCCAGGCGATGGTGTATGCGCTGCGGAACCTGCTGCGCTATCTGCACGCGCGGGGGCTGCTGTCCCACGCGCTGGCCGAGGCCGTGCCGACGGTGCCGGGTTGGAAGCCGGCCCGTCCGGTGCGGGCGGTGACCGGCCAGCAGATGGCGGCGCTGCTGGCTTGCTGCGACCGGTACAGTGCGATCGGGCGGCGCGACTACGCCATCATGCTGCTGCTCACCCGGCTGGGGCTACGCGCTTCGGAAGTGGCCGGCATCACGCTGGCCGACATCGACTGGCGCCAGGGGGTGCTGCGGGTCCGCGGGAAGGGCAACATCCTGGCCGAGCTTCCGCTGCCGGCCGATGTCGGTGAGGCGATGGCCGGCTACCTGCGCCGCGGCCGTGTCCATTGCGGCAGCCCGCACCTGTTCGTGCGGGCCAAAGCACCGTTCACCCGCCTGGCGGGGACCGGGATCACCGCGGTGGTGCAGCGCGCTTGCCGGCGGGCGGGTCTGCCCGAGGCCGGGCCGCACCGGCTCCGCCACGCCGTGGCCGCGCAGCTGCGACGCGAGGGCGCCTCGCTGAGTGAGATCGCCCAGCTGCTCCGGCATCAAGACGAGCGCACCACCCAGCGGTATGCCGCCGACGACGTCGAGGCGCTGGCCGCCCTTGCCCGGCCATGCCCGGATGGAGCCCCGCTGTGAGCCCCGCGGTGAGCGTTCTGCACGAGCGTGCCGAGCAGTACGTGGCGATGCGCCGCAGCCTGGGCTGCAAGTTCATCAGCCAGGCCCGGATGCTGGCCGGCTTCGCTGATTACCTGGCGGCACGCGGCGACACCACGGTCACCGTCACTGCGGCGCTGGCGTGGGCCACCGCACCGGATCCGGCCAGTGCGGCCTACCATCGGCAGCGGCTGTCGGTGGTGCGCGGATTCGCCCGCCACCTGGCCGCCTTCGACCCCTCCTGCCAGGTCCCGCCCGCCGGCCTGCTGCCGCCCGCCGAGGTGCCTGCGCCCTACCTGTACTCGCCGCAGGAGATCAGCGCGCTCATTCACGCGGCCGGGACTTTGGCGATCCCCATTCAGGCGGCCACCTACCACGCCCTCATCTGTCTTCTGGCGGTAAGTGGCATGCGCGTCGGCGAGGCGCTCGCCCTGGACGTCGCCGACGTTGACCTCGACGCCGGCGTCATCACCGTCACCGGCAAATACGACCACACCCGGCTGGTGCCGCTGCACCCGACCACCGCGGCGATGCTGCGCGACTACCGGCAGCGGTGCGACCAGCTGTTCCCCGGCCCGGCCACGCCCGGTTTCTTCCTGTCCGCCGCCGGAACCCGCCCCTTCCGCAGCGCCGTCGAGGCGACATTCTCCCGGCTGCTGGTCCGGGCTGGCATCACGCCCCGGCACCGCCGCCCGCCGCGCATCCACGATCTACGCCATAGTTTCGCGGTCACCACCCTTATCGACTGGTACCGCACCGGCGCGGACGTGGCGGCGATGATGCCGCTGCTGTCGCGGATCCTTGGCCACGCCGGCCCCCAGTCGACCTTTTACTACCTGCACGCCGCCCCCGAACTGCTAGCCCTGGCCGCCGCTCGCCTGCACGAGCACAACACCGGCATCGCCAGCACCGGCATCTCCTCGCAGGAGGCATCATGAGGCTCGCCCCGATCATGCAGGCGTTCTTCACCGACTACCTGATGACCCAGCGGCACGCGAGCCGGCACACCATTGCCAGCTACCGCGACTGCCTGCGGTCGCTGCTGACCTTCGCCCACCAGCGAACCGGGAAGCTGCCCGCGCAACTGGACCTGGCCGACCTGGACGCGGTGCTCATCGGCACGTTCCTGACCGAGCTGGAGTCCACCCGCGGCAACAGCGCCGCCACCCGCAACACCCGCCTCACAGCGATCCATTCGCTGTTCCGCTACGCCTCGCTGCAGGCCCCCGAGCACGCCGGCCTGATCAGCCGGGTGCTGGCCATCCCCGCCAGACGCACCCGCACCGACATCGTGTCCTTCCTCACCCAAGCCGAAGTGGACGCGCTCATCGGCGCGGTCGACACCACCACCTGGCACGGACACCGCGACCAGACCCTGCTGACGCTGGCCGCCCAGACCGGGCTGCGCGTCTCCGAACTGACCGGCCTGACCATCGCCGATGTCCACCCGGGCACCGGCCCGCACGTGTCCTGCCGCGGCAAGAACCGCCGATCACGGTGCACTCCGCTGACCCCGCCCACCGTCACGACGCTCGCTTCCTGGCTGGGCGAACGCGGCGGCAGCCCCGACGATCCCCTGTTCCCCACCCGCACCGGACACCCGCTGTCTCGCGACGCGGTCGCCCACCTGCTGGCTAAGTATGTCCAGAAGGCAGCACCCGGCTGCCCGAGCCTGGACAGCAAGACGGTGACTCCGCACACCCTTCGCCACAGCGCCGTTATCTGTACTGCCCTGGCGGCATGAGGGACGTAGGTTCAGCGGCGTGACACGCCGGTGCCTTACGGATATCCGGTACTTGTGTGTCACGTCAGTTACGTTGTGTCACGTGACAGATCTGATTGACCTGCCGTTCCGGGCGGAGCGGGCGGTGTCTCCCCTTGATGGTTCCGAGCTGTGGGTGGTGCTCGATCCCGGGTTGGTCGTCCACCGGGAGGCCAGCGATTTCCTGCGGGCGCTGCACGGGGCCAGCCGCTCGCCTCACACGATCCGTGCCTATGCCGGGCGGGTGGCGAGCTTCCTGGGCTGGTGCGCCGGGCAGGGGGTGGACTGGTCCTCGGTCAGCCTGGCGTCGCTGGCCCGTTTCAAGCACTTCATCGAGGTCACCCCGGGCCGGGGCGGGCGGCTGCGTTCGGGTGCCACGGTCAATGCCACGCTCACGGCGGTGTGTGAGTTCCTGCGGTTCTGCGCCCGGACCGGGCTGATCGACATGGCGGTGGCCGAGCAGCTGTCTGAGCCGCGGTGGCTGCGGTTCACCCCGCCGGGGCTCGATGCCGGGGAATCCGGCCAGTTCCGCACGGTGCGGGCCCGGGCGCTGAAGGCGCGGGCGCAGACGCCGTTCCCGGAAGCGCTGACGGGTGAGCAGGCCGAGGCGGTGCTGGCGTGCTGCCGTCGGCCCCGCGACCAGTTCCTGGTAGTTCTCCTTCGGGATACGGACGCCTTCTCCCGGGGTCACCCGCTGCGGCTCAAGTCAAACTTCGCGTTTGAGCAGCTCAGAGGCTGATGGAATGACGTTAGCGTGCGCGGCAGGTGTGGTGCAAGTACCTGGATGCGGCGTGTCATGCGCGGCGGGGCGCGGCGTTGAGGTGGGCCATGAGCTCACGGTTAGCGGCCCGGGCCGCGGCGAGGTCCTGGTCGCGTTCCTCGAGCTGGAGGCGCAGGTCGATGGCCTGCTGTTCGAGGTGGGCGGCCTTCTGGCTGAGGGCATCGATGTCGGCGGGGACGCCGAGCCCGGACTCGCGCCAGGCCTGCTCACCGAGCGCCTCGGACAGGCGTTTCTCGAGCTGCCGGACGCGGGCGTTCAGCCGGACGGCGCGCTCGTCGGCGGCGAGCAGGTCGGCTTGCAGCGAGGCGCAGGTGACGGCCGGGCCGGCGGTGCCGCCGCCGGCGGGCGGCGCGGCTTCGAGGGCGTGGATCTTGCCGAGCAGGTCGCGGTGCCGGTAGAGGAAGGCCCGGTCCACCGAGGCGGCGCGGGCGATCCCGGCGACGGTGATCTCGGCGCCGTCGGCGGCGGTGCGGTTGAGCGTCGCGATGACGCGCTGCCGGCGGCGTGCGGAGTCGGCCTGGCGTCCTTTCCTCATAGCTTCGGTTCGCGGGCTCGCCGGCGCGGGCCGGGCTGCCGGGGTGGGTGTCATGCGAGGGCCTCGCTTCCGGGTGAGGGCGGGGTGGCGCGGACGGACGGCATGCCCAGGGACACGGCGCGGTGCTTGCGGATCACGGTGACAGCTTCGCCGATCTGCGCGCGTTCGGGGTCGCTGAGCCTGGCCATGTCGCCCTGGACCCGGCCGATGAGCCGCCGGATCCGGGTGATCTCCTCCTCGGCGGGGGTGGCATCGGCGCGGGCCCACTCATCGACCCCGTCGATGGCGGCGGCGAGCCGTTCCCGGGTGCGCAGCAGGTCATCGAGGTAGGCGGTCAGGTCGGGGAGGTAGGAGACGTCGGTGCGGAAGTGGTCACAGCCGGCGCAGCGGAACCGGACCGGG
>Ga0208324_1000190_pt1 | contig 32556 bp, 31 predicted proteins | sample Sb_taG_2_FD_187707 | JGI IMG/M metagenome (GOLD analysis project Ga0208324, IMG submission 187707) | Peat soil microbial communities from Weissenstadt, Germany - Sb_50d_5_LS metaG (SPAdes) (version 2) | ecosystem: Environmental > Terrestrial > Soil > Wetlands > Peat | place: Germany... | reverse complement strand
CGAAGCGGTGACGGAAAAGCTGGGAGAGCAGAGCTTCATCCTCACTGAGTGCGACGATGCAGTTGCGAATGTCGCCAGGAGGAAGCATATTGAGTTCTTTTCGGAGGCGGCCGCTGGAACCGCCGTCGTCGCTTACGGTGACGACGGCGCAGAGATCTCGAATAATGGGAGAACCAGGGGGCGCCGCAGCCAACTCCGCGGGGGTGAGAGCGAAGCCCTTGAGTCCTTTGAGCAGAGTGGAAAGGCCAGTGCCGCCGCCGATCGCGACGACTCGCAAGCCACGCTCGCGCGTGGTCTTCTCCAGGGACAAGAGATCGGCGATTCTGGTTTCCATCCGAGAATCTCGCGAGCCGGCCTAATACGATTCGTCTTCCCGGAAGGAGCTCTCCGGCGAAGCAAGGTCGGCAGCGGGATCCGGGTACAACAGTTCGGTAAAGCGAGGGTCTTCGGCCAAATTGTGAAAATCAGAGTCGTTGCGCGCCTGGTAGCGCAGGCTGGCGTTCAGACGCAGCGCTTCGTCAAGGTGCTTGAGCGAGTCTTCCACGTGACCGGTAAGGCAATCGAGCGCGGCCAAGCCGTAGATTACGAAGTCCGTCTTGGGCGCCTGCTTGAGCAGCTTTTCAATGTGCTCCCGCGCCGTAACGTAGTCACCGACGTTCATCAGCGAGACGGCGTAGTCATAGTGCTCTTCAACACTTTTGAACTGCGTGGTGGTGGAGCGCTCGAGGTGCTGGTTGCAGATGCTGAGATGGATCGCAGCCCTGTCCGTCAACTCTTTGCTGGGCCCGGCGAGCACCTTTTGAAACAATGGCTTCGCCTTCTCGAACTTATGTTCCTGCAAAGCGCGCAGACCGGCTTCGTAATTCTGCAGAGCCTGGGTTACGCGCGGGTCTTCCGGGATCGCTGCTTTCTTAGGGGTAGCCTTCTGAGCCATGTGAAGAATTTTTCCTGTGCTCGTCGTAATGGGGACTCCTTAGCTCTTGAAACCTGAAGAGCCAACACACAAGTATCACTCAAGTCGCGAGTTTGGGCAATTCGTAGGCAGCATCGAGTACCTGGTTGCAAGTACCAGGAGGAAACCGGCGAGTCAGACCGGCTCAGTGGTTTCTCTCTTGATACTGAGTACTCGGTACTGGCAACTAGTTGATGGTAGCGGCCGATTGCAGATCAATCGTTTTCCAATCGCCCTTGATGATGCCGGCGCGAATCTGGGCTGCGGTCTTGCCTTTCTCGTGCTGCTGATAAGAATAGTAAAGCTCTTTCAGGCACGTGGCGCAGCGTGCGCCGTGCGTGTTCTCGAAGCAGCTATGCAGGCTGTTGTGGCCCATGCGATCGCAATAGCAATAGCACGGTTGCTGGTGAAGTACGACGGGGATTTTCGCCGCTAGGTCATAGGCGTGAGTCTGATAAGGATATTGCGCGTCCGCTCCCCAGAGCTGGTCCTTCGTGAGGATGTCAGGCAGCTTTGTGCCCTTCGCCGGCGGGCCGGCGTTGTAGGCGGGAATGCCTCCTTCGTCTTCCTGAGCGGTAAATTGGGCCGACAAGGTCATGATGATGGTCACGAGAAAAGCAAGGGTAAAAGCGCGGTAGGCGGACTTGCTGCGAAGCAGACGTCGTGTCATAGGTTCCCCTGAACTCGTTTATTTTAACCTGCTTTCGCCTTGCCTGGTAGAGAGAGGAATGGATACAAAGGATCCGTACAAATCGCTGCCGAGTGAACGCGATCTGTATACAATAGAAAAACGCATGCCCGAAACGCCAATTACGGAGCCAGCGAACAGTCAAGCACCGTTGACTCCGCGTATCGAAACCGATTCCGGCGTTCGACTGCGACCGGCTTTAGGAGTATGGCTGCGCGATCTGATTGTCTCGCTCGCGATCTCGGCCTTTATCATCGTCTTCATCTATCAGCCGGTGAAGGTGGAAGGCACCAGCATGATGCCATCGCTCGAAGATCAGGAGCGGATCTTCGTCAACAAATTTGTGTACCGGCTGGAACCGATTTCTCGCGGAGACATTGTGGTGTTTCGTTATCCGCGCGATCCCTCGAAAAGCTACATCAAGCGCGTAATCGGAGTGGCCGGGGACCGAATCCGTATCGACGGCGGCCAGGTTTATGTGAATGGCGAGCCGCTCGATGAGGACTATGTTCCTCCCGCATACGCCGACTCAAGGTCTTATCCTGAAACTGTAGTCCCACCAAACTGCTACCTGGTGCTGGGGGATCACAGGTCGATGTCGAACGACAGCCGCGATTTTGGACCGGTGAATCAGAGCTATATTTACGGCAAGGCTGTGTTCGGATATTGGCCCATGGATAAACTGGGGCGAGTACGGTAGTCGAGTGCGGTAGATCCGTAGTTGGATACTGGGCACAATCTAGTGCCGTAACTCCCCCGCGTAACTTCCCGCAGTGAGGAGCGTTATACTCGCAGGGCACCGCGGGACACGATTGCGCAGACATCGGTCCGCGGATGCAGAATTCTTCCCATGAAGCCGCTGGCCTACACCTCGCCTTATTCATGGTTGTTCTGGGCGGTGTTTCTCCTTACTTATGCCCCGGAGTACTCACTGATCGCGCGTTCGCGGCCGGCAAAGGGGCAGAAGACTGACGGTGGATCGATGACGGTCATCGTGATGGCCGGCTGGGTTGGGATGCTCGGAGCTTTCTCGGTCGCTGGAATTCGAGCCTTCGCTGTCACGCATGGACAGAAAACCTGGTTTGTAACTGGCCTGGTGGTTCTAGTATGCGGCAGTTTGCTGCGCCGCCATTGCTGGCGAATGCTCGGGAAACATTTCACTGGCGATGTGAGGGCATCGGCAGAGCAGCCGGTGATTCAGCAAGGCGCGTATCGCTGGGTGCGGCATCCTTCTTATACCGGCGGCATGCTGATGTATCTGGGAACCGGTATCGCGCTCACCAATTGGCTGAGTGTGGCGATCATCGCGCTGACGGGCGCGGCAGCGTACCTGTACCGTGTGCGGGTGGAAGAGCAGGCGCTGCGGGCCAATCTAGGCGCCCGCTATGAGGAATACATGCGCCGGACGAAGCGGTTCGTACCCTTCGTGTTCTGACGGCCAGAGCGCTCGAGCCAGTGAACTTTCCCCGCATCGTTTTCTCTGCACATAGCTAACCTCGCCGTTTGCGAAGAGTCCTTTCCAACGGAGATGTTCCTGTCGATGGAGGAATGAATCCAGATGAGCCGGGTAATCACTTTCTCATTTGTGCAAATCTGCGTCGGTGTGAGCGTTTCGTTGTCCGCCCAGGTTGTGCAATCTTCGACACCACAGTCCACTACGGACGGGTGGCCTATCGCGACCGCGGAGTCGGCAGGAATTTCGTCCAAGCCGCTGCAGGATTTGGAAACCGCGGTGCGAGCCGGAGAATTCAAGAAGATTGGAAGCGTTTTGATCGCACGGCATGGGAAGCTGGTCTATGAGGCTTACTTTGACGGCGACGCGAACGCCTTGCGCGATACGCGCTCGGCCACGAAAAGCATTACGGACGCGCTGATTGGCATCGCCATCAGCGAGAAGAAGTTGAGTGGAGTGGATGCACGGGTGCTGAAGTTGCTGCCAGAGCACGCTCGCAAACTGCAGAATCCAGATCCGCGAAAGGAAAGGATCACGGTGGAAGACCTTCTTACCATGAGTTCGCCACTCGAATGCGACGACTGGAACGATGCCTCGCGCGGCAACGAAGAGCGTATGTATCTGGTGGAAGATTGGGCGCAGTTCATCCTCGACCTGCCGATGCGCGGCCGGATGCACGTGGGAGAAAAAATCGATCCTCCGCCCTACGGAAGATATTTCAGCTACTGCACCGGCGGAGTCTTCATTTTGAGCGAGGTGGTTCAGAAAACAACAGGCCTGCGCACCGATCGCTACGCCGAGGAGAAGCTGTTCGGGCCTCTCGGAATCAACGGCGCGCAGTGGGTGTACTCTCCGATGAATATTCCGCAGACGGGCGGGGGCCTGCGCCTGACAAGCCGAGATCTTTTGAGGATTGCTCAGCTTTATTTGAACGGCGGAAGCTGGCAGGGGAAACGAATTGTCGACGAAGCGTGGGTGAGGACGTCGACGCAACCGCACGCGCGCATCGACGACGATACCGACTACGGCTATCTTTGGTGGCTGAAGGCTTTCAAGTCCGGCGGAAAGAGCCATCCGGCGTTTTTCATGAGCGGCAACGGCGGAAACAAAGTTGTGGTCTTTCCTGCCCTGGATTTGGCGGTTGTCATCACCAGCACAAACTACAGCACTCGCGGCATGCACGAGCAAACTGAAAAACTGCTGACCGACTATATCCTGTCGGCAGTCGGACAGTGATTCTTCGCGGTGATGCCGTTGATTGCAATCGCAACTTTGAATCAAGGCAATATCGCGTTCTGTGCTTGGCCTGAAGTCCAATCCCTGCTAAAATCCTTAAAATCCACTCCCCCGGAGCGAGAATGCAGGCTATCCTTGCGCTGGAAGACGGGCGAGTCTTCCGAGGCAAAGGCTACGGCGCCAAAGGCGAATGCTACGGCGAAGTCGTTTTTAATACTTCCATCACCGGCTACCAGGAAATCTTCACCGACCCATCTTATTCGGGACAGATCGTTGTCCTGACCAATCCTCAAATCGGCAACTACGGCACTAACCAGGAAGACAACGAAGCCACGCGTCCGTGGATCGAAGGGCTGATCGTGCGCGAGTTTTCGAAAGTGAGTTCGAACTGGCGCTCGCAGCAGGTGGCTGAGGAATATCTAGAACAATTCCAGGTGCCAGTGCTGTCGGATATCGACACGCGGGCGCTGGTGCGGCATCTGCGTGATCACGGAGTAATGCGCGGTGTGGTCTCCACCATCGAGAGCGACGCCGAGAAGTTGGTAGCGAAGGCGAACTCCATTCCGAAGATGGACGGCACCGACTTGGCCAAAGAGGTGAGCACGAAACGGCCTTATGTGTGGGAGGTGGGTGAGCGCTCGCACGAGCCGGTGGCCGTAGTAGGGGTAAAGGACGAGCCAGCGCGGTTTCATGTAGTAGCTTATGATTTCGGAATCAAGCAAAACATTTTACGTAAGTTACGCGGCGAAGCTTGCCGGGTGACGGTAGTACCCGCTCAAACGCTCGCAGAGGATGTGCTGGCCTTGAAGCCGGACGGTGTGTTTCTGTCGAATGGCCCGGGCGATCCCGAGCCGTGTACGTATGCGGTGGACAGCATTCGTCGGCTGATGGGAAGAATGCCGATCTTTGGAATTTGTCTGGGACATCAACTCACCGGCATTGCGCTCGGGGGAAAAACCTTCAAGCTGAAGTTCGGACACCATGGCGGGAATCATCCGGTGAAGCGGTTGCAGACAGGCAAGATTGAGATCACCGCGCACAATCACAACTTTGCCGTCGATCCCGATTCGCTGCCGGAGAGTGAAGTCGAACTCACACACATCGATCTGAATGACTCAACGCTGGAGGGCCTGCGGCATCGCAACCTGCCGCTATTCAGCGTGCAGTATCACCCGGAAGCCGCGCCGGGGCCGCATGACTCGCATTACCTGTTCAAGGAGTTCACGAAAATGATGGAGGAGTGGAAAGGATAGCGCCGGATTGAAACCGATCGACAGGGAAGGTTTGATTTCGGTCGCGTCAAGCACGGTTCGTATCGGCTGAAATTTGAGCCGTCGTGGGGATTCTGCCGTGCTCTAACTCCAGTTAAGTTGTCCTTCAGGGATTTGGCAAGGGATCAAAATGACAGTGCCGGTGGCGGCGACCGATACTTGTTGGTCCTCATTTGCTTTGAAAGGGCGCGCCTTCAAGGCGCGCCGTAATAGGTGCAAATAAGAATTGCGGCTTTAGCCGCTGAGGTACGGTCGTGAGACCAACCAGAGAGCACGCTACGAATACCAGCCAAACCTACATGGTGACGTCTGCTACTTGGGATCGGCTCTCTCTCTTTCGCAACGAGAGATGGGCCGGTCTGCTCATCGACGTCCTCTATCACTATCGCCGTTCTGCCTTTATGTTGCACGAATTCGTTGTCGTGCCCGACCACGTGCACGTGCTCATCACGCCCAAGACAAGCTTGGAGAAAGCCGTCCAATTCATCAAGGGCGGATTCTCCTATCGAGCCAAGAAAGAGCTAGGCTCAAATTTGGAAGTCTGGCAGAAGGGATTTTCGGATCATCGGATACGCGATGCGGAAGACTATCTGCGTCACGCTGCATACATTCGGGAGAATCCTGTTCGCACGCATCTTTGCGAACGGGCGAAAGAATATCCTTACTCGTCAGCGCATCCTGGATTCGAGTTGGATGCGGTGCCTCAGGGGCTAAAGCCCCAAGACATAGACGAGTTCTACGGCGCGCCTGAAGGCGCGCCCTTTCAAGACGAAAAGCTCTGCGGCGTGGAAGCTACGCCCTTTCAGACCAAGAAACCAATCGGCGCGTCTGAAGCCTCGCTTAATCAAAACAAACGCGTCGCGTCCGTTACTTTCCAAAAGAATTCGCGGAAGATTGCATCGTAAATGCCCAAACGCACTGATATCTCGAAAATCCTGATCCTCGGTTCCGGGCCCATCGTCATCGGACAGTCGGCGGAGTTCGATTACTCTGGCACGCAGGCTTGCAAGGCGCTCAAGTCTGAGGGCTATCAAGTGGTGCTGGCCAACTCCAATCCAGCGACCATCATGACCGACCCGGAGATTGCCGACCGCACCTATATCGAGCCGCTCACCCTCGAGTATTTGGAAGCGATCATCCGCATCGAGCGGGAACTGACGCCGGGCGCGGGTTTCGCCGTGCTGCCTACCGTCGGCGGGCAGACTGCACTCAACCTTGCCATTGAACTTTCCGATGGCGGCGTTCTTGAAAAATACAATGTCAGCCTGATCGGGGCGAACGTCGAGGCCATTAAGAAAGCAGAGGACCGGCTCTTCTTCAAGGACGCGATGCAGAAGATTGGGCTCGACGTTCCCAAGTCGGCGTTGGTGAACAGCACAAAAGATGGCTTGGAGTTCGCGGGCAAGATCGGATTTCCGGTCATCATTCGGCCGTCGTTCACGCTCGGCGGAACGGGGGGCGGCATCGCCTTCAACCGCGAAGAGCTGGTTGAAGTGCTGGCCCGCGGTTTGGATATGTCTCCGGTTCACGAGGCGCTGATCGAAGAGTCGGTGCTGGGATGGAAAGAATTCGAGCTCGAGGTGATGCGCGACACCAAAGACAACGTCATCATCATTTGCTCGATCGAGAACTTCGATCCCATGGGCGTGCACACGGGCGACTCCATTACAGTGGCCCCAGCGCAAACGCTCACTGACCGCGAGTACCAGGCGATGCGCGACGCCTCGATTGCGGTGATCCGCGAAATTGGCGTGGACACGGGCGGATCGAACATTCAGTTCGGTGTGAATCCCGAAACCGGACGCATGGTGGTCATCGAGATGAACCCCCGCGTTTCGCGCTCGTCGGCGTTAGCGTCGAAAGCTACGGGATTTCCGATTGCGAAGATCGCCGCGAAACTTGCCGTGGGATACACCCTGGATGAAATTCCCAACGACATCACGCGCAAGACTCCGGCGTGCTTCGAGCCGACGCTCGACTACGTGGTGGTGAAGATTCCGAAGTGGCAGTTCGAAAAATTTCCCGGAGCCGACGAGAACCTTGGCGTTCAGATGAAGTCGGTCGGCGAAGTGATGGCGATCGGCCGTACTTTTAAAGAGGCGTTAATGAAGGGCGTTCGCTCCCTCGACACGGGAAAGCGCGTTGGCGGCGGAAAGATCGAGCCCAAAATCCTGACGCAGCGGCTGGTGACGCCGCATCCCGAGCGGTTGGCCTATGTGCAATACGCTTTGCGACAGGGGCACACGGTAAAGCAGATCGCGAAGATGACCTCGATGGATCCGTGGTTCCTGTATCAGCTCAAAGAAATTAACGACATGCAGCTTGAGTTGGAGAAGCACCCGATTGAGTCGATTCCAACCGAGGTGTTGCGCGAATCCAAGCGCATGGGATTTTCCGACGGGCGCCTGGCGAATGTGTGGCGGCTGGAAGGCCAGGAGAAAGTCCGCCACCTCCGCAAGAAGCACGGCGTCTTGCCCGTCTACAAGCGCGTGGACACGTGTGCGGCGGAATTCGAAAGCTTTACCCCGTATCTTTACTCGACCTACGAGGATGAAGACGAAGCCGCTCCGACGGATAAAAAGAAGATCATCATTCTGGGCAGCGGTCCGAACCGTATCGGGCAAGGAATTGAATTCGATTATTGCTGCTGTCACGCATCGTTCGCACTGCACGAAGACGGATACGAGACGATCATGATCAATTGCAATCCTGAAACTGTCTCGACCGATTACGACACCAGCGACCGTCTCTACTTTGAGCCGTTGACGTTTGAAGATGTTTGGGCGATTTATCAGCACGAGACGTCGAAGGGTGCGCCATGCGGTGTGATCGTGCAGTTTGGTGGGCAGACGCCTCTCAACCTGGCTCTGCCCCTTAAGGCCGCAGGCCTCAACATTATCGGCACATCGCCGGAATCGATTGACCTGGCTGAAGATCGCAAACACTTCAACAAACTGCTGGAGGAACTGCAAATTCCGCAGGCGGCAGGAATGATGGCAACCTCGTTGGAGGAGGCGATCGACGGAGCAAAGCGCGTGGGATATCCGGTGGTGGTGCGGCCCTCCTACGTGCTCGGCGGTCGCGCCATGGTGATCGCCTACGATGAAGAGTCGGTTGTGCGGTACATGAAAGAGGCGGTCGAGTACTCGCACGATCGACCGGTGCTGATCGATCACTTCCTCGAAGACGCGATTGAAGTGGACGTCGATGCGCTCTCTGATGGCGAGGACGTGGTGATTGGCGGAATCATGCAGCACATCGAGGAAGCCGGCATTCACTCGGGCGATTCATCCTGCGTGCTGCCAGCCGTCGATATTCCACAACACCTTATGGAGCGCATGCGCGACTACACCTTCAAGCTGGCGCGCACGCTGAAGGTAGTTGGGCTGATGAATATCCAGTTCGCCATTCCGCGCGGCGATGGCAGCGGATCAGGCAACGGCGCCGAAGGCGGAAAAGTCTATGTGCTTGAGGTCAACCCGAGGGCTTCGCGCACGGTTCCCTATGTTTCGAAAGCCACAGGCGTGCCGCTGGCGAAGATTGCGGCACGGCTGATGACGGGGCGCAAGCTGCGGGAATTCCTTCCGGAGAATATCGACCGCCGCACCGACCTCGATACGGGAAGCTGCTACTACGTGAAGTCGCCGGTGTTTCCGTGGAACAAGTTTCCCGGCGTCGATACCGTGCTGGGGCCGGAGATGAAATCAACCGGCGAAGTTATGGGCGTCGGCGACAGCTTCGGCGAAGCCTTCGCCAAGGCGCAGTTGGCTGCAGGCCAGAAGTTGCCGACCCAGGGCACGGTCTTCATCAGCGTGACCGACCACGACAAGCGGTACGTTGCCGAACTCGCGCGCAAGTTTGTACATATGGGTTTCAAGCTGGTAGCGACCTCCGGCACTGCTGACGTGATCGAATCCGCGGGCATGAAGGTCGAACGAGTCTACAAAGTGAAAGAGGGCCGTCCGAACGTGGTGGATTTCATCAAGGGCCAGCGCATTCATCTGATCGTCAATACTCCCACCGGTCTGGAGCCATGGTTCGACGAGAAGGCGATCCGCCGCGCGGCGGTCATGGCGCGCATTCCGACGATCACCACGCTTTCGGCCGCACGGGCCGCTGCGGAAGGGATCGCGGCTTTGCAGCGTGGCGAAGTGAATATCAGAGCCCTGCAGCAGTTGCACGCGGAACGAAATGTGAGCAGGACGTGAATGCTCGGTAAACTGGAATTGGCGGATATCCCTTCTTAGTTCTGCCTGTGTTACAATATATCCATATGAGTAATACACTTACGGTTCGCTTGCCGGAAGAACTCCTGGAGCGGGTACGGGAGAAAGCTCGCCGAACTGGGCTTCCGGTGGGCCGCGTCGTCCGTCAGTCCCTGGAAACCACGCTTGGCTCCGACGCGAACCAGGCGTGGAGAAAATATGCGGGTATTTTAAAAGACGGCCCGCCTGACCTTTCTTCGCGCAAGGGATATTCGCGCAAGTGAACGCCATTGCGGACACCGGATTTCTGGTGGCTCTGCTCGAGCAGCATGACACCTACCATGCTTGGGCAATCGAGGTTGCAGAAGCTATCCGTTGGCCTGCGCTGACCTGCGAATCGGTTTTATCAGAAACCGCATTCCATGTGCGGTCCAGCGAATTGCCGCTTGAGATGTTGCAAAACGGAATGCTTCGCCTCGCATTCGATTTCACCGGCCATCTGGAACATCTCCACGTTCTCGCCACTCGCTATGCCGATCGAAAACCCGACCTTGCCGATCTCTGCCTGATTCGTATGAGCGAACTCTACCCGCGGCACACCCTCATCACCGTCGACCACGATTTTCGGGTTTACCGCCGAAACAAACGAGAAGCCATCCCGCTGCTAAGCCCGCCGAAGAAGTGATACGCTGTATTGGCTATGTTAATTCACGGTGTCTTTCCTCCCATTACCACGCCGTTCTATCCCGACGGCAACGTCTACTTCAAGAAGCTCGAGAGTAACGTTGAGCGATATTCGCGTACGCCTTGTGCCGGCGTAGTCGTACTTGGATCGACGGGCGAAGCCATTCTACTTTCCGATCAAGAGAGGCGAGACGTCCTCAAATCGGCACGCGAGGCCAGTGCGCCGAACAAAGTGCTGATCGCGGGTACAGGGATCGAATCGGCGATCGAGACTTTGCGGCTTACCGAGTTTGCCGCCGAACTTGGCTACGATGTTGCCATGGTGCGCACTCCGCATTACTACAAGAAGCAGATGCAACCGGCAAACATTCTGGCGTTTTATCGCACCGTGGCCGATCGTTCGCCGCTGCCGGTGATTATTTACAACTTTCCGCAGGCGACCGGCTACGACATTCCGGCAGAACTCGTGATCGAACTGGCGGAGCATCCGAACCTGATCGGAATTAAGGAATCGAGTGGAGATGTGGACAAAGTGCGCAAGATGGTGGAGGGCACACGACACATAAAGCGCAGCGCAACCGTCACTGAGACGTTTGAGGCAGTGACGCCACGCATGTTGGCTAGTGCGACTGCAGGGTCGAGTCGCGAAGGTGGAGAGCTGGTTTCGGTTGCCGTGCTGGCAGGTTCTGCATCCTTGCCGAAGCCTTCTTCGGCGGGCGTCACGGTCTTCGGCAACATTAAAACCAGGCAGAAAGAAACTGGATTTCAGGTGCTGGTAGGCGCCGCCAACAAGTTGCATCCTTCACTTGAGGCTGGAGCAGTGGGCGCGATTCTTGCTTTTGCCTGTCTGGCCCCGACCTCGTGCTATGAAATCTATGCCGCGTGGAAAGAAGGCGACGATGAGTTGGCGCGACTGAAACAGCAGCGTATTGCTCGCACGGCAGAACGCGTTGTGGGCGAGTTAGGAATTCCTGGAGTAAAGCATGGCATGGACTTCAACGGCTACTTTGGCGGCCCGGCACGCCTGCCGCTGCTGCCACTTACCGGCGAGGTGAAGACTGAAGTAGAGCGAATGTTGGCGGATATAAGAAATTAAGTCCAGGTCTTGATCAGAGCGGGACACGGAGTCCAGAACGTAGAAATAGAGATCGTCCGATCCCGATGTCCTAAGAACTTGCCAAGGAGCAACCCAGGTCTTGTGATCCGGATCACATTTCCGTATACTATATTCGAACGAACGTTCGAATTATCCTCAGCTCTCCGCAATGGTATGGCAGGTGTAACAACAGCGGCGCGTGTTTCTCTGCGAAGGCATCGTAGTGCCTCGGCGCCTGCAACTCGCTTTGACCGTCGACTCGCCGAGATCCTTACTCACGCCACTGAAGTCTTCTGCAAAAGGGGATATGAAGGCGCCTCGATGCGCGATCTTTCGCGCGCCAGCGGCATGTCGCTGGCAGGGCTTTATTACTACTTCGAATCCAAAGAGCGACTTCTCTTTCTGATCCAGAAGCACACGTTCGCGACAATCGTGCAGCGGCTTAAGGCGCGTTTGGAGGGGGTCAGTGATCCGGAGAAGCAAATCCGAATCCTTATTCTAAATCACCTTGAATATTTTCTAGCCAATCCGGCTAGCATGAAGGTTTTGACGCACGAGGCCGATGTGCTGAAAAACGAGTTCGCGTCAGAAGTGGCCGCGATCAAGCGGGAATACTACCGGATCTGCGTCGGCCTGCTTGATGGTTTGAAACGCGACCGGGGATTGGAATTCTCCACGCGAATCGCGGTTCTCAGCCTCTTCGGTATGATGAATTGGATCTACACCTGGCATAATCCGCGGGTCGATGCCGACGCAGAACAAATTGCACGCGAGATGGGCGACATTTTTCTGCGTGGCGTGATGGACGGTGCTGACGGCCGCAAATGAAGGCGGCGACTTCAAAGAGCGATACAGGGCTAAGATCGGGAAGATTAGATCGGAAAAGATTAGAAGGATAAGGAGTGATAAATATGGCGACGACAATGCAACCGACTACCGGCGAAACGACCAATCAGCTTGTTAACTACCGGCGCGACGGCGGCGTCGCGGTGATCGAGATGTGCGATCCGCCGGCCAACACTTATACCTACGAGATGAACCGGCAGCTCGACGATGCAATCCTGCGCGCACGAATGGAGAATGACGTCTACGTAATTTTGATCACCGGCGCTGGCGACAAATTCTTTTCGGCGGGAGCGAATATCAAGATGCTGTCGAGTGTCGATCCAACCTTTAAGTATTACTTCTGCCTGCACGCCAACGAGATGCTGCTGCGGTTGGAGCACACGCCAAAGCTGGTGATTGCGGCGATTAATGGCCACTGTGTGGGCGGTGGTCTGGAGATCGCGATGGCCGCCGACATACGCATCGCCCGAAAAGACGCGGGCAAGATCGGTCTGCCTGAGGTTAACCTGGGTGTGCTGCCTGGAACCGGCGGCACGCAGCGGCTGTCGCGGCTGGTCGGAAAGAGTAAAGCGATCGAACTGATGGTGACGGGCAACACCTTCTCGTTTGAGGAAGCGCAGGAGCTTGGTATCATCAACGACATTTATGAGCGCGATGGCTTCATGGAAAACATCATGGAGTACGCCAAACAGTTCTGTCCTCCGAACAAGGCTGCCAAGGCTGTGGGACGGATCAAGCGCGCGGTGCAGACGGGGTGGGAGATTCCCATGGAGTCGGCGCTGGCCGTGGAGCGCGAGAACCAGCAAATACTCTTCCAGAGCGACGATGCGAAGGAAGGCTTGGCTGCTTATGTGGAGAAGCGGCCTGCGGTTTTCAAAGCGAAGTGAAAAGAAGCATAGAAGCATTCAGCATTCAGCACTCGGCATTCAGCCCTTGGAATTTGCGGAAACTATCCATGAAGACGTGAAACTGAATGCTAATTGCTGAGTGCTGAGTGCTCACGCCACCAAGCAAAGCGAAAAAGGAATCACACCATGCCAGGAAAAGTAGCAAAAATTGGAACTTTCAGTGATTGGGTCGGGATGTTCAACGACTGGCGTAAAGATATCGGTGTAAACACGCGGGACATCGAGGCCTTTCACTTCGATACTCTCTACGGAGCGATCGATACGGAGGAAATCGAATTCGGTTCCTACAAGGGCCGGCGCAAATGGGAAAACCTGCGCCAGATTCCGACGCAGCAAATGCGCGATGCGCTCATGAACATGATCGTCTACCAGGGTGACACCGAGTTTGCTAGCGTCGAGCAGCAGCGCAATCTTCTGGAAAACGCGCCCACCGATTGGGATCGCCGGGCCATCACACGCGTCATGATTGAGGAGATGCGTCACGGTTGGCAGATGTGCGCGTTGCTCGTCGATCACTTCGGATACTCGGGCAAGGTTGAGGCGCAGAAAATGTTGGAGCGCCGAGCCTTCGAGAACAAGCGCCTGCTGGGCGCCTTCAACGTTGATGTCGACAACTGGATGGATTTTTTCACCTACACCGATTTCGTCGATCGCGACGGTAAGTTTCAGCTGCAGATGCTAAAGTATTCCGCATTTGCGCCGCTCGGCCGCTCCATGTCGTACATGCTGCGTGAAGAGGCGTTTCACATGGGCACGGGGAATGACGGCCTGAGGCGCATCGTGGAAGCCGGGGTGATTCCAGGCTGGCTGATTCAGAAGTACCTCAACAAGTGGATTTCAAGCTCTTATGATCTGTTTGGCACGGACCATTCTTCGTCGGCGCACTGGGCCTACGTTTGGGGCGTGAAGGGGCGTTACGACGAGCTTAAGAACGCGCATGCGCCCGATCTTGACGATTTGAACGACTACAATCGCAATCTTTATCGCGACGAAGTGGCAGGGTTGATTGAGCGCTTCAATAGTGCGTTGAAGCCGGGGCAGCCGAAGCTCTACGCCCCGCACATCAAGTTCAATCGCGAGATCGGACGCTGGGCGGGACAGAAATTCCATGCTCAGACGGGCGAAGCGCTCGACGACCGCGCCTACGCGGAACACCTCGGGGAATACATGCCCGGCCCGGCCGACAGGAAGCTGCTCCTCGACATCATCGAAACCGAAAAGAAATGGATTGCCGAGAAAGCCGGCGCCCGCGATCCGCTGGCCAGCATCGGCGAAGTGCGCAAGTCGGCGATCAATCTGTAAGTCGTCGATCTGTAAGGCAAGGATCTTTTCACACAGAGGCACCGAGACATAGAGAAAAGCATGGCCACTTTCGTAGAATCAAAACTCGCCCGTCTTTCAGTCGATATCAGCGCCCCCGTGGCGCGCATTGTTTTACGTCATGCTCCCCTGAACATTATCGACATTCCGATGATGGACCAGTTGGCGCATACCTTAGCGGAAGTGGAAGCACGGTCGGACATTTCCGTCGTTGTGCTCAGTGGCGACGGCAAGGCTTTTTCGGCTGGGGTCGATGTTGCGGCACATACTCCCGACAAAGTCCAAGAGATGTTGAACAACTTCCACGCGGTGGTTCGAGGCCTGATCGCGACGAAGAAAGTTACGATTGCCACGGTTCACGGAAATTGCCTCGGCGGCGGCGCGGAGTTGGCGATGGTTTGTGACATCGTATATACCTCCACGACAGCAAAGTGGGGATTTCCAGAGATTAAGCTCGGTTGCTTTCCGCCGGTGGCGTGTACGGCGTTGGCTGCATTAGTGGGGCAGAAACGAGCCTCAGAGTTGATTCTGAGCGGGCGGACGATTACTGGCATTGAGGCGGAGGAAATGGGGTTAGCCAATCACGCCGTACAGGATGAAAAGCTGGTCGAGAGCGTAGAAAATGCCGTGCGGGAATTGCGCACGCTAAGTCCCGCAGCGTTGGCCGTGACAAAGAAAGCTATCTACGCCTGGGACTCGATGCACTTCGATAAAGGTCTTGCACGCGCGGAGAAGATTTACCTGGAAGAGTTGATGAAGACAACGGACACGCAGGAAGGAATTCGTGCCTTCATGGAGAAGCGCGAGCCAAAGTGGACGGGTTCATGACGGTCGGACCGACAGGGCAGGTGAGGGGACACGTCGCCATCGATATGGGCTGGAGGACGGCTCTGGTGCTCGCACTTTTCTTCGGTTTTTGCTTGCTAGCAACGGGAATAAGTTTGTGGAGAATTTTCACCGGAGCTCCGGTCGGCGTGAGGATCACATGGCAGACAGGCCTTCTTCTGCTTGCAGCTTTGTGGTTTGCGTTGAAGGTTGAAGATAGAGCGGCGCAGTTCGGAGCGGTTCTGCTTGTGCTTTCTTCTGGTTCACGAATCTTGCTGGCAGTTCTGGGCGCATCGGCTCCAGTCCAGAGTTTCAATGCGCTGATCATGCGAGCTGTGAATGCTGTGGTGCTGACGGGATTCTGTTTTTACGGTGGATATTGGTTCAAACAGCGCATTAGACGTATCTGATTACACTCGGGATGCGGTAAGAATGGACTACGAGATCACGCCCGAAGAAGTGAAGACGAAGCTGGATCAGGACGAGAAATTCACGCTGCTCGATGTTCGCGAGCTGTGGGAGTTTGAAACTGCACACATCGCGGGGGCGAAGCTGATGGCGATGGGGGATGTGCCATCCCGCGCCCATCAGGAACTGGACCCGGAAGATCACATTGTGGTGGTTTGCCATCATGGTGTGCGGTCCATGAATGTGACGGCGTGGCTGCGTCAGCAGGGATTCGAGAAGGTACAATCCATGCGGGGCGGCATCGACTCGTGGTCGCGCCAGGTGGATGCGAATATACCGACGTACTGAATGCAAACGCTCGTGCCTGGCGTCCGGCGGCTAGCGATTGAGCCCCTTGAATGATCACCGACTGCCACATCCATATCTCGCCGCTGGAGATGTTCAAGCCGCACGCTCTCGAACTCATGAAGAAGAAGCGTGCGAACTTCGAGCAGATTGCCGAGTTCTCCCGCTCCCCAAAGGAGTTTCTAAAATATCTCGATGCATGTGGCGTCGACCGTGGAGTGCTCATCAACTATGTGGCACCGGAGGTAATAGGCTTTACCAGCGGCGTAAATCAATTCATTGCGGACTACGTTAAGGAAGATCCGAAGCGTCTGCTCTCATGCGGCAGCCTGCATCCACGACATACGACGAACGTTCTGGCCGATATGGAGCAGATTCTGCGGCTTGGAATTCGCCTGATCAAGATCCATCCTCCGCATCAGCTTTTATTTCCTAACGATTACTTGAATGGCGTCAAGGAACTGGAAATCATTTACCGCGCTGCCGAGGCCAACGGCGTTCCGGTGATGTTTCACACCGGGACGTCCATCTTTCCCGGAGCACGCAACAAGTACGGCGATCCTATGTACGTGGACGACGTGGCGGTGGATTTTCCCAAACTAAAAATTCTGCTGGCACATGGCGGCCGCCCGCTCTGGATGCAGACGACGTTTTTTCTGATCCGCAACCATGCCAATGTGTATCTCGATATCAGCGGCATCCCACCCAAGTCTTTGCTGCAGTACTTTCCCCGACTGCGGGAGATTGCGCACAAGACTCTTTTCGGCACGGATTGGCCGGGTCCTGGGGTGCCGGACATCAAGCAGAACCTTGATGAATTCCTTGCGCTGCCGCTGGAGCCCAAACTTCAGCAGCAGATTCTGAGTAAGACTGCCCTCAGCCTCTGGCCTGCTTGATTGACTATTTAGGCTTCCACAATCCAATCGTGTTGCCGTCCGGGTCGGCAACCCAGGCAAACGTGCCCGTCGCAATCCCCACTGGAGGTACGAGCGTCTTGCCGCCGAGCGTGCCTGCCTTGTCCAAATAGCCCTGCACCTCATCAACCTGAATGTAGAAGATCGTGTAGTGATGCGGTTCGTGGCCCAGGGTCGAAATATGCCCATGAATGCCGTTGTCGGCGCCGGTGCTGATCATGGTTGCGGGGCCCATCGGCTGCATGTTCCAGCCGAAAAGGTTGGAGAAGAAGTTTGCCGTCTTGCCGCTGTCGCGGCAGCCGATTTCAAAGTGAACCACGGGTTGGCCCATAACGCATCCCCTCAGGAAATGGCGCAAATCATAGCACTGCGTCCGGCGTGCTTGTAATTCCAGAAATCGGCACATCCAGCACCAGATCAGGCATGCCATGGAACCCGCGCGTTTTTTGGGGTATAAAAGAAAGTTGCATTCCCCGCGGTACTCCCTCCCGCGGCTTCCGCAACTGCAATCAATCCGATCAAGCGAGATGCTTATGTCCAGTGTTACTACTACCCTCGGCCCTAAAGGTCTGGAAGGCATCGTTGCCACCAATTCCGGCATTTGTTATATCGATGGCGACCGCGGCGTTCTTGCTTATCGCGGCATTGACATTCACGAACTTGCCGAGCATTCCACGTTTGAAGAAACCTGTTACCTGTTGTGGTTTGGGCACCTTCCAAATCGCAACGATTTGAAAGACCTGCAGCAGCGCTTGGCGCAAGAGCGTCACCTCGATCCGGCGATCCTCCAATTCTTGCGCGATGTTCCCAAGACCGCTCTGCCGATGGATGTGCTGCGTACCGCTGTTTCGGCACTGGCCTTCTACGATGCGGACGAGAAGAGCAACGATCACGAGGCGAATGTGCGCAAAGCCATCCGGCTCACTTCGCAGATCGCAATGATCGTTGCTGCCTATGACCGGACGCGCAAAGGCAAGCCGGTTGTCGAAGCCGACCGTTCCTTATCGCATGCCGCCAACTTTCTGCTACAGTTGAATGGAAGCAAGCCTTCATCCACGGCGGAGCGAGCGCTCGATACTGCCTTGATTCTGCATGCGGACCACGAGTTGAATGCATCTACGTTTGCGGCGCGCGTGACGGCCGCGACCTTATCGGATATGCACTCTGCGATCACATCGGCGATCGGTGCGCTCAAGGGACCGCTGCATGGCGGAGCAAATGAGGCTGTCTTCCGAATCCTGGAAGCGATTGACCGGAAGAAATCCGACCCGGTCGAGCATGTCCGCGAGATGCTGGCACAAAAGAAAAAAGTTCCCGGCTTCGGCCATCGCGTCTATCACACCGAAGATCCACGGGCCACTCACCTGCGCATTATGTCGCGAGATCTTGGCCGTTCGAGCGGGCAGTCGCAGTGGTATGAGATGTCGGAGAAAATCGAGAAATTCGTGAAGGCAGAAAAGAAGCTGAACGCCAACGTCGATTTTTATTCTGCCTCGACTTATCACGTGCTGGGTATCGACGAGGATTTGTTCACCCCTGTGTTTGCGGTCTCACGCATCAGCGGCTGGGCAGCGCACGTTATCGAACAACTGGACGACAATCGCTTGATTCGCCCGAGGGCCGAATATTTCGGGCCGGACTATCCCAACCGTTATGTGGAGATGGAGAATCGTTGATCGTTCCTACCCACCTTCTGTGAGAATACACTCGATAACATAAAAGTCGCGATCCACCCGATAGCTCTTCCGATCGTCCTGCACGGTTCTTCCTACAGAAAGCGGTTAGAATAGTGAAAGTATGCGTCGCATTTACTTCGACAATAACGCCACCACGCCGGTATTGCCGGAACTGTTTGAGGCCATGCGCCCTTATTTCGGTGAGCACTTTGGCAACGCGTCCTCGATCCATCATCATGGGCAGGAGACGCGGGCTGCGGTCGAGCGAGCCCGAGATTCCGTGGCGATGTTGCTGAACTGCCGAGCGGCCGAGATTGTGTTCACCAGCGGAGGGACCGAAGCAGATAATCTGGCTCTCTCGGGATTGACCGTCGGGGGCGATCATATCATTACCTCGACAGTTGAACACCATGCCGTGTTGCATGCCTGTAAGCACCTGGAGGAAACGGGCTGCGAAGTGACGCATGTTCCGGTGGATGGTCGCGGTCTGGTTGATCCCGAGGATGTGCGGCGGGCATTGCGTCCCAATACCAAGTTGATTTCGATCATGCTAGCGAACAACGAAACCGGAGTATTGGAACCGGTCGCCGAAATCGGAAAGATTGCTGCGGAGGCAGAAGTCTGTTTCCATACCGACGCAGTGCAGGCGGCGGGAAAGGTTCCGATCGATGTGAAGCGCATCGGCTGCCATGTGCTCTCGATCTCCGGCCATAAAATGCACGCACCGCAGGGTGTGGGCGCGCTCTACGTACGCAAGGGGACGCGCCTCCAGCCGCTGTTTTATGGCGGACGGCATGAACGTTCGCGCCGCGCCGGGACGGAAAACGTTGCGGGGATTGTGGCGCTCGGTAAGGCTGCAGAGCTGGCAATGCAGGGTTTCGATCGTGGTGACGACAGGAAAATGTCAGCGTTGCGTGACCGCTTGGAACAGGGAATTCTGACGCAAGTGGAGGACGCCGGGGTGAACGGCGAGGGCGCTCCGCGAGTGCCGAACACATCGAGCGTTTATTTCGGTGATATCGACGGTGAAGCGATGGTGATCTCGCTCGACCTGAAGGGTCTTGCCGTTTCCACCGGCGCAGCGTGTTCATCCGGCGCGATCGAGCCGTCTCATGTGCTTACTGCGATGGGCCTGCGCGTTGACCGGGCGCGGGCCAGCGTCCGCTTTAGTATTGGAAAACAGAATACCGGGGATGAGATCGATATCGCACTTGGGCTCGTGCCAGGGACGGTCGCGCGGCTGCGGGAGTTGTCGCCGGTGCATAGAAAGACAACAGTTAGCTGATAGCAGATCAAATCATTTCATGACAGATCCTCGAACCATTGCCGTCGCCATGTCCGGTGGAGTCGACTCTTCCACCGTGGCGGCGATGCTGCGCGCTGAGGGAAACAACGTCATCGGCCTCACGATGCAGCTCTGGAATCAGCGGCGGCTGGCTGGGTTCGAGGGCATGCCCGAGAAGGTAACGGGCCGCTGTTGTTCGCTCGACGATGTTTACGACGCTCGCCGCGTGGCGCAGCACATCGGAATTCCGTACTACGTGGTGAATCATGAGGAGCGCTTTGAGCGCGATGTGGTCCGTCCCTTTGTCGCGGAATATCTTTCGGGGCGCACGCCGATCCCATGCAGCCTTTGCAACAATCACTTGAAGTTCGACCAGTTGCTGGTCGTGGCTCGCCAGATCGGCGCAGACTGCGTGGCCACCGGCCATTACGCTCGCGTGGGGTACGACAACGCTCGAGGGCGCTGGCTGCTGAAGCGTCCGGCCGACCGCAGCAAGGATCAGACCTATTTCCTCTTCGGCCTCACGCAGGAGCAACTCGCCCACACGCTGTTTCCGCTCGGAGAGATGACCAAGCCTCAGGTTCGCGAACTCGCACGCAAGCACGGCCTGGCTCTCGCGGAGAAGCCTGACTCGCAGGAGATCTGCTTTGTCCCTGGCGGGGACTACAAGCGCTTCATCGACGCGTACCTCGCCGAAAACGGCGAGGCCCTGCCCGATACTGCCGGAGAGCTGGTAACGGCCAACGGGGAAGTGATCGGTGAGCACAGCGGTATTCACAACTTTACCGTGGGCCAGCGCAAGGGTTTGGGCGTGGCGACCGGATCCCCGCTCTATGTGATCCAGATCAATGGAGCCGACAAGCAGGTGGTGGTCGGCGGCGACGAGCATCTTTATTCCCGAACGCTGCGTACCCACCGCGTGAATCTTATCTCCGTCGACGATCTGCGCGAACCCATGCCTGTGTCGGTGAAGATCCGCCACCGCTACGAAGCTGCTGCGGCCATGCTGGAGAAGATTGGCCCCGACCAGGTTCTGGTTACATTCGATCAGCCGCAGCGCGCCATTACGCCAGGTCAGGCGGCAGTGTTCTACGAGGACGACATTGTGGTTGGCGGCGGCTGGATCGCCTAGACTGCCTTGGGTCGGCGGGACGCAGGTGCTACGCGGAATATAATCTCCCGCATGGCATCTTCAAGCCCCTCCTTGCCACTTCCTGCAAGCCCGGCGTTCCCATCCGCTCCATCGTTCTGGAGCCGCGAATCCGACTCCCTGAAGCAGGGAATCAAGACCGGCCTCGCCGGCACCATCACTTATGCCATCTACGTCGGCTGGAATCTTCCGCAAGGCTATTGGGCGGTCTTTGCCGCGCTGGTGGTGACGCAGGCCAATGTCGGCGCGTCCTGGAAAGCGGCACTCTATCGCACCATCGGCTCCACCTGCGGCGCGCTGGGGGCAGCGCTGATACTTCCTTTGTTAGGTCCTGGGGTCGTGCAAGCGGGGATCGCCATCTTCATCCTGGCTTCGTTCTTTGCTTACCTCACGGCGCTGCATCCCAGCTTCAGTGCCGCGGGATTCACCGCAGCTTTGGTTCTGGTGTTTGGCGGCTTCGCGGAGCCCTGGCACTTCGCGTGGCTGCGCGTGGCTTACACGCTGCTGGGAGCCGTGGTTGCGTTCGCTGTGAGTGTGCTGTTCTGGCCGGTGCATGCGCGCGTAGCCCTGCGCAACAAAATGGCCGATATTCTTCGTGGCACCGGCGTTCTTTACAGCGCTGTCGTCGCAGCCGCATTGCAGGGAGTGAATAACGAACAGCAGGTTCTTCAGTTCGACCGGCAACTGCACGATCTGCGGCGCGGCGTCACCCAGCAAATGGATGAGGCTCGCAGCGAAATGTCGTTCGCGCGCTTCAATCAGGGAGCATTTCAAACCTTCGTTGATCAAAGCGACCAGCTTCGTCGCCGTCTGACCGCCATGGCCGAGGATCGCGGCCTTTACATGCATGCGCAGGTACACCCCAAGTTCCTGCCTTCGCTCCCAGCTTTGGTGGAGAGTACGGCCCGCGCTTTCTCCGACTTGGCCGACGCAGTTCTTGTCCGAAGCAAGACGGTATCTTCAGCGCCGGAGTTAGAGCGAGCGACGCGCGATCTCGATTCCGATCTGGCTCAACTGCGCGAGCAGCGCGTCACAGCGCCCTTCACCCTCGATCGCATGCTGCCCTTCTGGTCATTTGTTTTCAACCTGCGGGAAGTAGCGCAGGACTTGAAACAACTGGAATCAACTTTGACCCAGCTTGAGTAGGAGGGAACGAATCGATCGGCGAACCGCGTTACTTCGAATCGGCGTCTGCGCGCAGAGAATTAAGGAAAGGTGCGCCGGACGCTTTGAGCTTTTGTTCCAGTCGCTTCGTGCAATCGCAGTCGCCACACGCCCACGGTTCGCTTCCATTCTCGTCCCGGCATTTCCGCCGGTCGTGCGCATCCTGCACGCGGGTGAGATCAAAGTATGCTTCCCAATAGGGGCGCTCTTCTTGCAGCGGTGTAGGACAGTAGCAGACTTCCACCCAGCGTACCGTATCGTCCGCGCAGACGCGCGCTTTGCCCATATTTCGCAGGTATTCGCCTTCGGCGACGGAGCCCTGGCCCAGAGTTTCATTCTCGATGGCTTTCAGCAGATCGCATTTGCGACCAGGTTTAACGCGAGCTCGAACCAGATAGCGCATTTTCGTTTCGCTACTGCAGTTTCGCCTGAGCGAGCATTTCGAGGAACTGACTCCGAGTGCGGATGTCGATGGACTGCGCCACCAGCTTGCCAGCGCGGTCGAAAACGAAACTCTTCGGGAGACCGTCGATGTGGAACTGTTCACTGACCTTCCGGCCGGGATCAAGCAGGATGGGATATGTGAAGTTTCGCTCCGCCAGGAATTTATTCACTTTGGTAGCGCTCTCATCAGAAACGGCAAGCACGACAAATCCTTGATCTTTGAATTTGAGATAAAGCGATTCCAGGTCGGGCATTTCCTTTCGACACGGCGGACACCACGTTGCCCAGAAATTCACCAGCACCACCTTGCCTCGCAGCGTCTTGAGATTCCAGTTTTTACCCTGCAGATCGCTGAGCGTGAAGTCGGCTTGCTGGCGTTTGGCGTCATCCGATTCAAGTTTGGCCATGGCTGCAGCAAACTGCGGGGTATCCAGCTTAACCTCCACATGCTCGTACCGCACCAGCGAGGCCAGTTCGAGGTATTGTGAGTCCGGCTCACCATTCTTGTCAGGTTGCGGTTTTTCGTGCAAAGCCGTCGCTAGAGTAGTTGCGACCTCCTGCAGAGTGTCATGACCGAAGTCACCTTCAGTCGAAAGAATCGCCAAGCCACCTGCCAGCTTCACTTTGTTAGGGGTCACGGGCAGTTGACGAATCTGCAGCGCCAGTTCTTTGGTGGTGTGGGCACGGTCATCATCGGGGAGGCTGCGAAGATGGTGCAGTTGCTCGACGATCGATTTCTCCTTATCGCTATAAGGGACCCGCTGCTCATCGGCCCCAGAGGAGCGGGCCAGAAGGGCAAATGTGCTCGCAATGAAAACCCCCAGCAGAGTCAGGAGAAATGCAGGGAAGTGAAGTCGGGAGGAGCGAAACATGAAATCCAGATTACCATCACGCTCAAAAATCCGTGCCAGAAGAGTTAGATAAACATCTCGTCCTGTGGAACGGGCCTGCGCGCTTCGCGGCAGCCGCCATTCTTGCCGCGGTTGCCGATCAGGAACTCCAGTCCAGCCGTGACGCCCTTGATCACACCGGAAACGTGACGGACGGGAGAGGTTACCGTCTTCTGCACGATTTCGGAGGTTTCTTCTACTCGGTCGAGCGTACGGGTAAGCATGTCGTCAGCGCGGATGACTTGCAGGCGCGCGCGATCCACCAAATCATTCACTGCAGCATCGATGCGTTGAGCTTCGTCGCGCACTATCGTGCTGGTTGCCATCAAATTGTCTGCGATCGCTTCAACTTTGGGCCGAATTTCAGCGAGCATCGACTGCGTGGTCTCAAGAGTAGGCAGAGCCTTGGTTTTGACTTCGTCCGCCAGCGTCTCCATGCGAGTGCTGGTCTTGCGCATCGCCAGATACATTGCAGCAAGCAGGCCGGCCTGCAGCACCACTGCCGCTCCCGTCAGGGCAACGAATAGCGGAATAAGGTTTTCCATAAGAGCGCTCTCTTTAATTCCAGCTTGCGAAAGGCCTGAGTGACGGTGTCACTCATCGGAGAACCAACGCTAAAGATTCTTGGGTGCTCCGGCTCCGGTCTCGCTCGTTGCCTCTTGATATGCCTGGCGTCCAGCCTCGTAGGCTGCCCGGAATTGGTCCTTTTGCTGACTGACAGCCTCGCGACCGCGATCCACCCATCCGGATGCTTGCTCGCGGGCATCCCGCGCACGCGTCTTCACATAGTCGCGCCCTTCTTCGGCCCGAGCGCGCAGCGCCTCTCGGGTTTCGCTGCCGGAACGCGGCGCGTACAAAACTCCAGCCAATGCACCTACCCCCAAACCCGCGAGGAACCACACAAAGCTGCTGCCATCTCGATCCGACATTTCAGGTACCTCCTGCTATAAATGCTGACAAAATCGATGTTAGCACTCGCATGACGGAAATACAATTACAGCGAAACCCGCAAGGGGAGCGAGGAGAAACTGCACGGGAAGACCTGTTTGCTCGTAAACTAAGGAAGGCGCTATCGGCGTTAGACTCCGAATGGAAGGCAAAAGGTATCGCGAGAATTCCAAATCCTCTTCTGCAGTTCTACTTTTGCGTCGGAGGAGTTGCGGGTGCGTTCGCTGGCGCCGCCGGCTGTGTCTTAACCGGCGCCGATTTCACGCCCTGCAAAACTGAGCTTGGTCCGCCGTGCTTGATGGCGTATATGGAAAGTGTCACGGACGTCAGCATAAATAGAACGGCTGATGCCGTCGTAGCTTTGGAGAGCGCTGTCGCCGCACCACGCGGACCAAATGCCGCCTGACTGCCCTGGCCGCCAAATGCCGCCGAAATGTCTCCCGCCTTACCGCTTTGCAGTAGAACAACGATGATCAGAAACAGACAGACGATTACGTGGATAATCGTTACCAGGATAATCATGGGAATCAGAGGTCCTAAATTGTTGAGAATAAATGCAATGGTGCGGAAGGGGGGATTTGAAAAGCCTCTCAAACGCACCTTCAACGACTTGCAGAGCGCCGGGACGCTCTCTTTCGCCGCTAAGACATTGTAAGGCACGCCTATCAGACTGTAAACAGACTGCATGCAGGTCTGCGCCTAGCACCGACTGCCATTATGTTGGGAGCAGAATTCCGGGCCGCATTTTCCATAAGCATGGCTCAGTTCGCCGTCGCCCCGCCGCAGCAACGCTTGTATTTCTTGCCGGAGCCACAGGGGCACGGATCGTTCCTACCAACCTTGGACTCATTGCACCGGGGTTCAGGCGAGTGGCTGCCTGCGTCATCTTCCCGCTCTTGCCGCCCTTGCATCTTTTGAGGAAATCGCCCCTCCAATGAAAATCATGCGATTCAGGACATTCTGGCGGTCCAGAAGCTGACACAACCATTATGGCGGCACGCTGGGTTCCCTAACAGTGATCCCTGTCACTGATGGAGTTACCTTGGGTTGCCTTGAACAGGCAACACCGGAGACTGTTCGGCTAGACTCAGGAATTACAATTCCCATGCGCATCGTAACGTGGAACTGCGGAATGGCTCTCGCTCGCAAAGCGCCGAATCTGTTGGCGCTCAAGCCAGATATCACAGTTGTTCGGGAGTGCGCCAAGAATTCAGTGGATGTTCTCCACAGCCACGGTTTCTCCGGCCCGTGGTTCGGTGCCAAGATAATGGCTGAGACTGATCGGCGCTGGCCTGCGAACAGGTGCAGGGTTTACTGACAGAACCTAACTGGTACCGAAAACTCTCCGGGTCGGTTGTCGCTTGCAAACAAAACCTCGCCGCTACCAGTAGCACATTTGTCGTCTTGAAACCTGAAATGCAATTCGTAGTCTTCTTGGTCGTTTCCTCTCAGGCTAATTCGGTCTGATCTGTCCGTGGTATTGGATTTCAGATGGAAGGAAATACTTTGAACAGGCCATTCCTCGCCCGCCATGAGGAGCCGGAGGGGTGTGATCTTCATAGGCAACTGAGTGCGATTCACGACGGTCACAAGACCCCATAAATACATGAACGGCCCTTGCGACGAATGCTGACTTCCGGTGACCAGTATCGGGCCGGGAGTTCCATCGAAGTTGAAAAATAGCGGGGCAGCCTGTTCCTTCAGTCGTTGCTCGGCATCCCTGTCGTCGCCTTTCCGTTTTTGCTCAGCATTGTCCTCGGCACGTGCCGCTCGTTCTTCGTTGTGCCACTTAAGTTGAAGCAGGTTGAAGAGAATACTGACAAGAAATGCTAGACCAAGGATGACTAGCCATGTCGCTCTCCCAATGCCTTATGCCTTGCAGTCTCGATTGGGTCTCCTCCGGCTATCATTGCCTTGCACTACGCCGCTTTCTTCTTCCCCGCCTTCACTTTCGCCCACCGTTCCCGCTGCGCCGCCGCGATCTTCCTTCTGGCCGACGCTGACATTGTGCGTTTGGCAGGAGCCGAGCGGGTAACTGCCTTCGCTGGCTGCGATCCATTCCGACCCCTCGCCCACCTCGCTCTTTGTGCCAGCGCCATTTTTCGACGCGAAGCTGCCGAAATTATTCGCTTCGGTTGGGTTGCGTTGCGGGATGTCCCCGAACCGTTCAACGACTCGATCACTGAAATCGCCTGATCCAGCCTTTCAACTTGTGACTGCGCCCTACTGCGCTCTTCTCGAAGCTCCTGAAGAGCACCCGTTAGATTTGACATTGTTGCCCCCTTGGTCTGTAACAGCGACAGCGACTTTGATTGTATAAGATGAGAAAGCGTCTGCGGCTGACTCATAGTGGAGACAAGAACGCACATCGACGCAGGAGCATCCGGCATTGGGCGGACGGGAGAGCGCCGAGACTGTTCGGAAACGCCAACTCCTTCCGGTCGGTGCAAGCCATTCAGCAGCGACGGTGGTGCTTGTCGCGGGGCTAAAAACATGACCGCTGACGACTTTCGCCCATCACACACCGCAGCCACGCCACCAGCAGGACTTACCCTGCCCCTCGTCGCCCTGAATCCCGACACAATGAAACGCCTACTCGTCTTCCGTGGAATCGCGCACGAATCGCCGGGCGTTCCGACTACTGTCCATCGGTGTACACTTGTGGGCGTCAAACGCCGCTCTAATCTCGATCTCCGCTTCATCCTGTGAACACTTGTCTGACTTGAACTGAGAATTGCAACCTTCGCAGACGCCGATGGCTGGCAGCGGAGGCTTTACGATGCGGAGCTTGCGGGTGTCCATGGTCGGAGTCTATCGCATCGACAAGGCAGAGGCATTCAATCCGTGGAAATCAAAAGGCACCACTACCGGAGTATGCGGAAGATTGTCGATGTGTTATCGGGCTGGGCGTCCGGGAAAGGTGAGGGGCATGGCGATCTAAAGGCGCAGTCTCTAATGTCATGACTGGATATCGACGGTCGAATTGCGGAAAGGGTACGGTATGTAGGGTATTTGAACACTGCGCCTTTTGGTGCAGACTTCCTTCAGATCATCCACAACGGTGCCGCTTCGCCAAAATAGGCACCATGGAAAACCATCGCGTCGAAGAGCTACGAGCCGAACTCAACCATCTCCTTGAGAAGCAAAACGAGGTTTTGGAATTACGAACGTTTGGTGGAGCAACCGACACCGACATCCTCGAATACGAGATTCGGCAAGACGTGATTGACGAAATCTGCAATCAACTTGCCAAGTGCGCTGCTGCACAGGGGCAAACCGCTCTGGACGACCTTCCCCGGCGCTGGAGTCCGCCATCGCGGATGCAATCGCCCTCGCCGAAAGGACCTTGGTGAGGATTGATAGCAGGTGCCTCGAAGCCGTGATAGAGCCCAGACTAATTCTCTCGGCGGCAATCGTGGCGGGAATCCTCGTGGGCTCATACCTGAAGACCGCCGACGATCTCTTCGATTCACAAACGAGCCGTAGGACCGAATCCAAGGTTTTGTCGCTGCGGTTCAGCGGACTGCCAGACATTACTTCCGTTACTCGGTACTCTTCCACGAGTCTTACTACAATCTAATTTCCACGACGACAAAACTCCCGCCCCGAGGAGGATGAGAGTGCCCAACACTGTAAGCCACGAACCCGTCACCTGCATAATCCAGTCAGAGGAGTTCAGCACCTCGTTACGGCAAAGCTGGGAACCGCCCAGACAACCAACGCAGCGAAAAAAGCTGATCCTGTCGAGTTGTGGAAGGCGGTCAAGCGAGGAAGCGTAAGCGCGGAAGTCGCACTAGCCAACCTTTACTTGGAGGGAGAAACCGTCCCCCAGAATTGTGAACAGGCGCACATGCTTCTACACGCTGCATTGATGAAAGGCAACAAAGCTGCCGACGATCTTCTGAAGAGCAGCTATACTGTGGGTCTTGGGCTAGTTCTTCAGGCAGAAACTTCAACGCGACGAATCGACCAAGTTCCATGTCTTCAGCCTTGTACACCACACCCATCCCGCCGCCGCCGAGCTTCTCGACGACGCGGTAATGCGAGATGGTTTGGCCGATCATGGGTAGGCCCGGGACTCAGGGTGCAATGTTAGGAGTGCTGCGAAGGCGAAGTCAACGAAAGGTTGGAGCACAGCCCTCGCTTGACAAGCTCATGCGATGAGCGGAGAATGCGGTTCACTCAGAGTGAGTGCCAGCCGTTCGCTCACAGCTACGCAGTGCTCCATATCGACGCTGTCACCCACCCTTTATTGATCTAGCGTTCTTATTCTTCGTTCTCATTGCTTTTCTGTACTCGAAAACTAGGAGGTAGCCTATGGTCGAGCGATGGCGTCAACTCTGGCTGGAAGACAATGGACAGGACATAGCTGAATACGCGGTGATGCTGGCAGTCATTCTCGTGCTCGTGGTTGGGACGATCCGCTTGGTCGGAAGCAACGCGAACAACGTGTTTTCGAATGTTGCAAGTTCCATTCAATGACCACAGATCAGCAGATTGCATGGTAAACTGTCCGCCTTTAGGACGTCAGCGATGAGTATCAGGGTGCCGGGAACCGACTGTCTTCGTCTGAAACTGCGAATCATGAGCGACGGAGACCTGTGGGGATTGTTCGTTCATCACCGGGAGGAGTGTTCACACGAGTTCTGGGAAGAAGTGGAGAATCGTAAAGCTGCTGGCACTTTGTCGAAAGGCAGCCCGTTCTGGACGATGGGGAACATCGGGAGACATTTTCACACCCGAAGCTCCTGTGACGATTCCAATCTGATTGAACTCACCCGCGTGGAATGGGAAGCCCGAAAACGCCGGAAAATGTTTCGACTTATCTCAGCCTAGAGACGGAGCGAACGGCACTCGCCCACGCTCATGGCTCATGCTGTCATTGCAGCTTCGCGTACTCCGACTTAGCTTCTTTCAGGATGGGGATGTCGGGGTCGGCGTCTTTCCAGAGCGTGAGGAAATCTTTGTAGGCGACACGTGCTTTGCTGCTGTCGCCTACCATTGCATAAGCGCGACCGAGTTGAAGACGGGCAAGAGCGCCGATCGGTGAGTTCCAGACAATCCCACGATGGTCGAGGATTTTCAGGAACTCTGCCGTTGCTTCATTGCCTTGATGAGCGGCTAGATACGCCTCTCCTCGAACAAAAGCGGGATACAAGCCATTCCAAGTGTACTCGCCGCTAAATGTGGTTGTTCCCAATTCGTACGGCAGGGCGGCTCGAAGCGTCTCTAACGCCCCCGAAGAATCCCCTCGATTCAGCGCGAGCTTGGCGCGGATGGTTGGCAAGTAGTTGAACTGCACGGTCGTGCCTTCGGGGAATCGCTTGTTCAACTCCTTGATCAAAGTCTCTGCACGTCCCGTGTCTCCGTTATATGCTGAAGCGAGCGCAGAGGCGTACAGCACATCGACGCCAGTGGAATGTGCCACTGCAACCGAGGCACGCCGACGGGCTTCCCCTGCGTTATCAAATAGGGCTTCCCTTAGTCCAGACGTGGCGGAATAGTTGGCAGAAATTTCTTTTTCGTCGAAGCGCTCGGCTGATTCCATAGCCCTTCGAGTCAGTTCTTCCGACTCACGCACTCGCCCGTAATAAGCCGAGGTATCCGACTCGTATGCAAGCAACGTATTTTCTACCCCGGTCTGACCCGCTGCTGCTGTGACCTGCTGCTGCATCCCCGCTGCGTCGTTCTCCAAAAAGGCAAGGCGGTACAGAGAGGCAGGGTAGTAATGGTGGTACAGTTTGCGCTGGAGGGCTTGCACATACGCCGAGTTCGCTTCATCAAAGCGATTCAGAGCCATGTAGCCATCCATCAGGAAGACGTATAGGACAGGGTAGTCCGGTTTCAGACGAACTGCCTCTTTGGCTTCTGAAATCACTCCATCATAACGACCCATCGCCGGGTAAATGGCACCTGACAAGTAAGTGTGCGGCATCTCGGCACGGGGATAAGCCTGCATCCAAAGCTTGCAGGTCTGCTCGGCTTTTTCGAGATTACCCGGAACCTCTTTATAGTAGATGGCTGATACGAAATATCTCTCAGGCTCACTCGCATGGTCGCGAAGTTCGTATGCCTTTTGGGTGTATCCGGCTGCGATGGTGGGTTCTCCAATAGAGGTGTGCCAAATGCCCAGCCACGCGTAGGCAACTGCGAAATTTGGGTCGAGTTCCACAGCACGCTTGTAAAAGGTAATTGCGACTGGCGGGGAAGTTGCCCGCTTGCCGGAGCTAAGAGCTTTCAGGGCTTCGAGTGAGGGCGTAGTCGCTTCTTCCAGAGGGGTATCGAACTTTTGCACCGTGCTCAGTGACTCGCCCAGTTTGTGGCGCATCTCCGACGCCATCTTCCCCAGCGCGTCGAGCACATGATCCTTGTCGCTCGCCGCCGCTTCTGTGCTCGCAAGCGTTGCTCCGTTTGAGCAGTTGACCGCTTTTACGGTCAGAAGATATGGGTTTCCAATTTGAGCTATCGAGCCATTGAGCACTGCCGCGCTCGCCGTCCGCTGGCAAAGCTGCCGCGCAATCTCAGGCGTCAGCTTCGCGTCTGGCTTCTGACCCATCATTTGGAGGGTCTGCTGGATTTGCTGCTCTGAGACAATGCTCAGGAATGGTGATTGCTCCAGTTGTACGGAAAGCCCCTGCCTGAGCGTGCCGTCAAACACCGGGTCGCCGGTCGTGTTAGTGAAGTCGGCGAGCACAACTGTGTCGTTGTCGGTGAGCTTGGGTGTGCGGTGGAAATAAAGATAACTAACGCCCGACAACGCAAGCACAGCCATAGCAGCAGGAACAATATGCTTCCAGCGTAATCCGACACCAGTTGCAGCTTCGGCTTTTGCACTTGCGGTCCCTCGCGCCGAATCCGTGTCCCGCTTCAGTCGTTGCAAGTCAGTGCGAACATCAGAAGCGTGTTGGTAGCGCAGGTTGCAGGCTTTTTCGAGGCACTTGCTAATGACGCGCTCTAATTCCGCTGGCACGTCGGGGTTCAGCCGAACTGGAGGTATGGGTGCCCGGTTCAGGATCGAATCGAAAATGACTCCCGCGCTTTCCCCACGGAAAGGCATCGTACCCGTAGCCGCTTCGTAGAGCACGACGCCAAAGGAAAACAAATCCGTTCGGGCATCCAATCCCTTAGCCCGTATCTGCTCCGGCGACATGTATCCCACCGTTCCCAGCGTTGCCCCCTCGCTGGTCAAGTCGGTGCTCACCGAAGTCGTCGAAGCACTGGGGTCAGTTGAAGTGGCATTTATCTTAGCCAGTCCAAAATCCAAAATCTTGGCGTGCCCGTGCTCAGTCACAAAAATGTTTGCTGGCTTGATATCACGATGAACGACACCTTTGGCATGCGCCGCATTCAGTGCGTCGGCGATTTCTATGGCGAGCGACAGAATCAGTTCGATCTCCAGTGGACGCCCAGCAATGCGGTGTTTCAGCGTCAGCCCGTCCAGAAACTCCATGGCGATGAACGCTTCTCCGTGCTGGTCGTCAATTTCGTAGATGGTGCAAATGTTGGGATGATTCAGAGCCGATGCAGCCTTGGCTTCGCGCTGGAAGCGGCTGAGTGCTTGCGGGTCTTTGGCTACGTCGTCGGGCAGGAACTTGAGTGCCACAAAGCGACCGAGTTTCACATCCTCAGCCTTGTAGACCACGCCCATGCCGCCCCCACCGAGCTTGTCGATGATGCGGTAGTGCGAGATGGTTTGGCCGATCATGGGCGCAGGACTCAGGGTGCAATGGTAGGGATGCGGGGAAGGGGAAGTCAATGCAGCGCAACAATGCTCCGGTTCAACCGCACATGCAGCCCGGCGAGTGATTGCCAGCAGGATGTAGAATGCACGTCCAACAGATGAGAACT
>Ga0208324_1000184_pt1 | contig 33129 bp, 30 predicted proteins | sample Sb_taG_2_FD_187707 | JGI IMG/M metagenome (GOLD analysis project Ga0208324, IMG submission 187707) | Peat soil microbial communities from Weissenstadt, Germany - Sb_50d_5_LS metaG (SPAdes) (version 2) | ecosystem: Environmental > Terrestrial > Soil > Wetlands > Peat | place: Germany... | reverse complement strand
CAGACATGAGGATCATCGGGAGGCGCGAGGACATTGACGCTGCACCATCACGACGCCCTGGTCTAAGCCCGCCCGGCGATATGGCCGCTGACCCTGGCGGCACTGGTCGCCCTGGTATCCGGGCTGTCGGCGGCAGCGCGACGCGGGGTGGTGGTCAAAGCGGCGGCGTGCTGGAGAGCCTGGCCCGGTGCACCACGCTGATCCTGGACAAGACCGGGCACTCACCGCCGGGCAGCCGGCTGTGACCGGCATCGCACTGTCCGGCGTCAGGATCGCCATAGTCTGCCATATGGCCCAGTCGATGAGGTCGATGGTCCCTTTCCGCCCTGCGGGATATGGGCAAATGTTCCTCCCGCCGGGCACCGATCCAGGTGAGCGGCACGTGGTCATCGACGTCGCCGCCGTCGATGATGGCACAACCAGGGGAGGCAACTGCCATGCCGAAGCGGCCGCTATCAATGATCGCCATCAGCCCGGTGATCGCGGATCGCGCTGATGAGTTCGAGGACTGGCTGCGGGCCGTCCTCGTCCCAGCCACCCGAGACCACCGCCCGGAACTGCTGGATCGCTGGGAGGTGCTGCGCGCCGCCAAGGAGGAGGACGGCCAGGTGATCTTCACGTTCCTGTTCTACGGCGGCGAGGCCGCCGAATGGCAGATGGAGCCGATACTGGCCCAGGCCCTGGGGGCAGAGGGCGCCCGGCGTGCGCTGGAGAACATGCTCGCGATGATGAAGGGCCTGCAGCACGGCTGGGAACTGACCCCTGTGGACCTGGCGAGCTAGCCGTTTCCCGCTGTTCAGCTTCTCGACAGAAGGCTCGACCAACTCGGCCCCTTCTGCCGGATAACACACATCTGGTCCGAAGGGAGGGCTGCTGCGGCAGAGGCGCCACCCGCAGCGGGCACCCGCCAGCCCGTCGAGGACCTTCAGGCCTTGAGGAGTCTTCAGGGTCGCTTGGCGGCGCCCAGGTCAACGGAACTTGCGTGACGGGGCGGCCTTTGGCGGCGGCCTGCTCGGCCGCAGCGTTCACGATCACCACACCTGCGCCGACTCACTTAACTTGTGCCGTTGACCTCCGCCTCGACCGGAGCTGGCGGCGTCCGTCACCCCGATTCGCACCGCCACCAACACGCCCGGCACGGCGATCGAGGCCGGAAGCCAGCCCTGGGCCATCGCAATCACGTGACGGCAGCAAGGCGGCCACGCTGTGTGTGCCCGGTATGTACGTGGTACAAGCGGGTGACGCAGCCGCGTCACCCGCTTGTCAGGCCAGTTCAAGGAGGAGCCGAAACCGCCCGGATCGGTACCGTGCGGAAATGAGACCGGTCCACGCCAAGGCCGACACCGCCGTACCTGATCAGCCCAGCGGTCACAGGCAGATAGCCGGCCGCATGTCCGGAAAGGCCTGCCCGAGAGTAATCGACCTGTGACGTATCAGACAAATTTTGCCCGCTTAGACCCTTGACAAACAAAGGCATCATGCTTGGTCCACAGCAGGAGGTGAGGGATACTGGAAATTAGGAGGCACAGCCTGCCTGTGGCCGCGCCGGTTGGGTTATGCGGAAAGAGGCGAGGCGCGATGATCACGGTAGAACTGACGATGGGCGAAGCTCACGCGCTATCAGACGTGATGAGGGAACTCGTGGGGCCCGGGGTAATTCCCGTGCCAATTGATTGGGAGGCAGTCCGTACGGCCGACAAGAAGATCACCAATACGGTCAATGCGGAAGAGTTCCTCCTGCAAGAGATCGAGCTAGAAGTTGCGTGACGAATGCGTGCTGGTGCCGGGCATGCCGGGCAATGGTATTGCCTTAAACGCGCGAACACGAGCCGGATCACTCCAGTCGGCGTAGGTAGGCGTCGGCGGGCTCAGCCGGCTGGATGCGGATCCGGGCATTGAGGGCCCGGGCGCTGTCGGGGCGGGCGATGACGGGGCTCAGTTCCAGCTCGGCGATTTGCGGCAGGTCGTCGGCCATCTGGGATACCCGCAGCAGCATGTCGCGTAGCGCGGCGAGGTCGGCAGCGGGGGAGCCGTGGTGCCCGAGCAGCCGTGGGGCGGCGCGTGTCGAGCGGATCAGGGTGTCGGCGTCGGAGTCGGTGAGGGGGGCGAGCCGGGCGACGCGGTCGGTCAGCATGTCGGCGGCCCGGCCGGGCCCGAACAGCACCAGCGGTCCGAACATCTGCTCTTGCAGGATGCTGATCGTTACCTCGACTTCCCCGGCGGTCGTCGGCTGGACGAGAATCGCGGAGAGCCGGTCGCCGAACGTCTCCTGCAGCGTGCAGAATGCTCGCCGGACGTCAGCGGTGCTGTGCAGGTCGGGCAGCACGATGCCGGAGTTGCTGTTGTGTGCCAGGCCGGGCACATCTGCGGTGAGCGTGACGGGGCCGCCGATTCGTGCCGCGGCGGCGATGGCCGTTTCTTCGGTGGTGACCGCGATGCTGCTGGCCAACGGCACGCCGTAGCAGCCGAGCAGCTCTGCGGTTTGCTCCCGGGGCAGCCAGCCGCCCTGCTGGGTGCCGGTGAGGAAGCCGGTGACCAGTTCTATGGCCTGGTCCTGGCGCAGGCCTTCCAGGCTGGGTACCCGTCCTGGCGGGGTCGCCCGCCAGGCGCCGTAGCGCGCGGCGTGACCGAGGGCGCGCACGGCGGACTCGGGGTAGGCATAGGCGGGGACGGGAGGGGATTCCTCGTCCGGGCCTGGCAGCAGCCGGACCGCTTCAACCTGGTCCATCACCACTGCTGCGATCGGCACCGGCAGCCTCGCGGCGTGCACCTCGGGGGCCAGGTCGCTGATCGCGGACGTCGCGGTCAGGGCCAGCACTACGTCAACGCCGGGGTCGGCGCCTACGAGCTCCAGGCACCGGCGGAACCGGCTGGGCGCGACCAGCCCCCGGGTATCGACAGGCCCCGCCACATCGGCGCCGGGGGGGAGCACGTCCGCCAGCGCGCGCTGGGTGTCCCTGGTGAGACTGGCGACCTGCAGGCCCGCGTCGCCGCATGCGTCGGCGGCCAGGATCACCGCGCCGCGGGTATTGGACACCACGCCGACCCTGTTTCCGGCGGGTACCGGCTGGGATGCCAGCAGGGCTGCTGCGTCGAGGAGCTCGCCGAGGTTAGCGGCGGCGATCACGCCAGCCTGCTCGAACAGGGCCTGCCTGGTGAGCGGCCGCGGCACCGTGGCCGGGGAGCGGCCCGCAGCCAGCCGCTTGCCCGTCGCGGACCGCGCCACATTCACCGCCAGGACCGGCATGGCGCGCCCCAGACTGCGGGCGAAGCGGGCGAACTTGCGCGGGTTCCCGATCGACTCCAGGTACAGCACGGCCAGCTTTGCCGCCACGTCGGACCCCAGCCACAGCAGCATGTCATTGCCGGATACGTCGTCCTTGTCGCCCAAGGAAACGAAGGAGGAGATCCCGACGCCCAGCCGCGACAGGTGCTCAAGCAGTACCTCACCCACGCCACCGGACTGCAGCGCCAGGCCGGCCCGCCCCGGCCGGGGATGGCGCGCCGCCAGCGTCGCATCCAGTCCGATGCTGGTGTTGGCCACGCCGAACGTAGCCGGCCCGACCATCCGCATGCCGTAGCGCCGGCAGATTCCCACCAGTTCCACGCGGCCGGAGCGGTCCAGTCCGGCTGTGATCACGACCAGCGCCTTGACTCCTCGCCGCCCGCATTCCTCGGCGACCCCGAGCACAGCCCCCGCCGGCACGGAAATGACCGCCAGGTCGACGTGGTCAGGCAGCGCGGCCGCCGACGGAACACAGGGCACGCCGTCCAGTTCGCCCGCGCCGGGGTTGACCGCGTAGACCGGGCCGGAGAAGCCGCCGGTGATGATATTCCGCAGGATCACCCGCCCGGCCGAGTCGGGGCGCCGGCTCGCGCCGATGACCGCGACCGAGGCCGGGGTCAGCAGGTGCCGCAGGCTCGCCAGGTCGGCCGACCGCTCGCGTCCGGCGACCGCATCGCGGTACGTGCCCAGGGCCGCGTCAGCCTCCCCGGAGGGCAGCGGGAAGGTGAATTCGTACACACCATCGGCCAGGGCGCGGTGCACCTGCAGCCCAGAGTCGGCGAACACCTGCAGCATGAGCGCGTTCTCGCTCAGTGTCTCCGCGATGAACGAGTGCACCCCCCGGCCGCGGGCCAGCGAGATCAGGTGCTCCAGCAGCAGCGTGCCCACGCCGCGATTATGCATCTCATCAGCGACCGCCATGGCGACCTCCGCGGACACCGAGCCGGCGCCGAGGAGCTCGTAGCTGCCGCAGCCGACCACCTCGCCGTCCAGCAGGGCCAGCAGCGCACCGCGGTCCGGTGCGGGTTCGCGACAGATCCGCCCGGCCCCCTGCTCGGCCGCGGCTGTGCCCATGCTGAAGAAGCGCAGGTAGAGGTTGTCCGGGGACATCTTGAGGTACATGTCCCGTACCGCGTCCAGGTCGCCGGGCCGGGCAGCCCGGATCTCGATCGTGGTCCCGTCGGTCAGCAGAGCAAACGCACTCTCCCCGGCCGGCGTGCTCATGTCGCCCTGCCTGGTTCCGGACCTTGGGCGCTGACCGCGGTCACCGCCAGCACCGAGTCGGCCCGCGGTCCGGTAGCGAATCCGCCAGCCGGCCGGCCCCGCCGCTGCCCGCACAATGCCACACGCGGCGTGCTTCCCCCGCCCCCGGCCGCCGGCCCTTCGGCCCCGACGTCTGCCATGCTCCTAGTCTGCCCACCCACAGCCAGCGCCGGAAACCGGTCAGGACATTCATCGCGAACCGCCACAAGGGGCTGTACTGTCGGCCGCCGCGGCGAGGATCCCGACGCTCACCGCGGCTGGCGACGACGACCCGGTCATCCCGCTGGCCAACGCCCGGCTGATAAACCTGCTCATGCCGAGATCGCCCTCCAGCCACCTATCTATTTCCCAGAACGAATGGTGGTGCTTGTCCCCGGGCCCGCGGCTTGGCCGCTGTGCGACATCGCGGACGTGGACGCTAGGGGACTAGTGAGGGTTCTACACCTGGGCGGTCATCGCCTTCGTCATCCGGCACGCAGCCTGGACCCGGCGGCGGCGGTGCCGCGCCCGCCGGGTAGACGTCAGCGGTCCGCATCCGATGCGACCGGCAGGCTGTGCCCGGCGATGAGCCTGCGGGTCTGGTCGCGTCCCCGCGCGCGATGGCCTCGGTTGGCGTGGACCTGGTGCCGGCGGCTCATCTCCTGCGCGGCGGAGGTGTTCGCGGCCGGGAGGACCTCGAAGGCCCCGCATCAGGGACCTTCGGCTCTGGCAGGCGGCATCGGTGGCGGCAGCCTGGCGCTATGACGGACCTCGGGGGCCGGGGCGCTCTGACCTGTGCCCAGACCGCCGAGACCGTCAAGACCCCTTTGCGCATACGCTGGTCGCCGCAGCAATCACCGTGGCGTGCCGACCGCGCGGATGGTGAAGGTGGTTGAGAGCATGGCGAGCGGGATCCCAGCGATCAGCAATGAGGATACCCCCCGTGAGACGCTGCAGATCGCGATCCAGACTGACGCGCCATCAACCCGGGCAACTCGGGCGGAGCGGGCGTCCAGTCGTGGCCGGGCAGCACCGGGCCAAAGGGCACATAGCCGGGGCAGACGGCCCGAAGCCAGCTTTGCTGCGAAGTCGGACGGCTCTGGTCAGCCGAGACGGGCGCTGCCAAGCGGGCTGATCGTCCACGGCGCGGCTCAGGGGAATGGTCCTGGCTGGCCAGTTCGCCGCCTTGCTTGCATAGGTCAGGACCGCAGCCACGCGGCGGTCGATGCGTTTGGCGTCGGGTACCCGGAGCTTGCGGAATATACCGGTGACGTGACCCTCAACGGCCTTCTTCGACACTGTTAGGCGCCCGGCGATCTCATCGTTGCAGTAACCGCATGCCATCTCTGCGAGAACATTGAGTTCCGGCACTGACAGCGCGTCGAGCGCCGAAGTCAGCCGGCGTCGCACCAGGGCATTCACGATCGAGGGGTCGAGAACGGTGTCGCCCGCGTGAGCGCTGGCCAGCCGACGGCTGGAGGAGATGTTCGGCTACGAGCACGGCGAGCTGCTCGGCCAGATGGTCGAGCGCCTGGTCCCAGCCGACCTGCAGGCGGCCGACCGCAGCCACCGGGCCGTCTACGCGGAAGCACCCAGGACCCGCACGGTGACCGGTCGGCTCATCGGGCTGCGCAAAGACGCAACCACGTTCCCGGTAGAGATCAGCCTCACCCCCGTCACGACCGCAGCCGGCCATTTCGCCTTCGCCTGATCCGGGATGTCGCCGCAGCCAGGCACCTCGAAGACCTCATAGACCTCACCCGGTCTGCGGTCACGGCAGAGCAGGCACAGAACGGCCGGGAAGTCCTGGACACGATCATCAACCGCTTGTTCCAGCTCGGGCTCCTCCTGCAGGCCGCTATCGAACTACCCGCAGACACGGTAGGGCAGCGCATCGAAGAAGCTCTCGGGCATCTGGACGACACGATCCGCGAGATCCGCGACACTGCGTTCACCACCCCCGGCCGGTGCCCCCACTGATCTGTGGGCGCACAATCCAGGCCGATGCCGCCCGGCTGCCGCTGGCCGGTGGCTGCGTGGCGGCGGTCGTCATCGGCGACGGGCCGCTGTTCGCCGCCGAGGCGGCCCGCGTGATGGCCGCCGGGGGCGGTGCTGGTGTGGTCCAACGCGCTGGGTGACGGTGCTCCGTTTTTCGTGCCCGTCGAGGTCCTGACCGGGGTGATGACGGCGCCAGCGGGCCGCCCCTGGGACGCGGTCCACAGCCAGGCGCACTGGGGCAGCTGGGCCGTGCTCCACCCCGCCTGATCCACCCCGTGGCCGCCAGCAACCGCACCCACGACGATGGCCGCACGGCGCCACGCTAACGGACCCTGATCACACAACGCAGCCGAGCGCTATCCGGTTTGACGCGATATCGATCCTGCCGAATACGTGCGGGCCTCTCGTTGCCCCGTTGTCGAGCGTTGGGCGTACAGATCTTCCAGCTCTGGTGCCGAGTCGGTATTTCGGCAATGCGTCAGCCGTTGACGTTTAGGAATAGGGTGGAGGCAGCCCCGGCAAAGCATGCAGGCGGGGTCGGTAAACGTCCGGATATTGCGGTCGCCGAAGAACGCTCCGGTTTCGGCCACGCTGCGTGGGTCTTGTCGATCTACGCCCGGTATGCGGCCATCACACGTGGGGAGCTGGCCCTCGCGCGTTATCTCCTCGAGCCGAGCGACGCTGCGTGATCAAGCTGGCTGGCTGTCTGCGGCAGCTGTATGTGGCCGTCTGGGGGCGGCCCGGGATGGGCGTTGCGGACAGTGACGCGGCGAGCGGGTGCGTGGCGCGAGGGTGCCGTGCGTGATCCGGGACGTTGGCCTCTTGTCTTGCTGGCCGGCTGCGTCAGTGTTGGGGTCACGGCGAGGTCCCGCCGGGGTCCTTGGCCGTTCGACCGGGCAGGGAGGCGTCATGCGCAGACGGCTGGCAGAAGTGCCTGGCAGCGGGCTACCGCGCCGGGCGGGGGGCGGCCGGGAACAACCGGCGGCCGGGCGGCTTGGTGCTGTTGCCAGGGGCTGGCGGCGGACTGCCCCGGACGAGCAGGTGGGGACGCTGACCGTCCGTGGCCGGGTCCTGCGGGTCGCCGTACGGGGCGGGAACCCGCAGTGGCCGCCGCTTGTGCTGTGCAACGGCATCGGCGTCCGCCTTGAGCTGCTGCAGCCTTTCGTCGACGCGGTCGACCCGCAGCGGGAAGTCGCCCGCTTCGACATGCCGGGCATCGGCGGGTCTGCTGAGCCGGTCATGCCCTACCACCTGTGGACGCTGGCGCCGCTGCTGAGCGGCCTGCTCGACCAGCTCGGCTACCAGCAGGCCGACGTCCTGGGTATCTCCTGGGGCGGCGGGCTCGCGCAGCAATTCGCCCTGCGGGACCCGGCCCGGGTGCGCCGCCTGGTGCTGGTGTCCACCGCCACCGGAGCGCTGATGGTGCCCGGTCACCCCCGCGTCCTGCGGCACATGCTGACGCCGCGGCGCCACCGCGACCCGGCGCACGCGGCCGCCATCGCCGGTGAGATCTACGGCGGCGGCATGCGCGCCGGCGCGCCGCGCTCCGGTGAGCTGCCGCGCGCGACGGCAACCCCGGGAGCGGGCCGGGGCTACTACTACCAGTTGCTGGCCGCCGCCGGATGGACGAGCCTGCCGCTGCTGCCGCTGATACGCCAGCCCACCCTGATACTCGCGGGCGACGACGACCCCCTCACCCCGCTGGCCAACGCGCGGATCATGCACCGGCTGATCCCCGGAAGCGAACTGGTCATCTACCACGGCGGGCACCTTGACCTCGTCTCGGAGCCCAGACGCATGGCGGCGATCGTGGAGGCGTTCCTCGCGGCCGGGACCGGATCCGCCACCGGGAGCGCGGACGGCCCGCCGGCCATCCACCGCGGCAGGCAAAGGCCGCGCCATAACGCAGGGCGCTGACGGGACGGTGGTGTCCTGCCCGGACGAACCAGCGTGATTGCGGATTGGGCGAGAATGAGTGCCCGGGTGTCTGGCCTGCGAGTTTACAAAGCGGAGCCGGCCCCGGAGCCGTCGCCGGGAGATTACGGCCTGGTGGAGATGCCGGCAGCGCCGGCGCATATCGAGGCCATGCTGCCTGGCTGGCGGTTCTCGCATGCCGTGATCTATGTGGGTGACGGCCACCTCGTCGAAGCGTGGTTCTCTCGCGTGCGCGAGCGCGACGGTGCTGAGTACCCGGTACGGGATATCTCCTGGTTTGGCGTGCGCAGGGCGCCGGACGGCACCTGTGTCATGCCGAGCCGGCGTGCCCGGGTCGCTGAATACGCCGTCAGCCGGCTTGGCCAGCTGTACAACTACCTCGCGTGGCCTGCGGTGTACATCCGGTATGCCGGTGGCATGGACCTATCCGGCCTTTACGTCTTTGACCCTCTGGCCACCTGTTCGGGACCGGTGGCCAGGGCCTACCAGCCCGCCGGCCTCAACCTCGTGACGCCGATGACCTAGATCCCGGGTCTCACCAAGACTAGAGAACAGCCAGGCTCGCGACGGCGGATACCCTGGCGACGCGGGGAGTTGCCGACCGGTGACCACGACCCCAGTCAAGCTGTTACTTCCGGGGCAGATACATACAGAACGCCCAAGATCTGTAGCACCAGGGCTCCTTGACCGGATGAGCCGACGGCCGCTCATATCGGCGGATCTCGCGCGATGACAGCGGCAAGTGATCGTCATGCAGCGCGACTGATGTCCCCGAGCGTGAGCGTCCTGATCGCCGATTACGGACGAACAGCGGCATCGAGAGACGCCCGGGCGGAGCCTCCGGTGCTGGTAGTGATCGCGGTCCGGGGTGACTACTGGGATCGTTGCGCTGCTTACCCGTGGCTGGTGCGCGCGATGCAGCGCGGCCAGTTTGTCGTCGGCCCGATGACCGAGGCTGATCTGCGCCGGGTAATTACCGGTCCTGCGGCAGCGAGCGGGCTGCGGGTTGAGACGGGCCTGGTGGATGTCATCTTGAGTGACTTGCGGTCGGCAGGCAGCGAGCAGGCTACGGGAGTGCTTCCGCTGCTGTCTCAGGCCCTGATGCTGACCTGGGGCCAACGCGAAGGTGACTGGCTGACGAGCCGCGGTTATGGCAGCACGGGCGGGGTTGCCCGCGCCGTGGAGGTCAGCGCCGATGCGGTCTATGATGCGCTGCCGGACAACCAGAAAGTGATCGCGCGGGATGTGCTGCAGCGCATGACCGCACTTGGCGCTGATCATCGTCCTGCCCGCAGACCGGTCAGCAGATCAGACCTGAGAACGGCATGGCCTGAGGGCGAGCGGGTTGAGGTTGATGCGGTGCTGGAAGCGTTCGCCCGCGGCCGCCTGGTGGTCGTTAATGCCGACCGTGCCGAGATCGCCCATGATGTCCTGTTGCAGGCATGGCCGCGGCTGCGCGGCTGGCTGGAAGAAGACGGCGCCAGCGTGATCTTGCACGGCCAGCTCACCGAGGACACAACCGCCTGGCGTACAAACAGCAACGACTCGTCCTTCCTGTACCGGGGAGCCCAGCTCGGCGCCGTCAAGCAGGCCGTGGGCCTATGGGGGGCAGATCCGGGCCGGTTCCCGCCGCTGACCGCTGATGAGGCGGCATTCCTCCAGAACAGCGACCTAGCCGCCACTCGCGCAAGCCGTCGGCGGCGTGCGCTGGCAGTGGCCTTGGTCGTGCTGCTCCTCGCCGCGGTTGCCGGCGCGGGCACTGCCCTGATCGCCGCCGGGAACGCTAATACAGCGGCCACGGTCGCCGACCAGCAACGCAACACGGCCATATCAGAGCGACTGGCAGCCCAGAGCGCCGCATTGGACGCCGTGGATCCGGCCACGGCAGCCCTGCTAGCGGCAGCGGCATGGAAGGTGGCACCGACAGCTCAGGCACGCTACAGCTTGCTGGAATCGCTCGCCCAGCCCGTGCGGGGCGTCCTGTCCGGCGGGGACGGCTTCGTGTCCGCCCTGGCCTATAGCCCGGACGGCAAGGTCCTGGCGGCCGCGTGGCAAGGCGGCCTGATCGAGTTGCGGGATGTCGCCTCGCACCGTGTCATCCGCACCACCTCCTGGCACCCCGCCGTCGAGGACAACACGGCGACCGCGCTCGCGTTCGCTGATGGCGGCGAGGTCCTTGAGGCCGCCTACCCAGGTGCGATCGGGATATGGGATCTGACTGGGGATGCCGGGATCGCCCCGCAGTCACTGGGCGGTCTTGTGGACGTCTGGAGCGAGGCGTTCAGCCCGGACGGCAAGCTCCTCGCAACGGCAAGCGGTGACGGGATTATCCAGCTCTGGAATGTGGCTACCCGACAGCAGATCGGCGGGTGGACGGCCGCTGACAAACCCAGCCGGTCTACGCGGTGGCCTTCAGCCCGGACGGCAAACTCCTGGCCACAGCAGGCGGTGACGGGACAGCTCGGATATGGAACCCTGCCACGCAGAGCCAGATCGGCTCACCCATGAACACCGGGCAGCGCATGAGCACCGTAAGATTCAATCCCACCGGCACGACCCTGATCACCGCGGGCAGCGACGGCTCCACGGAACTCTGGAATGTTGCCAGCCACGACCGGGACGGCGCCCCTCTCACCGCACCCGGCGCCGGCAGCGTCACCTCACTGGCCATCAGCCCCGCCGCCGACAGCCTCGCCACAGGAAACCAGGACGGGGACATCCAGCTGTGGAACCCGGCCATGTTCCAGCAGGCATCGGCTCCCCTGACCATCAGCACGATCCACTCGTCCATTCTCGGCTACCAATCGGTCTTCAGCGCCAACCGCGAATTCCTGGCAGCCGAGAATGGCCAAGGCGGTATCCGCCTGTGGAATCTCATCACGCGCCGGCCGGCCGGTCCTCCCATCATCGAGCCTGACAATGAGGCGGATTTTGATGTCAGCCCAGACGGCAAGACCCTCGCGGTGGCCGCCGGTGGCGCGCAGTTGTGGAACGTGTCCACTGGCCAGAAGATCGGGAGGCCTACGGGAGGTTCCAATGCGGACTCGGTGGCATTCAACCCAGACGGCACGCTCCTTGCCATAGGCGACCAGAATGGTAATTTCCAACTCTGGGATGTCGCTACGCAGCGGCCTGCGAGGATAGCAGCAGCTAGTGAGTTTCCGGACCCATTCAGCCCGGACGGCAAAATTGCCGCTACAGGGGCAGGCCCGAATGAACCCAACGAGATTCAATTGTTCAACGTCACCAGCGGGCAACGCATCGGCACTCCTATGACCGGCAGCGCCGAATTGCCACCAGTGACGGTAACATTCAGCCCGGACGGTGCCAGGCTCGCGACTGTGGTTGGTAGCGGGACTATCCGGCTGTGGGACGTCGCCACCCAGCAGGAAATCGGCGCGCCCATGTCCGCTGGAGCCGCCCCTGTCTACTCCGTGGCATTCAGCCCAGACGGCACCATACTCGCGACTGGCGATAGTGACGGAACTATCCGGCTGTGGGACGTCGCCACCCAGCAGGAAATCGGCGCGCCCATGTCCGCTGGAGCCGCCCCCATCTACCGGCTAGCATTCAGCCCGGATGGCACCATGTTGCAAGCCGACGACGGCGGCGGGAAGGCCCGGCTGTGGCACGTAGCATTTCCCCGCGACCTGCTCACCGCCGCCTGCGCCATCGCAGGTCAATCCCTTACCCGTCAGCAATGGACCGATTATGTCGGAACGCAGCCATTCCAGCAGGTCTGCCCCTCAGCTTAGACCCGCACCTGGCACATGTAGCAAATTTCTGCACATAACCTGGCTCCAGGTACTGATCTTCCAGCTTGGCCGGCCGCGCGTAGTGGCGGAAATCGTGGTGCTCCAGAATTGGCTGTTATGTAACGCTCTTGCCGCCAAGCGGTAGCCTGAAAGAATTGATACGTAACGGCGGATCTCGCGCGGGCTCGGAGCACAGGCCTGCCACGCTCCGTGACTCGGCCTGCCGGGTCGGGCCACGGCAAAGTCGTCTTGGGCGGACGATGCCTGCGCGAACAGCGAGATTAGTGCCAGGTCTTCGCGGAAGATTACCAGGACGGCAGGCCGAGCGCTTCAGGATGGGCCCGGAGGTGGTGCTCGGTCAGGACCTCGCTGAGGCTGCCGGGCCGGTACGCGACGGTGCGGCGGCAGATCTGGCAGCGCGTGACAGTGACCGGAAGACGGGTGACGGTCACCGGGAAAGCGGCGGGAACGGGCCTTGCTCATCGCCTCTATGATGCCAGTCCAGCGAGACGGACCTTGCGTCCGCCGCGCGCATACCGGGCGGCAGATTCGGCAGTTGTCGGCGGTCTAGGACCAGGGTCTTGCCGACCTACTCCACCGAGCGGTCGTCGAACGGCCGGCGCCGGCCTCGGTTACCAGCCCTCTCTCCCGTGCAGCGCTGTCGCGCCAGTCAGTTCTGGTACAACTCGCGTGAGATCTCCTCGCGCTCCCAGCGGCATGAGTGCGCGTTCCTTGCATGGCTGCGATGCATAAAGCCAGCCTGCACAATGGCGCGAGGATCGACTCGACTCCCATATTTGGAACCCCTGCACCCAGGCAGCCTAGATCTTGTGGCCCGAGCTTCGATCGGGGTTTGCGCGACAGGCTGAAACATGCGGGCTGGTGGGCCACTCACCGTCGCGTGACTGATCAGTTCGGCAGCATCTGAGGAACCCGCGGCCGCCCGACCGGATAGCCGTATCGTTGGCAACACCCATGTACTGCGCCACTGGTTCGCATGGCCGGCGCTGAGGGTCAGGGTCAGCGTGGCCCGGTGGTTTAGCTGCCGCTAATTCTTGCGGACCTCGTAACATGTAGGACCGGTAGTAATAGCGGGGTCGCAGACGCGGAGAATGCCCGGCCGGATCAGGCGGAACGTGGTTGGTGACCACGTGAAGCCCGAGCACTGGCCCGTATTGTTGGAATTAGCGAGATATTCGGATCCGGTATAATTGGGGCCGCGTCCTGTTATCTGCCAGATCAGCACGCCCTTGTGCCATATGCATCCGGTAACCGAGTCGTGCTTTGCCGCGGTCAGGAATCCCCGGTAGCTGTCCGGTCCTGCCTGTACGATCCTAATGATGTTTGCCCAGTCACCCGTGACGGGTGGTGCCTTTGAAACGTAGGCCTTCGTGGTGACCGCGGCGGCCGCGCCAGTGACGATCGTGGTGGCGGCGACCACGGCGGCGAGCTTCGCTCCAGTCAGGGCGGTAGCTGCCTGGACGCTCCCGGCCGGGTGAGCATGCCGCCGGGTGGCCCGGGGGAATCTCACCCCCGGGCTCCCACAGAACGGAGCGTGAAAGTCTCCCTTCACTCCGCTCGTCTCATCTATAGGCTGTTCTGGAATTCGGTCATCCATGCCCAGTGGGCGAACAGTCGCGGCTGCCTTGCGGTCAGCCCGTCCCACCACCTGCGGGCTTTCTTGTATGTCCTGAGCCGCCTGTACTTCTGTCGGGCCCAGCGCACCAGGTAGGTGTTGATGCGCCGCAGCAGGCCGTCCAGCTCGGTCCGGTAGAACCTGCCGTAGTAGGTCATCCACCCTCTGACAACGGGGTTGATCCACGCGGCGAGCTCATCCAGTTCCGTGGCGGTGCGCAGATGGACGCGCCAGGCGCGGACTTCCTCGTTCATCTTCTTGAGGGCGTCCCTGCTGACCGCGGGCAGGAACGCGCTGAACATGCTCGTCCTGTCTCCGGTCAGGGCTCTCCTGGCGCGGAACGTGTAGCCCAGGAAGGTAAACGACGTGTGCTCGCAGTCCGAGCGCCGCCGGTTCCTGTCCTTGCAGTACACGATCCTGGTCTTGTCCGGGTGGAGTTCCAGCCCGACTTCGGCCATCCTCTCTTCCAGGGCGGCAAGCACCTTCCTGGCCTGCCACTCCGTCGCGCAGTGCACCACGGCGTCGTCGGCGTAACGTTCGAATTCCACGGCCGGGAACTCGCGTTCCAGCCACTTGTCGAACGCATAGTGCATGAACAGGTTGGCGATCACGGGTGAAACCGCAGACCCCTGGGGAGTCCCGCGGTCCCGCTCCGCCGTCCTGCCATCGGGCATCACGATGGGCGCGGCCAGCCACCGCCTCACGTAGAGCACGATCCATCGCTGCTCGTGCGTGACGTTGGCCTGCACCGCCTTGACCATCAGGTCCCATGGAACCGAGTCGAAGAACTTGCGGACGTCGAGGTCGATCACCCAGTTCCTCGCCCAGCACCGCTGGCGGCACGCGGCCACCGCGTCCAGCGCGCCCTTCCGGGGCCGGTAGCCGTAGGAGTCATCGTGAAAGATGGCCTCCGTCCTGGGCTCCGCCATCGCAGCCACTGTCTGCGCCACCCGGGGGTCGCCCACGGCGGGCACGCCTAGAACGCGCGTGCCTCCCGAGGACTTCGGTATCTCCACCGCCCGCACCGGCGGCGGGAAGTACGTGCCCGACGACATCCGGTTCCAGATTTAGACCGAATTCGGTCTAAGTCTGGTTATGCCGAGTGGCCGATTATGCCGAGTGGGCGGTCCTCGGTGCGGATCCTTCCAGCTCAGGGGTTCGGGCACGGGTGAGCGACTCGGCATAATCCTGGCGCACTGAACTGAGGCAAGCTTCCCCTCACAGCAAGCAGTTCCTGGGAGGAGGAAGCGATCATGAAGAAACCCGATCGGCCGCAGGTGACGGGCGCGCTCGCGCCGTACGCGGAAGGCTTTGGAAGAGAGCTGTCCAGGCAGGGCTACTCACCGTGGACGGCGCCGGAGCACATGTACCTCATGTCCGACCTCAGCCGTTGGCTGGATGGGCGTGACCTGCCGCCGGCTCAGCTGAGCTCGGCGCGGATTGAGGAGTTCTTGATCCACCGCCGGGCTCGTGGTCAGGTCCGGTGGACGACGCCGCGAGCCCTGGTTCCCCTGCTGGGCTACCTGCGTGGGCTGGGCATCGTTCCAGCGCCGGCGGCGCCTGCTCCGGGCAGCCCGGCTGAAGTGCTGCTCGTGGAGTTTGTCGGCTACCTGGCCACGGAACGGGGCCTTGGCTCTGCGACCATCGCCAGCTACCGGCATCTGGCAGGGCTGTTCCTGGGCGCGTGCGCACCAGAGCCGGCAGTTGAGGGTTGCGGCCTCGAGCGGCTCGAGCCGCAGCAGATCAATACGTTCCTTCTTACTGAGTGCCCTCAGCGCAGCATCGGATCGGCCAAGAACCTGGTGACCGCCGTGCGGGTGCTGATGCGGTTCTTGTACCTGGAGGGCCACACGAGCGTCTCGCTTGCCGACGCGGTCCCGCGGGCGATTCCCTGGCGGGACAGCGGGAGGTCCCGGGCGCTTGAGCCCGCGCAGGTGAGTCGTCTGCTCGCCAGCTGCGACCGGCGCACCGCAGCTGGCCGGCGCGACTTCGCCATCCTCACGATCTTGGCTCGCCTGGGGCTGCGGGCCAGCGAGGTGGCATCGCTCCAGCTCGCCGACATCGACTGGCGAGCGGGCGAGATCACCGTCTGCGGCAAAGGCGGCCGTAAGGACCGGCTGCCGCTCCCTGCCGACGTCGGAGAGGCCATCGCCGGCTACTGCCGCAAAGGCCGCCCGCGGAACGAGCACCGTGCGCTGTTCCTGCAGGTACAGGCCCCCTATGGTCCCCTGTTGCCGCATGCCGTCACCTGCGTGGTCCAAGCGGCGTGCCGGCGAGCCGGGATGGACCCAGTGGGCGCACACCGGCTGCGGCACAGCGCCGCCACGGCCATGCGACGAGCAGGCGCGCCGCTCTACGAGATCGGTCAGGTGCTGCGCCACCGCCTAGTGGCCAGCTCGGGCCTGTACGCGAAGGACGACTTGCCCGCTCTGGCGAGCATCGCCCGGCCGTGGCCCGGAGCACGGTGATGAGCCACCAGTTCCGTCAGGCTGCCGCCGACTACCTGGCCATCCGCCGCGGGCTCGGTTTCAAGCTCCAGGGCTACGACCGCCTGCTGGCCGATTTCCTCGGCTATCTCGAGCGCTCCGGGTCCAGCACGATTACCGTTCAGGCTGCCGTGGCATGGGCGACCGCGCCCGCTGGGGCATCCGCGGGCCGCTGGTCGGATCGGCTCGGCGCGGTGCGCGGCCTTGCCCGCCACCTGCACGGCATCGACTCCTCGGTCGAGGTGCCCCCATTGGAGCTGATTGCCTGCAGGCGGCCGCGGCGCACTCCCTATCTGTATTCGCCGTCGGACATCACCCGCCTGGTGGGGGCCGCCGCTTCCCTGCGGCCGGCCCTGCGAGGAGCGACCTACGAGGCTCTGTTCGGCCTCTTGAGCTGCACCGGCATGAGAGTGGGAGAGACGATCGCGCTCGACCGGGGCGATGTCGACCTACGTGCCGGCGAGCTGGAGATCAACGATGCCAAGTTCCGTAAACATCGCCGGCTCCCGCTGCATGGCTCCACCGTCGCGGCACTGCGCCGCTACGCCGAGGTGCGAGACCGCCTGTGCCCCAGACCCAGGGCCCCGAGCTTCTTCGTCTCCACCCGGGGAACCAGGCTGCTCTACGTCTGCGTCAACGAGGTGTTCCGGAAGCTCGTGGAGGATACCGGGCTGGCAGCCCAGCCAGGGGCTGGCCGTCCGAGGATCCACGACTTGCGTCACGGCTTCGCCACGGCCAGTGTGCAGGATTTCCACCGATCAGGAGCTGACCCAGAGGGCAAGCTCCCGGTGCTCTCGGCCTATCTCGGCCATGCCGATCCCGCCTACACCTACATCTACCTCCATGCCTGTCCGGAGCTGCTCGGATTGGCGGCAAAACGGCTCGAGCGCTTCGAAGAAGGCCGGCGATGAGCGCGCTCGCCCCCACGGTTCAGGCCTGGTTCACCGAGCACCTGCTCACCCAGCGTCAGGCCAGCCCGCGAACGGTCGCCGCCTATCGCGACACCCTTCGGATGCTGCTCGCCTTCGCCCAGGCCCGCACCGGGAAGGCCCCATCTCAGCTGGACGTGGCCGACGTCGACGCCACCTTGATCGGCGCCTTCCTCACCCATCTCGAGCAGGATCGGCACAACAGCGCCCGCACCCGCAACGCCCGCCTGGCCGCCATCCGCTCGCTCTACCGCTATGCCGCCCTTCGCCATCCAGAGCACGCCCAGCTGATCCAGCGCGTCCTGGCCATCCCGGGCAAGCGACACGATCGCAGCGACGTCAGCTTCCTCCAACCCGAGGAGCTCGATGCGCTGCTGGCCGCGCCGGACCGGAGCACCCGGACCGGAAGGCGCGATCATGCCCTGCTGGTGTTCGCCGCCCAGACCGGCCTGCGCGTGAGCGAGCTGACCGGCCTCTGCTGCGGTGACATCCAGCTCGGCTCCGGACCGCACGTGCGCTGCACCGGCAAGGGCCGCAAGGACAGAGCGACGCCATTGACAGCCCACACCGTGAAGGTGCTGCGCGAATGGATGAAAGAGCGCGCCGCCTCGTCAGCGGACCCGCTCTTCGTAACCTCGCGTGGCGGGCCGCTCAGTACCGACGCTGTGCAGTGGCTCGTCGCCGAGTACGCGATCACGGCTGCGAAGCAGTGCCCGTTGATTGCTGCCAAGACCGTCTCGCCTCACGCTCTTCGCCACACCTGCGCGATGAACCTTCTTCACAGCGGCGTCGACGTTGCCGTTATCGCTTTGTGGCTGGGCCACGAAAGTACCCAGACGACGTCGGCGATCTACCTGCACGCCGACATGTCGCTCAAGGAGCAGGCCCTGGCACGTACCACACCACCCAACACCAGACCCGGCCGCTACCGTCCTCGCGACGCGCTTCTCGCCTTCCTCGAGGGCCTGTGATTATGCCGAGCCGATCAGGGCCGCCCACGGCTGCCAGCAGGCCGAGCGGTCCCCGAGGACCGCCCACTCGGCATAATCGGCCACTCGGCATAACCAGATTTAGACCGAATTCGGTCTAAGTCTGGAACCGGATGTCGTCGGGCACGTACTTCCCGCCGCCGGTGCGGGCAGCGGAGATACCGAAGTCCTCGGGAGGCACGCGCTTGCTGGGCGTGCCCGCTGTGGGCGACCGGGTAGCACAGACAGTGGCCGCGATGGCGCTGGGGCCGAGAACGGAGGCCATCTTCCATGAGGACTCCTACGGCTACCGGCCCCGGAAGGGCGCGCCGGACGCGGTGGGCAGGTGCCGCGAGCGGTGCTGGGAGAGGGACTGGGTGATCGACCTCGACATCCGCAAGTTCTTCGATTCAGTGCCGTGGGACCTGATGGTCAAGGCGGTGCAGGCCAACGTCACGCACGAGCAGCGGTGGATCGTGCTCTACGTGCGGCGGTGGCTGGCCGCGCCCATCGTGATGCCCGATGGCCAGGTGGCAGAACGGGACAAGGGGACCCCGTAAGGTTCCGCGATCAGTCCCGTGATCGCCAACCTGTTCATGCACTACGCGTTCGACCTGTGGCTGGAACGCGAGTTCCCGGCCGTGACATTCGAGCGCTATGCCGATGACGCTGTGGTGCACTGCGCGACGGAGCGGCAGGCCAGGGAAGTCCTGGCCGCGCTGGAGCAGCGGATGGCCGGGGTCGGGCTGCAACTGCACCCCGACAAGACCAGGATCGTGTACTGCAAGGACGGGAAGCGCCGCCGCGCCGACTGCGCGGAGACGTCGTTCACCTTCCTGGGCTACACGTTCCGCGCCAGGAACGCCCCGAACCGGGACGGAACCAGCATGTTCACCGGGTTCCTGCCCGCGGTCAGCAAGGACGCCCTCAACAGAATGAGCGAGGAAGTCCGCTCCTGGCGCATCCACCTGCGCACCGCCACGGAACTGCAAGACCTCGCCGCGTGGATCAACCCCATCGTCAGAGGATGGATGACCTACTACGGCAGGTACTACAGGACCGCGCTGGACCGCCTGCTGAAGCGCGTCAACACCTACCTGGTGCGCTGGGCGCAGCGGAAGTACAAACGGCTACGGCCATTCAGGAAAGCCCTGAGATGGTGGGCCAGGCTGACCGAAAGGCAGCCACGCATGTTCGCCCACTGGGCCTGGATGCCCGACCTCTCATCAGGTTATGGATGAGACGAGCGGAGTGAAGGGAGACTTTCACGCTCCGTTCTGTGGGAGCCCGGGGGTGAGATTCCCCCGGGCCACCCGGCGAGGTTAACCGGGCCCTGAAGCCATCCTCACCATCTCTTGCCGCCCAAGCCAGCCGCAGATCCTGTGGGCCGTTACGTGGCCGTCCTGTGGGCCCGCATGTGTGGCGGTCAGCCGGGCCGCCGGACACCGTAAAACCAGTCATCCGCGCACGCCAGCGCGAACCAGGAAGAAAGGAACTCCCACCATGTTCGACCGCCTCGCCGCACACCGGCCGCCGACGATCAGGAATCTCTCCACCCGCACCCGTCGCTACATGATCGGCACCGCCGCAGTGATCCCCGCCTTGCTCATCGGCGTGCTCGGCAGTACCCACCACGGCGCGCCGCAAGATAGCGGCCTCGTCGCCTGCGCGTACCCGTTGAGCACGCAAGACGTCTCCGCCGCCGACTACCGGAAGATCCGCGCCGAGTTCGCCGGCTCACGCTGGCCGGACCTGCGCACCGCCGGCACCGCCTACGTCGACCTAGCCGTCGCGCTACTCACCGCGCAGGGGACCGACGGATACCAGACCGTCTGGTTCTACCAACGGCTTTCCGTCGCCTGCGCAAAGCACGGACGGTGAACGGCAGCACCTGACAAACCGCTACGCGCGACATGGTGATCCCCACATACTTCTTGCCCTGCCACGGCGCCGCCCGTCACGCCGCACCCCGTGCGCATCCGTCCATAGCAGACCCCGCTAACCGGACAGCGGTGAGGCGGTCCTCCCAACGTCCGGCTCCAAGACCGATCGCCTGGTTCGTCCTAACCGCTCGCCACCGCGATCAGATAACCGGCATCCCAGCCGCGATGCGCCCTGCCAAATCCGGAAAGAAGAACAGATCGCGCCGATCGGTGCGCTGGTCGCGGCGACGAGGCCGTCAGAGACCCGAGCTCATAGTCGGCAGGCCGCTTGCGCTATCGGGCATCAGTAACACTGCGTCACTGCTGGCTGGTTACGGCCAGCACGCGCGAACCGCCGTTATGATCGGCCGCCCCATCGTCAGATGACCGTTTCCACTGCGTACCGAAGTGGTTGTTATGGCGCCGGGTGGCCAGGGCGGTGGGCCAGGTCCTGGCAGGCCTGGCGCACCGGCACGCCCGCCCGGCTGGCGGCGGCGCGGATGTAGGCGACTGCCGCGAACAGGGCGTACTGCCAGAAGTCGTCGGTCTGCCACCAGGCCACCTCATCAAGCAGGTCCGGTTCGGTTCCGCCTTGAAGGGCTGCTGCGGCCAGCGCTGCGTACTGGATCTTCTTGTTTTCCCGGCCACGGAAGGTGCACTCGGGCAGGAACCGCTCGCGTAGCCCCGCCAAGGGCAGCGGGTCGGCCCGGCTGGCCCCGCACCAGTTCAGCGCGTCCGCGGCGACGTGAAGGAACACCTCGCCGGGGAAGGTGTTATTTCGCGGGTGCATGGGAGCAAGCTCGCTCACCAGCTCGAAGATGTCGGCGTCGCGGGCGAGCCCGTCGAGCAGGACACGGCGGACGGTCACGGTGTCCTCGGGGGCGGGCCGGTTCCTGGCAGGCATACACCGACGGTAGGGCAGAACCACCGATCGCCGACGGCTTACCTCGGGTGCCTGGACCCGGAACTCAAACGTGCCCGCTGATCCGCGCGGCCGAGGAGCACGTCAGCGTCTGTGAGGTGATCCGCCAGTACTTGCGGGCCAGGTGAGCGCAGAAAGCCACGCGAGCCAGCAAGGCCAGCCGGAGGAAACGATCTGGACCGGGCCCCGGTCCCGTCGGCCGGCGCAGCGCAGTGACGCCGCCCGCCTGTCACGCTGCGTCGTTGCCGTACGAGCTGCGTCACGTGCGTGAACCGCCCTGGCGGTTCGGGCGCGGCGATGTGCTGCGCTCGCGGCCGCTGGTAACAGGCGATTCTGCGGCGGCATCCCATCGTGCCCGGCCGCTGCCCATCTGCAGTGCGGGCGGATCGCGTGATCCAGGCGAGGTGGTCGCGGCAGGACTGGTGACCTTGGTCCCTGCCGCCCGGGACCTGCGCCTGCGGAACCGGCCCGCGGCAGCGCTAACGTGAAGATGGCCCAGGGAAGGGAACCCGGCGGGAAACCGACGGAGAACCGGAACCGGGCAGCGGCCGAAGGGACCGAACCGGAGAACGCCGGACGAAGGGAAACCAGGGGACGGCGGGCGAAGGGGGAGAGCCCGGCGGGCAAACGGGAAACCGGAGGAAAGCCCGCAGGGGAACCGGAGGACGTGCGGTGAGGCCCCAGACCACCCGGTGCGAGCCCGGGGATCTGGGGCCGCGCGCATCTGCGATGCCGCTGGCAGAGTCCCGGCAAGCCTGCGCGAACTGCGCATAGTCGTCCAGCAGCTTTCTGGCGGGCAACAGCCGACATGTTGTCAGTCGCGCGCCCCAGACGCTGCACTCCCCGAGAACGCGACAACCTGTGCCCTCTGCGGTCTGCTGATCGCAGACCGCAGTTGACTCGGCAGTCATGGCTGCTCGCGTATCCGGGCGATATGGACGGTAATTGTTGATCGAGTGCGTAGCGGCGGAGGCTTGCAGATGGAGTTTGATGTGCTCCTCACATCGCAGCGGAGTCGTAGCTGAATCACGCGTGTCTTGTGCTAGGCCCCGGGGATCGGTTGGCGAGCGCGGCCTGACGAAGTGACTCGATCCTGCGGTTCACGCTTGAGATGACGTGACGGTTGTGCATGGCTCTTATCGGTGCGGCCCGGTTCCGGTAGTGAGTGCTCTGGTAATAATCGGCGGCTCGGTCCAGACGCCGTCATCGCCTTCCACGGCTTCCATCTGGATGAACTGCCCGGCGTCAAGGTCGATGGCTTCCCCGCCGCGATAGGTGCCGGCCAGAGAGCATCCCTGCGGCCAGCCGTGCCGCTCGAGCTCGCGTGCAGCCGCCTGGCAGAAGGCGTCGTCGTTGATGTAGGCATCGACCCTCCGCCATCGCCCGTCAGCGTCTGCTTCCAGCCAGGAGTGCGACAGGTGCCGGGGTAGCAGCAGGTGCCACAGGCCCCGTATAGAGACTTCGCTGGATGCTCCTGCGGATCGGCGCGAAGTGCGATCGGGCCGGGATTCCAGCCGCGTCGCACACAGCGGGGAGCAGGGTGCCCTTGGTGGTGCACTGTCCGATCCCAACTGCTGCGTCTGCGGCGCGGACGTCCAGTCTGCGGCCGGGGAAAGGCCAGATTTGATGTCGTCGCGCACGAAGGACACCAATCGCTTCACCTGCTCACGAGATGATTGGCAACCCTGGCAGAGGCGCGCAGCCGTCTGCTGGACTAGCGGGTTCTCGGCGTCGGCGAGCCTGTTCACGCTGCCGTGCGCCCTTCGTCCTTCTGCCCGGGCCCGGATCCCCGTCGTCACAACTGCTTCCGCTGGCCAGGGCGGGCATTCAGGCTCTCGGCGAGGGCGCGCAACTTCGCCGCCGTCGCATTGGCCATGGGCGTTCCATGGCCGGGCGCCAGCACCTGCGGATCGAGCCTGGCGGCGCGGCAACGGACTGCTTCGCCGCCGGCCAGTTCCAGGTCGAGATCCACGGAGGGCCAGAAACCCGCTGCTTGAACCGCAGCAGATCCCACAAGGAATTGAAATTGAGGGTCAGCACCGCATCGCCGGTGATCAAGACCCGGTCACTGGGCCTGAAAAAGCAGACATGTCCCGGGGTATGGCCCAGGGTGGGGATGCACTCCCAGTCCGGAAGCCCCGGAACGCCAGCTTCTGGAGTGAAGGCCTGCGCCGCCTCGGTGATGCTTGCCTTCGCCGCCATCCGGGCCGCACGCCGGGGCATCAGGCGCATCAGCGGCTCGATCAGCCACCGGCCAATCGGGTCCCCGTACTCTGGCAGGTACTTCCCCGCGGCCAGCGGCAGCTCGCCGGGGTGCACGTACACCGGAAGGTCCCAGCTCCGCGCCAGCTCAAGCGCCGAGCCTGCGTGATCGCTGTGCGTATGCGTCAGCAGGATCGCCGCCGGGCGCGTGCCTGCCCCGAACAACCGCTCGGCGGCCTGCTTAATCACCTGGCTGCGGTCCGGCCACGAGGTATCGATCAGCACCCACGACAACCCAGACCGCACGAAATAAACATTGGACCCGCTGGCGGAAAGCCAGAACACGCCGGGCGCGATTTCGCCCGGCCCGCGCCCGGAACTCCGCCGGCCCCTCGCCGGCCGTCCCGGCGCGGCCACCACTGAACTGCGCCTGGCAGCGCCCCTCATCTGGATCGCCTCCCTTCCACCATGGCGATCGAGGCGGCAGCCGCCTAGGCCGTGTCCCGTAGATCAGGGACGGGGTCTCGCAGCCAGATCCGGATCGAGGCGACGTCGAGTGTGGCCTGGTACATGTAGTCGCGTTTGTCGTAGCGGGTGGCGACGGCGCGGAACTGCTTGAGCTTGCCAAAGCAGCGCTCGACGGTGTTGCGCTCCTTGTACCGCCCGGCATCGAAGGCAGGCGGACGGCCACCGGCCCGGCCGCGGTTGCGGCGGTGCTTCTTCTGGTCTTCCTTGACCGGGATGACCGCAGTGATCCCGCGCTTGCGCAGGTAGGCGCGGTTGCCCGCGGACGAGTACGCCTTGTCGGCCATCGCGGCGCCGGGCCGGGTGCGGGGCCGGCCCGTGCCGCGGCGGGCGATGCGGACCTGGTTCAGCAGCGGGATGAACTGCGGGCTGTCGCCGTGCTGGCCCGGGGTCAGGATGCCGGTGACCGGGCGGCAGCGGCGGTCGGCGGCCAGGTGGATCTTGGTGGACAGCCCGCCGCGGGACCGGCCCAGCGCCTCCCGGACCGCCCGGGCCACCAGATTCTTGTCATTCGATGGCGCCCCCCGCGGCCAGCTCCGCGGGCAGCGCGTGCCGGGCCCCGGCGGCGTGCTGATGCGCCCGCACCACGGTGGAATCGGCGCTGAGGGTCCAGCCCTTCCCCTCGGCCTCATCGCACCCGGCCCGCAGCCGGCCCAGGATCTCCTGCCAGGTCCCGTCCAGCGACCAGCGGCGATGCCGGTTATAGGCGGTCTTCCAGTTCCCGTACTCCCCGGGCAGGTCACGCCACGGGCAGCCGGTCCGGGTCCGGAACAAGATCCCGTTGATCACCATCCGGTGATCACTCCAGCGGCGGCCCCGCCGGGCATCGGCAGGCATCATCGGCAGCAGCCGCTGCCATTCCTCATCAGTAAGGTCATGCCGGATCAGGCGATCATCCATTCGCCTTGATCTACACCAGCCACGGACGAGGATCTACGGGACACCAGCGTAAGAGGGCGATTGTCAAGTGATTGCTGAAAAGTTTTCTGGTGAGTAGGTAGAAGCGTCCTATCTGGGGTTCTTGCTACGGCTGGTGCGGTGGTGTCCTGATGCGCGGCGAGCCGGACCTGGCTGAGGGCATGCTGGGGTTCCGCGCCGGGAGGACGGCGGCGCGGTCGCGGGTGCCCTTACCCGGCTCTTCTCGCTCTACGTAGTGCAAGCGGGCTCGGCTGCCCCGCATGGTGCGGGCGCCTGCCCCGACAGCGTTCAACCGGGCTGGTGAGAAGAGCCGGGCGGCCGGGGGAGAGCTGCCCAGGGTGTCCCATGGGGTTGGTCCCCGACGCCTGGACGGGCTCGCTCTCCCCCTCATCAGGGAGGAAGGGTCTGGGCACCCTGGCGGGTGCGGCATGGAAGCGCTGGTCAGGCCGCCTCCGCCTGGTCACGAGGATCGTGCTGGCGGCCGGAGGCGGCGGCGGGGTCCCAGCTGGTGCCGTGCACGGCCATGGAGTAGAGCCAGCGCAGCAGCGAGGCGGCGCACGCGACGCGGGCCTTGGCGCGCCGCGCGCGGGCCGCGGCGGCGCCGGCCTCGTCATCGGCGGTGCTGGTCATCGCCTGGTACTTGGCTGCCATCACCGGGTTGAACTGGAGCATCGGCCAGACCGCGCGCCACACGGTCAGCCGCAGGCCGGGCCGGCCGCGGCGGGAGATGTGCGCCTGCCCGGCGAATGCGCCGGAGGCATTACCGGAGGGGGACAGCCCGGCGTGCTTGACCAGCGAGGAAGAGCTGTCATAGCGGTGCGGGCCGCCGGCCTCGGCCAAGATCGCGGCCGCGCCGACGGCGGTCAGGGCGGGGATGCGGCCCAGCCGGGACAAGCCGAGCTCGTCCAGCACGGCGACCATGTCCGCTTCCACGGCCCGCAGCTGCGCGCGGGCGCGCTGCAGGTCGCCCAGCTCGTCGGCGCACCGGCGGAGCAGGCCGCGGCGGCTGGACACCACCACGCCCTCGGTGTCGGTCAGCGCGGCGAAGACCCGGCGGCTGATGGGGCCCCACGCCCTCTTGCCGCCCCAATCCTGCACCGCGGCGCGGACGGCGGCGGTGAACGCCTCCTCGCCCATGACGGCCAGCCTGGCCGGGTCCCCGCCGCACCGGCCCGTCACCACCTGCAACGCCGCCAGCCACGTCCTGGACAGCAGCGGCTTGGCACAGGTCTCGGTCACTACCGGCCACGCCACCGACAAGAAGTCCCGGATCCGGTGCGCCGACGCCGACGCCGCCGTGATCAGCTGAGCCCGGCGCCGGCCCAGGTGCCGCAGCTGAGCCCAGGTCTCATCCAGCTCCTCCGGGACATAGCAGTGCAGCTCGGCCGCCAGCCGGCCGATCATCACGCAATCAGACTCATCGCTCTTGTGCGGGGTGTAATCCTGCTGCTCCCGGGCGATATGAGACACCAGCGGCTGGATGCACACCAGCGGCAGCCCCCGCTCCGCGCACAGCCGCTGCACCTGCATCCACCGCGGCCCGGTCGGCTCACAGGCCACCGTCACCTGCGTGAAACCCTTCACCCTAGCCTGCGCCGCCGCCCAGTCCAGCGCCTCACCCAGCCGGAACGCCTTCACCCGCACCGTCTTGCGCGCCAGCACCCGCACATCATGATCGATCACCGCCAGCGCCTGCTTGTCCTCGGCCAGGTCGATCCCGACCACCGCGCCATCCCGCGGCAACAGCCCGCGCAGCCGCTCCCGCCGGGCGTTCCGTTTCCTGTCCCCCCGCGTCATGCCGCTACCCTTGCTCACAGGACGTCCTCCTTTAGGCGATTGGGACACCAAGCCCGAACTATCGCACCAGGAGGACGTCCCCCATCTCAATCGCTTCTCACACAACAGCCGCCTCTAGCGCGTTGTCCTATTACTACGCCCTAGCAAGCCCCAGCCGGACCGGCGACATCAGGCCGCCCGGGAAAGTCCCGCTCATGCCGATAACGAGGGCGTCGCCAGATGTCTTGTAATCGCGCAGTCAGGCCGCTCAGAGTAGGACAATCTGTGTGCGTCCGCTCACGTAAACATCCCTGCCGTGATCTGCCCGTATTAAGCGATAGGGGCACTGGCAGCTGGTCCCAGGATCTCGGCGAGGTCTACGAGCTCGTATACCAGTTCATCGGCCGGGGCGGCAAGCTGCCCCGGTTCGGACGCCGGGTCGAAGGAGCGCAAGCTGCCGAGGTCCTAGTAGATGGTCAGGTCCCGCTCTAGCGGGAGGTATGCGATGACATGTACTGTCAATCGGGGGGAAATTGAGTTCACGCCCCGGCGCTACCCCGGCCTGAGCACGATGGCTGGTTATCCCGCTGGTCTGCTGGTACGCGGCACGATGCCCCCTGTGACCGGCTCATCACGGGCCGGCAAACCAAGGGGCGGGGCATGAGAAAACTTCTGATCACGATCGCGCTTGCCATCGGGCTACTGGCCGGCAGCGCGAGCACGGCTTCAGCTACGACTACGGCCACGGCACCGAAACTGCCGGCCCTCTACAATCTCGGGGGTGCCTCGTTCGCGGCCTGGAACCTGCCGCAGGTCCGGCCGGGAATCTTCTACATCGCCGCTGACGGCATGGCGGCCCTGGTTGGCGCGAAAGGCACGCCGGAGGATAAGCCGATTCACTGGAAGTCCTGGACGCAGCGCTCTGCCTTCGCGGACGGGTACTTCACCTGGCGTGTCAATGCCGCGCCGGGCCCGTATTATTTCTCTGCGGCGACGATCTCGCTGTGGGATGTCCAGACTCGCGGCGGCGCGCGGGCCGGCGTCCGCTACTACGACAAGATGACTATTGACTTCACGCAGTGTCACTGCAATAGTCACGTCGTTCTCCAGTACCGCACGCTCGGTTCCGGCAAGTACATCGGCGGCTTCTGGGATGCAATATCCGGACGCTTCCCCGGTGCCGTCAGCCCGGCGCAGCACGGCGCGTATGTCACCACCTCCGTCGTCACCGCGGGCGCCTCGGCCGGCCGCAAGACCCCCGTCGCCCCCGAGCTGGTCTCCAAGGACGGGCGCTACCGCATCGTCTGGGGAGTCCGGCCGGCCGGGCGGTTCACTATCTACAGCGGCCCCGGCGTCTACCTGCTGGGAACCCGCTGGGCCAGCTGGACCGCCGCGACAGCGCGGGCAACTGGCGAACTGTGGGGATTGGACGCCAAGCTCCTGAACCTCGGGCATGTGTCCATCGTGTTGAGCGCGCCGAAGTCCCATGACGGCCTGGTGTACTACTCGGCCCTGCGCATCGTCGGCGGAAAGGGCGTCGTCCATTACTGGCGCTGGTACTGGAGCGGTCCCGAGATCGGCTGGACCCCTGCCGGCTAGCGCGCCAGGATAAGGACGCCCGGGTACGGGACCGGGGCGCGCCGCGAAGGGGCGATCTGCCTGCACGCAGTGAAGCGACGTCTACGCGGCCGCGGCGGCCTTCTATGAGTGCATTACCGCGAACGGGCGCTGATCTGCTGGGTGGCTTCTCTCCAACCGTCGGCATGCGAGCTGCACCGCAGCTACTGTCCAGCGCGCAGTGCCAGCTCCCACCACGCGCACGTCGCGGCGCTCCCCGTCCCGGCCGGTGAATGTCACCCGGACCCTGTGGTCCTCTCGCCCCCATACCGAAACAGGCAGGATCTCGACTCCGACCTTTCCCTGTTCCCGCACGAAGCTAGGAGCGATGCGATTGGCTTCCTGCTCAATCACTGCGGCTACGGCGAGAATGCTGTGGCGGACCCGGTACCGGTCAGCGCCCTGGCCATAGGCGTCGAACGTGCCACGGATCATAGGCTCGCCAGCGTCTGACATTTGCTCCAGCCACGTATCGACGTGGTAGCGATCAGAGGCACCCTGGGTCAATGCCATGGGCTTTAGAGCAATGTGATGGGGGGCGCCTCGCGTGTCGGCTACGGTGGGTGATGTTTCCTGGCTGCAGGGGTGTTGCCGTGGTTTCCCGCGGGACGGGTGAGGCTCCTGCTAGAAGAGGGAGTGTCTAAGTCACCCTTCGCGCAGGAGCCTCTTGTGAATGTCTACCCTGTTCTGCCGTGTGCTGCCAGCCTGACTGCGGATGGCGGGGAGGTTCCGGGCGGCGGCGGGCTGATGGTCGCGGTGCGCCTGCCGGACGTGGCGTCGCCGTTGCGGAACGGGCGGCCGCTGGAGGCGGGTGACCGGTCGGCGCTGGTGGTCGGGGGGACGGAGCGGATCCGCACCGGCGACACGGTCGTGTTCTTGAAGGCGGTGGCGGTCGCGCCGGCGCGGGTGCGGCGGGACGGGCGGGTGCAGGCGCAGGGCAGCCCGGTTCATCACGCGACGCTGGGGCCGCTGGAGGACTGGCTGGGTGAGAAGGCCGGGCCGGGCGTGATCGACGGGATCGCGGAGCGGGCGGTGCTGCGGGAGCAGTTCGTGAAGGGGGAACGGGAAAGGCTGCTGGCCAGGGCGTTCATGATCCGCGTCGTCGTGCTGCTGACCCTGATGCCGGACGCGGATGCCCGGGAGGCGGTGATCGCGCTGGCCGGGGACCTGGCGGGGGTGCCGTGGGCGCGGGCCTGGGTGCCGGCGTCGGCGCGGGCGTGCGGGGACTGGCGGAACGCGCTCGGCCCGGAGCCGCTGGAGGAACTGCAGGACATCGTGCTGCGCGCCTCTTGGGCCGAGCACGAGGACCGGGACTGGCGGGCAGTGAGCATCGGCAGGGACAGGCCGCTGAAGGCCGGGTCGCTGGACGGGACGCTGATCCGGGTGCCGGACACGCCGGGCAACCGGGCGGCGTTCGGGTCTGTCGGCACCGGCGACGGCTCGTCGCCGTTCCCGCAGCTGCGGGCGCTGCCGCTGACCGATGCCTCCACCCGGGCGCTGCTGGGGATGCCGCACGGCCCGTCGGGCGGGGACAAGGCCGCCGCGGAGCAGAAGCTCCTGGACGCGGCGCTGAGGGATTATCCGCACCTGTTCGCCATGGACCGGGTCTGGCTGATGGACCGCAACTACCACGGTGCGCCCCGGATCGCCCGGCTCATGGCCCGCACGCACGTGCTGATCCGGCTGAAAAGCGACATCCCGCTGAAACGGGCCTCGGAGATCCTCCCGGACCATTCCTACCTCGCGGAGCTCTCCGGTGACGGCGTCACCGTGACCATGCGGGTCATCGAGTACTGGGTCACCGTGGAGGGCCAGGACGTGCCGGAGATGTTCTGCCTGGTCACCGATCTCCTGGACTGGCGCGAGTACCCGGCCCCCGAACTGGCCGCGCTCTATAAATGGCGGTGGGACGGGTCAGAGACCGCGCTGCGGGAGTCCAAGGCATCCCTGCGCGGCGCCGGGCCGTCGGCCGGGCCGATGCTCCGTTCCCAATCCCCTGACCTGGTCCGGCAGGAACTCGCCGCCTGGGCCGCCGCGACCGAGATGACCCGCGGCGTCGCCCGCGCCGCCGCGGTCGCCGCCATTCCCGCCCGGAAAGGGCGCCGCGCAGGGATGGCGGTCCAGGCCCGGGAGATCTCCCATGCCCGCACCCGCCGCGCCGTGACCGCCGCGATCCGCGCCGGGAAGGCCAGCTGCACCGCGGTGGCCAGGGAACTCGCCAGATACCGCACGGTCATCGACCGGAACCGGCACCGCGTCCGCAAGGCCAAATGCGCGAGCGCCTTCCCCCGCGCCGGCCGCGCGGACACCGCCACCCGGATCACCCCGGCCGTCATCACCCTCGCCAACGCGCCAGCCTGACCAGCGCAAACACCGAAAACTGTCCCGGGAATCAGCCTGCCGGCCCGTGGAACCGGCCGTCACCCGGCACGATACGCCAACCCCCGGCATGCCCGCAGCCAGGAACTACCCACCGTCACCAAAAACCCGGAACCTCGCACCGATACCCAAATGCCTAAAGCCCATGGCATTGCGCCCTGGGTCCCGATCTCGAAGTCGTCGACGCGGTGGCCGCCGTGGGCTCGCGGGGATAATGAAGTCCCCAGAGACGATCGTGAATCACCGGTAGCGTAGTGCGCAGATCCGCAGCTAGCGACTCAAGAGCACCGTCCAGGACAATCACCGGCGGGAAAGCTTCCGCGAGATCGTCCCGATCAGCAACCCAGCCGATCACGGCCGCTTCTTGCGTGATCAGTCCGACTGCTATTTCCCCGAGAAAGTCATTACGACCTGCATCGGCCGCCATGATGGGGTGTGCGGCTTCAATCGCGTCGTCGGGAACGCATGCCGCGTTCACATACATGAAGACGCCATCGCTGTGCGTGACAAAGAAAACGGCAGTCGGCTGCAGCATGGCACGTGCAAGCACCAAACGGTCGGGGTGCCCGCCAGCCTGACCCGTGTCGGCGAGCCGAGATGCTACGAACTCGCGCGCTTCGTCAATGGACTTGTCCCCGAGAAGGCTGGCCCTCTCGTACTCCAGTTGTTCCCAATACCCACCGCCGGGGTAATCACCCTTCAGCAACGCCTGGTATAGCTCGGAGTCTGGCGAGTCGCTGATCTCAGCGCCGGGCAAAGTGAACCGGACCGACCCTACGGCGAACACATCCCACGGAACCCCCGGATCAATCCTCGAACTGCTTGCCACCCTGAGAAGCTCACCTGCGGCTTCTAGCACAGAGGTCTTCCCGGCGGAATTCGGGCCGAACAAGACAACCAGGCCGCCTGCGGGCAACCACTGGTCGTCGATCATGCGGAACTCGTCAATGGTGATCCCGAGCAGGCGCATCAGGGACCTCCTCTACGTTAATCGGCATTATGCCTAATCAGCGGTGCGGAAGCCCTGTGGGGTTCCAAAACTCTGTCGTGCATCTGACCTGCAGTGACGATCGTCAGCCGTAGGACATCATGATCATCTGTGTCCCTGCGCCTGCTCTACCTCATCTTCGTCCGGCTCTGCGCCTGGCTAGTCCTGCTCGGCCGGTCGGCAGCCTCCAAGGACGCCGAACTTCTCGTGCTGCGGCACGAAGTCGCCGTGCTGCGCCGCACCCATCCGCGGCCCCGGCTCGACTGGGCCGACCGTGCAGTCTTCGCCGCGCTGATCCGGCACTTGCCGACACGGCTGCGGATGCACCGGCTGGTCACCCCCGGCACCGTCCTGCGGTGGCACCGCCGCCTGGTCACCCGCAAATGGACCTACCCGCGCCGCACGGGACGGCCGCCAGCCAGCGCCGAGATCGCCGCGCTGATCGAGCGGCTCGCCACCGACAACAACGGCTGGGGATATAAGAGGATCCAAGGCGAGCTGCTCAAGCTCGGCCACCGGGTCGGCGCATCGACGATCCGCCGGATCCTCAAGGCGCTGAAGATCCCCCCGGCGCCGGAGCGGGACTCTGATACGCCATGGCGGAAGTTCCTGCATACGCAGGCATCGATGATGCTCGCCACCGATTTCTTCCACGTGGATTGCGCGGTGACCCCGCGGCGCCTGTACTGCCTGTTCGTGATCGAGGTCGGCTCCCGTTATGTGCGCATTCTCGGGATCACCGCGAACCCGGACGGACCGTGGACCACACAGCAGATCCGCAACCTCCTGATGGATCTGGGTGATCGCGCGGCCGGCTTCCGGTTCCTGATCCGTGATAGGGCCGGGCAATTCACCGCGTCGTTTGACGCGGTCCTGGCCAGTGCCGGCATCGAGGTCGTGAAGATCCCGCCCCGCAGCCCGTGCGCGAACGCTTATGCAGAAAGGTTCGTGCTCACCGTCCGTACGGAGATCACCGACCGGATGCTCATCTTCGGCGAGCGCCATCTGCGGACGATCCTGGCCCAGTACGAGAGCCATTACAACGGGCGGCGGCCCCATCGCGGCCGTCAGCTCCGCCCGCCCCGGCCCGATCATCCTGTCGCGGACCTCTCCCGAAAGCGGATCAAGCGCAGGCCCGTCCTCGGCGGCCTCATCAACGAGTACGAGCGAGCCGCATAGAAGCCCAGGTCAGGACCGATGCCAGAGTTCTGGAACCCCACAGGTTCCAGTACGAGCCGTACGCCTTCCGGCAGCCGTCGCTGACCAGGGCTGACACGATCGGGATGTACTCGGCGAAGGTCGGGGCGGGCGGCCTGGCCGCCGGAGTGGCCAGCAGGTCGGCGGGGGTCAGGCCCATGCGCTCCAGCACGAGCATGGCCGCGTCGACCACGGCCTGCCCGGGTGCGGCTGAGCGTGCGTCAGGTCCGGTCAGCGCCGTGGGGAGGCCGCAGGCATCAGCCGGGCCGTCCGCGTGTTCAAGCGGTGCTCTAAAAAGGGTGATGTACCACCACTCTGGGTGGGCTAACGACAGAACTCGCTGACCAGGGGTTACGCGCCGCTTGCGGGGCGCGGTTCCCGGGTTAAGCGGGCTGATCTCCCGGCGTTTTGGGTGGTATGGGGTGGTTCGGGACCCGGGCGAGCTTGG